>JGI24023J19991_10000018_pt1 | contig 90769 bp, 79 predicted proteins | sample Cruoilmetagenom1_FD_19991 | JGI IMG/M metagenome (IMG submission 19991)
GATCAGGTGCAAACCGTCCGCGTTGAGAGGTGCCGCGCCGAGGTCAAGCGGCTCAAGCAGTTGGAGCGTCATCGCAATGGTCAGCGCGCCTGAAGAAGGTGGCCCTATGCCGCAGATTTTGTATGTGCGGTACGTAGTGCAAACCGGAGGACGCTCTTTGACCCGGTAATCAGCAAGGTCTGCCAGCGTCATGTCCCTCAGACTTTCAGGACCCGTATTGACTGTACTGACGACGGCTTGCGCGATAGCGCCTTTGTAGAAGGCACCGGCCCCATGCTCCGCCAGCGCGCGAAGCGTCTTCGCGAGCTCCGGGCTCTTCAGCATATACCCCACTGGCCAGGGATTGCCTTGCGCGTCGAAAAAGTAAGCGCGTGCCGTCGGCGAGAATGCGCTGCGCCTCGAGGCTCGCAGGAGCCTGTTAAGCCGGTTGCCAACCGGAAAGCCTTCTTCGGCAAGCCTGATCGCGGGCGCAAACAGTTCGGCCCATGGAAGCTTGCCATGCTTGGCATGAATGACCTCAAGGAACCGCGCAAGACCGGGCACGCCGACAGAGCGCGCACTTTTGACGGCGGCGTAGTAACCCATCCGCCGGCCGTTGAGCAGAAACCGGTCTGGCTTCGCCGCCTTTGGTGCCGTCTCACGGCCATCATAAGTGGCAAGCCTTTTCGCTGTCGCATCCCAATGCACGAGAAAACCACCGCCACCGAGACCGGACGATTGCGGTTCCACCAGATTGAGCACAAGTTGCGCCGCGATAGCGGCGTCAACCGCACTGCCGCCCTTGCGCAACGTGTCCCGCGCGACTTCGGTCGCAAGTGGATGGGCTGCCACCGCCATATGCTTCTGCGCGATGACGGGCGCCTTGTCCTGCCAGCCGGTAGCGGCTTCGGGCTGCTCACGCGAGACTTGGGTGCTGTCTTGTGCATAAGTCTGAAACGCGGTGAAAACCGCTGGCAAGACAGCCAGAAGAGAAAATATCCATCGCATTTGCGCCAACCATACCGGTTTGTACGCAAGAGGCTAGGGGAGTGTTCGCACCTCTTTTGGACAGTCCACCAGCTCAAACCACCTTTCGAACTTCATCCAGGAAGTTGGCGACTTCGCCACGCAGCATCTCACCCTTTTCAGCCAGCTCGGTTGATGCGCTAAGCACCTGCGAGGCGGCGCCGCCGGTTTCTGTGACAGCATTACTGATGGTCGAGATATTGGCGCTGACTTCCGATGTGCCGGTGGATGCCTGGTCGATATTGCGCGCAATTTCTGATGTTGCAGCGCTTTGTTCTTCGACCGCCGCTGCAATCACCGTCGAGATTTCGCTTATCTTTGAGATCGTATTGCTGATGCTCTCCATTGAAGTAACGGTTTTGCCACTCGCGGACTGGATTTCGGATATCTGCGCACCAATTTCTTCGGTCGCCTTGGAGGTCTGAGAGGCGAGCTCCTTAACCTCGGATGCCACTACGGCAAAACCTTTGCCTGCCTCTCCGGCGCGTGCGGCCTCTATGGTAGCGTTCAGCGCCAGCAGGTTCGTCTGGTCAGCGATATCCGTGATCAGTGCGACCACCTCTCCGATCTTGTCGGAGACCGCGGCCAGGCTGCCGATATCCTCGTTGATTTGCTTTACTTCGTTCACCGCCTCAGTGGTAATTTGCGATGATTGGTTTACCTGCTGATTGATCTCGGCGACGGAGTTGGTCATCTCCTCTGTAGCGGCGGCGACAGAACCAACATTTGCTGATGCTTCCTCAGCGGCAGCGGCGACTGTCGTTGACTGTTCGCTTGCCGCGGCGCTGGATCCGGCCATGGTCTTTGCCGACGCTTCAAGTTCGGTTGCAGCAGAGGCGACGGACTCGACAACTTCCTTCATTTCCTCTTCGAATTGCTGGATCACCATTTTGAAGCTGTTGACGCGATCTTCCATAGATTGCATCGCGCTATTCACCGTTCGACTCGCCTCGCCAAAGGCGCCAGTCATGCCTTTTTCCGAAATTCGCCGGAAGTATTTGTTGGCTGCGACATATTCAAGCGATGCACGGGATTCGCGAACATAAGCATCGGTTCGGTCAATCAACCGGTTGATGGCATGAAGCAGCTTGGCAGCGTCACCTGTCTCGGTGATGTTGATAATACGCGCTTCAAAGTCGCCATCGGCGACCGCCTCACAAACGGCAACTGCCTTTGTGATTGCTGACTTGTGATCGTTGGAAAACATTGAGTCTGAACCTTTTTCTGCACTAATTCCGGTGAGCGAGATCGGCCGCCTTTGGCCTATAACGTTGCGACGAACTCGTCGTATTGCTTGTTGTTTTTCGCCAGAAGGTCCCCTACCAATCCGGTTGAAGCTTCAAGCCCGCTTTTTCTGTTTTGATGCCGTTGCTCTTCAGCCAGGAGGTCCTTGTAGAGCGGGATTATTGTGCCTTCCAAAATCTTCCGATCGGGCACGCGGCGGTTGGAGTGATATCCAACTATGTTCCCGGAGCCATCGCGACTCGGCGTGACATGGGCTTGCACCCAGTAGTGATCGCCATTCTTTGAGCGATTGATGACGTAGGCGAAAATCTCGCGCCCATCCTGGACTGTGTCCCACAGAAGTTTGAAGACGCAGCGTGGCATATCGGGATGGCGGATCATGCTGTGCGGCTTGCCAAGGCATTCCTGCTCCGTGAATCCGGCAATGGTGAGGAACACATCGTTGCAGTAGGTTAGATGACCCTTCAGATCTGTCTTGCTGACGATGATTTCGTTCTCATCGAAAAACCGCTCGACGCCTGTGACCGATACTTCGCGTGGCATGGAATCTTCTCCGATTTCGGCGACCCATCGCATCAAAGGCGCTGCCGCATTCCAACGTTTCTTGACGCAAAAGTTGCATACTGTTCAATCAATGCATCTTATGCATGTAATGGTTAATTCGAAGTTTTTACCCGCAATGGTTGTAGTCACTCTCGTTTAATAAATTGCCGCAGGTATAAAAACGGGCGATTCTTGTCGCCATGAACGCGCCTCACACATCTTTTATTCGCGCGCGAGGTGGTCGGTCCTCTAGGGTCTTTCGCGTTAGCGTTCCAATTATCTCTTGGGAAACCCGGTTCATGATCCATGTCCTCGCCGCTCTGTTCATTCTTCTTGTCGGTCTGCCGGAGGCGCTCGCCGTGAGCCCGGGTGCAAACGAGACGCGCAAGCCCAATCGCCTGATCAATGAGGCATCCCCCTATCTGCGCCAGCACGCCTACAACCCTATCGACTGGTATGCGTGGGGCGATGAGGCATTTGAAAAGGCGAAGCGGGAGAATAAGCCGGTTTTTCTTTCAGTAGGCTATGCCACCTGCCACTGGTGCCATGTGATGGAGCGGGAAAGCTTTCAGAATGAAAAGATTGCGGAGGTTCTCAATGCGAGCTTTATCGCGATCAAGGTGGACCGCGAACGCCGCCCCGACGTTGACGAGACCTACATGTTGGCAACCCAGCTCATTACCGGCGGTGGCGGTTGGCCCAATACGGTCTTTATGACGCCCGACCGCAAACCATTCTATGGCGGTACCTATTTCCCGCCCGATGCGTTCAAATCGCTTTTGGTCCAGGCGTCCGGTCTCTGGTTACGCCAGCAGCCCCAACTGGAGCAGGATGCTGAAGGGATTGCTGAGAAAATCAACACCATAATGACGGCGCGGGTTGCGGCGGCGGAAATCTCACCGACCGTTCTCTCAGCAGCCACCGATGCAATCATGCAGGAGTATGACCCCGTCTACGGTGGCTTTGGAAACGCACCAAAATTTCCCCAGGAGTCGGGGCTTCTGTTTCTTTTGCGCATAGCGGAAAAGGACGGGCGAGAGGATTTGCTCGACGCTGTGGACTACACGCTGGAGTCAATCCTCAACGGCGGCATTCATGATCAGGCGGCCGGAGGATTTCACCGCTACTCGACCGATCCGAAGTGGCTCGTACCGCATTTTGAGAAGATGCTCTACAACCAGGCGCTGATCACCCAGGCGCTTGTGCGCACCTACAAGCAGACGGGCAACGCCCGGCTTGCCGCCGGTGTGCGGCGAACGCTTGACTACGTCCTTGCGGACATGACGTCGCCTGAGGGCGGGTTCTACTCAGCCCGAGACGCAGACAGCGAGGGCGAGGAGGGCACATTCTACGTACGTATGGAACAATGAGCAACTCGAGCAGGCACTTTCTGCGAAAGACGCCGAATTTGCCGAAAAGGTCTTCGGCGTAACGCTGAAAGGAAACTTCGAGGGTGGAGCGACGGTCCTGCATTTTGCGAATACGCCTGACCAGCTTGCGAAAGAGTTTGGCGTTGGGCGGGCTGAATTTGAAGCGCGCGTTGATGAGATCCGCAGCAAACTTGCGAAGGCACGTTCAAAGCGCGAGGCCCCCATCCGCGATGAAAAGGTTGTTGCTGCCTGGAACGGCATGATGATTGTCGCGTTTGCTGAAGCCGCTGAAGCGCTGGATGAGCCGCGCTACCGCGAAGCTGCGCTTAAGGCTGGTACCTTCCTGTGGGAGAAAATGCATGTCGACGGTGAGCTCAAGCGCGCCTATTTCGAGGGCGAGGCAGCACTTGAGGGCCAGCAGGAAGACCATGCCTTCGGTGCCTTGGCATTTATCTCACTTTACGACGTTACCGGCGATAAGGTCTGGCTGGACCGTGCGGAAAAACTCATCTCCGAGATGGTGAAGAAGTTTCGCGACAAGGAGGCTGGTGATTATTTCATGACCGCGTCAGCCAACACGTTCAGCAAGGTCAAGGCCCGCATCGATGCCGGCACGCCCTCCGGCAACGCCGCGGCCCTTGAGGCATTTGCGAAACTCGCTCATCGCACCGCGACGCCCGATCATCGGATCAACGGTGAGGCGCTGCTTGCAGCCCTGTCGGGCCTGGCTGTGAAATCTCCTCAAGGAAATGCATACACCATGCTCGCTGCTGACGCGTTGTTACGCGGCGGTTCGGGCCCACGCCAGTTCCTGTCCAAGGGTGTGGTTGATGCGCGTGCAGCTTTCGATGCATCGGCCGGCGAAGTTGCCTTGAAGATCAAGCTCGCCGATGGCTGGCACATCAACTCCAATACGCCATTGGAAGACTTCTTCATTCCGACCGAACTTTCGGTCGACGGCGTTGACGGAGCAAAGATCGTCTACCCTTCTCACACCACGCGTAAGCTCGGATTCCACGACAAGGAATTGGCTCTCTATGAAGGCGCAGTCGAACTCAAGGCCAAGCTCCCCGCAACACCAAAGAGCGCGGTTACGCTCAACCTGAAGGTTCAGGCGTGTTCGGACAATATCTGTCTTGAGCCCGAGACGGTCAAATTGCGTGTCCCGGTGTTCGTGAAACCTTCCGGGTAATTCTCCTCGCCTGGCACCAACGCCGGCGCTATCTTCCGGTTGTATTTCGCTTGCAAACCGGGAGGGGCTCATGCGCTTTTTAGCGTCCGTGATTATTGTGTTTCTGCTTTCCGCGGGGCCATCGCCGGCCCGCGCGCCCGACCAACCGCAATACAAGCGCGTTGAGAAGCTCTATTCGGGCGACAAGACGATTATCGGCGAGACAATTCGCTATCCCAAGGGCGACCCGGTCGACATTCAATCCTTGATCGTCACGTTGAAGCCGGGCGAGGAGACGGGCTGGCACAAGCATGGCGTGCCGACCTATGGATATATCCTCTCAGGCCAAGTGACGGTCGACTATGGTGAAAAGGGTAAGCGTACCTATCACGCCGGAACCGCATTCATGGAGGCGATGAATTGGTGGCACGACGGTGTGAATGACGGCTCATTGCCCGTTCGCATTCTGGTTGTCTTTATGGGGGCAAAAGGCGACGCGCCAGTCATTCGCAAGGCAGCTCCGAAGTAACCAGAGCTTGCAATTAGGGAGAAGACTACTTCTTGCGCCGAGTGGTTTCTTTGCTGCGACCAGCCGTCTTTTCGGCTGTTTTCTCTCCCGGCAGGGGCTTACCGGAAACGCCGGTCGGCAATGCTTCCAGCGGGAGATCTTCAATCTTCGACGTGTCGGCTCCCGGCTTGAATACGGAAATCCAGAAATCATTGGTAGCCAGCGCAATGATCAGGCACGTGACGATGATCAGATCGGGTTCGGCAACGAATCCTATGACAACACCAAGAAATGTTATCAGCGCAATCAAGGAAACCAGTACGATAAATTTATCCAGCATCAACCTGTTCCTGTTTTCATTCAGTCTTCGTCCTCACCGTCGGTGAGGTGTTGGATCAGCCAGTTGGCATTGCGCAGCAGCCGGGCGTCGTCATGCCTTGCACCAATGAGTTGCACTCCGAAGGGAAGACCACCGTCTTCGAGCAGCGGCAACGTCACGCACGGTACACCGAGATAGGTCCAGAGGGCATTAAAGATCGCACTGCCGGTTGTTTCAATTCCCTTTGGCGCCGGACCAGCCGAGGCCGGGGTAATGATCGCGTCATAGCGTTCAAAGACTTCATCGAGCCCGGCGTTCAGTGTCTCGCAAATGTCCAAGGCGCTGTTGTAGTCGACGGCGGTAATGCTCTTGCCGTCCTCAATGCGTTCGGCAAGCGGTTTAGAGATCGCATCTGGCGCTTTTGCCAATATGGGCCCATAGAATTTTGCGATGTCCGCCGTCTGAATGAGTTTCTGCATGTTCAGCCCGACATCGAACACTGGTGGCAGGTCAACTTCATCGCATTGATCGCCGAGGGCATCTGCAAGCTCCGAAAATGCCTCCTTCGTGACATCCTCTGCAAACTCCTCCCACGGAGGTGACTTTACAAAGGCGAAGACCGGGTCGACTGGCGGCTCCTGCATTGCGGTGTCACGCAGGCGGGTTCGGCTACGCGGTCGCATCCACGTGTCGCGCGGGTCGTAGGCCGTGAGGCAATCGGCAATAAGTCCCACATCCTCCAGCGAACGCCCGAACACGCCGACTGTGTCGAGGGGCGGCGCCTGCATCAAAACGCCAGTGCGTGAAATCATTCCGTGGGTTGGTTTATAGCCATATACGCCGCAAAACGAGGCCGGGCGTATGACTGAGCCTCCGGTTTGCGTTCCCACTGCGAGCGGCACCATCCTGTCCGCAACAGCCGCAGCAGAGCCACTCGATGATCCACCGGGCGTATGTTCCGGGTTGTGTGGATTTCGCGTGCGGTTTGGATGAAAGACGGCAAGCTCCGTCGTGACCGTCTTGCCCAGAATGATCGCACCGGCGTCTTTGAGTGCATTCACCAGGGCTGCGTCGTCCCCGGGCTGGCGTCCAGAATGAGCAGGTGTGCCGTTTTCTGTCGGGTAGTCGCGCGTGTCGATGATGTCCTTGATGCCAACCGGTACGCCATGGAGCGGTCCGGTTGCGGTATCCTGAGCGCGTCGGTCATCGGCCATGCGTGCTTGCGCAAGCGCATAGTCCGGGTCGAGATGCTCCCATGCAAGAACGGTCTCGTCGCGCTCGGCAATGCGTGTCAAACACGCTTCGACGAGCATTACGGACGTAATTTCACCCTTGGCGATCAGGGCTGCCGCGTCAGCGGCGGTCAGCCCGATCAACTGGCTCACTTGGGCATCTTCCATGGCAAAGTGCTCCTGTCGCGTTAACGCCCGTAAATTGCCTCAGGCAACCACAGAGCAATTCCCGGGAAGGTGTACAGCAGCACCATCGACAGAAAGATCATCGACAGGAATGGCAGGACGCCTTTGAAGATGTCCACCAACTGAACATGTGGGGGCGCCACCCCCTTGAGATAGTATGCCGCCATCGCCATAGGCGGGGTCAGGAACGACGTTTGCAGGTTCAGCGCCACAAGGATTCCGAAAAACAGCGGATCGACGCCGAAATGCGGCAGCATGGGCAAGAAGATCGGCACGAAGATAATGATGATCTCCGACCACTCCAGCGGCCAGCCGAGCAGGAAGATGATGAACTGCGCCAGGATCAGGAACATGACAGGCGACAGATCCATCGACAGAACGAAATGCTCGATCAGCTTTTCGCCGCCGAGATAGGAGAAGACGGAAGCAAATGTCCATGAGCCGACAAACAGCCAGCACACCATCGCTGATGTGCGCACGGTGAGATAGATCGATTCCCGCAATCGGTCCTGATCATTCACCTTCCAGCAGAAATATGCGGCAAGTCCCAGGAACAGGCCGATCTCGAAGGCGAGGGGATTGTACTCGTGTTCGGCAAAGCGGGCATTGAGGCCCAATATCGTGAACATCAGTGTGTAGATGAGCGCGCCGATGAGCCCGATGACCGCGCCCTTGCCGGCAAAGGCGTATGCACGCTGGACAGCTCTGGCTTCTGGCCACAACCACTGAGAGAAGGCAGGCGCACCAGCGCGGCGCCAGAAATAGAATGCAATCGCTGCTGTTAGAACGAGATAAACCAACGGGCCAGCGCCCGTCTCGGCAATGCTTGGAATCCCAAGGCCGGTGATGACATTGATCAACCCCTTCACGATGATGAAGAGAACCGCGAAGATGGCTGCTCCAACCCCCGCTCCGCCGATCATGAACACGTAGCCCAGAACATTACGAAGCACGCTGGGTGCACTGCGGGTCATCACGGAAATGAGCGCCACAAGTCCGATACCCATGCCCGGAATCATCAGGAGTCCAGGTTCTTCAGGGAATTTGTAACCGAAAAGCACCTCTGACGCTTTATGCAGGGTGATATAGATTGCGGCGATCGCGAGGGTCGCGATACCGCCTCGACCAAGCGCGAAGAGCCAACCTTCGAAGGGGTACTCCGGCGCATCGGTCCACGCTGGCTTGACGACACCTTGTGCCATGCCGCCGAGGCGATAGCTGATCGCCAGCACCATGCCGCCAAGAGCGCCCATTGATGCTGCTTCGGAAGGTGTCGCCAGGCCCATCAGGATCGCACCCAGAACCGAGAAAATCAGGAATGCGAGCGGGAAAAACGAGGTCGCCATCATCATGAAGACCTGCGCGCTGGTGACGTCAGGGATATCTTCAGGGCGGGGCTTGGGCGCAATTTTGGGGTTGAGCAGCGCTCGGCCCATCACATAGACGATATAGAGTCCGGCCAGCATGAAGCCGGGGAAAATGGCGCCAGCGTAAAGCTTCACGACCGAGACATTCGACGTGGCCGAATAGACGATCAGCATGATGCTCGGCGGAATAAGGATGCCAAGGCAACCACCGGCGCAAATCACGCCTGAGGCAAAGCTGACGTCATAACGCGCCTTTAGCATCGCCGGAAACGCCAGCAGACCCATAAGCGTTACGACCGCACCGATAATGCCGGTTGCCGTCGCGAACATCGCGCATGTCGCCAGGGCGGCGATGGCCATGGACCCTGGCATCCGCCGGGTCGCGATGTAGAGCGTATGAAACAGCCGGTCGACGATATTCGCGCGTTCGACGATGTACCCCATGAACAGGAACAAGGGCACAGCGGTAAGCACGTCATTGGCCATGACCGAATAGGTCTGGTTGACCAGAAGATCGAATATTCGGTTGTTCAGCAGGGCGTCGACATGTTCAAGAATTCCGTCGGCCTTGAGAAGCCCCATGCGTTCCGGATCCCAATAGGCGTAGTAGCCGAAGGCCACGCCCATGGCGACGAGGGTAAAGCAGATGGGAAAGCCGAGCAGAATGGTCAGGATGAAAATCCCGAGCATGAATACCGCTATTTGGGGATCGGTCATTTGTTCTTGCCCCCGGCATCAAAGCCCAGTTCTTCTTCCGTCACGGCCTCGTCTTCCTGCTGGTGGAGCAGCATGGTTTCCATCTCTTCAACGTCTTCGAGATGGGCGGGCCATTCACCAGTTTTCATGCAGATAATGCAGCGGCAGACTTGCGCCAGCCCCTGAATAAAGCAGAGCGCGCCGGCAACGGGGATGATCATCTTGAACTGGAAGATCGGCACGTTGGCCGGGCTCATCACGCTCACTTCCTTGTAGAACCACGACTCACCGGCATAGTCGGCGCCGGCGAAAACGAGCGCCAGAATTCCTGGAAAATAGAAAATGAAATAAAGGACGAACTCGACGCGCGCCTGTGTTCGCGGCTTCCATAGCCGGTACAGAACATCACCGCGCACATGGCCGTCGCGCGAAAGCGTGTAGGCGCCGGCCATCATGAACAGTGTGCCATACATCATATAGCTGAAATCAAAGGCCCATGATGTCGGGTCGCGCAGCATGTAACGTACGAACACCTCGTAAGCCATGCCGAAAGTCATGATCATGATGCACCACGAAAAGGCCTTGCCGACCCAGGATGTGATCTGATCGATGAAATTTATGAAATTGACCAATGTACCCCCCCAACGCGCGAGCGATGCTCAAACGCGGCAGGGACGGCGCCGACAGGGCGCCGTCCCATATCTCGTACGTTCCCGGCTGACTAGAAGTCGATCTCGCCCGGGAAGTAATGCTTGAAGGCCAGCTTGTAGTCGGCTGCGTTGTTGATGTCGTAGAACGCAACGCGGTGCGACCAAGCCTTCTGGCTGTCAACAACCTTCTTGAAGTAGGGGTCCTGGTTGAGTTTCGCCAGGACATTGTCCCAAGATGCCAGCTGCGCCTGCATAACGGCTGAAGGCGTACGGTGCACTTTGACGCCATCCTTGTTGACGAGCGTCTGCAGGTCCTTCGAGTAGCTGTCCATCGCCATGCCGTAGTTTGCCGTATTGGCGGCTTCAGCTGCATATTCCAGGATCTTCTTCTGCTCGTTCGGCAGAGAGTTGTATTTGTCCTGGTTGAAGATGATTTCGAAGAACTCGGCAGCCTGATGATATGAGCCCATCATGTAGTGCTTGCGCACGTCCTGAGCACCGAACTGACGGTCAGATGTCGGGTTGTTGAATTCAAACGCCTCGATCACGCCGCGCTCAAGCGCAGGTACGATTTCGCCGCCCGGAAGCTGCGTTACCTTCACACCCATGCCCTGCATGATGTCAGTGGCCAGGCCGACGGTGCGGTATTTGAGGCCTTTCATCTGATCAGCAGATTTGATCTCTTCCTGGAACCAGCCGAGAGGCTGCGTTGGCATCGGCATGCAGAAGAACCCGACGAGGTTCAGTTTCAGAATGTCCTGAACGAGTTCGCGATAGAGCTCCTTGCCGCCGCCATAATGGACCCAGGCGAGAATCTGCGAAGCATTGGCACCGAAAACCGGACCGGTGCCGAACAACGATGCGGCCTTGTTCTTGCCGTACCAGTAAGCGGTCACGGTGTGTGCGCCGTCGAGAACTCCCTTATGACATGCATCCTGAACCTGGAATGCCTTCACAACGGCTCCTGACGGAAGCAGGTCAACCTTAAGCCGGCCGCCTGACATTGCTTCAACGCGCTCCGCATATTGCTTCGCCATATCTTGGAAGATGGCTTTTGCGCCCCACGAGCTCTGCATTTTCAGCGTGGTGGTCTGAGCTCTGGAAATCTGCGGAAACGCTACTGTCGCAGCGGCGGCTCCAGTCGCAACAGCACTTCCTTTAAGGAACTTGCGGCGCGACACGTTGCTCGCTTTAGCTTTGGTCATGTATTTCCTCCCATTTACAACAAAATATACTCAGCCGCAGGCAACCCGAAAAGAGCAGATTGAGCGGCGAGCGAAAGACAAAGGCCAAACCATTACACCCCTTATTTATTGTGGGGTTAGCTTGTGCACATTGGCCACACACTATGTCATCCTATCCGGCTTTCAGGCGCAACTAAATTGTTCCATAGAATATGGAACATCACTTTTTTGGGAAAGCGATACATGATCGCAATTCGGCCTTCATGATCCGCCAAAAGCCTCGGAATTAAGAAGAACGTCGGAGCAAGAAATAGAATCGGACCGCACACTGCCCGACGGATCGTATTGGAATTGCCTGTATTTCAGGCTGATGGCTACCTCAGCGTCATATTTGTGGCCAAAATCCCACACTGTGTTCACAAACTCTCAATTTCACCGCTCTAATGTCGCATTGTGATTGGCGTACCCCTTGAACAGCAGGTGCGCCCTCTACAATATTGGACAAAGCATTGGTGGGTGAGGGAATTCAGGCATGGCACTGGACAAGAAATATTGCCTGTTTACGGCGGCCCTTGTTGCTGGATTGGGCCTAGCTGCCTTATTTGCGCCGGATGAGGCGCGCGCCAAGGAAATCGTCGCGCTTGAATCGGCCAAATACCCGATGGGATCGATCATTGTCGATACGGCGGAACGCCGCCTCTATTACAGTCTCGGCAATGGCCAGGCGATCAAATACAAGGTTGCCGTCGGCAAGCCGAGGTTCCAATGGTTCGGCAAGACCTTCGTCGAGAAAAAGAAGAAGGATCCGGGCTGGTATCCGACATTGCGGATGCGCCGGGCCGGTGCGCCACGCTATGTACCGCCGGGTCCGCGAAATCCGCTTGGCGAGCGTGCCATTTATCTCGGCTGGTCCGAATACCGTATCCACGGTACTAATGCTCCATCGTCTATTGGCCGTGCAGCGTCCAGTGGGTGTATCCGGATGCTCAATAGGGATGTGAAGGATTTGTATGAGAGGGTGCATATCGGCGCACCGGTTTACGTAATCCGCAGCAGGAAAAGTCATTCAATCGGAAGATCAAACGGGGTGTGACATGAAAAAAATCGGAATGCTCAAACTTGGACTGGTTGCGCTTGCCGCTGCTGGCATTGTGACCACGATGGCGCCACAAAAGGCGGCCGCGCAAGGTATCTTTTCATCGATTTTCGGCGGCGGCGGCGGCGGATGGCAAAGCGGGAAGCATGAGGTTCGGTTTCCTACCAAATATGGTAACCGCGTCATCATTGTGAGCCTTGGAGATAGACGGCTTTATTACGTGCATAAAAAGGGTGCCGCGATCAGTTATCCTATTGGTGTCCCCACCGGTCGGGCCATGTGGTCGGGCGTTGAGCGCGTCAGCCGCAAGGCGGTAAATCCCGGCTGGACACCGACCGCACAGATGCGTCGCGAAAATCCCAAGCTGCCTGGCCATGTGAGGGGCGGTGACCCGCGCAATCCTCTTGGCGTTCGTGCGCTCTATCTCGGCAGCACGCTCTATCGAATTCACGGAACGGACGCGCCATGGACCGTCGGGCAGAATGTGACCCATGGCTGCATCCGCCTCTACAACAACGATATTATCGATCTGTACAACCGCACGCGGGTTGGTACGAAAGTAATTGTTACGCATAGACGGGTGATGGGTTAAGCACTCCGAATTGCAGTATCTTCCGATCATTTGGCCGGGCAGTTTCCTAACGAAGCTGCCCGGCTTTTTATTGTGTCCCTGAAGAGAGGTTTTGCTAACGATTCCCCGACAGAATTATGCCGCGATTCTATGGGAAGAGCTTGAATTCTGCTGGCGCATCAGACGACAGTATCGAACGCTGTTTTGACGGGAATCCAATGATGAGAGCAGTCAGACTTGTAGCCATTGCGGCCGCCATGTGTGTCGCTTCTTTCGCTGCGCGGGCCCATCCCCATGTGTGGGTTTCATCCAAAACCGAGATCGTTCATGACACTCAGGGCCGCGTCACAGGCTTTCGGCATCATTGGACGTTTGATGAAATTTTCAGCGCCTTTGCGGCCCAGGGCATGGACAAGAACGGCGATGGGAAATTCAATCGCGAAGAACTTGCCGCACTCGCCAAGGAAAACATCGAGTCACTTTCCGAGTTCGATTTCTTCACCTTCGCCAAGGTGGCGGGCAAGCCAGTTTCATTGAACGAGCCGAAAGACGGATACTATTTGTCCCATGAAGGCGGCCAGCTGACCCTGCATTTCACACTGCCCCTGAAAACTCCGCTGGATGCGCGAAAAGAGCAGCTCAAATTCGCAATCTACGATCCGACCTATTTCGTCGCTTTCTCCTATGCCAAGGACGCGCCCGCTATACTCGCAAGCAATGCGCCCCGCGGCTGCCGCGTAGCAATGGAGAAGCCGAAACCAGCATCTGCCAAAGAAACCAGGCTGAGTGATTTGAGCGAAGCATTTTTTGACGAGTTGGGTGAGGGGAGTGACTTCGGGGCGCAGTTTGCTCCCGATATCCTGATATCGTGCAAGACCAGCTGACCGGTTTCATGCGGCTTCTGCGCGCCATTCTGCTTTCGCTTGTTGTTCTGATCTCTATGGGCAGCGTTTCAATTGCTCAGAAATCACCCTTTGGCGTGCCCGCCCCCGGTACGCAGCAAGCTCCCAGCTCATCTGAAAAAAACACGACTAGATCGCTGGAGCAGCGGGCAGGACAGCCCTCCTTCATCCAGCGGGCATGGACTGCGGTGCTTGCGGTTCAACGTGATTTGCACCGCCAGCTGGCGGCGGCCGTACGCAAGCTCAAGAGCGATGGAGGCTTCGCCGCAGCGTGGTTTCTTGCAAGCCTTAGCTTCATCTACGGCATCGTGCATGCGGTCGGTCCGGGTCATGGCAAGGCTGTCATCTCGTCCTATGTCCTTGCCAGCGAACGAACCGTACGCCGCGGAATATCGTTGAGCTTTCTGGCTGCACTGGTTCAGGCCGTGTCCGCCATTGTTCTGGTTGCAATTCTGGCTGTCGCCATGAATGCAGCCGGGCTGAAGATCAGGGCAATGGAGTCCTATCTGGAATCCGCCAGCTATGCGCTGATTGCGCTTGTGGGTATGTGGCTGGTTGTATCGCAAATGCGGCGCATTCTATCTCGTGGTGCAAAGGACGCCGACGTGCATGTCCATGCTCACAGCCATGACCACGATTGTGGTCACGCGCACATGCCCGATCCTCAGCATTTGAAGGGCGACCTCTCCTGGCGCAAGGGCGCAGCGATTGTATTTGCCGTGGGGGTCCGCCCCTGTAGCGGTGCGGTGATCGTTCTTGTATTCGCATTGGCCAATGGCATGTTTTTTGCTGGCGTTGCCGCAACGTTTGCGATGGCGCTCGGGACCGCAATTACTGTTTCGATGCTGGCCGTGCTAGCTGTCGCGTCGAAGCAGCTTGCATTTCGCCTCGCCGGAGAGAGTGAAACCTGGTCAGGATGGATCGCCAATGTTGTGGGACTTGTCGGATCTATTCTGGTGCTGATGTTCGGTATCACGCTGTTTGTTGGATCGTTTGGTCCAGCGCGTCCATTCTAACGGGATGAACCTACTCTGCTACGGCTGTCCGGTTGGCGCAGAAGAAGGATTTGCTCAGATCGAGCGGCACACCCGTCGCGATTTTCTCTGCCTCGGGCAGAATATCGAGGCTGGGCCAGAGACCGTTGGAGAGCGCTTGCGCATATTCCGTACAAACGCCTGCGTCGACCATCTTCGCTTTTGCCCGTTCATGATCATAGTCGAGGGAATGGTGATCTATACGAATTCCGTCCTCTTGCGGGGTAAGCACACTGTACCACGCTCTCGGTGTGCCATCATTGGCCGGAATGCCCAACGAGCCGGGGTTATGCCAAACGCGATTGCCCACATGGCGCGTAAATGGAATTCCCGAATGACCTGCGACAATCACATCCGCCGCAGCGTGTGTGAATTCCGCATCGAAATCGCTCATCGGGTGGGAAGCGAACATGAAGCGGTTGATTTCCTGAACGCTGCCATGGACGGTGCGTACGCGCAAACCGGACATTTCAAATGTGAGATGAAGTGGCAGCGCGCCCATCCAACGCCGCAGCTCAATACCGGTCCGTGCGTCGGCGTAGGAGAACCACTCATGGGCCAACTGGTCGCAAAGTGAGTCCTCGTTAAAGCCGCAACCGCAGTTCGGCAGTGATGCCGCCAGGCTCTCTTCAACATTCCCCTGAATTGCGTGGACGCCTGCATCTTGCAGCAGCTTCGCTGTTTCGCAGGGGTCCGCGCAATAGGCGATGGCATCGCCGGTATGAATGATACGTGCTGGCGGAATGGCCAACTGTCGTGCGGTCGCAATCAGCGCCTGCAACGCCTCAAGATTGGAATACGCCCCGCCGCACACCAGAACGGGTGTGTTGAACCGGCCGAGGTCCCGGGTTCCGGAACGGATCCGGTCTTCCGAATTGCGCATGTCCATTTTTACAAACCCCGAAAATGCTGACGCGCCAGCAATACACAGTTACCGCGAATTGCTGCCTTCACGCCACAGGCAAACGTCGCTATGGCATAACTCATGGAGGATGACCATTTGGTAGTGAGTACACCAATAGCGCAAATTAATAACGTCCAGATACGGAATTTCGATGCACCTGGAATACAGCTCTACATCTGTGCCAAAGGGAGAGACGTGAATGAGCTGTCCGGCGCAATAACCGGATTACCGATTTCCACTCCCCGTACGCCGCGCAGAGGCTTGCCGATTTCGACGGGCGGGAGACTGCTTTTCGTCGGCGGCGCGCTCACCAGGTCCCGGACCCAGCCGCAATTGCTCCTCATGGTCATTGATGGTGTAGTTGACGGATTCCCATACGAAGGAGAACAGTTGTAGCCCTTCCGCATTGATCCGTCGTTGGCGCATATCATCGACGGCCTCAGCGAGAATTTCGGTCAAACGAAGCTTGTAGACATCGAGATCGGGAATCGATTTAGCCGCCTTTGAGCTTTTTTCCAGTTCCAGGAGTTCGACGGAGTAATCCTCTATGCGTCCTTTTTGCCGCTCGTAGAACCGACGTGCGAATGCAAACGCGAGCGATGTAACAACGACAATCAAAGAAAGAACAAGGGCGAGAAATTCGGCCTTTTCCTCAAGGAATGAGGGTTTTTCCCGGTCGAAGTAGCTGAGAGCACCCTCATGGACAGGCAGCATCGTCCCCTGTCTCAAATCAGGCTGGCGTATAAGGGCGGCGAGCGGTGTTCGCAGGGCGAGATCGCGGCGCTTTTCAAAGAGCACACTTGTGATTGCCCTGGCCACGTCTTCCGGCACGTCATCGCGGGCCACCAACATACGATCAACCGCGACGGTCGGCAGCTTCTCCGCCGGCGTCGCCGGGTCGCCACGATACGATCCCTTGGGGATGAAAGCAGGAGAATAGGCTGGCTGGCGCAAATGCAAGGCAGCGCCCTGATCGATTGGAATAAAACGCAGATTGGTGCGACCGAACAGAACCCTGATCGAAGAATTTCGGGGGCCACGAACGCGGAAGATCGCATCGATCTGCCCCTGCACAAGGGCTTCGTCGGCCATGTAGGTGTTCATCGGGATGGCGACGATACGCTCAGGCGCCAGACCATAGTGATTGGCAAGAAACCAGAACGCCCGATACTGGCCGCTGGTTACGGGGGGCAGCGCGATTCGTTTTCCTTCCAGATCTTTGAGGGTCTGAATACCGGAATCGTCGCGCACGAGAAGTTGAAACAGATCGTGATACAAGACAGCGAGCAGTGACACATTTTCTCGGCTGATAACTTCGGCCTGGACAAGCGCGAGATCGAGATCGCCGCTTGTGAGCAGATTCATATTCTCTGAAGACCCACCGGTGCTCACGACCTCAATCTTGATTCCGGGATAGGTGCGCGAGATGACATGGGCGATCGCCGTGCCCATTTCGTATGGCTCAGAGTTGATCTGGTCTGCGCCAAGGCGCAGCTTAATAGACAGGGGTGCGGTCAGTGCGGCATAAGCCATAATCCCGGCTACGGCCACAAGGGCGACAAAACCGAGCAGCCCCCAGAATTTCAGATCGCGCGACATGGAAAGGTGTTTTCTCCGCTGGAATATCCTTGCCAAATTTCGGATATGATGCCCAATCCGGTTGTAAACGCAAACTTGCCACAACTTGGCAAAGAGAATTTGTATTGAGTTTGAACAACTGAAGCTGCGTAATCCGGCAAATGAAGCACGTTAGCCTAGACGACCGATATGATTTGAACCAGTCACGGATTTTCGTGAACGGAGCGCAGGCTGTGGTGCGGCTGGCACTCATGCAGCATCAGCGTGATGTCCGTGCCGGTCTCAATACGGCCGGCTACATTTCCGGATATCGTGGATCACCGCTTGGCAACCTGGACCAGCAACTCGCGCAAGCGGAAGCGTTTCTGCACAAGCATTCCATCATATTCCAGCCTGGTCTCAATGAGGATTTGGCGGCGACCGCTCTATGGGGTGCGCAGATGGCGGAGTTGCGCGGTCAAGGCCTGTATGACGGTGTGTTCGGCATCTGGTACGGAAAAGGTCCCGGGGTCGACAGATCCGGCGATGTATTCCGCCACGCCAATCATGCCGGCACATCAGCGCATGGAGGGGTCCTTGCGCTGATGGGGGACGACCATACCTGCGAATCCTCAACATCAGCGCATCAGTCAGAGTTCAAGTTTGTCGATGCCATGATGCCGGTCATGAATCCGTCTGGGCTTCAGGAAGTGGTCGACTACGGACTTTACGGATGGGCAATGTCGCGGTTTGCCGGTGTTTGGACCGGCATTAAATGCGTGAAGGACAATATCGAACAGAGCGCCTCGATCGACGGTTCGCTCGATCGGGTGCAGATCGTCCTGCCGGATGATTTCGAAATGCCGCCGGGTGGTCTCAATATCCGCCGCGGCGACCAAGTGCTGGAAAAAGAACGAAGGCTGTTTGAGCACAAGCTGCCCGCTGTCAAAGCTTTCATCAGAGCCAACGGACTGGACCGGCAGGTGCTTGAAGGGGGTGGCGCGCCGCGGGTGGGCATCATCACTTCTGGCAAAAGCTTCAACGACACGATGGAGGCTCTTGATCTTCTCGGAATTGTCGGTGCGCGTGCTGCGTCGCTCGGTGTGAGGCTCTACAAGCTTGCGGTCACTTGGCCCCTCGAACCCGAAGGTGCGCTCCGGTTTGCGCGCGGTCTCGATCTTGTGCTTGTGGTGGAAGAGAAAAGGTCGCTCATCGAGACGCAGCTGAAAGAACTTCTCTATGGCGAAAAATATGCGCCTGTCATCATCGGCAAACAGAATGAAGAAGGTGCGCCACTGCTTCCATCATACCATGCTCTCGAGCCTGTACAGATTGCACGTGTGATCGGCGACAGGTTGCTGTCAGGCCATGGCGACGACGAGTTGCGGTCGCGTATGGAACAGCTTGATCGAATTACGGAGCGAAACGTGAGTTTGCCCGGGCTCATCGAACGCGTTCCGTATTTCTGCGCGGGCTGCCCGCACAATACATCGACCGTGGTGCCGGACGGCGCCCACGCCTATGCCGGCATCGGTTGCCACTATATGGCGCAATGGATGGACCGCTCTACGGAGGGTTTCACCCATATGGGCGGTGAGGGTGCAAACTGGATTGGCGAGGCACCCTTCTCCAAGGAAGCCCATGTCTTCCAGAATATCGGCGATGGTACCTATGTGCATTCAGGCTCACTCGCCATCCGGGCGGCCGTTGCCGCAGGCACGACCATGACGTTCAAGATCCTGTTCAACGACGCTGTCGCCATGACCGGCGGGCAGGGACTCGACGGCGAACTCACCGTGCCGCAGCTTGTCCGTCAGATTGCCGCTGAAGGCGCCTCCCGTGTCGTGGTTGTCGCCGAAGACCCGACGAAATATCCAAAGGATGCGATCTTTCCGCCCGGGACCAAGATCCACCACCGCGACGAACTGGAGGCCGTTCAGCGCGATCTCCAGCAGGTTGAGGGCGTCAGTGTGCTCATCTACGACCAGACATGCGCCGCAGAGCTTCGCCGTCGCCGGAAACGTGGCAAGGCAGTGGAACCGGAAGAGCGCGTCTTCATCAATGAGCTGGTATGCGAGGGCTGCGGTGATTGCGGCATACAGTCGAATTGTGTGGCGATCGTGCCGGTGGAAACGGAATTCGGACGAAAACGCGCCATTGATCAGACGTCGTGCAACAAGGACTATTCGTGCCTGAAGGGGTTCTGTCCGAGCTTTGTGACGGTGCGCAGCGGAGAACCGCGCGGAAAGAATAATGAACCCGTCAGCAATCTGCCGCATTTGCCGGACATTTCAGACTTGCCGAATCCGGGACTTCCGGCCCTGGAGCATCCTTACTCGATGGTGATCACAGGCGTTGGAGGCACGGGTGTCGTAACGCTGGGCGCGCTTTTGGGTATGGCGGCGCATCTGGAAGACAAGGGCGTCGGTGTCATCGATATGTCGGGCCTTGCACAAAAGGGTGGTGCAGTTGCGGTTCACCTGCGCATAGGCAAGGCTCCTGACGCGATCAAATCAATCCGCGCATCGGCCGCCGGTGCCGATCTGGTGCTTGGGTGCGACCTCGTGGTCGCGGCTTCCGACACCGTTCTCTCGGTTGTGCAGGAGGGTGTAACCGGCGTTATCGCCAATGACCATGAATCCGTGACGGCCGATTTTACGCGATCGCCTGATCTGAAGATGCCGGCGCAAGAGATGCGTGCAGCGTTGACCATGGCGGCAGGCGCTGATGCCGTCGGGTTTGTCGACACACGCGCCCTATCGAACGCGATTCTCGGGGACACGCAATCGGCGAATATCATCCTGCTTGGCTATGCATGGCAGAAGGGGCAGATTCCGCTATCTGTCGAAGCGCTTGAGCAGGCCATTAGTTTGAACGGCGTTGCGGTCGAGCGCAATCTGCAGGCGTTCGCGTGGGGGCGGTATGCGGCTCATGATGAGCAGGGCCTCGAAAAGCTGCTGGCATCCACCGCGTCCGTGCCGATACCAATCGATAGGCCGCAATCACTCGATGAACTCATAGAGCGCCGTGTTCAGTTTCTCACGGAATACCAGGATGCAGCTTACGCCGAGCGCTATGCAGCGCGCGTGAACGCCATTCGGAAACTTGAGCAAGAGCGGATGCCGGCATCTTCGGCACTCACCAATGCCGTCGCGCAAGGGTTGTTCAAGCTGATGGCCTACAAGGACGAGTATGAGGTGGCGCGGCTTTTTACGCATGACTCGTTCCGCAAACAACTCGATCAGCAGTTCGGCGGAAGTCATGAAGTCTCGTTTCACCTGGCCCCGCCATTGTTTGCGCGGGTCGACCCACTTACGGGTCGGCCAAAAAAACTCCGGTTTGGTCCTTGGATGATGCGCACTATGCGGCTTCTGGCGTGGGCGAAAAAGCTGCGCGGCACAATGTTCGATCCGTTCCGCTACTGTGCGGACCGCAAGCTGGAGCGGCGTTTACTAGAAGACTATGAGCACATGCTTGAACTGTTTGCCGAAGGACTAAACCACGCCAATCATGGGGTGGCGGTCGAGCTTGCTGCCCTGCCTGAAACCATCCGCGGATTCGGTCCCATCAAGGAGACCGCCGCAAAGGCGGCGGATGCCCGTCGTGAAGAATTGCTCGCTGTATTCGCATTGCCGGACCGCGGACACCAGCACGCTGCATGACGCCTTGTCAGCGCCTCGACTTGCCAGAACAGGTGGTTGCACCGGGGCTGCCATCGTAATTGTGAGTGGCGCGTGAACTGGAAGCTGACTACACAGCCGGGTTCAGTTTCACGCCACGGCAAGAGGCTTTCATGTCATATACTTTGGTGGCGCTTACGGTGCTGGTTGCGCTCGGCAGCCTGGTGCTGTCGCCGCGCGTCTCGACTCTCGGGTCATTCTACAAGGGCCATGCCGTTTCCGGCGCGGCACCTGGTGTTTTCAGCCTGACCATGAGCCTGGTCACCACGTGGATATTCGCCCGCTCGATCTTGAATGCGGCAATTCTGGGCTATTTCTACGGAATAGCCGGCGCGTTGGCTTATGCCACCTACTATCTTTCGTTCCTAACCGGCGCATGGGTGATTGCCTCGTTACGCTGGCGTCACGGGTTCGACAGCATCCAGGAATTTCTCGCCAACCGCTTCGGAAAAATTGGTCCAGTCTCATACAGCTTTGTTACCGGCTTGCGCCTTCTGTCAGAGGTGTTCGCCAATCTCCTGGTTATCGGGATTATCTTCGGACCTGCAGGATCAACCGCCTATGCGATTTCAATCATCGCTGTCGGTCTCGTGGTTTTGGCATATGCGTGCCTTGGAGGGCTGCATGCGTCCATCCGGACCGATGTGTTCCAGATGGTGGTCTTTCTGGTCGTTCTTGCCGCGCTAATGGTTCTGGCATTTGACCATGGCGGACTGAGTATCGCAGCAATTGCCGACTCCAGCCCTGATCCGGACGGACCCGGATGGGTCCTGCTCGCTGTGGCGTTTCTTCAGGTGTGGAGCTATCCGATGCACGATCCGGTCATGATGGATCGCGGACTGATCTCTGACAGAAAGGTCACCATGGCTAGCTTCTATCACGCGGCCTGGGTGTCCATTCTGTGCATTATGGCGTTTGGTGTGCTGGGGACCTATGCGGGTATTGAGAAAGAGGCCGGTGAAACGCTTGTGCCGACATTGACCCGATTGTTTGGTGACACGCCAATCCTGTTGTTGAACGTGGCGCTGATCATTTCCTGCATGTCTACGCTGGATTCTACCCTGGCGAGCGCGGCCAAGCTTTCGGCTGTCGACATCGGGCTCGCCAAACCCACCGTCTTTAACGGCCGTGTCGCGATGGCGCTGTTTTTGTTAGGTGGATTCGTGATGATGTTCTTCGGGTCCAGGGACCTGTTTAGCGCTGTAGCCGTTTCCGGTACGGCCTCGATGTTCCTGGCGCCGGTTGCTTTCTTTTCTCTGTGGTGGGGCCGAACGGAAATTCCTGCCTGGTCGTATTTGATGGCTTTCGTTACCGCAATTGCCGGCGCCGTCATCTATTTCCTCGAGGCGGGCAATCACATGATGCTGATGCAGGACCTCACCGGACTGACCCACAAGTATTCCAAGCTGCTTGTCATTTCTGCAACCGTCATGGCGACAGGATGTCTCTACTTCGGTGCCGGGCTGGTTGTACGAAAGCGGTTACCGGTGTTTAGGGCGGAACAAACGGCCGATCCAAAGTGATCGACCCGATCAGTATGAATGCGGCAAAACGCTTTGGGATTTAGAAGAAAATTTTATTCTCTGACGAAGTTTCCAGCTGTCAGGAAAAATCATTTCTCATATGGTCTGAGTGCGATATCTGTATATGTCGAGCAACTTTGAAAACCGCGCTGTTTGATGCTTGATTAGAGGACCGCAGCAACTATTTCGATAGTCGGTTTGTCCCGCCACGGCGTTGCATATGTGAGGAGGTTGGAATGTCTCTGCAAATTGGAAGTACTGCCCCTGATTTCGAAGCCGAAACCACAGAAGGCTCGATCAAGTTTCATGACTGGATTGGCGATTCCTGGTGCGTGCTATTTTCGCACCCCAAGGACTTTACGCCCGTCTGCACGACTGAACTGGGTTATATGGCGAAAATCAAGCCCGAGTTCGAGGCCCGAAACTGCAAGATCATTGGACTAAGCGTGGATCCGGTAGGCTCCCACAAGGAGTGGTCAAAAGATATCGAGGAGACGCAAGGCACGGCGCCGAATTATCCCATGATCGGTGATCCTGAACTCAACGTCGCCAAACTGTTTGGCATGCTGCCCGCTGCCGCCGGTGACAGCTCGGAAGGCCGCACTGCTGCCGACAATCAAACGGTCCGCAATGTCTATGTGATCGCGCCGGACAAGTCGGTAAAGCTGATGATTTCCTATCCCATGAGCACAGGGCGCAACTTCGATGAAGTCCTGCGGGTGTTAGATTCCATTCAACTGACGGCCAAGCACCAGGTCGCCACACCGGTGAACTGGAAGAATGGTGACGATGTTATCATTGTCCCGGCAGTGTCCGATGAGGCCGCCAAGGAGAAATTCCCTGGTGGCTGGGAGGCCCCCAAACCGTATCTAAGAATTGTCCCGCAACCGAAAGGTTAGGCGAGGTTCCATGTGTCGGTGGCAGGGGTAGTGACTCTCCTGCCACGCGATCATGACAGCACGTGGGTCTTCTTCGCAAAGTTGAGGATTGAACGCGCCTTGCTCTAAAGGCGGCGCAATTGCTTTGGTGTAACGCCGAACCACCGCTTGACAGCGCGGGTGAAAACGCTCTGGTCGGAGAATCCAAGCAGGAAAGTAATTTCCGAAAACCGGAAATCGGTTTGTGTCAGATAATGCTTGGCCACAGCCTTGCGCGTGTCATCAACAACGCACTGAAAACAGGTGCCGCGCTTTTTGAGAAGGCGTCGCAGCTGATGTTGCGTCACGCCCATATTTTTTGAAGCGAGTTCCAGCGTGATATTATTCTTGTCAAGCTGCACATTGATAAATCGCCTAAGTTGGTCGACAGGATCGTCGTCGTCCTGTCTGCAGGGAAAAGGATTAAGTAGGCTGCTGCGCGCGACAAGATAGAGATCGGGGTCTGCATTCGGCATGGGAATAACCAGCTCGTTCGACCCGACCCGAACCATGCTTGCCGGCTTGCCGAAGTGGATATTCGAGCCGAACAAACGGAAATGATCAGATAAATTTTCCGGTTTCTCGGATGCCAGGTCGACCTTCAGAGGTCGCCAATCTGGTCCGGTTGCCATCTGTACATGTTTGAGTGTCCGCACAACCATGAAATCAATCACGTGCCGGGGACAAAACGATGCAGAGTCGATGATCCAGCTTAGTTCCGTGAATGCACTCCGATCAGACAATTGCGTTGGTATTCCCACCACCCGGCTGCGATAGTCCTTTACAGTCTTGAGAGCCTCCCGCAGGTCCCGCGCATTGCTGATTGCATAGTGGCCGGCAATTAGAACTGGGGGAGTGTACCCCTCGCCAAAATGAAGTCCGAAAAGAGGATCATTTACGCGCTGAGATGAAATTTCGAAAGCGGCTTCTAATTGCTGGATAGGAAACCGTGAGTTTCTCTCGCCAAGAGCCTCTCGTTTCAGTCCCGCAGCCTGTAGCACCGACACGCCGTCATGCCCGCGGGTGTTCAGATACTCTCCCAGGGCTACTGCAACACCACTGAAAAAAGTCGCGCTGAATTCTTGAGGCTTCTTCCTGACTAAGGCGTCGCCACGGCTGCTGACTTCTTCCGTATTGGCATCCATTGGGCGTCAGATCCTCTATCTATGGTGCTCAATTCAGTCTTCAGCAGAAGTTTGCGTTTTTGGCAGGTTCGAAACTTAAGTGTCAAATTCCTGACATTCCAAGTCAAGATTTTGCTCACGACACGTGCCGTGCACTCTTCAAGCGGACGCAGTAATGACGAGAGCATTGCGTTCTGTTCGACTCCCCAAACTGATGCCAATGCAAATCGCGGAGCCGCATTCATGATCAAATTTTTAGCATCGCTGGTCAAGAAATCGCCAGTGCTATTTGGTAGAATCAGAAGATTGCTTGAACAATAGGAGGCCCGATAATTCCGGGTCAGACTTTCGCACTATGTCAAACAACCGAAATAAAGACATCGATTTTTCAATTAATAATTCCCATTCTTTGGATCAACGGACCGATGCCATGCTGTCTATCCTGAGGGATCTGAATACAGTTTTGGAGTCGTCCGACAAACAAGGATTCCGTTTTTTGTCGTATTTGCTACGGATGGCGGTGCTCGAAGCGCAATCTATTGCGAGCACACCATGCAGTACGGCAAAAACCGAGACGTTTACGCGCGAACATCACCATTGAGATTTTTCCTGGCCTCTATGGCTTCGTGATGAAGTGACAATGGCGGCCACGCGCTTGCGGCTGGAATGATTTTCCAATCGGTCTCGTGAGCGTTGTGCGGACGTCGGCCTTGCGGCAGGGCCGCCGTTCCGCCTGGCCTGCTTTGTATCTGGCCGTTTACCCCACCCGCTTCGTTTCCCACCGAACAACACTAGAATCTTGTGCGATAGCGGTCTGTTTGCAGCGGCTGGCGAAACCTGTGATGAAACATCGCGTTTGCGTTCACTGCTCTTTACGCTATTCACCTCTCGGGACGGTCTGGGGAGATTGAATTCATGGAAAAACGTTTCCAAAATCTGGAACGGCAGGCGGATGTGATCGGTCACATGCTGGTCAGGTCGTTTCATCTGCTCGCGCTTTTTGCGATCGGTGCGGCGACTGTGTGGTCGGCACTCCAAGAATTCCTCGGTATGATTGCCGTAGGGCGCGCCGAGGTTGCCGATATTCTTCTGCTGTTTATCTATCTTGAGTTGGGCGCCATGGTCGGCATCTATTTCATGACCAACCGAATGCCGGTACGTTTCCTCATCTATGTGGGGATTACCGCACTGACCCGGCTCCTGATCGAAGTTATCAGTAAAACTCACGACGCCGATCAAACTGTCCTCATTATTTGCGTCGCCATCCTTCTTCTGGCGGTTGCGGTGCTCATTCTGCGAATTGGGTCGGTAAAATTTCCGAGTCCCGGAGCGGATGAAGAATATGCTGACAAACTACGGACAAGAGCGCGAACTAGAAAAGCGAAGCAAAAGGCCTAGCTGCGGTTTCTAAGTGGGGCGGCCCGCTATTTGCCGGCAAGAATGAACAGGCGGCGGAATGGAAACAGCGTCTTGCCGTCTTGACGCGTAGGGTAGGCGGCTAAAATCCGTTTCCTGTAGTCATTCTCGAATTGGCTTCGTTCGGGTTCCTCAAGCGCGTCGAGAAACCTTTTGAGCTGCGTCCCCTTCACATATTCAGCGACCGGATTTTCGCCTTCGAGGATCTGGCAGTATTCGGTTTCCCAGACCGCGAAGTTCTTCGAAATGGGCGACAGGACCTCGTAATAGAATTCAGGTGCGTGGGACGGTGCGGGCCGCATAAGCGGCTCATGTGTCTGACGCCACGGCCCCGCCTGAACCGATTCCGCAATGCTCGTGTGAGAAGGCGCTTCCCAATTTCTGGGCATCTGAACGGCGAGAAATCCACCTGGTGCAACAAGGTCCATCAGGCGCGGAAAGTGATTGTCGTGATCGTCTAGCCATTGCAGCGTCGCATTCGAGAAAACCACATCCGCCAGACGGTCCGGGCGCCAGTCAGTCAGGTCCGCTTCAACCCACTCAATGTCGGATGAGAGCGAACGGGCTCGGTCAAGCATCTCTGCAGAGCTGTCGATGCCCGTGATCCGCGCGGACGGCCATCTGTTCTTCAACGCCATCGTCACGTTTCCGGCGCCACAGCCCAGATCGTAGACTACGCCCGGCGCCTGTAGTGGTATTCGCGCAAGTAAATCGAGCGCAGGCTGCAGCCTGACATCGCCAAATTCGAGATATTGGTTCGGGTCCCATGCCATGCGCGCCTTTTACCTCGGCGCCTCTCCCACCGCAATGTGCAAGGACGCATTGTCGCGTCTTCTGCACTCTTGGGTTGCGGCATGGGATGGACTATCAAGGCATGTGTTTTTGCGACCGTGACCAAACTGAACAAGGCTCTCCCACATGACCAAACCCGCCCGCGCCAGCGACTTCCTTCCCGACGTGCGCTTTACCCCGAAAGATCATCCGCAGCCGGCGATTGGCAAGATTGGCGTTCTGTTGCTCAATCTCGGCACACCCGACGCCACTGACTATTGGTCCATGCGGAAATATCTGAAGGAGTTCTTGTCTGATCGCCGCGTGATCGAGGAAAACCCGGTTCTTTGGTGGTTCATCCTCAACGGCCCGATCCTGTTGAAGCGGCCTTTCTCATCAGGTGAGGCCTACCGGTCAATCTGGAATGAGGAGCGGGACGAGTCGCCGCTTAAGACCATCACTCGTGCACAGGCGAAAAATCTCGCGAAAGTGTTCGAGGGAGAAAATCGCGTCATCGTCGATTGGGGGATGCGTTATGGCAACCCCTCTACCAGGAGCCGTGTCGAAGCTCTCAAAGAGCAAGGTTGCGACCGAATCCTCTTTTTTGCGCTGTACCCGCAGTATGCCGCCGCCACAACTGCAACGGCTTATGACAAGGCGTTCGATGTGCTGAAAAAGATGCGCTGGCAGCCGGCAATTCGGACCGTTCCAGCTTATCACGACGATCCAGCCTATATCGATGCTTTGGCGAATTCGCTCAAACAGGAAGTTGCGAAACTGAAATGGAAACCGGATGTCATCCTGGCGTCCTATCATGGGCTGCCGGTGGAGTATTTTGAGAAAGGCGACCCGTATCACTGCCATTGCCAGAAGACGACGCGGCTCGTGCGGGAGAAACTGAAGTGGAGTGATGAGTTTCTGCGGACCACATTTCAGTCTCGCTTCGGCAAAGCGGAATGGCTTCAACCCTATACGGACAAGACTGTTGAAGCATTGGCCAAAGAAGGCGTGAAGAACCTCGCCGTTATCACGCCAGGATTTGCCTCTGACTGCGTCGAAACCCTGGAGGAAATCGCGGTCGAGAATGGCGATATCTTCAAGGAGAACGGCGGCAAAAACTTTGCAGCTATTCCCTGCCTGAACGACTCAGTGGAAGGAATGTCGGTGATTGAGGCAGTGGTGAAGAGGGAGTTGGGAGGCTGGATCTAGTGTGCTTGAAAAAATTGGCGAGTAGCCTGGATCACACACCGCCCATTGTATTCACTCAGACAGGAGTGAACTGAAAATGCATGTGCGTATTTTTTGAGGTTTTGAGACATCCAAAATACATTGTGGGAAGCCTCAGGGTAACACCGGTGGGTCAACACTTTTACGCTTTGAAACCTGTTGTTCGCGGTAGGCCACATAGCAGCTACTGGTGAAAATGATCGCAGCACCCATCCATGTGTAGACCGTGGGTATCTCAGCAAACAGCATGAAACCGAGCATTGATGCCCACACGATTTTCAGAAAATCGAACGGCAGGACGACAGTGGTTTCCGCCGTCTTCAGTGCTTCCGCGAGGCCGATCTGCGCGGCCGTTCCAGTGATGCCGATAAGAAGTAAAATCGCCCAGGCGCTGGCTTGTGGCATTTGCCAGACATAGAGGGCTGGACCGAACGAAAGCACGCTCAACAGCGTGATCATGTAGCCGGTGGTGGTGAGGCTTGATTCGGTTCGGCCCAATACCCTGATCACGATCATGGTCATCCCCCACAGGACAGCGGACAGCAGCGTCATCCATGAACCCAGGTCGATGGTCGCGATGCCCGGCCGGAGAATGACAAGCGCGCCAACAAACCCGAATGCGATAGCCGTCCATCGCCTGAGCCGAACTCGTTCACCGAGCAGAAACACCCCCAGTACCGCAGTGAAGAGGGGTGCTGTAAAGGCGAGCGCATTGACGCGCGCCAACGGAGCCATGCTGAGTGCGGTGAAGAATGTGATCATTGCGCCGACATTCAGTCCAGCGCGTAGCAGATGGAGCGGAAACTTTTCCGTTTTGAGAAATGAAAGCCCGCTCCGCATCATGATCGGCAGGAACAAAACCATTCCGAACAGGTTGCGGAAGAAGACGATTTGCACCGGATGCAGTTCGGCTGAGAGATAGCGCACCGCCGTATGCATTATGGAAAAGGCGAATGTCGAGCCGACCATCAGGACGATGCCGCGACTGGACGCCGGGAGATTGTGCCACGCGTGCACCGGGAATCACCTGCGTGGCTGTCGAGCCTCAGAAACCATGAGGCCAGAGCTAGCCCCTTCTGCATTTCCGGGCAAGCGCAACAAGGCGCGCCCTGCTGTCACATATGCGCCGGGGTCCTGCTATAATCTGCCGCCATGAGTGAGAAGCAGACCTCAGTTTTCAATCTGTCGCGCCGCAGCATCCTGGGCGGTATTGCGTCGGCTGGCGCTATGGCGGCGGCGGGTCAGTTTGCGCCCAGCATTGCGTTGGCACAGCCGGACTCACCTTTGACACGCGCGATACCTGGAACTGATGAACGCATCCCCATAATCGGAATGGGTTCGTGGATTACCTTCAATGTCGGTGCTAGCCAGAAGCTGCGGGATGAACGGGCAAAGGTGCTTCAGACTTTTTTNGATATGGGAGGCGGTCTGGTTGATTCGTCCCCGATGTATGGTTCGTCAGAGGAGGTCATTGGCTATTGCCTTGGACGCATTAAAAACCGTCAGACGCTGTTTTCAGCGACCAAGGTGTGGACCGTGTCCAAGTCGATGGGCACGCGCCAGATGAAGGCGTCTGCGGAGCTTTGGGGGCTCGAGAAATTTGACCTGATGCAAATTCACAACCTGCTGGACTGGGAGACTCATCTGGAGACGCTCAAGGCGTGGAAGGAGAATGGCCGTGTTCGTCATATCGGAATGACAACGTCGCACGGGCGGCGTCATGGCGATCTGGAAGAAGTGATGGGTTCACAGCCCCTCGATTTCGTGCAGTTCACCTACAACATTGCTGACCGCGAAGCGGAGAAGCGCCTTTTGCCTCTGGCCGCGGATAAGGGGATTGCGGTCATCATCAATCGTCCGTTCCAGCGCGGGACATTGATCGAAAAATTTGAACGTCATCCGCTTCCCGATTGGGCGGGCGATATAGCTTGCGCCAACTGGGCGCAGTTCTTCCTCAAGTTTGTCGTCTCGCACCCGGCCGTAACATGTGCCATTCCCGCCACTTCACGGGTTGACCATATGCGCGAAAATATGAGTGTGCTCAAGGGACCGCTGCCTGATGCGAAAACGCGGCAGAGAATGATTGAATATGTGGAAAAGCTGTAGAACTGGCACGCGCGCATGATCCCGTTTTCGCCTGAGGTATTTTTCGCTCTGTTCGAGGAGTACAACCTGGCGATCTGGCCTGCGCAGATCGTGGCCTACGTTCTGGGTTTGCTCGTGCTCGGGCTCGTTTTCAGGCCATCAGTCAGCGGCAATCGATTTATCGGCGCGATCCTCGCCATATTTTGGTTGGGGAATGGTATTGCCTATCACTGGCTATATTTCATGCCGATCAATTTTGCTGCTCCGCTTTTCGCTGTTCTCTTTGTGATCGAGGCACTCATATTGTGGTGGCGTTTTATCATCCGGGGTGATCTGACATTCAGGTTTCATCGAGATATCGCCGGTGCTGCCGGTGTGACTCTCATGATTTTTGCAATGGTCATCTATCCGCTGCTTGGTATGGCGTCGGGGCACAACTGGCCCCAGGCAGCCATGTTCGGTGTTGCACCAAGTCCGATGGTCATCTTCACGTTTGGCGTACTTTTGCTGGCAACCCCACGGGTGCCAATAGTCCCCATTGTGATCCCAGTCATGTGGGCACTCATCAGCGGCAGCGCCGCATGGTTCCTTGATATCCCTGAAGACGTCAGTCTGCCGCTTGCCGGTGTTGTGGCAGTGTTTGTCCTTGTCAGGAAAAACCGACGGGCGTCTTGACAATCCAGCGCCTCACCCCATCTGCTCGGATTGACTGATAGCCCTATTTAGAGGCAGGCCATGCCGAATACAGCATCACAACCTACATTGCGAGCGGCCACACCTGACGATGCGGACCACCTGGCGCAGCTCATCAACTACGCAGGGGAGGGAATGCCAGCCTATCTTTGGGAGCGGATGGCGGAGGCCAGCGAAACGCCGTGGGATGTCGGACGCAGGCGGGCTCAACGCACGGAGGGTGGTTTTTCCTATCTCAACGCAACCATCGCCGAAGCGGACGGCGAGGTGGCGGGGTGTCTCATCGGTTATGCTTTGCCGAATGAGCCGGAGCCGATTGACTATGAAGAAATGCCGGAAATGTTTGTGCCGCTCCAGGAGCTGGAAAACCTGACCCCTGGCAGCTGGTACGTAAACGTGCTGGCAGTTCACACCCGGTTTCGCGGCGGTGGAGTTGGAAGCACGTTGCTGGAGTTCGCGGAAAAACTGTCGGAAAAAACTGCGTGCAGGTCGCTGAGCATCATTGTCGCCGACGCCAATTCCGGTGCACGACGTCTCTATGAGCGCCACGGCTATGTCGAAAAGGCATCGCGCAAAATGGTCAAGGGCGACTGGGGCAATCAGAGCAAGAACTGGGTGTTGCTGACAAAATAGACGTGCGAATGTCGCCTTTGTCAGAAAGGCACCAATAGGTCATGCACGCACTCTTCTTTGAAGTCACCCCGAAGCCTGGCCACATGGACAACTATTTTCGACGTGCGGCCGCATTGAAACCGCTTGTCGAGAAAAGCGGCGGACTCATTTTCCTCGATCGTTACATGAGTCTTTTGCGGCCGGACACGGTCCTCTCTTATCAATACTGGAAGGACGATGCAGCGCTTGCGCGGTGGCGAGCTGATGCAAAGCATTACCTGGCTCAGAAAGCCGGCCGCGACGTGCATTTCGCCGATTACCGCCTGCGTATAACTCAGATCGTCCAGTCTTTCGATCGTGATGAGCGATCCGAAGGCAACATCAACGAATTCGCGTCAGCTGAACCTGTTCCGGCGGAACCGCGATTCGTGGCATCGGTTGAGAGTGTCGGCGAACCGTTTGCCCGTGGTGAAGCCTTCAAGAGTATCAACCGCGACAACACATATGTCTCGGTTCTGCATATTGCGAATGAAGCGGAGGGGCGAGAGATCATTCATGATGCGAGTGCGCAGGATTTTGTAACCGGCGCAAGGCTCTGCCTGGTCGTACGGGATTATGGAATGTTCGACCGCAGCGAGGCGCCGCAGTCTTTTGCTCCTGCTAAAGCGTCAGCGGGCGCGTAGCGTCACCCAGTCAAGTCCTCGAAAACTCTTTCCGCAAGACATGGCGGATCAAACACATCATACTGCCGCGCAGATGACGCTTTTCCGCGCTCCTGCCTGAAGCTTTTTCCGGCTCTTTCCGGCTCTTTCCGGCAACCTCTCACGCCGAACCTTCACCCAGGTACAACGGTCATGCTTTCTACCGTCAAAGCCAGCGATTCCATGAAAGGCATCATGGCGATGGTGGTGGCAACGCTGCTGCTCACGCTGAATGACACGGTCACGAAGCTGCTGACGGAGGATTATTCAGTCTGGCAGGTGCTCGCATTGCGTCATCTGTTTTCGCTGGGCGTGATCGTCCCATACATTCACTTCTACCCGGGGTGGGATGAGATGCGGATCACGAACCGGGCGGGCATGGCGGCTCGTTCCATGTTCTTCGCCGCTACGACCGTGTTTATTGTCATAGGCTTCTCCGTGTTGCCTTTGGCTTTGGTCACTGCAATCGCATTCTCGAGCCCGATATTCGTTGTTGCCTTTTCGCACTTTTTCACAAGCGAAAAAGTGGGCTCACGCCGCTGGCTTGCTGTATTTGCTGGTTTCGTCGGCGTGCTCATGATCGTTCGACCGGGAAGCGCGGCGTTTGAGTATATTCTCATCTTCCCTGTTCTCGCGGCACTGTGCGCGGGCGGACGCGACGTCGTCACGCGGGGTCTGTCCAAAACCGAGTCCTCAATTTCGATTCTGCTCTGGTCGAATCTTGCTGTTGTCGCCGTAGCGCTTGTCGCCACCACCCTGCTGGGGTGGAAAAGTATAACGTTAGGCGTGGCAGCATTTTTCTTGCTGAACGGCCTGCTCAGCGCGTCCGCACACTTTCTGATCATTGATGCATTGCGATTGGGCGATGCTTCACTCGTCTCTCCGTTTCGTTATTCCGGCTTGCTGTGGGCGACCATTCTGGGACTATTGGTCTGGGGCGATTTCCCTGACACCTGGACTCTTGCGGGCGCGGCACTTCTGGTGGCGAGCGGGCTCTACATCCTCGAGCGTTCGCCCCGCGCAGCCAAATAGGAGACCGGTTCATGCCAAACATTGCGCTCACCCAGGCACGGCAGATTATCGTTGCTGCTTTCGAGAAAGCGGAGAAACTGGAACTGTTGCCTCTCAGTGTCGCCGTTCTGGATGCGGGCGGCCACACGACCGCGTTCGAGCGGCAAGACGGAGCCAGCGCCATGCGCTTCAAGATTGCTCACGGCAAAGCATATGGCGCCATCTGCATGGGGCTGGGTTCGCGTACGCTCTTTGAGCGGGCACGAGTGCAGCCCTACTTCATTGATGCCATGAACGCGTTGGCGGATGGCGCGCTGGTGCCCGTCCCGGGTGGTGTGCTCATACGGGATCAAGATGGCGCTCTGCTGGGCGCAGTGGGCGTTACCGGCGACAATTCCGACAATGACGAAAAATGTGCCATTGCCGGAATTGAGGCTGCTGGCCTCGTTGCTGACCCGGGGTAATCCCGTCTACGCCGTGGGCCTAATATTCCTCTACGTCCGGGTGCTTTTCGAAAAAGGCGCGCTTCACCTTTTCCAGTTCGGTTTGCCGCATCGCTCTCTCTACCAGGATTTGATAATTGCGTTCCCACTGACGGCGCAGTTTGGCGCTGAGCGAAAGGCTGCGCATGGAGGCAATGTCCGGATCGAGGGTTCGCGAACGGCGGGCGTCCTCACGCATATCTTCTTTTTTCCAGTCCGGCACACCGAGATCGCGGATCGCGTCCCAAAGCGAGCGCATATTCGGCGAAACGTCCGGCACATGTACGCCTGTATAGATCGAATCTGAATACATGCTGATGCCTGTGGCCTGCATCTGCGCTTCTTCAAGCGCCTTCTTTGCGATTTCCTTCGCTGCCAGAGGAGAGGTTGCGGCAACACCAAGGAAGCTGCGTCGGTTGAGGTCCATCTTGTATCCCCTTGTCTTGCGGGCACGCGCAAGCGTCCCGTTCGGTTTCAGTCAACGTCGGTTCGGTTGAGAGAATGAGGGGAGGGCCTAACAAGACCACATCCGTCAGTTTTGGCCGGAGCCTGCACGTGCGTAGTTCAATACGCATTTCCATCGCATGTGAAATGCATGTCCGGCGGCGGGATCGCAAATAAGCGGCTGCCGTTCTCCGGCCATGAGGCGCAATGAAAGTTCAGGCGCCGGAAAGCAATATATTTTGGATGTAGCCATTGGCATCCCGATCGTCAAGGCCGGGGTCCGCCGCGCATGGCACTTGTTCCACCGCGCAAGCCAACGCCTGCGTCGAGCGAGGTCGGCATGCAGGCGCTACAGCGAGAGCGGTGAAACACCAAGAATACGCGCATGAAGATAGAGCGTGCCGAGCCATAGTATGATTGCGGTGGCAATGCGCCAGGGGCCGAGGTCCCGCAAATGTAGTTTGGCTTTGCCTCTCAGTATGGCGGCAAAAGGCACATGGGAAGTCTCCGCGGCGAATTTCTCCCATGCCTTGCCGAATTCCTGGTGCTTGCGCTCTTCCTGACGCATCGATCCGGCAACGGCCAGAATTCCCATTGACCCGAAAAACAGCAGCGAGCGCGGGTCCGGCCGGTTGAGCAGGTGCAGAACTGCCCAAATTATGATGGCCCACATGACCGGATGACGCGTTATCGCAAAGATTCCGGTCCACTGCTGGGGCGCGTCCAAGGCGCCTTTACCAAGGACGCTGGTGGGGTTTTTGGTCGTCGTTCCTGTGACCACAAAAATGAAGGGAATAAGCATCAGCAACACCGTTGCATGGCGCACACCCGGACCTGTCACCCACAACAAGTCGCCGACAGGCGCGCCCTGATATGCCGAGATCATCCACGCCAAGCCAAGTACGGACGCGAGTGAAAAAAGTCCCATATAGGCGGGATCGCCAATCCGTTTGATAAGCCTTTCGCGCAATTTGAGCGCGGGCAGGATATGCAGAGCTATGAAGACGACAGACGCGAGGGCGAGTTCGGCCATAAAGATCACTCCGGGATGTGGATCGATTGCAAATCTAGCTCAAATTTGCTTCCGCTGTTGTGTGCGGTATCCCTATTTGTCCCTCTGCATGTCAAGGCTTTGCGACAGGCTGCGACTATTCGCTGTTCGCCCTGACGACTGGTATCGCTCCCTCTCCGGGATCTGCGTCGCTCCATTTGATTTTCTTGTAATCGAAACCCTTCTCTATGGTTGGCTTGACCACCTGGAAATATGGCGACAAATCGAAATCCCGCGGAACGAACAATGAATGATGACGAATGCGCAGAATTTCCTGTCGACTATATGTGCTGGCTGCGTGGGGCTGATCGGTGGAATCTTCGACTGACGGCAGGATCGGGTAGGGCAAAGCCTGATAGGCCTGGGCGATGAGTGACGAGCAGATGGCTCGCGTCGGCGAACCTGACCCAAGAGCGATCATTCGCCTTCGCCAGCGCACCGGCACCGGAGGTGTTGGCAACAGGTAGCGCGCCAGATCGATAATATTGCGGGTGTCATATTTGGTGCCGATGCTTTTGACCATGAATTGCACAACCTTTTTTTGATCGGCCTTTTTAAGGTTGAGCGCCCGGCAAATGCGCGTGTTGTAGGTAGCGTATTTGGAGAGCGGCACTGCCACGGTGCCTTCGCCCAGGTTGGATTCAATCAGAGCCAGCAGCTCTCCGTCTTTGGTGGTCTCTCCAACCGCATTTCCCACATAAACGGCCGCATGGGACCAGGTGGATTGGGTCAGGTACTTGATGGCAACCGCAATTTTCTGATTGCCTTCGATCAGAAGGATATCGCCTGGCTGCAAAGATCGTTTGAGCGTTTCAGGATCGGATGGCGTGAACGGTTGATAGCCGCTCGACTCCGCCTGCAGGATTCGGGCGAGCCATCCGCCGATACGATCGAGCGCGTTTTCCACAAACGTCATCGCTTGCGCCTTTCAGCCATGGCAGCGGTACTGGAACCGCCACATAAACGGCTTGGGTGAGGGAAGTCCAGAATTGGGCTCACGCTTTTGAACCGGCGTATGCTGACGGTTTGCCCGCGGTTCACAGCTGGGCAAACCACGTCTTAGTGGAGGCTTGGCGTCTTCAGAAGGTTGTTTCGGTCTGTCGACGTGACCACAAGATTGACCGGTCCCTGTTCGCGCGCAACGGTCAGCGGCACATCGACCCCGGCATCGCCCAGTTGCCAGACCTTGCGGTAGAAATCTCCCAGATCGAGTATGTTCTCCGCGCTGACGGAAACGATGATATCACCTTGGTCGACACCCGCACGATCTGCCGGTCCACCTTCGGCCAATCCCAGAACCACCACCTCGCCGTGCACTTCAGCGCAGTAGACCCCTAGCCATGGACGGACTGGCCGGTCGGCACGGCCCAGCTTTTTCAGATCGCCCAGGATCGGTTTGAGCAAATTGACAGGTATGTTCATATTGATGGGCATCTCGCTGCCCTCCTGTCCCGAGGCTTGGAGCTGCAGGGACCCTATGCCAATGAGATTGCCAGTTGAATCGATCAGAGGCGCGCCGCCCCAGTGTGGGTGGGCGGGCGAGGAAAAGATGGCGTCTTCCAGCAAATACTCCCAATAGCCCGCGAATTCCTGCCGGGCGACAATATGCGCCGCAACGGAGCGTTCGGAGCCTCCGGGCGATCCGACAATGACCCGGTCATCGACTGAGGCAGTAGATGAGTCGCCAATCTCCAGTTCGGGCATATCCACCCTGGCAAGTGGTTGCACCAATGCAAAACCTGTTTGCTGATCGTAGCCCAGAGTGTGGCCTTGCGCAGACGTACCGTCCGCGAAGCTGAGCCATATGCTCTGCGCCTCGACAATAAGGTATCCGACGGTAAGGACCAGGCCGCCTGAAATGACGACGCCATTGCCAAGCCGCTCGTCACCAAGCGTTTCGGTAGTGAAGGCGTCGTGAGGGATTTGGGAACGCAATCCGACGACGGACGCCAGGGTCCGATCGAGGTCGAATCCATAGTCTTCTGCCTGCGGTTGAATCGCCGTCGGCACATCCCAGTCGCCCAAGGTAGACATGTCCGCTTACTCCTTTGCCGTCCGCACCGGACATTCAAATAGATGCACATTTTAGCATTCATATGATCTTTGTCGCGCCGCATGATCCAATTCGGGCACAAATGCTCCCAAGCTTGTCCACATGCCGCGATTGTTGTCATTTCAAATACCAATTCTCCCATGTCTGGATTTGCGCATCGGAAACGGCGCACTCCGGTCAAATTTGTGAACGTATGTGTGAATGACCTACGAGCACCTCTGCACTTGCTCTGAAATGTTTGAGACAATGAGAGAATGTGGGAAGGCGCGTGCTGAAAAAACGCTCTTTTCGTATTGGTGGTTTCTAAGGTTTGCGTTTCTTTCGTGCGGACGCGACCATGGTGTCAGCTTGGTTTCTCAGCGTTTGAACTTCTATTTTCAGCCGAGCGTTTTCAGCCTCTAACTGCGCCTGTTTCTGGAGCAACTGAGTTCGCTCTGCCTCATTCTCGGCCCTCAGCAGTTTTTGCGTCACCGAATGATACTCGTCGAGCACGAAACTCGATCGAGCTTCTATCTCATGGATTCGCTTGCCCAATTCATAGCCTTTGAGGAATTGAGCGCTCGTGCCGGCCGGGCACACGCCGTTGTAGGTTTGTCCAAGCGCTCCTTCACGGTACCCGCGCACCGTCGTGCAATAGACTTTGAGCCCCTCCTGTCTCCCCGAGATATAGAGGTTTCGGCTCGTTTCGGTCTTGTCGAGCTTGCAAGCGCTGGCATGGCGGCTAAAGCGGTCGAGAGTGCGGCCGTCATTCCCGTCCTGCACGCCGATCTTCTGCCAGTCGCCGGTTGAACATTCATCTGTCGATAGGGTGGCGCACCCTGCAAGTGCAAGTGAGGCGGATGCCAGAAATGTAAGAGAAATTCGCAACATTCAGGTGACGATGCCATGGAGGGACGATGCACGGCAAGGTTGCAGATTTTGCACCTCCCGTGGTCCCTGGTGAAACGAACATATCCATGTTCAATTCGCATATGCATATCCCAATGCGGCCATATTGTGTGGTAACGTTCACGCCAACCGGGACGATGCGCGAGGGGGAGAAGCTTTCATGCGCCGCCGTATTGTTTCTTTGGCATTATTGCTGCCGACAGCTCTTGCATTTCTTACGTTCCAGGTGCCGTCCGCGGCGTCGGAGCCTGTGGCTAAGAAGCTTTTTGGCAAGCAGAAAGCCCCGGCCTCCCTGCGGGCGCGTTCCATTGGGTCTTATGCGCGTGGCTGCCTGGCGGGCGGGCGCATGCTTCCTATCAGCGGTTCCGGATGGGAAGCGATGAAGCTGTGGCGCAACCGCAATTGGGGCCATCCCGTCCTGATCACGTTTCTTGAGCGCTTTGCCATCGAATCCAAGGAACAGGACGGTTGGCCAGGCCTCCTGATTGGCGATCTGTCCCAACCGCGGGGCGGGCCGATGCTCACCGGGCATCGCAGCCATCAGATCGGTCTCGATGCCGATATCTGGTACAGGCCGAAGCCGGACCAGCCGCTTTCAAAGAAAGAGCGCGCCGACAGCTGGTCGATACCACTTGCCGGCCAGTTCAGTCAGAGCGTCAATGCCAAGAACTGGAAGCCGGGTTACGTGACGCTGTTGAAACGCGCGGCGTCTTACAAGGAGACAGCGCGTATTTTCGTGCATCCCGCCGTCAAGCGCGCGCTATGCGAGGGTGCCGGCAGCGACCGGGCGTGGCTCCGCAAGGTCAGACCCTGGTGGAGCCACAATTACCATTTCCATGTCCGGCTGCGGTGCCCGCCAGGCGTTGCGGGCTGTGTCGATCAAAAGCCACCACCAGCAGGAGATGGTTGTGGCGCTCAAGTCAAGGACTGGATGAAGAAACTGGTGGCAGCCGAAAAATGGAGCAAAAAGAAGCCCAAAAAGCCCGCCAAGCCGAAACCGCGCAAGGAATTGCGCGTAGCCGATTTGCCACCATCCTGTCGCGCGGTTCTCGATGCAGCACCGGATGCATCTGCCAGGGAATCTGCTGCGCCTGGCGTTCCCGCTGTGCCCAATCAGAAGCCGTCTCCGCCACCTGTGCGTCCGGCGTCAGCTGCGCGCACGAATTCCGGTCTCCCCTGGGCCAACGGGTCGACGATCAGTAGTCCCGCGCGGAATGCCATCCCCTTACCGTCGAGGAAGCCGCAATGAGCCTGCAATCCGACGCCGACATTCAACGCAACGTGTTTGGCGAGCCGATCGAAACCTGTTCAGACAGGCCACTTACCGGGTTTTACCGGACAGGATGCTGCGAAACAGGGCCTGACGATCATGGCGTGCATACGGTATGCGTTCTGGCAACGGCAGAGTTTCTTGCTTTCTCGAAAATGCGCGGCAATGACCTTTCCACGCCCTTACCAGAATTCGGATTTCCGGGACTTGAACCAGGCGACAGGTGGTGCCTTTGCGCCGCACGTTGGAAGGAAGCGTTGGACGCCGGGATGGCGCCGCGCGTCGTTCTGCGCGCGACACATGAAGCAACGCTGGAGATTGTGCCTCTGGAAGAGTTGAAGCGTTATGCGATCGACCTGGCTTAAGGGGCACGAAGGCTATCAGGCATCCGCCGTCACGCCAGTTCCCACAGAACACGCGATACCCGTTCCACCGAGGCCGCAATAGCCGGTTGGATTCTTCGACAGATATTGCTGGTGATATTCCTCAGCAAAGAAGAACTCAGGCGCTTCCAGAATCTCAGTCGTTATGGGTCCGTAGCCACGTTCCTGGAGGGCGGTATTGTATTCAGACTTGGAAGCCTCTGCGGCCTTAAGTTGCGCTTCGCCGTAAACATAGATACCCGAGCGGTACTGTGTCCCCGCATCATTGCCCTGGCGCATGCCCTGGGTCGGATCGTGCCCCTCCCAAAAAGCTTTCAGTAGCTCTGAATAGGTTGCCTCCGCTGGGTCGAAAACGACCAGCACCACCTCGTTGTGACCGGTCAATCCGGAGCAGACTTCCTCGTATGTGGGGTTAGGCGTCATGCCGGCGGCATAACCAACGGCTGTGACGTATGTGCCGGGAAGCTGCCAGAACAGTTTCTCCGCCCCCCAAAAGCAGCCCAGACCGAACATGGCTACCTCCAGACCCTGAGGGTAGGGGCCTTTGAGAGCATGGCCGCTCACATGGTGTTTCTCAGCAGTCGCAATCGGCGCATCCCGCCCCGGCAAAGCCGTTTCATTGCTCGGCATTACAGCAGGTTTACGGAAAAACATGGGGAGAGCTCCTTATCGTAACTTCTCTGGCGGAGATATATCGTGTGGCGACACGCGCTAGTTTTCAAATACATCCAGCTGTCGGCGCTTGCGGCCAAGCCAGTAAAGCAAGAGGCCCAGGACCCCGAAAAACACCCATGTCGGCACCTGCAACAGCGAAACGACTATCGGATCCCACAACAGGGGATTTACATGCCGTTCGATTGCGGCCTGCGACGAATTGAGGCTCGGCGCATGTAACTTGAACCAATGTTCGCCGATTGGTGTCAGAATCCATTGGCCTTCGCCAGATGCGAGCGATTTTGTGCCATCAATGGTCAAAGCGACCATGGCTCCGATCAGAAACCAGACGCCGAGAATACGTAGAATCATAATGTCCATTCATCTCGCTGGCGGTGGCCCACGTTGAGGACCATGCCTTGTAGTTAGATAAGCTCTTACCGCTGCTTGTTCAAACAGGATACGCGTGAATACGCCGAACGGATGCTTGCGCCATCGTGGCCCATGTTATAGTCCGATGTCCGCTTATGTCTCTACGGCAAACTTTTTCAAGGAGATGTGATCCCTGTGGTCGAAGGTGCTCTGCATATGGCGGTTGCCATATGTCGTATGACCAAAATCTGCGCCTGTCTTCGATCCACATAAGGGCAACACGCGATGTGATTTTTTAGGAGAGGTGGCCGAGTGGTCGAAGGCGCACGCCTGGAACGCGTGTAGGCGGGCAACCGTCTCGTGGGTTCGAATCCCACCCTCTCCGCCAGTCATCCCAGTAATTGATTGATTTTGTTGTTTATTTATCTATCCCCATCCATCTATCCTACAAACCATCTATCGTAGGCGATCCAGGAACCGTCTTTTCTGAGAGCGGGCACGGGGCAGCCCATGTCCGGCAAACCGGGGGGGTGAGATGCTCGACGGCGCAATTATCGTATGGTTCATTCTTACGGGTGCCAGTCTGGCGTTCGTCGTGTGGGACTCCGTTTCCAACGGCGTTACAAGCTGGGTGCAGCGTCTGGCCTGGATTTTGGTAACCGCCTATACCGGTCCGGTTGGCGTTTTCTTCTACTTACTTGCGTGCCGGCGGCCGTTCCCCGGTGCTCACGACCGCTACACCAGAGCCGTATGGAAGCAAAGTCTCAACAGCGAGATGCATTGCCTCGCCGGCGATGCCACGGGCATTCTCATAGCAGCTTCCATTGTGCCTGCATTTGGCCTCAGCAATGGCTGGGACGCTACTATCGAATATCTCGCCGGGTTCGTTTGCGGTCTGTTCATATTCCAGGCATTGATGATGTTGCCCATGTATGCGGGCAATTATTTTATGGCCGTGCGCAAGACTTTTTTTGCGGAGACGGTGTCGATGAACTTTGTCATGGCGGGGATGATACCAACCATGGTCGTGCTGGCGTCAATCTGGGAAGGTTCCGACGATCCTCTGCAACCGGCATTTTGGTTTCGCATGAGCCTTGCATCAATTGTTGGTGGCGTATTCGCCTATCCGGTCAACTATTGGCTCGTTAAAAACCACCTGAAGCATGGCTGCATGACGCTGCCGAATGCGGATGGACCAGCACCGGGCCGGGGGCATCGATCTCCCGAACCAGCCGTGACCGGTCTTGTTCGAGGGCCACATGACGAACAATCACCGCCAAGCAGCCACGGCGGTAATCAACAGGAGGCAATGATGATGAAGAGCCTGCCATTTTACCAAATGGCACTTTGGGTATTCACCTCATTCGCGGTTCTTCTGATCGCCTTGTATGTCACGAACCATTGGGCGCCAATACGATTTGCGATGGCCAGTTAGCGATCGGCCGGAATAGTGATGCGTGCGCACAGGCCCTTGTTGCGTTTGCCGCCGGTGAGCAATAGATCACCGCCATGCAGCACGGCTACTTCGCGCACGATTGCCAATCCGAGACCTGAGCCGTCAGCATCGTGTTCATTAAGTCGGACGAACCGTTCGCTCATTTCTTCCCGGCGGTCGGCCGGAATTCCCGGACCATTGTCCTCTACTTCAAGAACAGCTTCATGCCCATCTTTGCGTACGCGCACTGTGATCCGGCTGTTCTCCGGGCAATATGTCATGGCATTCTCGATCAGGTTTTTAAGCGCCTCCGCGAGCAATGCCCGGCGGCCTAAAACGGTGACAGAACCATCTTCAGCCTCGAAGCCCAAGTCGAACTTGCGTTTGAGGGACGAAGCCGCAAAGTCGCTGGTCGTCTCGCGCGCGAGGTCCACAAGGTCGAACGCCTCGAAACTCCCGGCGGCACCGCCCTCGGCATCCACCCGAGCGAGAAGCAGCAATTGCTCAACCAGCCTTTCACTGTGCCGGGTTGCCCGCTGCGCCTCTTCTATGGCCTTGCGCATCTGTTTTGGGTTCTTCTCCCGGGAGGCCAGTTCAAGTTGCGCCTTGACCACGGACAGCGGTGTTCGCAACTGATGGCTGGCATTTCCGGTAAAGCGTTTTTGTGATTCGAGTGCGGCGGCAAGCCGGGCCATAAGCTCATTTATGGCTCCCACCAGCCGTTGCACTTCGCGCGGAACGTCATGGCGGATGGAGCGCAGGTCATCGGGACTTCGCCTGCCCAAAGCACCCTCAAGACGGGCAAGGGGCCGCAGTCCCCAGTTTACGCCGAGCCACACAATCAGAAGGGCGGCAACGATCGTTGCCCCCAGTCGTCCGGCAGATGACAGCAGCATTTGCAGAACGAGATTACGACGTGATTGAGTTGTCTCCGCGACGTAGACTGTGAAGGGGACGGATCTTTGGACGCTTGTCGAGGCGCCGGCGAGCGCAATGACGCGAATGGGTGCGCCACGGTAAGTTGCGTCATAGACGGTGGATTGTCCCGGCGCCAACGACCGGCTTGCGTCGGATGTCGGCAGGTCGTCATATCCGGTTATCAGCGTCTCGTCGCTGTCCACCCGGTAATAAACCCTGTCCTGGGCGGCCGAAGTCAGCATTTCAAGTGCGACATATGGCAAGTCGACCTCGATTTGCCCGTCATCCGTGACGACGACTCGTTCGGCGATCGCAAGTCCGGATCCCCTCAACACGCGGTCATAAACGCGGTCGGCCATCTCCTGTGCGGACAAATAGACATGCGCCAGGATCAGGACGGACAGCCCGATCAACGGTGCCAGTAGCCATAAGACGAGGCGGCGCTTGAGCGACGCGGGGTGCGCGCTCATGTCTCTTCCAGGACGTAGCCGAGACCACGTACGGCGCGGATCGCCAGGTCCGCAGGAGCAAGCCGCTTGCGCAGCCGGCTGATATACAACTCAATGGCACTTGAGCTGAGTTCACCATCGAACTCCGTCATGCTCTCGGCCAACTGGTCCTTTGAGACGATTTTTCCGGTTCGGTAAAGTAGTGCCTCGAGAAGCAGCATTTCCCGGCGCGGCAGGTTGATTGCCCGTTCATCGATCTCGACGGATCTGTGCACCGTATGGAATGCAATACGCCCTGCGCGCAATATGGCGTGCTTGCGCCCATGACTACGGCGAATAATGGCCCTAATACGAGCCTCAAGCTCGGTTATCTCGAAAGGCTTCGTCAGATAATCGTCGGCTCCCAGATCAAGCCCGTTGACGCGTTCATCGAGCGTATCTCGCGCGGTCAAAATGAGAACCGGTATATCGCTGCCGCGTTCGCGAAGCCGTGCCAGCACTTCCAGTCCATCCATGCCCGGCAGGTTGAGGTCCAGAATGATCGCGTCATAGGGAAAGGCCAGTGCGGCGACTTCCGCGTCCTCACCGTTGCCAACCATGTCGACCGCATAGTCCCATCCCCTGAGGGCCTGCGAAATGGCCTCAGCAAGGCTTTTGGTGTCCTCGACGACCAGAACGCGCATGAATGGGCTGTCCTTTGAACCAATTTGATCGCCCCCAGGCTGCCTTCGCTTTCAACGGCGTCCTGGGCCTAGTAGTGTGGTTGTCATGTTAGCTCATCTACGCGCCGTCATCATCCTGACGCTCATCCTAACGTCCACGGCCCATGCCGAGGCGTTCCGTTTCCGCGCGCCACTGGCGGACAAGCTGAACGCGGACGACGCCAAACTGGTGACCATATACAGCGCGATCGACATCGGCGTAGCGCGCCCTCTGATCGCGGCATTTCAGGCCGCCCATCCTGAAACCGAAGTGGCCTACCACGATCTGCAGACGGTCGATCTTTTCGAACGCATCCTGAAGGAGACAGACGAGAACAAACCGACAGCGGATCTCGCCATAAGTTCGGCTATGGATCTGCAGATGAAACTTGCCAATGACGGCTATGCGCAGGCCTACCCAGTGAACGGGAGCAGCGCGCTACCGTCGTGGTCGGTGTGGCGGGATGAAGCCTACGGCATCACCTTCGAACCTGCGGTTCTGGTCTATCATAAACCTTCGTTTCCCGACGGCCCACCGCCGAAATCACGGGCCGAACTCATGACGTTGCTGGAAAAAAGGGATCCGGCCCTTTTCGGCCGCATTGCGACATATGACGTTGAGCGCAGCGGACTGGGCCTGCTGTTTCTCGCCCGTGATGCCCGGCACTCCGATACGATCTGGCGGCTCATTCGTCTTTTCGGGGAGAATGGCGTCAAACTCTATTCGAGTTCAAACGCCATCATCGATCATGTCGCAAATGGCAGATTCGCCCTCGGCTACAACCTGCTCGGCTCCTATGCAGCTGCACGTGCGGCCCAGAATCCCGATCTGGGTGTTGCGCTGCTCGAGGATTACACGGTGGTCATGTCACGCATCGCGCTGATCCCGAAAGCGGCGGCGAACCCAGCGGCCGGTGCGCAATTTCTTTCCTTCATCCTGTCGGGGGAAGGTCAGAAGACACTTACAGAAAAGATGTATATGAGCGCGCTCAGTTCATCCGTGTCGGGTCCGAACACAGCCGTTGCCTTGCGCCAAAAACTTGGTCAACGTTTGCGCCCCATCCGCATCGGTCCGGGGCTATTGGTCTATTTGGACCGTATCAAACGGCGGAAACTCCTGCATAGCTGGAACCGTGCTCTCGGTGGCCGCTAACCCCAGTGTGACAGCCCCATGACAGCTTGACCGGTTACATTGCCTGCTTGCTGTGCAAACTGCGAATAATTTGAACAACAAGAGCAGTCGTGGTGCAGTCGGGAGGGAAGCCATGCGCTCGGCCTGCGAACGCATATTTCACAGTCTTGTCTGTGTCTCCCGGCGGCGCCTATTGGCGAATTCGCTCATGGAGAGGACAAGATGAAACACCTGAAAAATCTCGTTAGGAACACACTGGCAGCGTCTGCCGCTGCGCTGACTATTGCTGCATTTGCGCCAACCTCTGTCTTTGCTGAAGAGATTGAGAAGCTCCACTTTCTTATTCCCGGTGGCCCAGGCGGCGGCTGGGACGGAACGGCTCGCGGAACCGGCGAAGCATTGACCAAGTCCGGCAAGGTTAAGACCTCGTCTTTTGAGAACATGTCCGGCGGCGGTGGTGGCAAAGCCATCGCGCACATCATCGAGACTGCCGACCGGCAGGGTGCAACCTTGATGGTGAACTCGACGCCGATCGTGCTGCGCTCGCTGCGCGGCCGCTTCCCGCAATCCTTCCGCGACCTGACGCCGATCGCGGGCGTCATCGGTGATTATGGTGCCTTCGTGGTTCCAGCAAACTCGCCATACAAGACCTTCGACGACATCGTGAAGGCTTACAAAGACAACCCCAAGAAGGCGAAGGTTGCCGGCGGATCGGTGAAGGGCGGCATGGACCATCTCGTCGCCTCGCTGGCTTTTCAGGCCTACGGCGCCGACCCGGCCAAGGTCCGCTACATTTCCTATGATGCGGGCGGCAAGGCCATGGCAGGTTTGTTGTCAGGCGAGACGCAAATCCTTTCAACCGGTCTCGGCGAGGCCCTGGAACAGGCGCGTGCCGGCCAGGTGAAAATAGTCTGCGTAACCTCAAAGGAGGCTGTCGAAGGCATTCCGCCGTGCGGGAAAGGCGCCGAGTTCGTCAATTGGCGCGGTTTTTTCGGTGCGCCTGGCCTCGATGCCGCGACCGCCGACAAATACGCCAAGATCCTCGGTGACGTTCAGAAAACACCTGAATGGGAAGAGGTCCGCAAGCGCAATGGCTGGGTGAACATCTATCGCCCGCGCGCCGAGTTCGTTGCCTTTCTGGGAGATCAGGAAAAGCTCATGAAGGACTTGTTCAAGAAGCTCGGCGTGAAAACGGTGCGCTGAGTATGGCGGTAAGTTGAACCAAGCTTAAACGTAAAATGGTCTGCGGCGATGATCGCGCCGCGGACCCGGACTTCGGGAGGGGAGCCCCATGACAAAGGATCGCGTATCCGGATTTGTACTTCTGGTGATATCGCTGGCCTATTTCCTGTTGGCGTACCAGATCGAGCTCTATCCGGGCTCCGAAGAAGACTTCATAAACGCCCAGACTTTCCCGAAAGCGATCGGGATCACGGCAATCGTTTTCGCCTTCCTGATCATGGTTTTGCCCAATAAGGACGATGAGGGTTTTGCGTCCTGGAAAGCTCTGGATTGGGCGCGTCCAGCACTCCTTTGCGTCCTTATGATTTTCTACGGACTGACGATCAAGTCCGTCGGATTCCTGCTCTCCACGTCGGTCTTTCTGATAGGCGGATATCTTTTGCTCGGCGAGCGTCGGCTCTGGCTGCTGCTGGTTGCTTCCGTGCCTGTTGCCGGTGCCTTCGAGTTCATTCTCGATGGCCTGCTCGGCATTCACATTGTCGATCCATTCCTTGAGATGTTGGGGGTCAAATAATCATGTTGGAAGGTATCCTCACAGGACTGACAACGGTCATGCAGCCCGTGAACCTCTTGATGGTTTTCGTTGGCTGCTTCGCCGGAACCTTTATCGGCATGCTCCCGGGGCTTGGTCCGATCTCCGCTATCGCGCTGATGATTCCCGTCACCTATGGTTTCGATCCGGCCTCCGGCATGATCCTGATGGCCGGTGTCTATTATGGCGCCATCTTCGGAGGGTCGACCTCATCAATCCTTCTCAATGCTCCTGGTGTCGCCGGAACCGTTGCAACCTCCTTTGATGGCTATCCCATGGCGCGTCAGGGGATGGCGGGAAAGGCGCTCGCCATTGCTGCCTATTCCTCATTTTCCGGCGGGACGATCGCAGCCATCTTTCTGCTAGTGGCGGCACCCGCGCTGGCGACTGTTTCGCTAAGCTTCCAGTCGGCTGAGTATTTTGCGCTCATGGTTCTCGGGCTGACCGCCGTCTCGGCGTTCGCGGGTCGGGGGCAATTCCTCAAGGCCATGCTGATGACTTGTATGGGACTGGGTCTTGCAACCGTGGGGCAGGATGCGGCGTCCGATATCACACGCTACACGTTCGGCATGGTGGATTTGCTGGACGGTATCAGTTTCCTGCTTCTTGCGATGGCGACATTCGCACTTTCGGAAGCAATCATGACCGTTCTGAAGAAAGACGAAGCCGATCCCAAGGCGCAAGCCGCGGCCAAAGGCAATCTCGGCTCCATGAAGGTCTCAAAGGAAGAGGTCAAGGAAATGGTTCCGGTCATCGGCCGGTCTTCCATCCTTGGGTTTTTCATCGGCGTACTGCCGGGCGCAGGCGCGACTATCGCTTCCTTCCTCGCCTATGGCATGGAGCGCAACATGGCGTCAGCCGAGGAGAAAGAGAAGTTCGGCAAGGGTTCGATCCGCGGCCTCACCGCGCCTGAAACGGCGAACAATGCGGCCTGCTCCGGCTCATTTGTTCCACTGCTGACACTCGGCATTCCGGGATCGGGAACGACGGCCGTCATGCTCGGGGCGCTTATCTCTTATGGCGTTCAGCCGGGACCGCGTCTGTTTGTCGAGGCACCCGATGTCTTTTGGGCCGTCATTGTGTCGATGTATATCGGCAACATCGTCCTGCTGATCCTCAATCTGCCACTTATTCCTTACATCGCGCGCCTTCTGGCGTTGCCGGAGCAGATTTTGGTTCCGCTGATCATGTTCTTCTCACTTTGCGGGGTCTATCTGGTCTCATTCAACACGTTTGACATCCAACTCATGGTGTTTTTCGCGGCTATGGCTATCGTGTTGCGGCTGACCGGCTATCCCATGGCGCCGCTCATTCTCGGTTTTGTGCTGGGCCGGTTGATGGAAGAAAATCTACGCCGCGCGCTTGAAATCGCTGATGGTTGGAGCTTCATTTGGGAGCGCCCGATCACCCTTGTAATATTCATTCTGACAGGTCTCTGCCTCATCGCGCCATTGCGCGAAATGATGGCGGCACGTCGCGGCGCGAAGGACGAGCTCGCAGGCGAGGGGGGATAGTCGGCCTCGGCCATTACTCTATGCGCAAAGCGCCCTTTACCAACAGGGCGGAAACGCGTTCGGCTATACCGTGCGGCTGCGCGAGGCCCATGCGTTCAAGGCAATCCCATTCGTCCGCGGCGCTCGCTCTGGTGAAACCTTGCAGCGCGATTGCGACCAATCGTCTTTTCGACCCCGCCGCGCGCTTGATGTGATCAAGCGCGGTCATGAGCCGTTGTTCACATGGTGTGAAGTCGGTGCCGAACGGGAATGACGGAAGCAGACCAGCTTCACGCGCTGGGGTCAGCGCCTGGATGATGCGTTCCGGCGTATTGGTGCAATGGGCGGATGGCACCTTAAAGTCACGGGAGATCTTTCCCGCATCCTTGGCTTTTTGCAAAAGGTCGTCCTGAAATCGAGAGTCCGCTATTGCGAGCATCGCGGCCACCACATCGGCGTCCGTCTTGCCGCGTAAGTCTGCAACGCCATACTCGGTGACAACGATATCGCGCAAATGACGTGGGATCGTCTGGTTGCCATATGACCAGCGGATATTGGAGTGGACTGTTCCGGCGCTCTCGCGTGTCGCGTTCAGGGCGATGATTGATCGTGCGCCATCGAGCGCGAAGGATTGAACCACGAAGTCATGTTGGCCGCCCACACCGCTGACGACGCGCCCGTCTTCAAGCGCGTCGGAGACAATTGCGCCGAGCAACGTCGCCATCATTGCGTTATTGACAAAACGTGCGTCGACACGCGCGCGACGTTTAGCGCGCTCTTCGCGGTAGAGCGCATTGACCCAGGAGACCGGCTTCATGGCAATGCGGTTGCGTTTGTCCTCAGGCATCTCGCGCAGTGTGTCGTAAAACGCTTTCGGTCCCAGAAAGAATGCGGCGTGAAGAACGACGCCGTCGACTGCGCGCTTGAGAACACCCTCATCGATAAGATTGAGAAAGCAGTCGATGAACATTTCGCTCAAGCCATACAACCCCTGATCGAAAGGTTCGTCATTACTGAGTGCCGCTGAAGGCGAGTTTTCTCCCAACTGGCTTCCGAGCGCTTTGAAGTCATCATTCTTGCGGTGCCGCAGGATGAGCGCGTGCGCCACCGCATCTCCTATTGAACCGATGCCGATCTGCAACGTTCCGCCGTCGGCGATGAGACGCGCGATATGCAGACCTGTTGCGTGATCAACAAGCGTGACGGGGAGTTTTGGCGGCGCGTAGAGGGTATGAGTGATGCCGGGGCCATCGAGGATGTGCGAAAATCTGGATGCTGGAACCGCAGCGTCACCATCCATAAACGGAAGATTGTCGTTGACCTGACCGACCAGAAGGAAGTCGCATCCATCGGCCTCGCGCGCATCCAGAAGATCCGGTGTAACGTCCGGATTGCAGCTCAGGCTGTATCCGTCTGGGCCCTTGGCGACAATATGGGCAACGACGTTTACGCCCTGCGCCATGACATACTCGGCAGCGTGAGTATAGTTGGTTGAAATATAATTCTGTTGGGCAGCAGCTACGCCGAGCCACCGGCCAGCAAGCAAGAAAAATTCGATCACCTCGATGTTCGGCGGGAGCGTTTTGTTGCGTTGCGCGCGCGCATATTCGAGATCCGGATAACCGGCAAACACCCGCCCTGCGATGGGCTCGATAAACCGCCTGTGCAGGTCATTGGTCGCGTGCGGCGTTTCCAGGGTCAACGCCGTGACAATCTTGAGTGATGACGAAGGGTCCTCTGCGGCGCGTGTATAAAGCGCATTCGCAATAAGATTGGCCTTGCCGAGACCAAGCGGCAAACCGAGGACAATATGTTTCCCCACACGATCACCTATAGCGTCGGCAATTTCGCGCGCATCGGTGAAGCTGAGCGGTTGCCGTGACATGCAACAGGCCGTTACTCGGATTCCGGCACGGTGCAGGGGTGCCCTTTTTCGTCAAGTGCCACATACACGAATGTGCCTTGAGTGACTTTGACATGGCTGCCCGACTGCCCCCGCATCGCCATGGCTTCGATGCAGATGGTAATCGACGTTTTCCCGACCCTGGTGATCTCGGTGTAACAGCTCACCACATCACCAACATAAACAGGCTCATGAAACACCATACCATCAACAGCAACAGTGACGACTCGACTTCGTGCTCGCTGGCGTGCCGTAATCTCTCCGGCAATATCCATTTGCGACATAAGCCAGCCACCGAAAATGTCACCGGCGGAATTGGTGTCCGCGGGCATGGCGAGGGTCCGAACGGCAGCGTCCCTCTTATCTCTTTGTTTTGATGTGTTCACAGCCGCGGCCTCCCAGCTTCAATTCACATCGGGCTCATGTCACGGTTCTGGCTTCCGATGTCCGCTTAGCGTTATTAGTGAATTTGCTTCACCATGCCAATTGACGTCCGCTTGTGGCGCAGATCAGATGCTACCTGACAGCATTGGTCATGATCGCGCGAATGTTCTAATTTCGCCCCGGTCGGCCATGAGACAGCCGCTAACATTGCATACATCTCGCCAATATCATTTCATAGAATTGTCGTACCACTGATCACACCGCGGGAGCAGCGTTGATGAGAGCCCTTGTTTTATTGCTTGTTGCTGTGATTTCCACGAGTTGGCTCGCAGGTTGCGATCAGCAGCCCGCGACAACTGCAAACGCCAAGCAGCTGCCTCCACCTCCGGTAACCGTCGCGACGCCCCTGAAAAAGAGCATCACCGAGTGGGACGAGTTTACCGGCAGGTTCGAGGCCGTTGAGACGGTGGAAGTGCGCGCGCGCGTTACAGGGTTTCTGGAGTCGGTTCACTTCAGGGACGGGCAGATTATCAAAAAGGGTGAGCTGCTGTTCAGAATTGACAGACGCCCGTTTCAGATTGCCGTCGAACAGGCGAAAGCCGAAGTCGATCAGGCTCAGGCACAGCTTGATTTGGCAAACAGCGACGTCGAGCGTGCCCGACCCCTGCTTGAGCGGCGCACAATTACCGGGCGTGAATTTGAGTCTCGTGAAGCAACCGCCCGAGGTGCGCTTGCGTCACTTTCCGCCGCACGCGCGCAGTTGAGGAATGCCGAACTGAACCTGGAATGGACGGAAGTCGTCGCGCCGATTGGTGGGCGCGTTTCCGATACGCCGGTGGATGTCGGCAACCTTATTTCCGGGGGGCAGGACGCCTCGACAATACTGACACGCATTGTGTCGCTCGATCCCATTCATTTCACGTTCGACGGAAGCGAGGCGGACTATCTTAAATACCAGCGCCTCGCCCGCTCTGGCCAGCGGCCATCGTCGCGCGACAACGCGAATCCGGTGGCTGTCCGCCTGATTGACGAGCAGAAATTCCGTCACCGGGGGAAAATGGATTTTGTCGACAATGCGCTTGATCCGAAGTCCGGAACCATCAAGGGACGCGCAATTTTCGAGAACAAGGATACCCTTCTGCTGCCGGGGATGTTCGGGCGGATGCGTCTGTTTGGCGGCGATTTTGATGCGATTCTGATTCCCGATAGCGCAATTGCGTCAGATCAGTCGCGCAAGATCGTCATGACTGTGTCCTCGGACGGTTCTGTCACCACCAAGGTGATTACGCTCGGCCCTATCGTTGATGGACTGAGGGTGGTTCGCTCCGGCCTGAGCGAGAACGATCAGATCATTATTTCTGGATTGCAGCGGGCCCGTCCCGGACAAAAGGTCAAACCGGAAGTGGGAAAGATCTCCGCCGACTCACAGCAAACAAATTAAGCGACGAAACCGGCGATAGCAGGCACATAGATGCGCTTATCACATTTTTTTATTGACCGGCCGATTTTCGCAGCGGTGATTTCGATCATTCTGACGATCGTCGGCGCGATATCGTATTTTGCGTTGCCTGTTTCCGAATATCCGGAGATTGCCCCTCCGACAATCGTCGTGAGCGCAACCTATCCAGGCGCGTCAGCCGATGTGATTGCAGATACGGTTGCGGCTCCCCTCGAGCAGGAGATAAACGGTGTCGAGGGGATGTTGTACATCTCGTCTCAATCGACGGGCAATGGGGCAACGGCCATCAATGTCGTTTTTCGCCCTGGCACTGATATCGATCTGGCCCAGGTTCTGGTGCAGAACCGTGTTTCTGTCGCGGAGCCCAGGCTGCCAGAGGAAGTGCGCCGGCTTGGTGTAACGGTTCGCAAGAACTCGCCTGACCTGATGCTGGTCATTCATCTCACGTCACCTGACGGAACGTTCGACCAGCAATACATCTCCAACTATGCGACCCTCAACATCAAGGACGTGCTCGCACGTCTGGACGGTGTCGGCGAGGCGCGCGTGTTTGGCGCACGCGATTATTCCATGCGGATCTGGCTTGACCCTGCATTGGTTGCAGCACGAAACCTGACGGCTTCGGAAGTTGTTGCAGGATTGCGGCGAGCCAATCTGCAGGTGGCGGCCGGGGCACTGAACCAGCCGCCGGCGACTTCGGAGGGTGCATACGAGCTATCGGTGAACACGCTGGGGCGTTTGACTACCCCAGAGCAATTTGCCGATGTTGTTATCGCTCGCGACGACAACGGGCGCATTACCCGCGTCCGCGATATCGCACGTGTGGAACTGGGGTCACAGGACTATACGATCAACGCATATCTCGACAACAAGGTCGCAACCGCGATCGTCATCTTTCAACGTCCAGGGTCCAATGCACTTGCAACGGCAGAATCGATACTCACGACCGTTGAACGGCTTTCCAAGAGTTTTCCGTCAGGCCTTGCATATTCGGTCGTCTACAACCCGACCGAATTTATCCAGCGGTCTATTGATGCGGTGATCACGACCTTTTGGGAGGCGCTGATCCTCGTCGTCCTCGTGGTCATCATCTTTTTGCAAACGTGGCGCGCCGCAATTGTACCGATTGCCGCGATTCCGGTGTCATTGATCGGGACGTTTTTCGTCATGACGGTCTTCGGATTCTCGCTCAACAACCTGACCTTGTTTGGTCTCGTGCTGGCTATCGGCATTGTTGTTGATGACGCGATTGTCGTTGTGGAAAATGTCGAGCGCTATCTCCGCGAAGGCCTGTCGCCACGAGATGCCGCTTACAAGACCATGAGCGAAGTCGGCGGCGCGCTGATCGCGATGTCGCTGGTGCTGCTGGCGGTCTTCATTCCATCCGCTTTCATCACCGGAATTTCCGGATCATTCTATCAGCAGTTTGCCCTGACGATTTCCGCATCAACGTTGATATCACTCATGGTGTCATTGACGCTTTCTCCAGCGCTGTCGGCACTTCTGCTCAAGCCTCACAAAAAGAAAAAGGCCAAGGCAAAGGGCTTTTTCGCGGCACTCACATGGCCGCTGCGGAGGTTTTTCGATGGTTTCAATTGGGTGTTTGACAAGCTGTCAAATGGTTATGGGGCTATGGCCCGTCGACTAATCCGTTTTGCCGGCGTCGTGCTGGTCGTCTATGGCGGTCTTATATTCCTGACCTATTATCAGTTCGTCAGGACGCCAACCGGGTTCATTCCACCGCTTGATCGCGGCTACTTCATTACCGCGTTCCAACTCCCTCCGGGTTCGACGTTGAAGCGAACGGACGCGGTCATTCAGCAAGCCTCCAGCGTCCTGCTTGCCCGCAAAGGTGTTAAACACGCGGTTGGCTTCGCAGGTTTCGATGGCGCGACCTTCACGAATGCTCCCAACGCAGGCGTCATCTTCGTGACCATGGAAGACTTTGCCGACCGGGTGGAGCAGGGCCTGACGGCGGATGCCATCCTCGCCGATTTGCGCGCCCAGATGTTCAGAATACGCGATGCAAACATTTTTGTTCTGCCGCCACCATCTGTGCCGGGTATCGGGACGGGCGGCGGCTTCAAGCTGTACGTTCAGGATAGAGCAGGGCGCGGGGCCCGTGCGCTGGAGCAGGCGGCATGGGGTATTGCCGGACCGGCAAACGGAACACCGGGGCTAACGCAGGTCTTCACCCTGTTCAGCACGGCCACACCACAAATTTTCGCGGATATCGATCGCACCAAGGCTGAAAAACTCGGTGTTCCCATCACCAGAATCTTCGACACGCTGTCGATCTATATGGGCTCGGTTTTCGTAAACGATTTCAACATCCTTGGGCGCACCTATCGCGTAACCGCCCATGGCGACAATCCATATCGGTTGACGGTCCGCGACGTGGCCAATCTGAAGACCCGATCAGATTTCGGCGAGATGGTGCCACTCGGATCGGTTGCGACCTTCAAGAACACCTCTGGCCCCTATCGTGTACCGCGCTACAATCTGTTCCGCGCGGCGGAGGTCCAGGGATCAACACTGCCTGGCTTCTCTACGGGCCAAGCTATTGCGGCAATGGAGGCTCTGGCAGAAAGAAACCTGCCTTCGGGTTTCGACTATGAATGGACGGAACTGGCCCTTCAGGAAAAAATTGCAGGAAACACTGCCACAATTGCCTTCCTTCTCGCTGTCGTATTCGTGTTTCTCCTGCTGGCCGCTCAGTATGAGAGTGTGGTCCTGCCGCTCGCCGTCATTCTCATCGTTCCCATGTGCCTGCTGGCAGCAATTTCCGGCGTCATCCTTAGAGGAATGGACAACAATATCCTCACACAGATCGGGTTCGTGGTCCTGATCGCTCTTGCCGCCAAAAACGCGATCCTGATTGTCGAATTTGCCAAACAGGCGGAAGAGGCAGGCGCCAATCGTGTTGAGGCAACCATACAGGCTGCCCGAACACGCCTGCGGCCGATCCTGATGACGTCATTCGCCTTTATTCTTGGTGTCGTACCTTTGGCGATCGCTCAGGGAGCAGGCGCGGAAATGCGTCAGGCTCTGGGAACGGCCGTATTCTTCGGTATGCTCGGCGTGACACTATTCGGATTGATATTCACGCCCGTCTTCTATGTGGTTTGCCGGGCAATGCTGGATATCAAGCCAGCCAGCATTGTGAAGCGGCGGCAGCAATCGTAAGACTGATCTTTGTCCGGAAACCAATTGGACTCTGGTTAGATCTTGACGGAGGCTGACAGTCTGCTGAAGCAAGGAAGGCGCAAATGGCCGCGTTCATCCCGCCAACGATCGATCCACCCACTCGTCCGCTGGGTGTGCTCGCGAGCCTTCGTGCGGTTCGCAAGAATGCGCTGTGCGTACTTCCGGCCATCAGCTTCACGCAGCCAATCGTTTCGGGCAGGACTGGTCTCGGGCGTTGGCACATGGTCCAGGGCCCGGAGGGCTTGAAGCGAATTTTCCTCGATAACGTAGACAACTATCCGAAATCGGAAGTCATGATCCGGATGCTGCGGTCGGCTGTCGGTGAGAGCCTCTTTACCTCGGAGGGTTCGAGATGGCGCTGGCAACGCCGCGCCATCGCGCCCGTATTCGCAACGCGTAATGTTCGCTCGCTTGCGCCTGTGATGACGCAGACGGCGGAACGCGCCACAGCGCGGCTTGCTGCACAATCCGGTCCAACCGAGATGGTCCGCGAAATGTTGTCGGCGACATTCGACGTTATCTGCGAAGTCGCCCTGTCAGGGAAAGAACATTTTGATGCGGAAGAATACGGTGCGGCCATCATCCGTTACTTCGTGACCGTTGGGCGTGCCTCTTTGCTTGATTTCCTCGATCTGCCGCACTGGATTCCAAGGCCCGGTGAATTGCGGGGGCGGGGTGCGGTCCGCACCATGCACCGGATGGTGGCACAGGCGATTGAAGCACGGCGGCTTAAAGGTCCGGGCGAGCTTCAGGATCTTCTCGACTATATGCTCAAGGCCGAGGACCCTGAAAGTGGTCGACGGATGACGCCAACCGATCTGCTGCACAACATGCAATTCTTCATCGTTGCGGGACATGAGACGACGGCGCTCGCCCTTGCCTGGACCCTCTTCCTGCTTTCACATGACGAAGGTGTACAGGCGCGGGCGCATGATGAAGCGCGTACGGTGCTGGGAGAACGTGCGGCGGGCGCTGAAGACTTGCCGCGCGCGCCTTACATTGAACAGGTCCTGCAGGAGGCTATGCGGCTCTATCCGCCGGTCGGCCTCTTGGCACGCAACGTTCTGGCGCCGGATGAGCTCTATGAGCGCGAGATTCGGCGGCGCGATACCGTGTTCCTGAACATTTTCGCGCTTCACCGCCACGAACACTTCTGGGATCAGCCCAATGCCTTCAATCCCGAGAATTTTGCGCCGAAGATGGTTGAAGCGCGGGACCGCTTTCAATATCTACCATTTGGTGCGGGTCCGCGCATCTGTGTCGGCGCAAACTTCGCGATGATGCAGGCGCAGATTATTCTCATGACGCTGCTGGCCCGGTTCAGATTCTCACCTGCAGGACCGCCACCCATGCCCGTGATGCATATGACCATCCGTCCCGACCCTGGCGTGACGTTGCAGGTTGATCTTGCATAGGAGAATGCTGTTCGCGCGACCGGTTTTTTCCAAAATCGCTGGGTGGTCGGCGTTGCCTCGGCAGCGACCTACCTCACTACGAGAACCGAGCACTGCGCATGTCTCACAACGCGCGCTGCGGTTGAGCCCAGAAGATAGTCCTGCCAGCCAGGCCGGTGAGACGCCACTATTATGAGATCGGCTTCCAGTTCTTCTGCAAGCCCGATAATCGCAGTAGGCGGGTGACCATCGCGCACGACAGCTTCGGCATCAGCACCGGCCCCGGCAGCCATCGCCTTCAGCTCCGTCTTTGCATGTTCTATTATTTTCTCGTGGGCGCCGGCCGGGAGCTCCGCAGTAACGCGGGCCGGAACGTCCTCAACAACATTTATCAGGACGACCTTTGCACCTTTGTCTCCAAGGCTCTTTGCGACTTCGAGCATTGGTTTGCCTTGCTCAGCATGAGTGAGATCGATAGGCACGATTATAGTTTTATACATGGACGTTCTCCTTGGTAATGCGTGCAGGGCTCCTCTGCACAACATCGGGTGACAATTGCGGGAGCCCGCAAAGAATGAGGTAGTGATTTCGAGTCGCGCAAAGTTTGGGTGCGGAGAGGGGATTTCATCGCGCCACCATTACGGAGTTTTCGGCGCGATCCAGAACCTTGAACGCGATGCTATTTGAAAAAATCTGGCGCCATCCCGAACGCCGTCTGAAACGGGATACGACAATCACTGAATATTTTTTTCCCTCTTCCACGATTGTCGAAACAGGGTCGCCTACCAGAACCGTTTCGCCCGAAACGCGAACCCCGACCTTTTCGATTTCCCTCTTCGCGGCGGCAACGGCTCTTTTGGCCACTTTCAGCCCGGCCTCGTTCTTTGCAACAGAGAGGAGATAAACCGGACACGCACAGCGGGCTGCAATTTCGGCATCCTTACGTGCCGAAACTATCGATCCTCTGTGTTCGCTGACGCAAACAAGGTGTCCATGGCTCTCTTCGAGCGCCCGCGTCACGAGCACCGAGCCGACATGTTCACGAGCCACGCGGTCCACTATTGCCGGCGTTATATGTCCCGGACCGAACTCATCTTCGGAGTCATTCTTCGAGATCATTACCAGATCAAACTCACCGAGCTTCGCCTCGTCCAGAATCCCGAACGCGACCGAGGGAGCGACGAGAAGCCTCAGGACGATTGAACGTCCGGTTGGGCAGGAGTAGACGATTGCGTTGTCACCGAGCGGGTCTCCGGTAACGTCGGCATGGGCGAATTCGGTTTCCCAATCCTTGTCGAGCCAACCGAGCTCGACCAGAAGTTCGCGCCCGCGCTTCAGGGATTTCATGCCTGGTAACTCAAGGCCCCAGTCGAGCAGATTCTCCCTCACGACGGAGATCTGAAGGCCGCCCGTTCTCAACCCCTGGTCGATCGGACGAACATAGAGAAGTGTCAGATCTGCATCGGTGCCTGAACCGATGCGCACCGCATAGCGCAATGCCTGGAGAGATTCTTCCGATCCATCGATGCAGACAAGAATGCTGAAACGCGGTGGTTCCGCAGGCTTGCGCGCTTTGCGCTGCGTCTTGGATTTTGCCCGAGGCGGCTTCTTCGCCGCCGGTTTCTTTTTCGATGCCGTGCGCGCCATTTCTAAGATCCTATCAAAGGCCAGTAGAGAGATGCCGAAAGGATCAACAGGACGGTCGACACAGCCACCATCCTGTATCCCACCACCAGAAAGTCGGTGGTCTTCAGATAACCCGACGCATAGACAATTGTGCAGGCCGGGGTGCCGATGACTGTCAGATACGCAAATGCCGAAGAGATCGCAGTAATGAACCCGACAACGATGGGGCTTTCTCCTGACGCAACGGCCATTTTCAAGGTAATGGGGCCAAGGACCGCCACTGCAGCGCCGTTTGACATGGTATTGGTCACGCCAGTCGTCAGCACAGAAACAGCGGTCCAAAGAGGCACGCCGCCTTCAATTCCGAGCGGAGACAGCAGGTCGAGGAAACTATTGGCAACCCAGAGTGCCGCTCCGCTGTCCTTCATCTGGACACCGAGGGATATTGCCGCGGCATAGAGCAACACCACGCCCCAGTTGACGCCGGAATTCACGTCATCCCATTGCACAAGCCCGATAACCAGAAAAACCACGGCACCGAATATCGCAACGGTGCCAAGACCAAGTGTGTCGGAGAAATTCAACCATCCGAAAAGAATGGCCATGAAGGCGAGGATAGAGACCCAGTCCGCCGTTTTCATTGGTCCTTCGGTGCGGATCTGCTCGCGCAATTTCACAACTGCCCGGGAAATGTTCCGGTGCTCAGGCCGGAAGGTGTAGAGAAGAATGAGCGTGACGAACGGAAGCTGGATCAGGAAAACCGGATAGCAATAGAGCATCCAGGTCACATAATCGATCAGGTATTTTGCAGTATCGGGATTGGTGGGGTCATAGAAAAACTCCTTCCAATAGCCGATCATTATCGCGTTGCGCGCACCACCGGAGGGTGTGCCGATGCCGGCCACCGAACAGCCGTAACAGATCGAAAACAGCAAGACTGCGGCAAGCCCGCGTACCTTGGTTGCATCCTCGGAGGTAAGCGTAACGAGCGTAATTGCGACCGGCAGCATCATTGCCGCAACCGTGTGTTCGCCTATGAACGAAGCGAGCAGTCCCGATACGAGTGAAATTCCGATGCACACATTCGATGTGCGAGTACCCGTCATGCGGACGATCTGATAAGCAATCCGCTTGTCCAGCTTTTGCTTGACCACCGCCACAGCAAGCATCAGCGAACCCATTATGAACAGAACGGAGTCGCTCATAAGGCTCTTGGCGACAGTTGTAGAGTCTATGCCAAGGATGATCACCTGACCCAAGATTATCATCAAAGCGACGGTTGGCAGCGGGACAGGCTCGGTAACAAACAGAATTATCGCCACGACCGACATCGAAAGCAGAATAAGTCCGCGTTGATCCAAACCCTCCGGGGGGGGCAGTGTCATCAATGCGGCGCCGACGGCCAAGGCAATAAAGAACCACCTTTTTTCCCAGAGAAAGGAACCGAAACCGCGGACGACAGGCGTTCGGCTGCGCTGTGCCGCTTGGCCCAGTGTTCTGTCTAGCCTGGCCCGGACTGCCGGATGCATTTCAAACTCCTGAATGACCTGGAGGTCGTACTCGGTCTATGCCTCCTGTTCGCCATAGAAGAGCGTGACGACGTGTTGCGCCTCTGCGAAAAAAAGCCATCTTTCGATAAGAACGCCGGTTGCGCTGCTGACAACGGCGAGGGTTGCCCACAGGCCTATCGGCAGAGCAGCATTCACCAGCATGATTGCGGTGGCGATGATGGGTATGATGAAACCGAGCACGATCGTGAGGACCCGCAGGACGCGAGCGTGTTTCCTGCCGACCTTGTATCCCATCTCGCGCATAACGAAATTAGGAGTGCTGTGTGGGGCATCTACCGGCGACACTTTCCCAAACCGGCCAAGACCAGTTGCGCGTCCGGCTGTATGGGTCCGGTTGGCGTTATCGGCGCTGAACCAATAGGTCAGCTTTGCGACCAATGCGATGGCAAGCAGACCCATCGCTGTCCAGACTGACCAATCCGAAGCATTGCGGAAAGCGACGAGCAACAGGTTGAGCAGTACGGCACCCGTTGCCGCTGCAATCAGCACATAGACCGGTGCCACAGACGGCAAGTGCCATTGGCGAATGGTCTTGAGCGAGGCATAGATCATGGCTGTGCAGTAGACCGTCGCGATTGAACAGGCGACCCCCAACCAGCCAAGCGCGTCCCACGCCCAGTATTCCGTCTTGCCAAAAAACCATCCCAGGGCAAACAGTCCTGTCGGAAAATATGTAAAAACCGCCAATACCCCTTCCCGTGAGAGCCACGAGGTTCGCCATTGTGAGAAGGCTCGCCATGACCTTTCCGGGTGTCCAAGGTGGAAAGTCGATGCCAGCAAGCCAATCGTTATCATTCCATACGCGATCAGAAAGCCTGCAAATCCGAGCCATGGGTCAAGCGGAACGAGTTTCAGAAGACCCGCTGCCGACAAAAGAGCCAACAGCCCGTATCCGGCACCGGACATTGTTGTGAACAGTATGACGGAATATGCCGGATGCATTGCGTGCGCCCCCGTTACCGCGACAGGACCTGATCAGCCCAGTCGAAGAAGCGTTCCGCGCTGGACATCTTGCTTTTCTTCGTGGACGACGACGTTTCAGGGATGGCGGGGCTCGACTGAACTTTGCGAGCCTCTCGCGGTGGCAAATACTTGTTTACCGGCCGGTAGCCCGTCTCGGGCAGAAGGTCATATCCTCCCCGGCCGCGTACAAGCTTCGATACCGAGCTCTGCGGATCGCCAAGATCACCGTAATGGCGCGCACCGGTTGGGCAGGCCCTTACGCATGCCGGGACCCGATCCTCTGGCTCCAAATTTTCGTTGTAGATGCGGTCTACGCACAGCGTGCACTTCTTCATGACGCCATCGTCATAGTCGTATTCCCGAGCGCCGTAGGGGCAGGCCCATGAGCACAGTTTACACCCGATGCAGGTATCGGGGTTGACCAAGACAATACCGTCTTCTTCGCGTTTATAGGACGCACCGGTCGGACAGACGGTCACGCACTCCGGTGTTTCGCAATGCAGGCAGGAACGCGGAAAATGTACCGTGCGCCCTTCTTCTCCTTCACCCACTTCATAGCTGTGGACCCGATTGAGCCATGCCCCATGAGGGTCTGCTCCATAGGGGTCCAGATCGGTCAGCGGAGCGGAATAGCCGCCAGTGTTCCATTCCTTGCAGCTCGTTACGCAGGCCTGGCATCCGACACAGGTATCCAAGTCAATGACCAGGCCGAGCTTCTTGTTCGTCTTTGTAGGGAGCGCCGTCATTTGGAGCCCTTTGAAGTGGAACCTGATTCCCGGAAATTGGCACCAAATCGCAGCACTTCCGGCAGTTGCACGACAAACGGGCGCTCAACTGGTTCAAACAACGGAGATGTCTCGTGGATATCCTTGCCGGTGGCTTTTTCGATTTTGACTTTCAGATCATACCAGGCGGCCTGTCCGGTCACGGGGTCGGAGTTTGAATAGCGATAACCGCCGCCTTGCCGCGGTAAAAGTTCCGCAATCAAATGGTTTAGCAGGAACCCCTGATTGGATTCCGGGGCATCTTCATCGAGCATCCACGCGCGGCGGCGCTTTCCGATGGCGTTCCAAGTCCAGACCGTGTCGGGGTTTACGCCATCCATAAGTTTGATCTGGCACCTGACCCGGCCAATGTGGCTTGAAACCCAAACCCAATCATCATCCCGGACGTCCAGCTTTTTACCAAGTTCGTGGTGGATATAGAGCCGGTTTGCCGCCGTGATTTGCCGCAACCAGGCATTCTGGGACCCCCAGGAGTGGTACATATGCATTGGCCGCTGAGTGACGGCATGCAGCGGAAACTCGCCTTCATCAATGGCGGCGCCCTCAAAGGGCGGGTACCAGAAGGGGATGGGGTCGAAGAAGTCCTTTATCCGTTTGCGGTGTTTGGGAGGTGGTACGACCGATCCGTGGCCCATTGCCGCCAGACGGAACTCCTGCATCGTTTCAAGATAAAGCTGGAAGATGACCTGGCCCGGTTCGACGCGAAAACCCATTTTGACCGCGAAGTTGAGATAATCCGCATTGGCATGCTTGAAGTATTTCTGGTTGGGTTCAAGCTCGTGGTACCAGAAGCACCCGTTTTCTACGTATTTTTCCAGTTGCTTCGGATTGGGTTTTCCCGTTCCAAACACATCGCCCTTGCTTCCGCGCCAGCCCGCGAGCGGCCCCAAGCCAGGCTTGCGCTCATGATTGACGATGTAATCGGGATATCCGCCGGGGTATTTGGGTGTGCCGTCCTTGTTGGAAAACTCCGGCAATTGAAGACGGGCTCCCAGCTCAATCAGAACCTCTTGGAACGGCCGCACATCGCGGTCCAGTTCCACGACCGGCTGGCGTATGGAGTCGGCGGGGCCGTCTGCTTCGGAAATCGGCCGATCGAGCAGGGAAATACAATCCCAACGCTCCAGATAGGTGGTGTCAGGAAGGATCAGGTCGGCATAGGGGACGGTCTCGGAGAAATAGGCGTCGGCATAAATGAATTTCGGGATCTTGTATTCGCCGGTCTTCGGGTCTTTGTCGGTAAGATGTTTGAGCGTATCAGGCACGTTCATCGACGAGTTCCAACCCATATTCGCCATATACATGAACAGAACATCGATTGGATACGGATCGCCGAGAGCAGCATTGGCGATGACCATATGCATCAGGCCGTGGGCGGCCAGAGGTGCATCCCAACTGAATGCCTTGTCTATTCGTATGGGTGTATGATCGTCTTCGACGAGCAGATCGGCAGGAGACTTCGGAAAACCGAGATGCGGGCCCCCCAGCGGTTCGCGTGGCGCGACCTGACCTGGTTTCCCTGATGGCTTCAGCCAAGGCGGTGTCTGCTTGGGATAAGGCGATTTGTAGCGAAAGCCGCCCGGGCAATCGATGCTGCCAAGGAGAATCTGCAGAATATGGATCAGCCTGCAGGTGTGAAACCCGTTGGAGTGAGCGGAGATGCCGCGCATGGCGTGCATGCTCACAGGACGACCAATCATCTTGTCGTGCTTACGCCCGGCACTGTCTGTCCACGGAATATCGAGGACTACTTCCTCTTCAAATGCCGCATGTGCAAGTTCCGCTGCGAGGCGACGTATCTTCTCTGCCGAAACACCGGTTTCATCCGCCACCGTTTCGGGGGCGTATTGCTTGGACAGGAACCGGTCGGCCAGAAGTGTCAGTGACGGGACTGCCTTGCGCCCATCGGCCAGTTTGAATTCGCCAACAAGAGCCGGTGAGATATTCGGCGCCATGGCATTGACCAGTTTGTTTTTCTTTTTGTCGAAAGCGAGCGGGTTGCCCTGTTTGTCCCTGGCAAACAAGCCGTCATCTACCGCGCCCTTGTCTTGTATGACGAGCCAGGGGGCATTTGTGTACCGCACCAGATAATCGAGATCGATCTTTCGGGCCTTCATGAGTTCATGGATGAGGGCGCCAACAAAAAGCCCGTCTGTGCCCGGCTTGATCCCAACCCACTCGTCTGCCACGGCGCTGTAGCCGGTACGGACGGGATTTACGGAGACGAACTTCCCACCCCGACCCTTGAGTTTGCCGATGCCTCGCTTAATGGGGTTCGATGCGTGATCTTCCGCAACGCCAAACATCATGAAATAGCGTGTGTGATCCCAGTCTGGATCGCCGAATTCCCAAAAAGAACCACCAAAGGTATAGAGCCCCGCCGCCGCCATATTGACGGAACAGAAACCGCCGTGTGCGGCAAAATTCGGAGTTCCATACTGAATTGCCCAGTATCCTGTGAGCGATTGGGATTGATCGCGCCCGGTGAAGAATGCGAGTTTTTTGGGATCTTTGTCTCGAACCTCTCCAAGCCATTCTGTGGCGATTTCCAGCGCTTCATCCCAGGAAATCTCCTTGAACTCGCCGCTGCCACGTTCGCCGACCCGCAGTAACGGCGAGCGAAGACGTGCTGGAGAATATTGCTGCATGATGCCGGCGGCGCCTTTTCCGCACAGCACGCCGCCGTTTACAGGGTGATCTCGATTGCCCTCGATATAGCGAACTGTCCCGTCTCGGAGGTAAACCTTGATGCCGCAACGGCACGCGCACATGTAGCACGTCGTAGCTTTAATCTCGTCCGCGACCTTCGCTGATGTGTCGACGCGGGGTTCGCTATGATCTGATTTTCTCGCACTCATGGTTCAGGTCTCGGCCTGCTGGCGTTCGCCACCAGACGTGTTCGCCTGTGAGGAGGTTTTGTTGTTGGACGTGGTTTCGATGTGGTGCTGATAGATCGCCGCGAGTGCCGCAGAGGCCAGACGAGCGGACGGTGGGTCAGCCCGACTGGTGAGCAACACAGGCACCTTGGCGCCGGTCACAATACCTGCCGCGCATGCGCCCATGAAATGGACCATGAGTTTGAAGAGGGCATTCCCGGCCACGATCTCCGGAACGACAATGGCGTCCGCATGCCCGGCAACCGGGTTTGATATCCCTTTGATTTTGGCCGACTCCGGCGAAACAGCAAGGTCTAACGCCAGCGGACCGAAAACGTCCGCATTGTCAATTTCACTCGCCGCCCAGTCACTGAGCCGCGCCGCATGCATGCTCGAGGGTACGGCGTCGGACGGTTCTTCCGTCGCGGAGAGAAGCGCGATTTTGGGTCTGGAAATGCCGAGAGCTCGCGCAACGTCAATGCAATTTAGGATGATGGCCTGGTGTGTCTCCTCGTCGGGAGCCACGTTCAGCGCGGCATCGCTGATGAGCAATGGACCTGGCCTTTCGGGAAGAAACATCGCAAAAATATGTGCCAACCGACGGCCGGTCCTCAGACCCACATTCTTGTTCAGTATGGCGCGCATCAGCGTGTTCGTGTGCACATGGCCCTTCATGACCGCGGCAACGTCGCCTGATCCAGCGGCAAACGCCGCCTCGGTCGCAGCCACGGCTTCGTCATCCGCATCCACGATCTCAAGCCCGCTGATATCCCAATCTAGCGAACGGGCTGAGTCTTCGATGTCCTCGCGTTTGCCGAACAGGACAGGCTCCAGAATCCTGGATTCCGTAGCGAGTTGAACACTCTCCATCACGAGAGGCGTGCCAGCATTCACGATTGCCGTGCGTAGGGGAGGCAAGTCCGCGGTCGCGTCTATGAGGGACGACGGATAGTGTGATGATGCTTCGGTCGACACGATAGACAACCTTCGATTTAAGGCGAATCCCGCCCCGGATTCCCATAAGCGCAATGCATGCGTACGTGCATGCCGGACACGAAGTCAGCCAATGACTGCTAAATGCAGACTGGTTACGCGCCCTGCTGCGGACGCATGTCCGCTGCATTGATGCCGGCGACTTCCACTGGCTTTTTCATTGCGTCGCGACGGAACGGCTCCCCAAGCTCCTGGTTGAGAACAACCTCGATCAAGGTGGTGACGTTGTTGTCCATCTGATCCTTGATCGCCGTTTCAAGCGCCCCGGTGAGTTGGTCAACGGTCTCGGCCTTTACGCCCTTCAGGCCACAGCCATCAGCCACTTTTGCGTACTCGACGCCGACATTCAGCTCTGTTCCGACAAAGTTATCCTCAAACCAGAGCGTCGTGTTCCGCTTCTCCGCCCCCCACTGGTAGTTGCGGAAGACCACCATGGTGACCGCCGGCCATTCGTTGCGGCCGCACGCTGTCAGCTCATTCATCGAAATTCCGAATGCACCATCGCCGGCAAAGCCGATGCAGGGGACGTCCGGGCAGCCAATCTTGGCCCCGAGAATTGCCGGGAAGCCGTATCCGCAGGGACCAAACATTCCAGGTGCCAGGTATTTGCGGCCCTTGTCGAATGTCGGATAGGCATTGCCGATGGCGCAATTGTTTCCGATGTCCGTCGAAATAATGGCGTCGTCTGGTAGTGCCGCCTGAATCGCCCGCCACGCCTGTCGTGGGCTCATTCGTTTGGGGTCACGATCGCGTGCACGTTCATTCCAGGTGATGCCGGAGTCATCCTCCTCATGATCCATCGAAGACAGCTCCTGCAGCCAGCGGGATTTCGTGGTTGCGATCAGGTCTTTGCGTTCCTTGCGGCCTTTGTCGCCGGCGGTCTTGGAGAGTTGCTCGAGGATCTGCTCGGCGACCAGCTTTGCATCGCCCTGGATCCCGACCGTGACCTTTTTGGAGAGGCCGATACGGTCTGCATTGATGTCGACCTGGATGATTTTGGCATCTTTCGGCCAGTAATCGATTTGATAGCCTGGCATTGTCGAATATGGATTAAGTCGATTGCCCAGCGCCAGAACGACGTCGGCCTTGGAGACAAGATCCATCGCTGCCTTCGAACCATTGTAGCCCAGCGGCCCCGCGGACAAGGGATGGGAACCGGGGAAGGCGTCGTTGTGCTGATAGTTGCAGCATACCGGCGCATCAAGCCGTTCGGCCAGTTGACGGGATGCGTCGATCGCGCCGCCAATGACAACCCCGGCACCGTTCAGGATGACGGGGAATTCCGCATCCGACAGGAGTTTTGCTGCAGCCGAGATGGCTTCTTCGCCGCCCCGTGGATGAGAGATCCCGATGATCTGCGGCAATTCGATATCGATGACCTGTGTCCAGAAATCACGCGGTACATTGATCTGCGCCGGCGCTGATCCCCGCCAGGCCTTCTCAATCACGCGGTTCAGGACTTCTGCGACGCGCGTGGGGTCACGCACTTCTTCCTGGTAGCAGACTGTATCCTCGAACATCGCCATCTGCTTGATCTCCTGGAAGCCGCCTTGGCCAATTGTCTTGTTGGCGGCTTGCGGCGTCACGAGAAGCAACGGCGTATGGTTCCAGTACGCAGTGATGATCGGCGTAACGATATTGGTAATGCCGGGTCCGTTCTGTGCAATCGCCATAGACATTTTACCGGTCGCACGGGTGTAACCGTCAGCGCTCATGCCTGCATTGACCTCATGAGCACAGTCCCAAAACTGGATGCCGGCCGCCGGAAACAGGTCGGAAATGGGCATCATGGCTGAACCGATGATGCCAAAGGAATGCTCGATGCCATGCATCTGCAGGACCTTCACGAAGGCCTCTTCCGTGGTCATTTTGGTCATTGTCTGGCTACTCCCCCAATGTCGAAAACTGTACGCTGCAAATCGACGGCAATCTGTTTTAACCGTCCTGATCCTGCGTCTTCTTCCTTGATCATAAAGCGCACCAGTGATGCAAGGAAATAGTCATGATCATATTGTCTGGAAGTTTAGGACAGGGCTATCAAAAATGAAATTTTTTTTTTCGTTTTTGATAATTGGTCATAGCCGGACTTTGCCGTCCCACGCTCCTTGTCAGGTTGATCCATCTATTCCACACAGGTGCCGATGGACCGGGTCCTCTTATCAACCCTAGGAACGGTCGCGGCGCATAAGGCGAGAGATTTGATCTGCGGCATTCTTTAGAGCTGGCAACCGGGCCAGCGCGTCTTTCAATTTTATGCGAAGCTTTGGACCATGAAGAGCAAGCCCGGCGCAGAACCGGCCGCTTGGATCAAATATGGGAACGGCGATTGCGACCAGGCCTTCAATAAACTCCTCATTGTCTGTCGCGTAGCCCCTTTTTCGTATCTTGGAGAGCTCGGCTTTGAGTTTCGGGACGGAAACGACGGACCGGCGCGTATATTTGTTCAGATCAAGGCTTTCCAGAACGCGATCGATCATATCGGGTTCGAGCTGGCTCAGGTAAAGTTTGCCGCTGGCGGTACAATGCATCGGTACGTGCGTGCCGGTAGGCAATTGAAGGCGCAGGGGCCAGTGGGATTCTACCCGTTCGGCGTAGATCATTCGAGCTCCGTCCGGAACGGAGATGTTGCAGGTTTCGCCGACGTCATCGACCAGCGATTCCAGTATCGCCCGGCGATCCAGGTCGAAATGCGAGCCCGAAAAAACCTGACCTGCTAGTTCAAACAATCGCGGTCCGCCGAGCAGGCGTTTGCCGTCGATCTCATGCTGCAACAGCCTCTCTTCCAACAGTATCTTACAAAGCCGGTGGGTGGTTGCCGCAGGCAAACCGACAATCCTGGAAATCTGGGCTGCGGTTAATGGCGAATTCGCACTGACTACTGCTTCCAGAATTGCAAAGACGCGAAGGAAAGACGCCCCCTTGTCTCGAGTGACTGGCCTATTTTCCATAATTCAAGTCGCACTTTGCGGTAGGTACTTCTTGCTCCAAAAACGAGCGCTCTGTCAGAATTGGCATTCCATCGGCGTGCCTCGCGAGCAAGCCATTTTTCGTTCCTTTTCAACAATGTGTTGCTTAGTCGGAATCAACTTGAAAGGCCATCAGACGATCGTCGAGGCGGAAGCTACACCGCTTGCGCGCTATGGCCAAGTGGCCAATCCGCGCTTTGCCCGCAAGTGCGAAATGCGAATGCGGACAAAGCGGGGACGTGGCCACCAATAAGCCGGTTGCTGATGCCAAGGCGACCAGGACGATACACGATCGCCTATCTGCCACCTCCCTGGAACGATACCAGGTAGGTCGACAAGTCTGGCAGCATGGCTATCAAGATCCAGCACAGCGAGAGAGCTACCAAATACGGCACCGTGAATTTGAGTATCCTGAAATACGGGATGCCGGTGATGCCGCTGGCCACATACAGATTAAGTCCGTATGGCGGTGTGATGAAGCCGATAGCGTCGCCGACCAGAAAGATGACGGCAAAGTGGATCGGATCGACGCCAATGCTCGCAGCAATCGGTGCCAATATCGGTGCCAAAATGATCGTATTTGGAAGGCTCTCCAGAATGGTTCCTGCAACCAGAACAATGCCCATGCAGGCAAACAGGATTGCGTAGTAATTTCCCAAATTGGACAAAACGCCGGTGACGAACTCATTTGCACCCAGAAGCGACAGCAACTGCTGCATAACAACCGAGATCGCAATGAGCGGAACGAGCATTCCGGTGATCTGCCCTGATCTGAGGATAATGCCAGGCAACTCTGTCAGCGTGAACCCGGGGACCAGGAGCGCCGAGGTTATGCCGGCACCTTCCGTGCTTCCATCTCTGGCAAGACCAATGCGCTTGCCGAAGGGATACATAAACAAGCCGACGAGAAGACAGAAACCCGCGGTGACACCAGCGGCTTCGGTTGGCGAGAACTTGCCCGTATAAATTCCCCAGACAACAAGACCTATGGCGAAAAACCCGAGCCATGCGCCGACTGCCGCCTTGAATATCCGGGCCAGTTGAAACTGGATAATTTCTCCCCAGCCGAAATACTTGCACATGGCCCAACAGGCGAACTGCATGGAAAGAACCATCATAAGCCCGGGGATCATGCCACCGAGGAACAAGTCACTTATCGAGAGATTCAACAGAAAACCGTAAACGATGAAAATGATGCTCGGCGGAATGATGATGCCGACGGTTCCCCCCGCGGCAACTGTTGCCGCAGCAAAGTTGGGGTCATATTTCGTCTTGGTCATCTCCGGGTGCATGATCGACCCGATGGTTGCGGTCGTTGCCGAGTTCGATCCGGAAATAGCCGCAAACATTCCGCAAGCGCCCAAGGCCGACATGCCCATACCGCCGCGTACCCAGCCAAGAACAGAGTATGCGAAGTCTGACATCCTTTTGGCGATGCCGGCCTGATTGATCAGGTCACCAGTCAGAATGAAAAGTGGGAGGGCGAGCAGTCCAAAGAAGTTCAAACCCTCATAGAGGGTCACCCCGATGTTCGCGAGCGTGAAGTCGATGACCAGACTAACACCAACCACCCAAAGGCTGATTATCAGGAAAATCGGAAGGCCCATCACAAAAAGAAGGGTGACGCCGATTGAAATGAGAGTAATCCACAATCCGTCCATGACCCCGCTCCTATGCGTTCGCTTCGTCGGCGGCTTTTATCGGCAGCGGTTCATGGTTTTTGAATCGCCGAATGTCTTCGATCAAGTTGCGGGTGACCCGGTAAATGACGAGCCCGAAACCAACCGGCGTGGCCATGTAGAACCACCACTGCTGAACATCGTCGGTGCCTTGAACGATGGCGAAGTTGTCCCGGGCGATCATCACCTGCTCCATCGCAAAGTAGATGACCAGTATCGAGAAGCCGATCCAGACAAGATGGTCTACGACCAGGCAGAAAAATTGGCCTGCATAGGGGAGGCGCATGCGAAATTCTTCAAAGCGCAAATGGCTTCGCTGTTTGCAATTGTACGCGCAGCCAATCCATGTGACCCAAAGAAAAAGATAAATTGGGATCGTTGAGCTCCACGCCGCCTGTTGACCGAAGGCGAAACGACGGATGACCTCAACAAATATAATTGCCGTCATCACGACATAACTGAAGAGAATGATGACCTTCTCTATGTTTTCGTCAAGCCACTTGAGCATTGAAATTTCCCCCCTTCATAGAAAACCGTTTGCAACAGCATCGCATTTCGGTTTTGCACGAAAATGCGCCTGCGCTACGCGGCTTGAGCGGGAACTATTGCCCCGCCCGCAGTGCTTGCTGCCCCGGATATGCTCCGGGGCAGCTTGCAACTGAACGCGCCGGAAACCTTAAGAGGTTTTCCACCAACGACGCGGTTCGACATTTTCCGGCAGGGTGTCCTTTGGAATCTCCCGTGCAATGTCATAGATGAATTTGTAGGTGTCCATTCCACCTGACCAGCCGTTGATGCGCTCGCGCCACTTTTCCCATTCCTTGGGATGGAATTCCGGTGAGCACATTTCTTCGGCTTCCTTCTTGGCCGCATCTGACAGCCACGCGACGCGCACTTTGTGCTTGTCGAACAGGGTGCCTGGCAGTGTCGGATTGGAAAAACCAACCGTATTGACCAGCGATGCTTCGTTGGCGGCCTGGACGTGAACCTGTGACAGGTAGGCCGATTCCATGACGGCATCCTGAAGTTCTCCGCCGAGGGAGTCGAACTTTTTCCCGTTCATCGCGGTGTGTTCGGTGCCGCAGAAGAATTCGAGGTTCACGCATTGTGAAACCACCGGGGACATGTTGGCGTAAGCCACCGCCGCGGCCCAGGTTTCGGCGCCATCGATCAGGCCCTGCTTGAGACCGTCAAGTGTTTCGGCCCAGGCGATTGGCGTGGGATTGAGGTTCATCAACTGCATTGCGATGCGTCCAAGCTGCGTGCCCGTGACGCGGTTCTTGGTGCCCGCCAGCTCCGTTACACTCTTGACGGTTGGCTTGTCCTTCCAGCCCAGGCCGAGCTGAATGCCGCGCAATTCTGCATGGCTGAACAGGAACTCGATATTATGACGCTTGCGCATCTGGTCGCGGAGCACCTTCTGGCTGCCTGGATGGTACAGGAAGTGGTACTGCGATGCCCGGGTCGGGAACATATATGCGTAGTCGAGAACATTCAGATAGGGCGCCGCGCCCGCTGAGTTTTGTGTCGATGCCGCATAAATGTCGACGATACCCTGTTGGGTTTTCTTGACGCAATCGAGCTGGCCGCAAATCTGGTTGGATCCGATAAACTCGACACGGATTGCTCCATCCGTGCGCTCTTCAAGATCATTCACAAACTGCAAGCAGCCTGCGCGTTCGATCAGAAGATTGCGATCATTAAATCCAGCCGCACCGAATTTCAGCGTGTGCTTTGCTTTGCCTTTAAATCGTTTGTCATAGGTTGAATTCGCAGCCTCGGCCAGGCTTGACAGCGTCACTGCGCCGGTCATGCCGCCAACGGCCATAAGCGTCGAACTGATGCCGAATTGTTTGGTGAGTCTCAAAAGGTCTCGACGGGAGACCCCTTTCATTTTGTCGAGCAACATTCCACTTCCTCCCTTTATTAATATTCGTCAAAAACGAGATTAATTTTTTCATTATTGCACTCAATCACTCGCATATGCAACTTTAATGCTTGAGCTGTGCAGGCGATGGATACGGTTCACAGTTGACGGGCTGGCGCCTAATTTGCCAGTGAACGGTTCGTAAGGGAGGATTTGGTGACTCAATCAGTCGGGGTATTTGACTACATCGTTGCCGGCGCGGGATCCGCAGGCTGCGTCATGGCCAATCGTCTGAGCGCCGATGGCCGCTACAGTGTCCTGCTGCTTGAAGCGGGCGGACGCGACCTGAACCCATGGATTCATGTGCCGGTGGGGTATTTCAAGACACTGCACAATCCCAAGACGGACTGGTGCTACAAAACCCAGTCTGATCCCGGCCTGAATGGCCGCAGCATCGATTGGCCGCGCGGAAGGACGCTTGGCGGGTCCAGCTCAATCAACGGATTGCTGTATGTCCGCGGCCAGCATGAAGACTACGATCATTGGCGGCAGCTCGGCAATGCGGGATGGTCATTTGAGGATGTGCTCCCCTACTTCAGGCGCGCTGAAGACCAGGAAAACGGCGAATGCGACTACCACGGATCTGGGGGCCCGCTATCAGTTTCAAACATGCGCGTTCACAGGGAAGTGTGTGATGCGCTGATTGACGCCGCCGAGGAAATCGACATTCCGCGCAATGATGATTTCAATGGAGCGACGCAAGAAGGCGCGGGCTATTTTCAACTTACGGCGCGAAAAGGGAGGCGGTGTTCAACCGCGGTCGGGTATCTCAACCCGGCACGAGGGCGCCCGAATCTGAAAATCGTCACCCATGCGCATGTTGAGACTCTGCTGTTCGCCGAGGAGAGCAGTACAGAAGTGAAGGGCATCAATTTCAGTGTCAATGGACGCCCGCATCACGCAACGCTGAAGACAGGCGGAGAGGTCGTTCTGTCGGCGGGTGCGATTGGGTCACCTCAAGTGTTGCAACTGTCGGGCGTCGGTCCCGGGGAATTGCTGCAGAAGAATTCGATTCCCGTGCGCAGGGAACTCCCCGGTGTGGGTCGCAATCTTCAGGATCATCTGCAAATCAGGATGATCTACGAGGTGAATGTTCCCACGCTGAACGACGAGATAAACAACTTTGTCCGCCGAACGTTGATGGGCGTCCAGTATGTCCTTGCACGCACAGGACCTATGGCAATGGGCGCAAGCCAGGTTTGCATTTTTTGCAAGTCGCGCGGCGATCTGGGCAGACCCGATATTCAGTTTCACTTTCAACCTTTGAGCGCGGACAAGCCTGGCATCGAGATGCATCCATTCTCGGGAATTACCATGTCGGTTTGTCAGTTGCGTCCCGAAAGCCGCGGACATATCGAGATTGTCTCGCCCGATCCGCAAGTGCATCCGGAAATCCACCCCAACTACCTTTCCGAGACATCGGATCAGGAAACGGCCGTGGCTGGAATGCGCGTCTCGCGATCCCTCACTGAAACCAGCGCATTGTCACAGTATGTGGTCAAGGAAGTGGTGCCTGGCGCTACGGCTCAGACTGATGAGGAATTGCTGGATATGGCTCGCAACATTTCCCAGACCATTTACCACCCCACGAGCACCTGCAAGATGGGCCGGAAAACAGATTCCATGTCCGTGGTCGACGAAAGACTTCGCGTGCACGGTGTTCAGGGGGTGCGCGTCGTCGATGCCTCAATAATGCCAACCATTGTGTCCGGCAATACGAACGCGCCAACGATCATGGTCGCCGAAAAAGCAAGCGACATGATCCTCGAGGACGCCGCTAAATAATTATCGGGATGACTTGACCATTCCCATAGCGCGTAAATAGGTGGCATTCGCACGCGATCTCGCGCCGGCAGCGTTGACAGATCCTAGCCGCTTCTCTGTTTGAACACTGATCGCGGCGGTGAGCATTCATTCGCTGATATTTCAATAACTTCAATCCCTGCAGCCATGCGGCCGAAGCAATGCTGCATTGCACAATAGCTCCTGTTTTCTCGCCATACAGTCAACTACTTAGGGGGACGTAGAAGCGATTCTACGATCAGAAACTTCTCCCGTTGCGAAGAATTGGAGGCAAAAAATGGCGAAGTCTTATGGTTTGCTCAGCGAAGCCGAATTCGATGCCCTGATGAAGAATGCAAGGCATTCCAGAGGGGGCACTCTGATTGATCACTTCGCATGGCTGATTGCGGCAATTCGCAAAACGATCGCGATCCGATAAATGATAGTGGATTGCGGCGTCGCGAACCTCGTTGTGGCGGCGCCCGTCCTCCACCGCCACTCAAAAACTCACTAGGCTATTTCCTGAACGCTGATGACCCGAAATGTCCGCAGCACGTCATCGTGCTCTGTGATGGAGACATATTCGCCGGGGACGAAGGCGTGTTGGCCGAACCGGTACCCGGTCTCATCGTCGTCTTCATCACCGTGAACGTCATAGTGGAATGCCCAACTACCACCAGGCTTTCGGATCAGGTGACCCGCCTCGGCATCCTCGCCCGCCCAGAAGCGCAGCACACGGCATTGATCGCGGCGCTGGTGCCATTCCTCGGCATCGATGTGGCCGTTATCATCGAGCGGTGCTGTGAATTCATATCCACGAACGGGGCTCCCGGAAGGGAAATCATGGTCACGGGCCAGTTCCAGCCTGACTTTATTTATCGTCATAGTCGCCTCCGATCGCGATGACGTTCCTAGTGAGACATGAGCACGGGAACGATCATGTTTTTCAGGATTTGTTGGGTTGCACCCCCGAACAGACGCTCGCGCAGTCGCGAATGTCCGTAGCACCCCATCACCAGCAGATCGCCATCCTGTTCGGAGGTGAATTGGCGAAGCGCGTCACCAGCCGACGCGTCGCCCCGTTCCAGAGTCACGACCTCGGCGTTCACTCCGTGTCGGGAAAGCACGCTGGCTATTTCTCCGCCACCGGACTGAACCGCGTTTTTGATGTCATCCGACTTTCCAACCGTAACGAGGCAGACGACCTTGGCTCGCTTTAGCAAGGGCAATGCGTCGAATACCGCACGTGCCGCTTCCCGTGTGCCATCCCAGCCAACAACAACTTTGCCTGACAGGTCTCCGAACGAGCCCTCTTTGGGTATGATGAGAACCGGCCGGCCCGAATTCATTATGATATCCGCTGCCAGCTCTCCGACACGTTGCTCGCTGTCGGTCTGGCCCATTATTACAAGGTCGGCGCACCGCGTCTGCTCAAGGATCGAGCCAAGCAGGTCTATTCCGGAGGACTTTTCCTCCTGGTCACGCCACTCGGTCTGCGCATCTGTGTCTTTCGCTATCTTGGAGAACTCCGCCTTGATGGCCTTGGCGTCCTCACGCATTATTTCGCCATACTGGACAATGATTTCCGATGGCACTTGCGCAGCAATAGTTCCTGCGAGCGGCACGCCGGCAAAAACGTGGGTGCCGGTGAGATGCGCTCCGAATGCCTCCGCGAGCGGCAACGCCGTACTCATGATCTGCGATACGCTATCGGGCCGTGCTATATATGCGACAATTGTCTTGTAGGACATTGAGATCCTCACACAATTAAGATCGTCCAATTCAGCACGAAGCTATTCGCAGTGGCTGGCACCGGCCTTGATCTCCATCAACCTGATCCGCGTCGTTGAGGACTATTGCTGGGTTGCATAGGTGCTCGGAGGAAACTCCAGAGAGGTCGGCAGCACGATGAACAATGCGGTTCGCACGCATGGCAAGGAACCGGAACTGAGGCGCGCCCTTTCGCTTCCTCTTGTTGTCCTCTATGGCCTCGGCGTGACCATCGGCGCAGGCATCTACGTGCTGATCGGGGCGACTGCCGGACGGGCAGGTGTTTATGCGCCGATTTCATTCCTTATCGCTGCCCTGGCAATGGCACCCACTGCCGCATCCTTTGCCGAACTCTCTTCGCGTATGCCCGTAAGTGCGGGTGAGGCGGCTTATGTGCGCCACGCATTCCGTTCGCATGTCCTGGCATTGATCGTCGGATTGCTGGTGGTTACCGCAGGAGTGGTCTCCGCGGCCGCGGTCGCAATTGGTGCTGCGGGTTACATCCGCGTATTCGTGGATGTGCCTGAGCTTGTCATCGTTGCCCTGGTTACCCTGTTGATGGGTCTTGCCGCGGGCTGGGGAATTGTCGAATCCGTTTCCATCGCCGCAGTGCTCACTCTCATCGAGGTTGGTGGATTGCTGATGATCATTGTCGCTGGGTTGATGCACGATCCCGGGATCGTCGCGCGTGCAGTCGATGTCGTGCCTGTGACGCTTGAACCAGCAGTTTGGGCAGGGGTCTTTTCCGCCGGACTGCTCGCATTTTTTGCGTTTATCGGTTTTGAGGATCTGGTCAACATTGCGGAGGAAGCCAAGGATCCGCTCAGGACCCTTCCGCGTGCCATATTTCTCACATTGGTAATTTCCACGCTGTTCTACGTCGCGGTTGCGTCGGTTGCGGTATTGTCGGTGCCGATAGACGGGCTGGCGACGTCAAATGCACCGCTCGGATTCGTCTATGAGCAGGTGACCGGCGGATCGCCACTCGTCATCAGCGCCATCGCCATCGTCGCCACACTGAACGGCATCATCGTGCAGATGATCATGGCGTCGCGCGTACTCTACGGCCTTGCGTCACAGGGCGATCTTCCCGCAATCATCGGCCGGGTGAGCCCGACCACACGCACACCGCTGGTCGCAACCGGTATTGTGGTTGCAGTCGTCCTATTACTCGGATTGGCCTTCCCCATCGAGTGGCTTGCGGAGATGACCTCCCGGGTCACCTTGACCGTTTTCTCGCTGATGAATGTTGCATTGCTGATCCTCAAGTTTCGCGGCGAAGCGCCGCCGTCTGGCAGCTTCACCGTGCGGGCTTGGGTGCCTGCGGTCGGGCTTGTTGCGAGTCTCATTTTGCTGGCGCATGATGCCCTGCTGTGATCGAATCGCCTTCCAGCCATTCATCGGAACCTGGAATAACAACGGCGCGGGAATGTTGAGATGAGCGAACAGGCTGGCACCCGCCAAAAGGGCGTGCGCATCGAGCACCGCAGGTTCTGGTTCAGCTTTGGAGTGGAACGGCTGGGACTGGTTCCTCTCAAGGCACCTGTCCTGGCCGCTATCCTCATGGTTCTGGTTTCCATTGCTGCGATCCCCGGCATGCTCTCCATGTCGGTTGATGATTCCCTGAGCGAACTGTTTCGAACAAATACCGAAGAGTTCCGGCGTTACGAGGAAATCTCCACTCGGTTTCCGTCAAGCGAGTTCGATGTCCTGGTGGTCATTGAGAATGACGAGTTGCTGACCCCGGAAAATCTGGACGCAATGCGCAACGTCATCCTCGACCTTCAGTTGATACCCGGGCTGAACGGGCTCATTTCCATGTTTTCGGTACGTCAGGTGCCGGACGAGACGGGGTTTGCTGGATCGCTTTTCCCCGCGGAACTTCCCACAGGTGACGCGTTTGACGCACTCATGAAGCAAGTGCGCTCGAATGAAATCATTCAGGGCAAGCTGCTTTCAGAGGACGGTACTCTGGCGCTGGTTGTTCTTTCCCTGGACAAGACGAAGGTCCTCGATATCGGGTTGGACAAGACGATCGCAGAGATCGAGCAGGTCGTCGCCGAGGCGCTAGAAACCACAAATCTGAGGGCGCAGCTCGCAGGCGCCCCTGTTATGCAGCTTGAGATACGCAATGCGGTCCAACGCGACCGGCTTCTTTATAACGGCCTCGGGTTTCTGATTGGAGCGATTATTGCCTACATCTTTTTTGGCAGTTTCACTCACATGCTCATAGCTGTCGCCGGCCCTGCTGCAGGTGTTCTGTGGTCGTTGGGCGCCATCGGCTATCTCGGATTCAAGTTGAACCTGTTTGTGAACGTCATTACGCCGCTCATCATCGTCAACGGTTTCTCCGATTCGATGCATCTGGTGTTCAACATTCGGCGTGAAATCATGAACGGTGCGGGCCGGCTTGAGGCGGCAAAGCGCGCTGTGATTGCTGTTGCGCCGGCATGTTTTCTCACAGCCCTTACAGCGGCAATAGCGCTTGGCTCGTTTATCTTCGCCAAGTCGGCGCTCATTCGCACCTTCGGCGGTGCATCAACCCTTGCCGTCATCGTTGCCTACATTGCCGTGGTGATGGTGGTCCCGACGCTCGCGGCAATATTGCTGCCACGGGAAACGGCGACCAAAAAAGAGGACGGCAAATCAGATGCGCCAATGCAATTCCTGGCGCGTGTGTCCGAGGCCATGTTCCGCCATCTCGGCAAATATCCCGCGCCTTACGTTGTCGCCGGCATCGTGCTTGTGGGGCTGATGGGGGCAGCCTACGCCAATCTGCAGCCCCACTACCGTCTGGCCGATCAGGTGCCTGACCAGGAGCAAGCGCTTCTTGCAAACAGCCGGCTGGATGAAAAACTCACCGGCGCCAGTCCGGTGCATGTCATGGTTGAGTGGGATGATGATCGCTCAATCTATGACCAGAGCGTGCTGGACGTCATTGCCGCGGTCGACAAGGTCGTCGGCAAGCAGGCCGGCGTCGGCAATGTCTGGTCGGTTGAAACCCTGAGGCAATGGCTGAAGAAAGCCGGTGATCCAAGCGTTGAAACGCTAAAGAAGTATATCGACCTGCTTCCAGAACATCTGGTGCGCCGGTTTATTGCCGTTGATGGAAAGGCGATCGTCGTCTCGGGCCGGCTTCCGGATGTGGATGCGAGCGAAATCCTGCCCGTCGTGGATCAGCTCGACAAGGCGCTGGAACCGGTTCGAAAAGCCCATCCGGGTTTTGAGCTTTTCGTGACCGGGTTGCCCGCAATTGCGGCGCGCAACAGCGCCCAGATGATTTGGGAACTCAATATTGGGTTGGTCAGCGATATCATCGTGGTCGTGGCATTCCTGGGACTTGCATTCCGCTCTTTGTTTGCAAGCATTGTTAGTATCCTGCCGAGCCTGCTCCCTATTGTCGGCACCGGTGCGCTGCTTTGGGCAACTGGCGACGGGCTGCATTTTGCCAGCATGATCGCTTTGACAGTTGCGTTTGGCCTTGCCCTGGACAGTACGATCCACTTTCTCAACCGCTATTCGATTGAGGAGACGGATGACAAGGGGACCGTGCGCCCGACCCGCGATGCACTTGCGCGCACGGCAAGGATCATCGGGCCGGTGCTGATCCTGACAACAATGGTGCTGGCGCTGGGCCTCGGCGTTACGATCTTCTCTGATCTTCCTTCGCTCAGGGTGTTTGGCCAGTTGAGCGGTGCGACCCTTTTTGCTGCGCTCCTGGCACAACTGGTTGTTCTGCCGGCATCCATTGCGCTCTTCAGGCGCTACTGGCCGGCGCCCCAACGCAAAGGTGGATAGAAATTGCGCGCTCTATTGCTTCAGGCTGCGGATATACGCAACGAGATCGGTGATTTCATTCCGCGTCAGGTTGAAATTCGGCATGAGAGGATGCGGGTCGAGCAGAAAGAACGACAGGCGGTTTAGCTCTTCATCCGGCCGTTTGGCGATAGACCCGAATGGTGGTGCTTTTGCACTGGCATGGGTCTGATCCTGTGAGACGAGATGGCAGGAAGAGCACCATTTTTCAGCCAGCACCTTGCCACTCGCTGCTTCATTGAGAGCGCTTGCGGTGTCCACAGTGACAGCAAACGCAATGGCCCAGCACATGATCGCTACAGATGATTTCCAACTCATTCCGGAATAAACCCCCACCGGTTGCAAAGCCCCATACTGAGGCAGTCTGGCGCGGAGGGTAACGTCTTTTATTGACGCAGATCAATGAGAGCTGAGGGCGACTATGCGAGGTGTTGTTCTCAATTGAAATTGGATCGTCCGTTTTATGATGAAGGAAGGCAGCCAACAGGATTTTTCGCCCGATGGACTGCTCACCCAGATCGAGAGGGAGCATCTGGCCGAGCGAAGTCTCTGCGATGTCCTTGAGTTGATCGCAGATGATTTGCTGGGTCCACTTGATTTGACGCTAACAAGGAGAAGCGTCACCGGGCTCAGGCGTTGCGTGAAGCGGCATCGGATTCTTGAAGAAGGTTACTTCTACCCGGTGCTGACCAACCGACTCCGCCGGGGTGAACTGGACGCAGACCTGCTGGAGCAAATCAGGGGCGAACACGCATCCGATCAAAGCCTTGCCTATGACACCGCCGATCAGCTTGAGCGGGCCCTTGCTCGTGGCCGGGCGGAAAACCCGGAAATGCTGGGATATATGCTGCACGGGTTTTTTGAGTGCCGCCGCCGTCATATAGCCTGGGAGGATGCCGTCGTTCTGCCCTTGGCAAAGTCGCGGTTCTCACCGGAGGATTACCGCGCGTTTTCAGTTGAGGAATTTGAGCAAACGCTTGGTTTGGAGCGGTAAGAAAAACAAAGATGCTAGCTGCTGGCGAGCTGTTCAAGGGCCGCCAGGTCGGGAACAATGATCTCCCGATTGTCGACCAGCTCGATAATTCCCGCCTTCTTAAGATTTGTCATTTGCCGGCTCACTGTTTCCAGAGTGAGACCAAGATAGTCGCCGAGATCCGCTCGAGTCAGCGGCAACGAGAAGCGGGAAAAATTGATTTCGGGCGTATGCGCACATCCGATGTTGGGCGCGCGTTGGGCAATCATCAGCAGCAAGCTTGCAACCCGTTCTTTCGCCGTCTTGCGTCCCAGGAGCAGCATCCATTCGCGTGCGCTGTCCAGCTCATCCAGCGTGTTCTCGAATAACCGATGCTCCAGACCGGGGTAACGCCGCAACATGACTTCGAAACCATCTTTGGGGAAGGCGCACAACTCGACATCTGTCGCAGCTTCGGCAAAGTAAGGAGATTCTTTAGCGTAGATGCGCCCCATGAAATCCGGCGGGAACTGCAGGCCTACAATCTGCTGTCGTCCGTCCGCGAGCGTCTTGGTCAATTTCACGACACCGTTGAGGATATTAGCAAACACGATATCAGTGTCAGCAGCAATCACCTGTCCTGCCGGAATGCTGCGGTGGCGCGCAATATGATTGAAATCCTTGAGTTCAGCTTCGGACAACACCGAGCAAATCGCCTTGTGCCGAACCACACAGACATCGCACTTTGCAGGTACTTCAAATGACATATCACTCGCCATAACGCGGCTCGATCTCCGTTGCCCAAGCCAACAGTCTATCATGTAAAATGATCGACAGGGCTAGTCGCACGCTGTCCACCCCGTTTGATGCGTGGCGAACCCGGCAATGGCGCAAAACCGCGAGGGGATAGCTCATCAAATAGCCAGGATAAAGAGCGAAGCCAGCTTGCTGTACCGGGCTTAGGCACCCGGACGGTTCAACTGGAGCGAGCCCGGCTCAGTAGCAAACCCGCGCTTTCGCGTAGCAACGATGATGCGGCAACACATAATCGATATCCCAGGGCGCGCATGTGGTGCTGACCTTGCCGACCCGCACCTTCTTGATCCCCTTTTTTTCCTGCCACATTTCAATCGAGTACATCAGTTTCTTGGTCGCGGCTGTTTTCGCACCGCCATCCAGGTTGAACAAATCGGTGCCGTTGTGGCTTTCCCGGAATGTATAGCAGCGCGCTTGCGCCGGTGTTGCAATGGTGGCAATGCACGCCAACACGATTGCTACTGCAAAACATTTTGAAATAACTGAGAAAACTCCTACTGAACACATGATTCTGGCCCCGTTCCCGCAAAATTTGACCGTGAGTTTATTATAATTCGGGCGGAACTGATCGCCATATCAGCCTGGATTTTGCAAAAGATGTTTTTAGCAACATGTGGCCGTCTAGACACACTCATTGTGCGAATTTGCTGGCGGCACGAGCCTGCTCACCGCAGTTGCGCGCATTTCTTGCAGTTTTACGCCTATGCGCACGGCATCCCATGCGCGGTATTTTTCCCACAGTCGAAAGAAATATGAACGGTTCCAGACCAGCGGCACTGGGCGACTCGCTACTGTCTGGTAGCCTAAAGAAAAAACGAACCCGTGTTTGCTGGTTTGAGCAGGGCAGTTGGCCATCTCGACAAGTCTTGCAAGCGTGCAAACCGAATGGTTAAGCATTGCAATTCGGATGGGCGAGTGCGTCAGGGTGTGAGGGGCATACAGCGGAATTTGGCTGGCGCCGCGAGGCGATCTGTTCCTGGCTGCACGCGCGGCGTTCAATTAATTTCAGAATCCACAAATACAGTTTTTCGGCAGGCGTTATGCAATTGCGCCTCTCTTGTCCTGGCGATGGTGGCTTCGTTGTTGTCATGGCAACCCGTGCTGGCGCAAGCCCTCCCGCCAACGATTGAGCTGACCAAGACGTTCATAAATGACCCGGTTGATGCCGGTGACACGGTGACGTTGGAATTCCGGATTACCAATCAGGGTGCACAAGGTGTCAACAGCCTTACATTCACCGATGATCTGGACGCGACCCTGTCTGGGCTGCGGGCAGTCGGCCTTCCGGCAAACAACGTATGCGGTGCCGGCTCGCAGATTTCCGGCACATCATTGCTGACGTTTACAGGCGGTCTTCTCCCCGTTGCCGGAGACTCTTGTGTTTTTTCCGTGACCTTGCAAGTGCCGGAATCGGCTCCGGTCGGCACATTCACAAACACGACGAGCCAAATCACCGGACTCGACAATGATGTCGAGCCTGTCTTCGGGAATGCCGCGACGGATGACCTTGAGGTGACGGTTCCGGACGTTGCCGATCCGACACCGGACGTTGTCAAAAATTTCCTCAGCCGTCGCGCGCGCCTGATCACAGTCGAAGATCCGCTTCTGACGCCGCATCTGAACGGCTCGGGCCCACAGGGCGGTGGGCCGGTAAACGTGACCGCGCTTGAGCGGGCTGGTGGCAGGCAGGTGGCTTTTTCGACAAGCCTGTCGCAGATGGCGCGTGCCGGTGCGGAAGACGCAAAACAACACCCGGGGGTAATGGCGCTTGGCTATTCCAAGAGTCTGGGCCGACCGGTCGAGGAAGAGCATCCCTTCAATATATGGATACGCGGCGCGTTCACATCATTCGAGGATGATGTCGGCAATGCCAATCAGGATGGCGATTTCGGGTATCTCTACATCGGCGGCGAATACAAGGTCAGGCCGAACCTTCTCGTCGGCATGATTGCGCAGTTCGACTGGATTGATGGAGACAACAATCGCACCAATGTCGGTGCAGAGGGCGAAGGCTGGATGGTCGGCCCCTACATCGTCGGCAAGCTTGGCCAGAATATCTATTTCCAGGCCCGGGCCGCATGGGGTGAGTCCGACAATGACGTGACCCCGCTCGGCACCTACACGGACAGCTTCGATTCCGAGCGCTGGCTGGTCAGTGGCAAGGTCGAGGGGCGTTTCCAAAGGGGGCCATGGCGCGTCAGTCCCATCGCCGGCATCATCTTTTTCGAGGATGAATCCGATCGATATGTCGATACGCTCGGCGTTACGATCGCCAGTCAGACTGCGTCCATCGGAGAGTTCAGCTTCGGACCCCAGATCGCCCATGGCCGGCAGGTGCGCGACGACCTCTATATGGAAGTCTTTGGCGAGGTGACTGGTATTTGGGAATTTGATAACGACAACCGGGTCATTAACGGAATTGCGTTTGGCGTGGACGATGCGCGGGCCAAGTTAACCGGTGGCGTCATCCTCAAGAACGGCAATGGTATGAAATTTCAGGCCTCGGCGTTCGCCGATGGTCTTGGCGCGGATGACTATGATGCCTATGGCGGCACCGTTCGATTGCGGGTGCCACTAAACTAGCGCGCACTCCTGTCTCACTCCTTCAGACTCACGATATAAGCAATAACGTCGTTCAGTTCGTCTGGCGCGGGCACGATATGGGGCATGCTCTCATGTTCGCTCTGCATCCATGCGCCCAGAGCCATGGCGGACATGCCGGGCCGGTTGGCGATTTCCTTGAAACTTTTCACGCCGGGCATCGGTGACAGACCAACCTCCGGCGTCACCAGATGACATTCCGCGCACACCTTGTCGGCATAGGCGCGGCCCTGTTCCGGGATGCCCTGTTCCTGCGCCGCTGCGCTTGTGGACACAAGGGCCAGCACTATCGCAAACAATGATCTCGACATCATGGGCGGTACTCCTGATTTCATTCATTGGTATCGAGAATGGGTGCGCGCTCCTTGCGCGTCCTTGATCTGGCGCAAGCGGCTGCGCGGCGTTGCGGCCTGTGAACCGAAGTGGCAAGATCGCCGCCCGACCCGCATCCGCAAGGTGTGCAGGTACAGAAGTGCGATGCCGGAGACCTGAGTAGATGGTGGCCCCCCCGATCCGAAGTTCCCAATCGGACGTGCTTCAGAAAATGTTCGAGGACGCGGTCGCGATGCAGCGGCAGGGCAACCACAAGGGTGCAATCAAGCGATTCAAACGCGTCCTCAAGCAGGCGCCCGACCAGCCCCAGGTGCTGAATATGTGCGCGCTGTCACTGGTTGAAACCGGTGATATGCGCAACGCCGGAAAACTTCTCGAAAAGGCGCTGAAGAGCAATCCGGACAATGCGGAGGGTTGGGCCAATTTTGGCGTGTTTCTGCAGAAGAACGGTAAGCTCTCCGCAGCCGTTGATGCGTATGATCGTTTCCGCACGCTCAGCCCCGATACACCTGCAGGCCATCTCAAGTTTGCAGACGCGTGTCACGAGCTCGAACGATATGCTGACGCGCGTGCGGCCTATGAAGTGGCACTCGCCATCAATCCTGACGACCCGGAAGCCTGGCATCATCTTTCCCGGGTCTGCATGTTTGAGGGCGACTGGGACCGTGCCCTTGAGGCCGCAGACTATTCGCTGGCCAGGGACCCCGGCAACACACAGCTCCTGTCGTTTAAATCGGTTGCCTTCGCCGAGCTCGGTCAGAAAGGAGAATCTGAAAGCCTCGTCGATTTCGATCGCCTCATCGCTGTGAAGGACTTCTCCGCGCCGGACGGCTACGCGGATATGAAAGCCTTCAACGAGGCGCTATGTGCCCACAGCCTTGCTCATCCGAGCCTTGTCTTTGAACCGGAGGGGAAATCGACCCGCCACGGTCACCAAACCACCAACCTTGCCGAGGGGGACCAGGGTCCCATGGCGCCGCTTCTAAAGATGATTGATGCGGCGGCGCATGACTATCAGGCGGCGCATGCCATCGATCCAGCCCATCCCTTCCTCGCGCAGCGGCCCGAGCGTTGGGACTGCTATATCTGGGCGACGGTGCTCGATTCCCAGGGGCATCAGGCTGCCCACCTTCACCCATCGGGCTGGTTAAGCGGCGTGTACTACCCCAAGGTGCCGGATGTCATCGGGTCAGACCCGGACGGTCAGCCGGGATGGATAGAGTTCGGCCGTGCCGAACCATATCCGGAGGCAAAGGCCGAACATCCGGTGAAGACCTATCAGCCGCGCGAGGGCATGGTTGTCCTGTTTCCTTCATATTTCTATCACCGGACCATTCCATTCGAGGCAGACCAACAGCGCATTTCCATCGCCTTCGATCTCATACCGGTCAAATGACTGCGGCTCAGAGCGGCGGTCTCCTGTCTGCCCAGGGCCGCGCCTCTTCGATGGCCGCGGAAGCAGCAAAGACATCTTCCTCGCGCAGGGCTTTTCCGACGATCTGCAAGCCCACCGGCAAACCGTCCTGGGTGAACCCGGCGGGCACCGTGGCTGCGGGCGTGCCTGTCAGGTTGAAGGGATAGTTGTAGCGGACCCATCCGACGATATCGGCATGCGGGTCCTGTGGTGGCGTATCGAGCCCCGCATCGAAAGCCGGCACAGGCAGGGTCGGCGAGAGCAGCAGGTCATAGTCTTCGAAAAACACGCGCATGCGTTCGCGGAAATCATAGCGCTCAAAGACCTTGGTGTAGTAGTCGGCAATCGGCATTTGCAGCGCCGTTTGCAGGGCCTTCGCCACGGCCGGATCGAGGATGCCGGGGTCGCTTTCGAGCACATCCCTCAGCCGCCCGCCGACGCCCGCGTAAAACTCCGCCATCCAGATATCTTCGGGATCATTCTCCATTACGGTTTCGATGAGCTCGACCTCGCAACCTTGCGCCTCCAGCGCCTTCACCGCCTCCTCGCACAGTTTTACGACCTCCGCATCCGGGTTCGCATAGCCGAGCGTGGGGGACCAGGCAGCCCGCATGCCCTTAACGGGCCTGTCGCAGGCAGCAAGGAAATCGGGGACGGGTCCCGAAACGGCAAAGGGATCGCGCGCATCGAACCCGGAAATCGCGCCGAGCAAAAGCGCTGCGTCCCGCACCGTTCGAGACATCGGGCCTATATGGGCAAGCGTCGTGGTTGCCGAAGCCGGGAAAGCCGGTATGCGCGCAAATTGCGGCTTGATGGCGAACAGCCCGGCAAACGAACCGGGGATGCGCACCGACCCTCCGCCATCGGTGCCCAGGCCAAAGGGGGTCACGCCCGCGGCAATGCTGGCGGCCGCACCCCCACTTGACCCGCCGGGGGTCTTGGCAAGGTTCCAGGGGTTGCGGGTGATGCCGGTCAGCGGGCTGTCGCCGACGGCCTTGCAGCCGAACTCGCTGGTGGTGGTCTTGCCGACGATGCACGCGCCCGCCGCCCGCAACCGTTCAACCGACGGTGCGTCGGCTGCGGCGATATTGTCGGCCATGGTGCGCGAACCGAATGTGCATTTGACCCCGCCCATGGTGATGAGGTCCTTCACGGAGACCGGCAGTCCATGCAGGCCGCCAAACTCCTCGCCCTTCATGACTGCCGCTTCTGCGGTCCGCGCGGCCTCGAGCGCCACATTCTCGGTCAGTGTCACGAAAGCGTTGAGATCGTCTTCGACCGCGTGCAGGCGCTTGAGTGCTGCCTGCGTCGCCTCGACCGGCGATACCTCTTTTTCGGTGATGCAACGCTTGAGTTCAACCGCACTCATCCAGGCCAGTTCGTCGGCCATTGGTTCCCCCTGATCCCTCAACTCATGCTCCACTCACCCTAGCGCTTGCAGGCGTCTATGCGCCAGCACGGCGACCGCAATCGGGATACTCATTCCAGCCTTCGGCATCGGGGGTCCGCTCTTGGTTTCACTTAAACCTTTTTACGCGGATGGTACGTGTGCGGATCACAGGGAGCTTCCGTTGATTGGGTGCCAAGCGGAGCCCTCGTTGAGCGAGGAGTCCGGGATCGACATGCACTCGCCTCACTCCCTCTTCCTCGTGAACGGCACGAAGCGCACGAGGCCGTGGTGCTGCGTGGTGGTCTTGTTTGCTGAGGTCTTTTCGATGACCGTGAGTTTTTGCGTGGCGCCACGGGGTCCGACCGGCATCACGAGCCGCCCGCCCACCTTGAGCTGTTCGATGAGCGGTGGCGGAACATGGCCAAGTGCCGCGGTCACAACAACAGCGTCGAACGGTCCGCAGTCGGGCCACCCTTTGTAGCCGTCGCCGACGCGCACGCGCACATTCGAGTATCCCAGCCGCTTGAGCAGAACCGTCGCCTCCTCGCCCAGCGGCGCCACGATCTCGATGGTGCAGACCTGCTTCACAAGCCGCGCCAGAATGGCGGCCTGGTAGCCCGAGCCCGTGCCGATTTCGAGCACGGTATCGTTTGCGTCCACTCGCGCGAGGTGGGTCATCAGCGCGACAATGAAGGGCTGGGATATTGTCTGGCCGTGGCCGATGGGCAGGGGCCGGTCCGCATAGGCGCGCGCGCGGACGGGCTCGGGCACGAACAGGTGGCGCTTTGTGGCCGCCATGGCGTCGAGCACGGTTTCGGAAATGCCATCCGGTCCCACCATGTCCTGATCCGTGCGGCCATAGGCCCTGATGGTCTCGACCATGGCCATTCGCTCAGCACTGCGATCTGACGTGTCCGCCGACGCGCCCGGCGTGGCGGCAAGCAAGGCAAGGGTGAGAAGGAGGCGAATTCGCATGGGACAAGTCTGCGAATAGATGGGGGAGGCGTCAATGGGGCGGCTTGGCGCATTTTCCACACACAGGAGCCCCATGCGGCAAAAAAACCCAGCAGAACACGCAATTCCCGGTTGGTAGGGTCGGCGAATCACACTCCTATACTGTCCGTGCGCTGACAGATGCAGATGGGGGTGGGGATGAAACGCAGATCAGGATTTCGATACGCAGTTCTTGCCGCCGTTGTTATCGCGGCGACACTCTTCATCAGCCCGCACAACGCCTCTGCCGTCGATTATATCGTCAACTATGACAAGCGCCTGCCGAACGGCAAGATATGCCGCGTGATCCTGGGCGAGACCCATTGGCATGTTGGCAATGCCGCTGATCGCAGCAAATCCAGGTCTCAGCGCAAAGCCATAAAAGACTGGTCGGGCTTCGTCGTCTTTGAATATGGGCGCAGATACGGGCGCTGGTCCGTCGCGAACAAAAGATCGATGCGCTGTGAGCATGATGGAGACAAGAATGTCTGGCGCTGCCGGGCCGAAGCCCAACCCTGCAGGCGCTAACGCACCTTTTGCAAGTTTTGTTGGCAGGATACGCATCGCGACATGAGTAACGGAATTGATATTCGCGCAAGTCTGCCAACGGACAGGGAGGCACTTGAGGTTCTATATCCCGCAGCGTTTCCCGATGAGGACTTAATTCCGCTCTTACGCGCACTGTTGGATGAGGAAGACGGTGTTTTCTCGTTTGTCGCGATCAGTGATGGGAAGTTGGTCGGTCATATCGCATTGACGATGTGTGGTATCGCAGGACGCAGCGAGAAAGTTGGCCTCTTGGGACCGCTCGCCGTCAGCCCCCACTTTCAAAGACAGGGTATCGGCGGCGCACTCATCCAGGAAGGCTTAGACCATCTGAAGAGCGAGGGAGCGACACAGGCTCATGTGCTTGGCGACCCAGCTTATTATGGCCGCTTCGGCTTCGAGCCCGACAGCAATGTTTCACCACCATATGACTTGCCACAGGAATGGAAAACCGCGTGGCAATCCATCAGCCTGCATGGCGTAAAGCCTGATTTTGATGGCACGCTATCTGTGCCAAAACCATGGCGCCAACCAACTCTTTGGGCGCCATGATGTGCGGCTCGTGCACCGATTTTGTCTCGGTTTTCGAACCTGAGCCTAGTCCCCGTCCATCCGGAGCGCGGCAATAAACGCTTCCTGCGGGATGTCGACCTTGCCGAACTGGCGCATGCGTTTCTTGCCGGCCTTCTGCTTGTCGAGGAGCTTGCGTTTGCGGGTCACGTCGCCGCCATAGCACTTCGCCGTCACATCCTTGCGCAGCGCGCCGATGGTTTCCCGCGCAATGACCTTGCCGCCCAAGGCCGCCTGGATCGGGATCTTGAACATGTGCCGGGGGATCAGATCCTTCAGGCGTTCGCAGAGTGCGCGCCCGCGTGATTCTGCGCGATCCCGATGTACGACCATGGAAAGCGCGTCCACCGGCTCGCCATTGACGAGGATCGACATGCGCACCAGATCGCCCTGTTCATAGCCAGTGAGCGTATAGTCGAATGAGGCGTAGCCGCGCGAGACCGATTTCAGCCGGTCGTAGAAATCGAACACAACCTCGTTGAGGGGAAGCTCGTAGACGGCCATGGCGCGGGAGCCCGCATAGGTGAGTTCCTTCTGCCTCCCGCGCCGGTCCTCGCACAGCTTCAGCACCGCACCCAGATATTCATCCGGCACGAGGATCGTGGCTGTAATCCACGGCTCCTCCATATGGTCGATCTTGACCGGATCGGGCATGTCGGCGGGATTATGGAGTTCGCTGTCCGTGCCGTCGGTCAGGTGCAGCTTGTAGATGACGGAAGGAGCGGTGGTGACGAGGTCGATGTCGAACTCGCGCTCCAGCCGTTCTCGGATGATTTCAAGGTGCAGCAGGCCTAAAAACCCGCAGCGGAAGCCGAAGCCGAGCGCTGCGGATGTCTCCATTTCGAAAGTGAAGCTCGCATCGTTAAGGCGAAGCCGCGCCACCGCCTCGCGCAAATCTTCAAAATCCGCTGCATCCGCCGGGAACAGACCGCAGAAAACCACCGGCTGCGCGGGTTGGAAGCCGGGCAGGGCCTGTGCGCAGGGGCGCTTCTCATCCGTAACCGTGTCGCCGACGCGGGTATCGGCTACTTCCTTGATCGCGCCGGTAACAAACCCGATTTCACCGGCGGACAGCACACCGGTCATCTCCTGTTTGGGGCGAAAGATGCCGACCCGGTCGATGAGGTGCGTTGCCCCCGTAGACATCAGCTTGACCTTCTGGCCCTTTTTCAGTTCGCCATCGATGACGCGCACCAGAACGACGACACCGAGATAGGGGTCGTACCAGCTGTCCACCAGCATGGCCTTTAGGGG
>JGI24023J19991_10000021_pt1 | contig 84077 bp, 64 predicted proteins | sample Cruoilmetagenom1_FD_19991 | JGI IMG/M metagenome (IMG submission 19991)
GTTTGCCCCCTGTTCAGGGCGACGATCCCAGCCGATATTTGGTTTGACCACGACCTGGTCACCAGGTTTAACAAAGGCAGCCATTCCTCCCAGGGGCTGTAGAACTGAAGATACAAGGGATTTATAATTTTTTCCCGTACCAACGCAGAGTATTGGAGCCACTGCTTCAGAAGCGAGCAATTCCGATGTGATCCGAAAAACCGGGTCAGCCAGAAAGATGCCGCTGGACCAGATACCGACCTGTTTTAAAAAACTGCGTCTGTTCATATTTTACCTTACTACCAGAACAGAGCAGGGAGCTGTCTGCAGAACTCTGTTGGTTACGCTGCCGACAATCATGCTTGCAAGGTTGGTCAGGCCACGTGAACCCATAATGATCAGATCACATTTCTCAATTTTGGCAATATCTGAGATCATCGCCCCGGCAGGTTCCTCCATCAGCCGTTCTTCAACATGAATATTTTCATTTTTAAATTGTTGTAGAAAAGGCTTGATGAGTTTTTCAGCTCCGCTGATTATGTCTGCTATCTCTTTATCCCTGTATGGCTGCCCAATGATTGCCGGGAACCTTTTATGACAATTAACAAATACAACTTCACCGTCCAGTAATTTTGCATATTCAATGGCTTTATCCAGGACTTTATTTGAATATTCTGACCCGTCAACGGCCACCAATATTTTTTTTCGGCTCATAACAATCCTCCTATGGGAGAGAAAATAGAAAAACTGATAATTCTGACATGCGATTCGAACTATTTTTGTTTAACTTAATTATACCAGATTGGTGTGATCATCTCAACCTTTTGGAGAGGCAGGGATGCCACCATAGGAGGATTGGTTTCAAAAAGACTGCCCTGATTTTTTGGTACAGTTATTTTTTAAAAACGGTGTAGTATGTGCTGATGTTTTCCGTAATCATCTCAATACTGGCTCCTGTCTTAATCAGTGTATGCATTGGTTTTTGCTGGGCAAGAAGTGGTCGATCCTATGATACAGGACTGATCACTTCCATTGTTACTTACTTCGGAACTCCATGCTTGCTTTTTTATACCTTATCATCTGTAAATTTGCCGCCCGATGCTCTTCTGGAAATGGGATTGGCAGCTATTTTAGCTAATATAGCCTTTATTGTTATAGGTGGACTGGTCCTTGCCATTTTCCGTTTGCCCCAGCGTGCCTACCTTCAGACCTTGAGTTTTCCGAATGTTGGGAACGTTGGATTGCCTTTATGCTATCTGGCCTTTGGTAAAGAAGGGCTGACTCTGGGGGTAACGTTCTTTGCGGTCTTTGTTATTTTTCAGATGACTGCAGGTGCTGCATTTGTTTCGGGCAGTTTTTCACCCAGAGTTATTGTTAAGATGCCCATCATTCCGGCCACTATTCTGGCCGCCTTCTTCTTGTTTTCCGGTACTCAGGTTCCTGAATGGCTCTACAATACGACTAAACTCATCGGTGATTTGACTATTCCGCTGATGTTGATTACTCTGGGCGTATCTCTGTCACGGTTGAAGGTAAGGCGATTCAAGATTCCTGTTTTTCTTTCGCTGTTGCGTCTGGGAATGGGGTTTGGAGTCGGGGTTGTTCTGGTCTCCCTGCTGAAACTCTCGGGGCCGGCTGCAGGTGTGGTCATTTTGCAGTGTTCAATGCCTGCAGCGGTATTCTGTTATCTCTTTGCCCAGATGTATAATCAGCACCCTGAAGAAGTTGCCGGAATAGTCTTTGTCTCCACTGCACTTGGATTTTGCCTTTTACCTGCACTCCTATTGTATCTTCTTTAATATGATATTCTTATTATAAAACCTTTAGCCGTGATTCTCTTTCTTTCTAATGATGCAGGAAGCTCTCTTCAGTACAGGATAGCAGATAATTTAAGAAAATATATTGTCCTGAAACTGTGAATAAGATAAGTTTGATTGAAAGTGTGAAAACCCCAAGGAGAATACGCATGGAAAAAGATAAAGAGATAAAGACAGTCGAGAAGAGAGATGTTGAAATTCCAAAAGAAAATGTGAAATGGGATGATAAGATTGTCGATATCTTTAAAATAATGCTGGGATATAACTGGCATACGATGGGGACAAAAAAAGATTTCTAACAGATGATAGCGTTGCGATATGTCTTTATCTGTTTGTTGCTGTGCCCCGCAGGAGATAAAAGAGGACTTCAAGTGGCTTTTTGGAGTGCATATTTTCTATTATCATGACGTCAAATCGGCCGCAGCCATAATATCCGGCACCAACTCCTCTTTTCCGATACATATTTTCTATTATCATGACGTCAAATCGGCCGCAGCCATAATATCCGGCACCAACTCCTCTTTTCCGATAGCCATAATGTGGACACCGTCACAAATATTTTCAGCGTGGATTGTTTTAATCATACGTCCGGCAATTTCTATTCCTTTTGCTATGGCTCCTCCCTTGGGCGCCTGGGCTATTTCATCAATTAACGGTTGAGGAACATTGACTCCGGCAATGTTCTTATTCATAAACCTGGCCATGGGAGCAGATGTCAGCAGGATGATGCCAACCAGTATTTTTACGGGAAACTGTCTTGCGTACTCCATAAATGATTTGAATTTGTCTAGATCAAAAACAGCCTGTGTCTGAATGAACTCTGCACCGGCCTCGATTTTTTTCTCAAATTTTATCAGTTGAGGTTCAATGGGGTTTGCTTCAGGTGTGACAATGGCACCTGCACAAAAAGCAGGAGACCCGTCCAGATCATTTCCGCCAAGGTCTTTTCCTTTTTCAAGGGTTCTGATTGCAGCCAGAAGCTGGCTGGATTCAAGATCAAAAACACCTTTTGCCGTTTTATGATCCCCCAGCATGACCGAATCACCGGTAAGACAGAGAACGTTGTGGATCCCGCGACTTGCTGCAAAAAGAAGATCTCCCTGCAAAGCCAACCTGTTGCGATCCCTGCAGGTCATCTGTAATATGGGCTCACCTCCCATTTCTTTTACCATAAGCGCACCCCCGAGAGAGGGGTAGCGCATAACGGAACTCTGATGATCCGTAAGATTCATGGCATCAACTTTGTCTTTCAGGAGTTCAATGTGGTGGGCAGTTTTTTCCAGGTTTATACCTTTTGGGGGCGCCACCTCGCAAGTAATGATAAATTTCCCTGAGTCGAGTGCTTTTTTAAATGAGGAGATCATAGCTATATAGTCCTTTTGGGTACTCGATGGCGTCATAGATAGCGTAGATGTCGAAACAGTCTCCGCCTCCGTCATTCCCGCGCAGGCGGGAATCCAGAACGTATTTAAATAACCAGACCGAAGTCTGCGCTTATCTCCCGCCTGCGCGGGAATGACGGCGAGAGAGACTTTTTACGCCGCCATCACAATTTACGATTTCGATATTTCATATTTCCCGGGTGTAGGCTCACCTAGAAAATTTCTCGGGCCCTGAAGCTTTCGCATGGAATCCAGTCGGCCCAGTTCCATCAAGCGATTATATATAAGAGTCCATGCACAATCTTTATTGCTGTCGATTTCACATTTACCTTGATTTGTTCCGCCACATGGTCCGTTCACCAACCCTTTATGGCAGTTGGTCACTGGGCAGATCCCTCCTGTTTCACCTATTATACAGGTTCCACATTGAGTACAAATTTCATTAAACTGGCCATAAGCGGTCTCTTTGCCAATGAAGAGGGTATCAAGGGCCGGAACCACCATTTTTTTCAGCTGGCTTGAAACAGTTTGAACCCCGAAGGCACAGGTCATGATCAGAAGGACATCAGCCTGCTCGATTTTCCCCATCTCCTCATTTAGAATCTCGGATGTCAGATTGTCACAAGCCACGGGAACAACGATTTGGCCGGTAACAAGCTTTCCTGATTCTAAAAGGATCTCCTTCATGGCAGCTACTTCCGGGGCACCACCTGTGTGGGTGAGAGTTACGCAGGTTCCACAGCCAATGATGAAAATTCGATTAAGCCCGTCTAGAAGTCTTTCAATCTCTTCTATTGATTTTGGTTTTGTAATCGATCTGATCATAATTATCTCTCCTCCAGATCACATCTTAAACATCTTCCCGCTTCTATACGGGCCTGGTCTTCGGTGAAGCCCTTTTCAACTTCCCGGAAGTCTTTTGTTCTGGCTACAGGATTTTCAATTTCAATCTGGATTCTTGGTTTTTCTTCGGTTGTCTCTTCATCAAGCGCAAGGCCGGCAGTTTCCTCAAATTGTGTTTTTTCATCAATAATCCGAATAGGGCCTTTTGCACCTATCAGGTATTTGTCAATGGCAATAGCAGCTCTTCTACCTGAGGCAATGGCAGATATTACTGTGGTCGGTCCTGTGATATAATCACCGCCTGCAAAGATGCCATCAACGTTTGTCGTCAGGGTGTTGCTATCTACTTCCAGACTGCCCCACAAGGATCTCTCCAGTTGACTGTCTTCTGAAATAAAGGAAGAATCCGGTGCCTGGCCAATTGAAATGATAATTGTATCCGCATCAACCTTCAGGGTTCGATCTTTTTCAACCTTTATATAGGATTTGCCATCCGGCTCCAGAATAGCTTTACTCCCTATGAATTCAATACCGGTAACTTTTTCCTTATCATGGATGATTTTCCCCGGTGACCAGAAAGGATTTATGATAACGCCTTCCTCAACAGCCTCCTCAATGTCTTTTTCCCAGGCGGGCATCTCTTCGATACCGCGGCGATAATAGATATGAACGTCCTGAGCACCCATTCGAAGAGCAGTTCTGGCGGCGTCAAAAGCTACATTTCCGCCTCCTATGACGATAACTTTTCCATCCAGCACTATCTTTTCGCCTAACCTGATGTCTGTCAAGAACTGCAGCCCATAAAGAAGTCCACTTAACGCCAGCTCTTCACCGGGGATTCCCACCTGTTTACTGGCCTGGGCACCGGCTGCGATAAACACAGAATTGAACCCTTCTCTTAAGAGATCATTTACAGTGCGCTTTGCATCGATGGGTGTGTTGTAGCAAATTTCTATGCCACAGCTTTCAATATATTTTATCTCTTCCTCAATAACTTCACGGGGAAGCCTAAATTCAGGAACGGCAATACCCAGCATTCCGCCACCAACCTTCTGGGATTCAAATACTGTTACTTTGTATCCCATTTGGGATAGAAAATAAGCGCAGGACAGTCCGGCAGGACCGGCACCTACAACAGCTATCTTTTCGGAATAGATAATGGGAAAAGGTTCTTTTGCCATGCCAATATTTTCAAAATACCAGTCTGAGGCAAACCTCTTGAGTGTCCTGATAGCAATGGCTTCGTCTAGCTCTCCACGCCTGCATTTGGTTTCGCAAGGGTGGATGCAGATTCGCCCGCAAACGGCCGGGAACGGGTTACGCTCCCTGATAATATCAACGGCCTGTTTATAATTACCGCAGGCAATGGCCGCAACATAATTGGGAACATCAATTCCGGCGGGACAGGCGTGCTGGCAGGCAGATATCACCATCGAGTCGCATACCGCCCCACTACAGCGATGCTCTTTAATGTGGTCTTCATACTCCTTTGTAAAATATTTCAAAGTGGATAAGGCAGGTTTGGCGCAGGTTTGTCCGAGTCCGCAGAGGGACGCAGATGTAATTGTTTCGCCCAAATCTTTAATGGTCTGGATATCCTCCATCCGGCCTTCGCCATTTGTTATCTGTGTTAATATCTTTAAGAGTTGAGTAGTTCCCAGGCGGCATGGCGCACATTTTCCGCAGGATTCTGATTGGGTGAAGCTCAGGAAAAAACGAGCAATTTCAACCATACAGTTATTTTCATCCATCACAACCATTCCACCGGAGCCCATGATTGCGCCGATTTTCTGAATCGTGTCATAGTCAATGGGTAGGTTTAAAAACTGTTTTGGAACACACCCCCCTGAAGGCCCTCCCATCTGAACAGCTTTGAATTCTCTCCCCTGGGGAATACCCCCACCTATTTCAAACACCACATCTTTTATGGTGGCCCCTATTGGAACTTCTACCAGACCAGTATTATTAACCTTTCCAGCAAGGGAGAAAATCTTGGTACCTTTGCTTTTTTCAGTACCTACCATTCCATACCAGGCAGCCCCTTTATTAATAATCAGAGGAATATTCGCAAAGGTTTCGACATTGTTGATGTTGGATGGTTTTCTGTCCAACCCCTCCTGGGCAGGAAACGGCGGCCTTGCTGTCGGCATGCCGCGTTTTCCCTCAATAGATGCCATGAGAGCAGTTTCCTCTCCGCAGACAAAAGCACCAGCGCCCATTTTCAGGGACAAATCAAAGTCAAAACCCATACCCAGAATGTTTTCGCCAAGAAGTCCCAGTTCCTGTAGCTGTTCGATGGCGATATTAAGATGATCAATGGCGATCGGATATTCTTCCCTAACGTAAATGTATCCATAAGCAGCTCCCAGTGCATAGGCCCCAATCAGCATCCCTTCCAGTACTGCGTGAGGATCTCCCTCCAGCATGGCCCGGTCCATGAAGGCACCTGGATCTCCTTCATCTGCGTTGCATATGATATATTTTGGCTGTCCTGCAGCCTGACGGGCGAATTTCCATTTCAGGCCGGTGGGAAAGCCAGCTCCTCCACGCCCTCTTATTCCAGCAGAGAGTACCTCATCAATTACCTCATCCGGGCTCATTTTTGTGAGCGCCTTGACAATGGCCTGATATCCCCCTGCTGCGATGTAGTCCTCTACACTTGTGGGATCAATCCGCCCGCACCGTTTCAGAACTCTTTTTTCCTGTTTTGCATAGAAAGGGATCTGGTCCAGGTGATAGATGGGTACCTTTGTTTTAGGGTCTTTGTACGCCAGTCTTTCGATTAATTGGTTCTCTTTGAGGGTTTTGGCGGTAATCTCGGGGGCATCTTCGGGGGTTACCTCCTGGTATTGTATACCCATGGGTTCAAACCCGATAACAGGAGCTTTTGCACAGAAACCATGGCATCCGGTTGATCGGATTTCAACTGTCTCGGAAAGGCCTTGTTTTTCTACTTCTTCCACAAGCGCATCTTTAACTGAAGCTGCACCGTAGGCGCGACAGCCGGTCATGCAGACATGTACCACAGATTTATCTTCTGTAGTTTTTGACAGGATTCTGTTGCGGAGCCACTCAAATTGTCCGATGGATGAAAGTTTCTCCATGATTTAATCTTCTCCCTTTTCCTTCCGGTACTCACCGAGAATACTGGTAACCTTGATCGGGTTCAGTTTACCGTAATATTCACGATCAACCATCATAGCCGGCGCCAGAAAACAGGCCCCCAGGCAGGCTGCGGTTTCAAGGGTAAACTGATAGTCAGGGCTGGTTTCGCCTTCTTTGAGGTCGAGATTTTTTTGTATTAATCTCAGAACAGATTTTCCTCCCTTTACATGACAGGCTGTTCCTCGACATACCTTGAGAACGCATTTTCCCTTTGGTTCTGAAGAAAAACCGGCATAAAACGTGATGACACCCTGTACCTGACTGGGGTAAAGGTTGAGGGTTTCAGCTATGGATTCAATGGATTCGGGAGGAATGAACCCGAAACCCTCCTGGACTTCCTGGAGCAGGGGAATCAATCCCCATTTCTTCCCCTGATGTTGTGCTAGAATTTCAGAAAGTTTTTCCCAATCCATTTCGGTTGGATTCATTTTTTTCCTCTCTTGCATTTCCATCTTTCTGTTTTAAACCTTCTCAACCGTAACCCGGCATGAATCCCATCCGCTTGAGTCGGCGTCTAGAAGAGGCACAAGTTGAATAAGGCATCTCGCATCGTTATGATTATAGGCAGTGGGGATATGGATATAACCGGATCGAATATTACTGTTAACTTTAACAGTTCTCTCCAGTTCTCCTGTCACTGAGGTGACCTTGATCCGATCGTCTTTAATCAAATTCATTTTTTCTGCGTCAACTGGAGAGACTTCAATCTCTCCCTGAGGGGCAAAAACGTTTATCCGCTCAGATTGTCCAGTCCTCGTGCCACTTCCCAAATGAAACCGAGTAGATCCGAATAGAGCAATAAATGGATAATCATCATCACATACAGTTTCACTGCTCGAGGTTACGGGTGAAAAACGGATCTGTTTTTCTGCCATGTTATCTTGTAACTGATTTTTCTCCCGGATCCATATCGGGTGTTTGCAGGCAGCTGTTTCTGAATAAGCGGAGATAGTGTTGCTGATCTCCTTTCTGATATCTTCGTGATTGCTTTTGTACTCAGGGGCGCCCATTTTTTCAGCAACTAAACCTAAAATTTCCAAATCCGTTTTGGCATTCTTCGGGGGCGGTAGTGCAGGGGAAAAACATTGAATTTTACCTTCCATATTTGTAAAACTGCCTGCTTTTTCAGAAAAGGGAGCTCCCGGCAGAACCACATCTGCAATATTAACCGTTTCGTTAAAGAGAATGTCCTGGGCGACAACAAATTCCAGTGATTCGAATGATTTTAAGAGACGGTTTGGCTGGGGCAGGCTGCGGAGAGGATTTTCTCCCATTATGTAGATTGCCTTAAGACTACCTTCTTCAGCCTTCTTTATCATTTGATACAGGTCTAACCCTTTGGTTTGTGGGATTTTTGATTTCCAGGCTTTCTCCCAGATGTTGCGATCATTCTCATTATTAATCATCAACCTGCCCGGCAGGGTCCCCGGAACTGTTCCCATGTCCCATGCCCCCACAAGGTTATTTTCTTTTGAAAGAATGTGAAAACCCGCCCCTTTATATCCGATACTTCCAGTCATCAGTGCAAGATTGAGCAGAGCTTCCATGGCCTCTTTGCCATATCGTTGCAGCATCAATCCATCTCCGACCACAAACGTTATTTTCTTTCCTGTTAATGTCTCGGCAGCATTTTTTATTGAGCGGCTATCAAGATTTGCTTTTTCGACAGATGTTTTTTGGTCCAGTGATAAAAGATCTGATTTATATTCTTCATAGCCGCTTGTGAAACGAGATATAAACGATGTGTCAATTGCGTTTTTTTCAAGAAGATTTGCTGAAATCAAATTGATCAGTTCAAGGTAAAATGTGTCAAAAAAATTCTGCGCAGGCTTAGGGGAACCGTAAGGGTGAATCCAACAAGAGGCGCTGGTTGTCAGGCCTATTTTTTTGGGGTTCGCCACAATCAGTGGAGTACCTTTTTTAGCACTTCTTTTGAGATAATAGTCCAAAACCGGTGCCGCCTGATCCGGTTCGGCCCCTAGCACGAAAATAACTTCTGCCTGTTCAAGTCCGGAAAGAGGGCCGGCAAAAAAGTTAAAACGGCCTGCCTTGTCAGTTCGTTCTTCCGCCAGATCAAGAAGAAGTCTCCCGGACAGATACCCGCCATTGTCCACATTGTTTGTTTCTATGATTGTGCGGGCAATTTTTTGAAAAAGGTAGTTCTCTTCGTTGGAACATTTTGAGGAGCCGAGAAAGGCGATACTTTCGGGCCCGTGCTGATCCTTTATTTCTAAAAGTTTCTTTGCCGTGGTTTCCAGTGCATTATCCCAGGAGACCGGGACGAGTTCTTTTTCTTTTCTGGCAAGAGGATGGGTCAGTCTTTGTGTAGAGTTTAAAAAGTCATGACCAAAATGTCCGCGGACACAAAGCGTCGCATCATTGACGCTGTTTTCAATGTGGGCCGGGTTAACATCCACAATCATATTTCCAGCTATGCCTAACGTCAAATTGCAGCCAATGCCGCAAAACCCGCAAACGGAATTTGATTCCCGTTCCGGTGTACCTGCAAAGTCTGTTTTTGTTGATAATGCCCCCGTGGGGCAGAGAGACACACAGGTGCCGCAGAAGGTACAGGTTGATTCTTCCAGAGGCAGCTCATGAAGCGTTGCCGGACGAGAGTCAAAACCTCTTGAATTGTAATCAATAGCACCGGCACAAACCAGTTCATGATCTGCCCTTATACATTTGCCGCAGAGTATGCATTTGGATAAATCCCGCATGATAAAAGGATTTGCCTGTTCCAACGGCTTGTAGTTTGGCATGGGATAGAGGTGGTTTTCCCCGATACCGAGCTCAGCTGCAATCATTCGCAGCTGACAGCGATTACCCTTGTTGCACACTATGCAGGACTCAGGGTGTTCGGCCATCATCAGTGAGATAATGTTTCGCCGGTGTTTCAGGACTTGAGGCGAGTCCGAGAGAAGAACCATATCCGGCGCTGCAGGAGTAACGCAGGATGCGAAAAGTCGTCCTGTCTTTTCATCTTCTACAAGGCAAAGTCGGCAGGCACCAAAAGGTTTGAGGCTATGGTGATAGCACAGTTTCGGGATTTTTATCCCGTGTGCTTCTGCTGCTTCGAGTATACTTTTCCCTTCTAGGCAGCTGACCCTTTTCCCGTTGATCGTTAGAGTAATGGTTTCCATGAGGCTGGCTCCTCATTTACAGGCATTTTAAGTTATTCGATAGATACCTATTTTTGACAAATTCGTAACCACTGAAATTCTGCACCATCCGGTCATTCCCGCCTGCGCGGGAATGACCGGGTAATGAAGGATTTGAGTTATGGCTGGTTGTTCTTATTTTAATTTCGCTGCATCCAGATATTGTCTCAGTCGCTGTTCTCCACCTATTGAGATAATGTGCACTCCCTGGCATAAATCCTTAAGGCCTGAAACAATATCGGCGAAAATTTCTATGGACGCCTTTTGTTTTTCCGGAGCCTGGGAAAGTTTTTTTATGACCCAGTCCGGTACCAGGCCGGGCTTCATATGTCGGTTTAGAAACTGGCCCATTCCCGCTGTTCTGATGATCAGGACTTCCGCAATGACAGGGACTCCGAAGGTGTTGACGTTTTTAATGAATTTTTCAAATGAATCCAGATTGAAAACCGGTGTTGTTAGAAAATAACCTGTTCCAATTTTTGTCATTTCTTCCATTTCCTTCATTTCCAGGTCTGGAACGTTTTTCCCCCAGGAAGATTCCACTCCTGAGCCAAGCAAAAATTCAGTTTTTTCGGGAAGGGCATCCCCCTCTACGGTATGGCCTTCCTTCAGATGGTCTAAAACAGAAGAAAGCTTTCCGGCATCAACATGGAAAAACATCATTTCCTGAAGGCTGTCTCCGGTGAGGCGGTAGTCTTCTGTAAAAACAAGCAGGTTTTCGATGCCGGCTTCATGAGCATTGATGAGGTCTTTCTGCAGTTGCAGCCTGTTTTTTTGACGGGTCGTTGTTTGGTAAATGGGATCGAACTTACTTTTTTTAAGAAGGTCGCAGGTCTTTATGGTATCTCCAACTACACCGTCGATTTCAATTTCTGATACAGAAACGCCGTCAACACGACCTCGAATGAGTTGCAAATTTTGTATAAGCTTTTCAGGATCATCTTCAACCGGTGATTGGACTTCGGAAGTAACAATAAATTGATTTTTTTCCAGTGCATCCTTTAATTTCACTTTTACCTCCTTGCATCGATAAACACGAAAAAGCACGCACAGTTCTTTATTTCAGTTCCAGCAGGCGGGCCACTTCTTCCCTGAGTTGGGGCAATGGCAGCGGCTTTGAAAAACAGACATCAGCGCCATACTCCTTCATTTGTTTAAATTTTTCTTCATCCAAATATGCTGAAAGCACGATAATTCTGGTATGTTTTGTTTCGGGATTCGATTTGACTTTTTTGCAGACTTCGTAGCCTTTGATGTCTGGCATCATTATGTCAAGAATCAGGAGATGGGGTTTAAAGTGGTTGACCTGAAGCCCTGCCTCAAATCCATCAGATGCGGAAATGACTTCATAGTCGAATTCATCTTCTTCCAGGGCCATTACTATGGTTTCAACAATAATTGGATCATCATCAACAACCAGTATTCTTTTTCTTTTCTCTTTCATTTCGTTTTTGGGAATGGGGATGCCCTGTTTTTCCATGAACGCTTCAAGATTGTTCTTTTTGATGCGACGATGCCCGCCAACTGTCTTGTAAGCCTCGATATGACCGGCTTCCACCCAATTGATAATGGTTTTTGGAGAGACCTGGCAATAGTCGCTTGCTTTCGCTACTGTTAATATATCTTCCACGGCAATTCCTTTTCTTTAAGTACTGTTATTATATTTATTATAGATATTATAGAATATATCTATTGTCAAGCATTTTTTGTAGAAAATATAATTATGACAGTATTTGTGATATATACCTAAATATAAGGTAAATAACATGGAGGATTGGCCAAGGTGCTCAGAAATTAATTACAGATATTATAGATATTATAGATTTAGTTTGGTTTATTTTCAGAATGACGAAAAAGCCAGCTGATTTTCGTACGTAATCAGATATTTTTTTATTCTTAAAAACCGTAGAAAAACAGGAAAGAGAAAATTATGAAGATAGGAAGGAAACGCTGGGTTATTGGGGATGATTGTGGATAGGCAGTGTGATTGTGAACTTCGTACCGGAACCTTCTTTGCTTTCAACCTTGATATCTCCGCCATGCTCTACGATAAAACCATAGCAGACAGACAGACCAAGGCCAACCCCTTTCACACTGCTTTTCGTGGTAAAGAATGCATCGAATATTTTATTAATATTTTCTTCTTTAATGCCAAGCCCGGTGTCTGATATTTCAATAACAATCTCTCCACCTGCGGTGTTTGTCTCCACAGCTAATGTCCCGCCAGCCGGCATGGCGTCGCCGGCATTATTAAAAATATTCAGAAAAACCTGACGCAACTGGTTTTTTGACGCATAGACCAGCTCCAATTCACTGGATAAGGTCATTGAGATTATGATATCGTTTTCACGGAACTGTTTTTTATGCAAAAGGAGCATCTCATCAAGAATCGTATTGATATCAACAGGCTGTTTTTCTTTCTGGTCAGGCTTTGAAAAGGTCAGCATTTTACGAAGCAATTCACTGAGCCGGACAATTTCCGAAAGCGCCATTTCCAGTAATTTTCTCCGTTTATTGTCAGGAGAGATTTCGGTTTTCATCAGCTCAAGAGTGTTCATTATGCCGTATAACGGATTATTCAATTCATGGGCGATTTGGGAGGTAAGGCGGCCCATTGCCGCTAGTTTTTCAGATTGCAGCAACTGCTCTTGAGTTGTTTTTAGCCGTCTTTCCATCTCCAGTCTTTCTTTTAAGTCTGTAAATATTCCAACAGTGGCTATTTCATTATGGTTTTCATCATAAACAATAGATGCGGAGAGGTTACCTTCAGCAATTGTCCCATCCTGTTTGACAAAAACTACAGGATAAAATTTCAGGAGGCCTTTACGATCGTTTTCATTTGTACGAATCTTCTCCATTACTTTTTTTGCCATGCCTTCCGGGTATACTTTGGTAATGTTGAGTTTACCGACAACATCTTTTGTTTTGTATCCGAGGATCTCTTCGGCAGACTGATTCCAGAGGATAATAGTCCCCTTCATATCTGTGGCCATGATAGAGTTGGCTGAACTATGGATAATATTGTTTAGAAAATCGTTTGTTTCCCTGACCTCCCTTTCCATCTGCTTTCTTAGGGTTTGATCTACAATGATCCCTTCATAGCCTGTTACATTCCCTTTGTGATCAAAGCGTACATGCCCCGTTAAAAGTGCCGGTATAGGGGTGCCGTCTCTTTTCTTAAACTCCACATCAAGGTCAATGACATTCCCTTCCCGCTCAATGGTCTCTACAAAACTCTGACGGTCTTCAGGCCTTATATAGAGATCATGGGCAATGTCAATTCTCAGGAACTCCTCCCTGTTCGAATATCCAAGCATTTCCAGCAACGCGAGATTGGCATCAAGAAACTTTCCCTCTTTACTGCTGATAAATACACCGCATCCGACAAGCTCAAACAGCCTTCTATAATGCTCTTCTGAAGCTTTTAGTTTTTCTTCCTGTTTTTTCTTTAGTGATATATCCCGGAAAATACTTAATTTAGACAAGGTTCCATCATCGTTTTTCAGGGGTACCTCGACGATGTCATAGAATTTATCGGCTATTTTATTGTACACCTCCTGGTGAAGCGTTTCCCCGTTAAATACCCTTGCTGCTTCACAATTGGTGCAGATTTTATTACGGTTTTCGAGAGTCTTGTAACATTTTGTGCCAATGCCATCGCAAAATTTTTCCACCATTACCGAATTCATGAATTCAATGGTTAAGTCCTGGTTAACAATGCAGACACCGTCTGCCATGGCTTCAAAAATAGCGATGAGTCTCTGGAGGTCATTTTTCATTATGGGCCACCTTGCTAAGGTTATGGCTTGTTCGAGATTTTAAAATCTGAAGCTAAGAATCCAATTTTATGAGGGTGTCAGCTCTTCTATGCACAGGAGGATACCACTTTTCAGGGTTATCCTGCCTTCTGTTTTCAATAGTATATTACTGATTCCCCGGCTGCTGCCAAAGAGAAGGGTACTGTTTTTTAGAAGATATTCAAATCCTGTAATCGTGACTCCTTGAACATTGTCAGACAGGGGGATAAGTGAAGTTATCTGTCCCGGTACTCCTTTAAAATTAAGAGTAGATCCCCCATGGATAATATGCATCCTGCAGGTTCCATCATAAAGAGAAATACGCATCCGGCTGTATTTTTCACTGGCTGCAAGCATCACATTTGACAGGCTCATATCCCATCTTCCCCCCAATACACCAAATAGCTCAGCATCGCCAGCACCTCTGGTCATTGCCAGATCAAGCGCCAGTTCAAGATCTGTTGCATCTTTTCTGCTTGGATGGCGGATGATTTCCACACCTGAATGAGTATATTCCCGGGCAAGCTGGGGTGATATGGAGTCAAGGTCGCCTATGAGCAGGTTCGGGGTGATATTGAGTTGTCGACATTGCTCTGCTCCACCATCTACAGCGATGATCAAGTCGGCTTCTTTTCCCGTGAGAATCCTGGAACCGGTCTTTTCACGGTGTGGACTGTTGGCAAAAATGTGTGCTCTCATTTTACTGGCTTACTTCAGAAAATCTGTAATAAAAAAACAAAAAAATAAAAGTGCTGAAGGTATTGGTTTGACACCGAATAACAGGCTGTTAGCCTTTTAGGCTGAAGGCTTTTAGGAAAAGCAAAATATTCATTCCCTCTAACAGTCTAGCAGCCTTGGGTTGCGGGTTTTGCCCTGCGTTAGTAGCTTTTATCTCCTTGATATATACCATTTTCCGTCATTTTTCCCATGAGCTTTTTGCTTAAGGTAGCGGCAAGAATATTCCATCTTGGTGCAACCAGTATATCCGGATGTGATGTTGCACAGAGTCGGTGAATTGTCACTTCAGCTGGGATAAAGGGAAGAATTTTCAGGAGGAGTTGGCAATATTCTTCAAAACTGAAAAGACGAACTTCTCTTCTGACATACATATCATGCAGTGGAGTATCTCGAACAACCTGCAGATGGTGAAGCTTGATTGCATTGATTCCCATTCCGCACACTTTTTGAACAGTCGCTATCATATCGTCTTCATTTTCACCTGGGATGCCGAAAATCAGATGGGCGCCTGTTTCAAATACTTTGTACTGCCTGATTCGTTGTACTGCACTTCTAACATCTTCAAAACTATGGTTACGATTGAGGAAGGTGAGACTTTTCTCGTGCGCTGACTGCACCCCCAGTTCAATGAGGCATTCTTTTTTGGTTGATTCAAGAAGGGAGGCCAGTCCGCTCAAAAACTCATTTTCAATATAATCGGGACGAGTGGAGATTATTATCCCGATGCAGTCGGAATCTCGCAGTGCAAGATCACAAATGGGAAGAAGTTTCTCTGCAGCCATGGCAGTGGCTGTTTCCTGTTGGAAGTATGTAAAGTAGTTTTTGAATCTTCCCTTCAGCGGAGACTTCTTTCCTTTGGCTATCTGTGCTGTAATGTTATCCGTTTTAAGCAGATATGCGGGAGTAAAGCTGGCTGATCTGCAGAAAATGCATCCACCTTTTTCCCGGTTTGGACAGGGGTGGCCAATATCAACCGCAATTTTACCAATTGGCTGGCCATACTTTTCTCTGTAATGATAACTGAAGGTACGAATGTGAGGTTGTTTCATCCGCCAGCCAGGGTGATTATTTTTTCCCTTTTAAGTGTTGGGTCAGAAATGCGTCCATAATGAGATGGACTATGTGATGCAGAACGCAGACCACAAGTGCAATACCATATTCAGGAAAAAGTGATACCTGCAGGATCACCGAGAGCACCAGGGTTTTTTGCCCCCCCATAATGATCACACTTTCTCTTCGGCCCTTACCGATATCTCCATAGTGGGCCATGACCATGCCTGCCAGGACTAAAACCAGGTGAAAGGTGAAAATAACTAAAAGAATCGGCAGAACTGCCCCGAGATTGGATATAATTGCCTCTCTGCCTCTGCAGAGTGCCATCCAGACCATGGCAAGGATGCCGATCTGATTGAGAATTCCCGTATATGGCAAAAAAGGACGCAGGGATGTTAATGTTCTTCGAACTATCATTCCGACAAGTAATGGCAGGAGCACCCGGCTAGCTATTTTAAACATTATAGGGAGTTGTTCTATTTCTATAATACGGTTATCCCCGGTCAGACTGAGCAGTAAGCCAAGAGAAAAAGGAATGGTAAAAACAGCCAGTGAGTTGGCAATGATTGTGATCAGCAGGGCATGTGCCATATTTCCGCCTGCCCCTCCGGTCATGACGACACCGCTGCTGAGAGTGGTCGGCATAACAGCGACAAGGAAAAGGCCCAGGAGCACACCAGTGCTGAGGTGCAGGAGAGTAAAGGGGAGGGTGAGAAGTGGAGCGATGAGGAAAATCAGTAAAAGGGCTGTCAGAGTACCTCTATAGTCAGAGGCTCCCGCACGAATCCTGCTGGTATCAAGAACCAGACCGGAGAGAAAAAAAATAAGGATAATCACGAAATCCGGACCATTATGAGCCTTAAGCCAGAGCCCTGGTCCTGTTAAAATTCCTCTGGTATCTGCAAGGGTCATAAGGACAACAGCGACAAGACCAAGCAGAAACCAGTTCTTTTTTATACTTTCAGTCACAATAATTCTGAATCGTTAAAAACCAATTTTGGCTTCAAGTTCGGCGATTTCTTTTTCCAGTTTGTCTTTGTCCTTACTCGATAAGTCTGGATTGTGAAGTTTCTGCCTCAACGCAAGCAGTATCATCTCTTCACGATATTCGTTACAGGTGTAATTGCTGGAAGGTAAAGTTTGAGTTGTCGGGCTGTTTTTCCGCATGAATAACAAGAGAGACAATTATTTGAGTTTAAGTTGATTCGGTTGAGGAGAATTCATCGATCCATGGTTATTATAATGAGGAGCAATACAATTCTCAAGGAACAACTTCAGCCACCACACTGTTCATTTTTGTGATAGCTATGATGCCAGCCAGATAAGGGCGGAGGTGCGGATTGCAAGATCGACAGGATAGCCAATCCCCGGAGGCGTCGGGTCAATAGGCAGATCGAAAAAGAGCATCTGCTCGCCTACCTCAATCTGCAGCTTGTAGGTAGCCCCCTGGAACTGTTTCTTAACGACTTTTCCCTCTAAAGCAATCTCATCTTCCTTTATTTCCTCCCCACGAATAATCCGTGCTGCTTCCGGCCGAATAAGTAGGTGGCAATTCTGTTTATCATTGCATTCTGCCGGAAGATAAATTGGCCCAATGGCAGAGCAAAAAAGGTCACCGTTATCCATTTTCCCGCAAATTATATTTTTAAAGCCAAGAAAACTGGCAACGGTTGTATTTGCAGGAGTACGGTAGATATTTTCCGGACTGTCGAATTGCTCAAGTTTTCCTTCGTAGAGTATAGCCACCTTATCTGCTACGCTGAATGCCTCCGACTGGTCATGGGTGACAAAGAGTGCGGTGACTTCGAGAGCTTTGAGGATGGAACGGATTTCTACCGAGAGTCTGTCTCTTAATGTTCTATCAAGAGAGCCAAGGGGTTCGTCAAGGAGTAAGAGTTGAGGCTCTGGCGCAAGGGATCTGGCAAGGGCCACACGCTGCCGTTCTCCTCCTGAAAGTTCATCAATGGTGCGGTGGGCAAAGCCTTTTAAACCGACAGTTTCCAGCATTTCAGCAACTTTCTCCTGGCGGGCTTTGAGCGGACTTTTTTTCATCTCCAGGCCGAAAGAAACATTTTCAAAGACGTTTTTATGGGGGAAAAGAGCGTACTCCTGAAACATCATGCCAAAATTTCGTTTATGTGAAGGAATAGTCTGGATATTGAGGTTGCCAAAGGTGACAATCCCGCCATCTTCTTTTTCAAGGCCTGCCAGAAGACGAAGAAGGGTGGTTTTACCGGCACCTGAAGGTCCAAGCAGGCAGAGAATTTCTCCTTTTTTCAGACTGAAAGTGATCTCCTTTAACAGGGGTTGTCCCTCGTAGCTGCTTGAGAGATTTTTAACATTTAAAATTGTCATCTGTTATCCGTTATCTTTCCCAGCAGCCAGAAGCCGCTGGCTGTAACCAGCATTAGAATTGTGCTCATGGCCATAGCCTGGCCATAGTTAAGGTCGCCGGGCTGGCTGAGGAATCGAAAAATGGTAACCGGCATGGTAGGTGTATGGGGCCGGGTAACAAAGGATGAGGCCCCGAATTCCCCCATGGATATGGAGAAAGCGAAAATTGCCCCAACCATGATTGGTCGGCTGGCAAGAGGTAGATCAACCCGCCGCCAGACCTGGAGCGGAGAACTTCCAAGGAGAGTGGCCGCCTCCCTCAACGATTGCGGTATCTGTCGAATCCCCGGCAGGATGCAGCGGACCACAAATGGAAATGCCACCAGGCCATGGGCTATTGGTACAAGAGCAAGGGAATCGCGCAGATTTAGTGGAGGTGTGTTGAGGGTGATAATATAACCAAAACCGAGGGTTACAGCAGAAGTTGCCAGAGGGAGCATGATTACTGCGTCCCAGAAGGGTGCACTGCGTCCTTTTGCAGAGGCTAAATATGATGAGGCGAAAAGGCCGAGAATTACAGCAATGCACATTGCTGTAAGACCAAAACCGATACTGTTAAGCACAGCATTAATTGGTGGAACAAAAAAGACTGACCTCGTATGGCTGGTAAAAAGAGACGAATAGTAAGCCAGGGTAAACCCGTGTTCACCGATAAATGAGCGAAGTAAGAGTGCGGACAGAGGCGCAAGTAGCAGAGTAACCATAAAGAGGAGATTGGTGAGGAGCAAACTTTTTTGCAGAAAGCCTTTAATTTTTTTTGGAGTTCCTCCAATAGCGGTTGAGAAAAAGCTTACTCTGTTTTTACTCCCTATTCGGGCATGAAGCCACATGAGCAGAAAATTGATAAGTATCTGGATAAGGGAAAGTGCAGCTGCCATGGGAAGGTTGAAAAACTGTACTGCCTGGCGATAAATTTCCACTTCAATGGTGGCATATCCAGGCCCTCCAAGGATAAGTATTACACCAAAACTTGTGAAACAGAAGATAAATACTAAAACTGCTGCGGAAGCAATTGCAGGTATGAGCAGGGGAAGTGTTATTTTTTTAAAGGTCTGCCAGGGCGAGGCTCCGAGCATTCCGGCTGCTTCACGAATGTCAGGGTCAAGGTTGCTCCAGTATCCTGCGACAATACGTAACACTAAAGAATAATTATAGAAGATATGGGCCAGAAGAAAGAAAGTAACTGTCTGGTCAATCCTGATTGGTGGACCTGAGAGATCTAAAGCTGTCATCAGCCAGCTGTTTACCAGGCCTCCTGACCCAAGCAACGCTCTGAATGCTGCCGCTGTGACAACCGTTGGCAGGACAAAGGGTACAGTCATAAGAGCCTGAAGCATATTTTTGCCCGGGAAGTTGAAGTGTGCAAAAATATAGGCGCCGGGCAGAGCAAGGATTAAGGTGAACAGAGTTGAGAGAGCAGCCTGCCAGAAGGTAAAGCGCAGGACACGAAAATAATTATCTGAAGAGATGAGTTGCCTGAGTCGCTCCGGTTCCCATACTCCCTCCGGTGCAAAACTCATGATAACTATCTTTATAAGGGGATAAAAATAGAAAAGAGCAAGGAAGAGCAATGGTAGAGATAGGAGAAGCCAGCGGTTTGAGGAAAAATTGGTTTTCAAAAAATTAACGGAGAACTGTATTCGTCCATTCCTCGATCCATTTGTTCCGGTTTTTTTCAATTGCAGCTGGGGCGACAATCACCGGTTTTTCGGCTACCACAGCATGTCTGGTAAAGAGTTCCGGCAGGTCGGCTTTGCTGTTTGCCGGATAGACAAACATCTGCAGAGGTATATCCTCCTGAAATGGAATATCCAGCATAAAATCAACCAGCTTCTTTGCCAGTTCAGGCTTATCAGTACCTTTGAGGATTCCCGCAAATTCAATTTGGCGGAAGGTTGATCCATGACTGATCACAGCTGCAGTTGGAGCCTCAGAGAGTGGTTTCTCAGAATAGTAAACAGCGGCGGCAGGGCTTGATCCATAGCTTACCACAATGGGGCGGTCTCCTTTGGAGGCTGAAGTGAAATGACCGTAGTAAGCGTCTTCCCAGCCATTTGCCACTATGACATTATTTTCTCGCAATTCTTTCCAAAAATTGAGATAGCCATTCTCGCCAAATCTGCCAATGGTTGCCAGTAGAAAGGCCATACCTGGTGAGGAAATAGCAGGATTCTCCACAACAGTCAGACCTTTATACTCCGGCTTGATAAGATCACTCAATTCTTTTGGGGGTATCAGTGTCTGCTTTTGGAACCACGCCTTGTCATAATTAAGACAGACGTCGCCGTAGTCCACAGGCAACAGCCTGTTTAGTTTGTCCAGTTTAAGATGATCCGGAATATTATTCAGGAGAGGGGAAGCGTAGGGGATAAAGATCTCGGCATCAAGTGCCCGGCTCATAAAACTGTTATCAACACCGTAAAAGACATCCGCAAGCGGGTTCTTTTTTGAGAGAATAGCCTGTATCAGGGCTGCTCCTGCATCACCAGCCTTAAGAAAGCGAACTTTAACCTTATTTTCCTTTTCAAAGATTTCGATAACTTCCTTACTGATATTAAAGCTGTCGTGACTCATTAAGGTGATGGTCTTTTCCGCCTTTGCAACAGGCAGAACTGTTGTGACTGCAAGCAGTATCAAGGCAACGCCAAGAAACGTGGGAAAAATCTTCATCGTGTCTCCTTATGGATTTTCAGATAAAAGGTTCCTGGGAGTGTGAAAGTAAAAAAAAGCCGCCTCGGTAGAGAGGCGGCTGAAAAATCATACTTTTCCCTCCGCCGGCATTATCCGGATCAGGTTAAACGGTCGGGTTATTCGAAAACCCCTCTCAGCCCGGTTGAACCAAGCTCCCGCAACTATATGACCTAAGGTAGGCCTTCTTTAGCTGCTTTGCAACTATTCTCTTTAAACCAACTGTTTAAATTATATTGATTTCTCCAGAAGTACGACGGTTTCGATATGGTGTGTCTGGGGGAACATATCTATTGGTTGTATTTTTTTGATCTCAAAGCCTGCCTGGGCGAGTTCCGCAAGGTCGCGGCAGAGAGTGGCAGGATCGCAGGAAATATAGACAAGTCGTTTTTTTGCCAGCATTGCAAGGTCGGCTGCCAGAGCCGGGGTTCCCTGTCGGGGTGGGTCAATTATAACGCAGTCAAAACGAGATCCTTGTTCCCGCAGTTTTTTGCACCCGGTATGGATTGGGCTCTTTATAAATATGGTATTGGGTAAGCCATTATTTACAGCATTGGATTTCGCACTGCGAATTGAACTTCCCTGGCCCTCAATCCCTGTGAGTTTTTTTGCCTGTCGGGCAATTGGGATTGAGAAATTTCCCATCCCGCAGAAAAGATCCAGAACTGTTTCTTCCCTTGTTGCGTTACAGAACTCCAACACGATATTGATGAGCTGTTTGTTCTGTTGCAGATTTACCTGGCAGAATCCTCCGGCTTCCCATTGCAGATTAAGTGGGGTGGATCCTTTTGCTATTTCCGGGTAGCGAACAAGCAGATTTCTTCCTGGTGATGTTTCTTCCTCCCCATATGGCCCCATAATGGGAAAATTTTCTCCTGAAAAAAAGATACGTTCCACAGGTTGAATATCGCTGCAGATTGATCTTGCGGCACCGATGTCGGCGGGTCTCGGTTTCCTGATAAAGTGAAAGAGGCAGACAACTTTTCCTGATTGAGGGTTAAGCTGAAATTCTATTTCCGTTGCCAGGGAAGTAAGTTTATGGAAATCTGTCAGGTTACTAAGTTTACGAAGGCTTTTATTTATGGGCTCTTCAGCTAACAGACAACTGTTGACAGAGGCAATTTTATGGGATCGGAACTGGCGAAAACCGATTTCACCATGTTTATCAATCTGAAGACGAATGCGCTGTCGATAGCGAAAAGCGGAGGGGGAGGCAACAGGGTCAAGGAGAAGGTTTACTGCTTTACGTACCCGGGCATCAGAACTACGCTGGAGAAGGTCGAGCAAAATTTCCTTTTTTATTGTAATCTGGGTGGCTGTATCACAGTGTTGCAGGTTGCATCCACCGCAATGGCTGTAGTATTTGCAGGGAGCTACTCTTCGTGCCTGGTGAGGTTTGACGATCTGCCTTATTTCACCAAAGAGATAATTCTTTTTTGTTTTTTCTATTGATACGTTGACTATCTCAGTTGGAAGGGCTCTCTGCACAAGAATTATCTGGCCGGAAGGGAGATGACTCAGGCCAAAGCCACCGTTTACAACTTTTTTAATTGTAACCTTCTCAATATTCATCTTTAAAATATGGGAAACTATTGTTAAATAATCCGGAAACCTGGCTACTGTGATATGGGCACTATCTATAGAGTACTTTACTCCTTAAATCCTGTAATAAAAAACAAGAAATCAAGGAGTGTATTTTGAAATTATGCTGTTCCATTTACTTTCAAGGTACTTATCCAGCGTGCCTGAAAGTTTTCCAACTAGTCGGGTTAGTCATCATAATAAAGCTCTTCTTAATATAAATATCCTTGTCCTGTCGAATACTCTTTCTGATACTGGTGATGTTGTTTCTTCCGCCGTTGCCTGCCTCTGCTGAGGTGAAGGTTTCGGTTACGGTTGAAGGTGTAGATGGACCAATCTATGAAAATGTTCTGGCGCGTTTGAAGCTTTATCTCCACAGGGACAATGAGCGATTGGGGAAGAGAGAATTGAAGCGGTTGCACAGGCAGGCGGATGAGGACATTCGTTCTGCCCTGGCTCCATTTGGATATTATCAACCGGAGGTTATAAGCACACTCAGTAAAGAAAATGAGATATGGCAGGCTCGTTACATTATTGAAAAAGGTGAGCCGATTCTGGTGAAAAAGGTGGTATGCAAAATTAGAGGTCAGGGCAAAGATGGTGAGAAATTGAACGCTGCCGCAGCAGGATTTCCACTTAGTGTAGATGATACTCTTGACCAAAGGCTCTATGAAAAGGGAAAAAAACAGCTTATAAATGCTGCTTTTGATGAAGGTTTTCTTGATGCCGGTTTTGCACAACAGGAACTGCGCATTAATGTTGAGGCCAACAGCGCAACAGTTCATCTTGTACTGGAGACTGGACCACAGTATCTTTTTGGTCAAATAAAGAGTGAGCAAAAGGTTTTGAGGCCGGGTCTGCTGAGTAGGTATCTGCCGTATAAGGTTGGTGATCCGTATAATCCCGCAATGCTTTTTAAACTCCAGTCGATTCTCTATCGCACCGATTATTTCAGCAGTGTTGTAGCGAAAGGCGATACGGATAATATTGTGGATCTGCATATTCCCGTTAACCTTGAATTAACACCTCCGAAGAATCTTAACAAATATAGCCTTGGGCTTGGATATGCAACCGATACCGGCATCAGAGGTAAAGTTGACTGGACCAACAGGTTGTTCAACGAAAAAGGGCATAAAATGAAGGCCTCCATGCTGGTGGCTGAGTATGAGGATGCTTTTTCTCTTTATTACGAAATCCCTCGAGGTGATCCACGATATGAGACATTTGTACATGGATTGACCTACCAGGATCAGAGATGGGATGATACCGATACCCAATTGATTACCGCTTCTCTGATTCGTGCATATTCCGGCCCCCGCTACCTGTATGGTATTGGCCTGGAGTTGCGGGACGAGGTCTACGATGTTGGTAATACCAGCGGCGATAGTACGTTGCTTATTCCCTCACTCAATGGCGGCTTTATTTTTGCTGATAATATTCTTAACACCAAGAATGGTCTGCAGGCTGCCATTGGTTTTCTCGGTTCCGTTGAAGGTTTTTTGGCCGACGCCACTTTTTTACAAACCACTTTAAGTGGTAAAGCTATTATCTCGCCCTTTGAACAGTGGCGATTTATCGGGCGGGGATCCCTGGGGGTTACCTGGGTTGATTCCATTGATTCTCTGCCACCTTCACTCAGATTTTACACTGGTGGAGACAGTTCTATCCGTGGCTATAAATATAAATCTATTGGTACGGAAGATGACTCAGGCACGGTGATTGGGGGAAGATATCTGGTTGTGGGCAGTATTGAAGTTGAAAAAATTATCAAAGATTACTGGAGTGCTGCTGTATTCTGGGATGTGGGCAGTGCAACTGATGATCTTGAGCTCGACTTTTTTCAGGGTGTCGGAGCAGGGGTGCGAATTCGGCTGCCTTTTGGTCAGATACGACTGGATCTAGCGTCGGCAGTCACTGAAGACGGCAATCCTTTGAGGGTTCATTTGACAGTTGGCGGGGATCTGTAATGAGGAAAATAGTATTTCTGCTTTTATCGATTTTACTTCTCCTTACCCTCCTTGTCGGATCAATTGTGTGCACAGACACCGGCCTTCTTTTGATTAAAAAGACGGTGAACAGCGTCTGCAGTGAGTTTCTTACCATTGGAAGTGTCAAAGGAAAACTGGCAGGTGAATGGTCTTTAAAGGGTGTTGAAGTTGACCTGGAGGGTGTTGCTGTGAGCGTGGCTGAGATGGAGTGCAGCTGGCGTCCGGTAAAACTTTTTTCGGGAGAGTTTGATTTTGCCAGGCTTGCTTTCAGAGACAGCAAAGTGACTCTCAAGAGTGGTGTTGAAGAGGTGTCTTCAGATTCTCCTTTGGTGTTGCCAAAACTCTTTCTCCCTTTTGTTTTTGTTGTCAATGAAGTCAGTATCAAGAATTTGAGTCTTGTTGCTGATGGTGGCAGTGAAATAGTGCGAATAGAGAATGGCGGTTTTGAGCTGAACTGGCAGGGATATCAAGTAGGCTTGAATGACTTTTTTCTGGATGCATCTGAATTTGGCTTTAAATCCCATGGGTTTCTCGATACCAGACATGGGTGGAGTCTGGATCTCGCTGGTGGGTACAGGTTCTCAATGGAGGGGGTTAATAATCTAGCCGGTACCTATTCGATAAAGGGTCCACTTGACAACTTAGCGGTAGATCTCGGACTGCATCATCCGGCAACAGTTCGTGCGAGGGGTACGGTTATCAATTTACTGGATGATCTTCAATGGAAAGTGGTGGTAGATGGAACGGATGTCGATCTTTCCAGCTTCCATGAAGTGATGCCTGAGATACAACTTACGAAAGCTGTTGTTCATGCATCAGGCGGATTGGAGGGATACAGTGGTGATGTTGAGGCTGATGGGAGTTGGGATGATCTGAAAAATATTCACCTTGTCAGCAGGCTGAGTGCTGATTGGCTTGGTATTGATTTTCAATCTCTGCACCTGGCGAGTGGAGAAAAAACTGCTCTGGCTGAGGATAGCTGGATTTCCTGGGCTGATACTTTTAGCTGGGGAGGACATTTCATCTTTAAAAATTTTGATCCTGCAATTATCACAGATGAGATTCCGGGGACAATAGATGCTGATCTGAGGAGCAATGGCAAGGTTGTCGAAAACGGTGTTGAAGCTTCTTTTGAAATTGCTGGCCTTGAGGGGGTATTACGTCAACAGCAGATAGCTGTCCAAGGCGATGTGTTTCTGACGGAATACGAGGTGTACAGTAATGGGCTTCTTGTTCAAAGTGGTGATTTCTCCGGAAATGCATTGATCCACCACGGAGGGTTTTCATGGGCAGATCCGTTCATTTGGGCAGGTGATATCTCTTTTGATAATTTTGATCCATCCCCTTTTTACTCAGAACTTTCTGGTCAGATCAGTGGGCGAGTAAGCGGAGAGTTACGACAACTTGAAGCGGGTGCAGAGGGGTATCTTACTCTTCGGGAAATATCAGGCTTGCTGCGAGGTCTGCCAATTTCAGGCGGAGGCAGTATCCAGGTTAAAAATGGCAGACTGCAGACAGAGGGGATAGAGTTGAAACACGGTGGTTCAGAATTGCAGGTAAGTGGCACAGCCGGAGATCTTTTTGCCCTGAATTTTTCCCTCTCATCCCCGGATATAGGTCAACTTATTCCCGGAGGAAGTGGTGCTGTTTCCTTCAATGGAAAAATGGCAGGAACACCACAAAAACCTGAGTTGTCGGCTGTTCTGCAGGCAGGTAAATTGGTCTACCGGGAACACAGTGTTGCCAAATTAGATGGCAGATTTGAGGGAGGACTTAGTTCCGGTCAGGAATTTAAAGGATTCCTGCAAGGGGAAGAAATGCGCAGTTCCGGTATGTTATTTGATACAGCTATTGCCGAAATATCAGGTTTCTTTGAAGAGCATACGATGTCACTGCAGTTGTTATCCGGCTATGGCAAGTCACAGTTAAAGGCCAGAGGAGGATATAAAGGGAAACTGTGGCAAGGGGAACTTTATGGAATAAATCATCATTCTGTCAGCTACGGGAACGTGGAGCAGAGGCAGCCAGCTCAATTGGTCGTTGGTGGCAATAGTTTCAAGCTGGTAGGTTTTTGTCTGGAGGATGGGGAGGGAAAATTTTGCTTGAATGGTGAACTGAACACCGCTGAAGAGAATTTTCACTGGCAGGTGAAGAGTTCCCTGAACGGTATGGCTCTGCCCTGGCTGAACTGGACACAGTTACTCTCGATGCCGGTTAATGGTGTAATAAACGGTCAACTTGAGGCAGAAGGCGACAATAAAGAAGTCGTGAGTGCAAAAATACGCTTTGAGTTTCCTGAGGCTGATTTTGAAATTGTACAGGCAGAGGAAGAGTTACGTCATCTGAAATTGGATGATACTGTTATTACAGGTAGTTTGAATGACGGTAGGTTTTTAGGCTTCTTATCAAGTTCTATGGGCAATAAGAGCCTGCTCAGGTTGTCGACAGAAATTGAGAATTTTGGGAAATTTTCTTATGCAGGGGAAGATCTCCCGCTTACAGGAGATCTTTATGTCAGGGACTTTGATTTGACTTTTCTGGAGCCATTGACCGGATACTGGGTCGAACCAGTCGGCAAAATGGATGGCAGTCTCTCTCTTTCAGGTTCCTTAAATCAGCCAATAGTCAGCGGTGAATTAAAGATAATTAATGGTGGTATCGACCTCCCTTATCAAGGTGTCACCCTGGAAGATGTTATATTTAAGGTGGCTGCAGAAGAGCAGGGGGCAAGAATCAGGTGTGAAGCATCATCAGGGCCCGGAAAAATCATAGTTTCAGGAAAGTTACAATATGGGGGAGAGGGTGTTTTCGGGGATTTATTGGTCAGGGGAGAGGAGTTTCAGCTGTTTAGTTTGCCGGAGTATGCAATCAGGGTTACCCCGGATGCTAGATTCCTTTTCAGTAAGGACAAAGGTGAATTCAGCGGTACCGTAAAAGTTCCCTATGCGCTGATTACTCCAGAGGAAATGACCAGTTCTGTAACCGTATCACCTGATGTGATTTTGATTAACGGCGGGGAGGAGTTGATTGAGCATCAATGGCCTGTCTTTATAAATATGCATGTTCAGCTTGGTGGGGATGTCCGTATTGATGGATATGGGCTGAAAGGTAGACTGGAAGGGGGGTTGGAGGTACTGAACAGACCCGATTCTTTTTTATCCGGTACAGGTGAACTGAGCCTTATTGACGGTACTTTTACAATGTACGGTCGTTCCTTTGATATTGAGAGGGGAAGGGTGTTGTTTACCGGTGGGCCTATCGATAATCCCGGCATTGATGCCAGGGCACAGAAAGCGGTTAGTGCGGAAGAAGCTGTCGGGGATGGTTATGTAGTCGGAGTCGACGTGAATGGGCTTGTGCAGGATCTGAAGTTCCATCTTTTTTCTGATCCATTTATGGAAGATGCCGATATACTCTCCCATCTCCTGGTTGGCCGCTCCACCTCAGGTTCTTCCGAGGAGGAGAGCAATTTACTCGAGGCAACAGCTGTTGCTCTTGGTGTCCAAGGTGGCTCTGATATTGGCAAGGGATTGGGTAATATCCTCTCAGTGGATGATCTCCATCTCGAGGGAAGCGGGGAAAAAGAGGATATGTCACTGGTTGTAGGTAAGCGGATTACTAAAAAACTCTATTTCGGTTATGATATGAATATGTTCAGCCAGCTGGGCGTTTTTCGAGTACGGTATGGTCTTGCCCATGGATTCTCTGTGGAAACACAAACTTCCACTGAAGCTACCGGGACTGATCTTCTTTACACCTTTGAACGATGATGGTGCTGTAAAAAAAATCAATCTGCCAGCCATTCACCACTGACAACTGTTTGACCCCGGTCTCTGATTGTGCCGGTGAAAAGTTGATTTGGGTTAATTACACCCACCCCTTCTGGGGTTCCGGTCATGACTATATCACCATCCTGCAAAGTTATGAAGGTGGATAATTCGCTCAAAATCTGTTCAGGTTTGTAGATCATGGAGCCGACATTGCCGGTTTGAACAATTTTACTGTCTATTTTCAGTTCCAGGGTGAGTGACGGGGTGATTTCTGGAATTTTCTTGAAATTACTGAAAATGGCAGAGCCATCAAACGCCTTAGCCCGCTCCCACGGCAGTCCTCTCTCTTTCAGGCGGCTTTGCAGGTCACGCTTGGTGAGATCCAAGCCAAAACCCACGGCGGAGAACTTGCCTTTTTCGTAGAGAAAAGATAATTCACTCTCATATTGGAGCGGTCCCTGATGGCTGGATTTCAGCTCTACTGATATTGCGGAATTCGGCTTGAGAAAGACTACCATTTGGTCAGGAAGCTCATTGCCCAGTTCCCTGATATGTTTCACATAATTTCTGCCGATACAGATAATTTTTGATGGTGTGATTAATCTTTTGTCAACAGTTACTGTTGTCATATAGTTTTCACCTCTGGTAGAATTCATTTTACATCTTTTTACACTCGGCATTTGATTTCCTCAAGTTTTTTATCCTTGCATTTCCCTGGAGATCAATCCATATTTGTGAAGAGGTCGGGGCAGGGGCGGGCATATTTATAAAGGAGAAAAAAAATGAAAGCTGTCGCTTTTTGTGGAAGTGCAAGAAAAAATGGGAATACAGCACTGCTGTTAAATACAGTTCTTGAACCACTTGCTGAAATGGGCGTTGAAACAGAACTGGTCGAGCTTGCCGGCAAGTCTGTTCCCGGATGTAAAGCCTGCATGAGCTGCTTTAAGAATAAGGATCAGCGTTGTGTCTTTAAAAAAGATGTGGTGAACGAGTGTATTGAAAAGATGCTGGCCGCGGATGTGATACTTCTCGGGTCACCAACCTATTTTGCTGATATTTCATCGGAGATGAAGGCTCTGATAGATCGATCGGGAATGGTGGGAAGAGCAAATGGAAATATGTTTAAACGAAAACTGGGTGCCGGGGTTGTTGCTAAGCGTCGAGCAGGTGCTGTTCATGCTTTTGACTCGCTTAATCACTTCTTTCTGATAGGTGAAATGATTGTGGTAGGTTCTTCTTACTGGAATATTGGAATCGGTGGTGGAAAAGGTGAGGTGGCAGGAGACGAAGAGGGTCTTGCTACTATGAAAACCCTGGGCGAAAACTTAGGCTGGGTGGTAAAGAAAATTAAACAATAACATGAACTGTGTTCGTTATATAGACTGGAAATGGTTTTAAATGGCCGGTGAAAAGGACATGGCTGCTGTGCTGGTTGTAGATGATGATCAGGTCCATCGTTATATGCTTTGCTCAATGCTGGGGGAGTGGGGATATCGTGTTGTCGAGGCAGATGATGGCACAACCGCGGTTACTGCAGTAGAAAACCATTCATATGATGCCGTTCTGATGGATATTCGTATGGCTCGAATGGATGGACGTGAGGCCTTTATACGCATCCAGGCCATTGCCCCGACACTGCCGGTTATTCTCATGACCGCTTATTCTACAGTGGAAAGTGCCGTGGAGACAATCCAGCAGGGTGCTCACGATTATCTTACAAAACCCCTTGATTTTGACCGGTTGCGACTTGCACTGGAACGGGCAGTTGATCACCATCAGGTCGTTGCCAAAAAATACCAGCTGGAAAAGGGAAAAACTGGACTGAAGACTCGCATCATCGGTTCCTCTCCACCGATGGTAGAACTTTTGGAGATGATCTCCTATGTTGCGCCAACAGAGGCTACAGTTCTCATCTATGGTGAATCAGGTACAGGAAAGGAGTTGGTTGCTGAAGCCCTGCATGTCAACAGTGAACGGAAGAATAATCCCTTTGTTAAGGTGAACTGTGCCGCTCTTGCCGAAGGACTGCTTGAATCAGAACTGTTTGGGCATGAGAAGGGGGCTTTTACCGGAGCTGAGAAGAGGAGAGAAGGAAAGTTTGTTCAGGCAGATGGTGGAACGCTTTTTCTTGACGAGATCGGGGAAACTTCTCAGGCCATGCAGGTGAAACTGTTGAGAGTCTTGCAGGAACAGGAGTTGCAGCGAGTTGGTGGGGATAAGACAATCAGTGTTGATGTACGAATAATAGCTGCCACCAACAGGGCTCTCGAGGAAGAGGTCAAAAAAAACAACTTTAGAGATGATCTGTATTATCGGTTGAATGTTGTGATGATTGTGGTACCTCCACTCCGGAAGCGAGGAGAGGATATTCGACAACTGGTGGAACATTTTGCCGGGAAGTTTGCTAAGAAAAATCGGAGAAATCTTGAAAAAATAACCCCTGAATGCATGGATCTGCTCATCCGCTATCCCTGGCCTGGAAATGTGAGGGAGCTTGAAAATGCCATTGAACGGGGTGTTATTCTTATGCGTGGAACCTCTCTGACAGAGAGGAGTTTGCCTCTGGCCATACAAAATCAGATTGAAAACAACCATATAGTGGATGAACAGATTCCGGTATCACTTTTTGAATCCGAGAAAAAGCTTATTATCAAGACAATTGAAGAGACCTCCGGCAACAAAAGTGAGGCAGCCCGTCGATTGGGGATCACACGGAAGACCTTGTTGAACAAGTTAAATAAATATGATGTAAATAATGGTTAGCACCTTATTCCAGAATTTTTGTGGTAGAAAACAAGAAATATTCTTCTTTTCTCCTTCTGTTGACATGTATTAGCAGCTGTGGTAAGTGACAAATCTTTATAAAACATGGTGTCTTGTCTGTAAATAGAGAGTTGATATGCACGCAAGGAGTAAGATTTTATGAGAACAAATATTGTTCATATCGGGGCTGGAGAATTGACATATGAGATTCGAAATATAGTCAATGTCGGTGAAAAATTACAAAAGCTCGGGTTGAAAACAAATTGGGAAAATATAGGCGATCCCATTGCAAAGGGTGAGAAAGTCCCAGATTGGATGAAGGAGATTGTCGTTGATTCCGTGCGTCAAGATCATACCTACGGTTACTCTTCGACTAAGGGGGTTCTTGCCACCCGTGAATTCATTGCAGGTCAGACAAATAAATTAGGCAAAGTGCAAATTGATGCCGAAGACATCATCTTTTTTAATGGCCTGGGTGATGCCATCTCCAAAATTTTTGGGTTTTTAAAACGCACAGCACGGGTTCTTGTCCCTACTCCAAGTTATTCCACTCATTCCTCTGCTGAAGCGGCTCATGCCGGTCACAGCCCCCTGACTTATATTCTCGATCCCAATAACCACTGGTATCCGGATCTTGATGACATAGAAAAATGTGTTAAATATAATCCGGCTGTTGCGGGAATTCTGATTATAAATCCTGATAACCCTACAGGTGCTGTTTACCCAAAAGAGATCTTAGAGGCGATAGTGGAGATCGCTCGCAGATACGATCTTTTTCTGATCTGTGATGAGGTTTATCAGCATATTTATTATAACGATACCAAAACTGCGACCCTGGCAGAGGTGATCGGTGATGTACCCGCAATTGCTATGCGCGGTATCTCCAAAGAAATGCCCTGGCCCGGTGCCCGGTGCGGATGGATTGAGATATATAACAGGGATAAAGATCCTATGTTTTCAAAATATATAGATTCGATTCTCAATTCTAAAATGGTAGAGGTCTGTTCGACTACACTGCCGCAAACAGTTTACCCAATGGTTGTAACCCACCCTGAATATCCTGATTATCTGTTGAAGAGGGTAAAGAGGTATGAGAAGTTCTCGAACATTGCCTATGAATGTCTGAAAAATCTGAAAGGTGTTCTGGTCAACAGAACAAACGGCGCCTTTTATATGAGTGTCTGTTTTGAAGAGGGTATTCTCAGCAGTAGCCAGACTCTGGCCATCGAAAATAAAGAAGTCAAGGGAATGATAGAGGAACTGGTCGCTCCCGAGGACACAGCACTTGATAAGCGTTTTGTCTATTACCTCTTGGGATCAACAGGGGTATGTGTTGTGCCACTTACCTCCTTTGCTACAAAGATCAACGGTTTTCGTATTACCTTGCTGGAGACAGATGAAGAAGAATTTGAAAAAATCTTTTCCACTGTCGCAATCGCAATTGAATCCTATCTCAATAGCTGAGTTCCTCTCACTTTCGACCATACCATCTTTTTGTCTACCGGGAACAGCTGGTACTCCCGGTTTGATAAAATAATATCCTGGTTACAAAAGTATTTTACCCATTGTATCTCCCTCCCGAGGAAATTTCCTGATTTTGATTTCCCCTCTCTTGACAGGAAAAAACCGGCTACTTATTGTTGGCACAGATTCAGAAAAGGAATGGTGCCGGCAGAGAAAAATTGCAGAGAATGGAGGAATCGTGAGCAAAGTGAATAAAAGTGATGAGTCACATGAGGATGTTGAAATTGTAGAGGGAGGTAATGCACCCTCAGAGAGTGAACAGGGGAAAGGTGAAGATGATGCTCCTTCAGTGGAGGAGGTATGGGATCCGGAAAAGGCACTCGTCCAGGCCCTCGAAGAGGTAGCTGACCTCCGTGATAAAATGTTACGTGCGGCAGCTGAAAACGAGAATTTTAAAAAACGTATGGCACGGGAGCGCTCAGCCAGCTTGAAATATGCCGGTGAACAAATTTTAAGGGAGATGCTTCCTGTTGTTGATAACCTTGAAAGGGCCATTGATCAGGGAGAAGCTGGAGGGGCTACTGCCGGAAAAAACCTGGAATCATTTGTTGAAGGTGTAAAACTGACTTTAAAAAACCTTGTTGCTACTCTGGAAAAGTTCGAAGTGAAATCCATTGAAAGTATTGGTGAGCCGTTCGATCCAAGACATCATGAAGCACTGACTATGGAAGCCAGTGATACTGTGCCGTCAAACCATGTCTTAAATGATTTTGAGAAAGGATACTACTATAAAGACAGGCTGCTGCGTGCTGCAAAAGTGATTGTGTCTTCGGGAAATGCTTAGACTGGTGCAAGGGAAAATGATTGCTTAAAAAGAACATGGAATCCCTTGACAAATATAGGAAGATGACAACTTTAGAAGAGGTTGCCGCTATCATGGATAGAGCAATTAACTAACTTTGAGGAGTCATGGACGGATGAAGAATCCGTCGGAATTATTAAGGAGAAAAAGAAGATGGGTAAGATTATCGGAATTGACCTGGGTACCACCAATTCATGTGTTGCAGTCATGGAAGGGGGCGATCCAAAGGTAATTACCAATGTTGAAGGCAACAGAACAACCCCTTCGGTTGTAGCGTTTGCGGACAATGATGAGCGCCTCGTTGGACAGGTTGCAAAGCGTCAGGCTGTGACCAATCCTGTGCGTACACTCTATGCAATTAAACGCCTTATAGGACGAAAGTTTACTGACCCGGAGGTAAAAAAATCGATAGAGGTCAGTCCGTTTTCAATAGTCGAAGGAACCAACGGCAGCGTTTCCGTTGGGGTTGAGGATAAAGTATACCGACCGGCGGAAATTTCTGCCATGATCCTCGGTAAGATGAAGCAGACCGCGGAAGAATACCTTGGTGAGGAAGTGACCGATGCGGTGGTAACTGTCCCCGCTTACTTCAACGATTCCCAACGTCAGGCCACCAAAGACGCAGGGAAAATAGCCGGACTTAATGTACAGAGAATTATTAACGAGCCAACTGCCGCTGCCCTCGCCTACGGTCTTGACAAAAAAGGGGAAGAGAAGATAGCGGTATTTGATCTTGGCGGCGGTACCTTTGATATCTCTATTCTTGAAATCGGTGACGGTGTATTCGAGGTGAAATCCACCAGCGGTGACACTTTCCTGGGTGGTGAAGATTTTGACATGAGGATCGTCAACTGGCTGGCCGATGAATTTAAGCGGGAGCAGGGGATTGACCTCAAAGCTGACAAGATGGCTCTCCAGCGGTTGAAAGAAGAGGCGGAAAAGGCCAAGATGGAACTTTCCACCACTAAAGAGACTGATATCAACCTGCCATTTATTACTGCCGACGCCTCAGGGCCTAAGCATCTTAATATCAAGTTGAGCCGGGCAAAGCTTGAGAGCCTGGTGGGAGACCTGATAGAACGTACTATGGGACCATGCAAAACTGCCATCAAAGATGCGGGGCTGAACGCCTCCGATATCGATGAGGTAATTCTTGTCGGTGGTATGACTCGGATGCCGAGAGTGCAGGAGATGGTGAAGGAAATATTCGGCAAGGACCCCCATAAGGGTGTGAATCCGGATGAGGTGGTTGCCATTGGTGCTGCTATTCAAGGTGGCGTGCTGCAGGGTGATGTAAAAGATGTCCTGCTGCTTGATGTTACTCCTCTCTCTCTTGGCATTGAAACTCTTGGCGGAGTAACCACCAAGCTGATTGAGAAGAATACCACGGTACCAACCAAGAAAAGCCAGGTCTTTTCAACTGCTGCTGATAATCAGCCTGCGGTTTCCATTCATGTGCTGCAGGGTGAGCGTGAAATGGCCGAGGATAATAAGACCATCGGCCGGTTTGAACTGACTAATATTCCACCGGCACCACGGGGTGTACCTCAAATCGAGGTGACCTTCGATCTGGATGCAAACGGTATTCTCAACGTATCAGCAAAAGATATGGGAACCGGTAAGGAGCAGTCAATTCAGATCACCGCATCTTCAGGTTTGACCGATGATGAGATCGACAAAATGACCAAAGATGCTGAGCTGCATGCCGAAGATGATAAAAAACGTAAAGAGCTTGTGGAAACCCGGAACTCTGCTGATGCACTTGTTCATGCGAGCGAGAAGAGTCTGAAAGATCTTGAAGATAAGGTTGATGAGGAGACAAAGCAGGCGGTTGAAAAAGAGATTGAGAATGTAAAGTCGGTAATGCAGGGTGAAGATACCGAGGCAATCAAAACTGCTATTGAGGCATTGACTGCTGCTTCTCATAAGCTTGCGGAGTTGATGTACGCCCAGGCTGCCAAGGAGAATCCTGATGGTGGAGCTCCGGGAGATGGAGGTGGAGCTGCCGGAGACGGCGGAGCGCAGCCGAAGAAAGATGACGATGATGATGTGGTTGACGCTGACTTCGAAGAGGTGAAGTGAGATCTTGGTAATCACTGAAGCATAGTAATATCGAAGGGGGCAGGAATTCATTTTCCTGCTCCCTTTTTTTTACATCATTCCCGCCTGCGCGGGAATGACGAAATATTTTGGGCGTTACGAGACCATCACAATTTCATCACTGTTAATTTAATGTCTTATAAATTGTTATGAAAATCTTATCGGGAATACAGCCTTCGGGCCAGCTCCATATTGGCAACTACTTTGGCATGATGCAGACCATGATCTCCCGGATGGAAGATTCGGAACTTTATGTCTTTATCGTTGATTTACATGCTTTAACTTCAGTTCGAGAGCGAGCTCGTCTCGCACAGGGCACCCTGGAAGCTGCAGCGGATTTTCTCGCATTGGGCCTTGATCCGGATAAGTGTATTTTCTGGGTACAGTCAGATGTTCCTGAAGTGTGTGAGTTAACCTGGATTCTCTCTACTCTTACCCCGATGGGGCTTATTGAGCGATGTCATTCCTATAAGGATAAGGTTGCCAAAGGTATCGCTGCAAGCCATGGTCTCTTCTCATATCCTGTGCTGATGGCTGCGGATATTCTTCTCTACCAGGCTGAACAGGTGCCGGTAGGAAAGGATCAGAAGCAGCATCTGGAAGTTGCCCGGGATTTGTCCCAGAAATTTAATAATGAGTATGGCCAGACTTTTGTTGTGCCCGAACCGGCCATCAGTACGCAGACCGCAACTGTACCCGGACTGGATGGCCAGAAAATGTCAAAATCATATGGTAACACCATTCCGATTTTTCTTGAAGGTAAACAGTTGAAGAAGACGGTTATGGCGATTAAGACCGACGCTACCCCTGTTGAAAACCCTAAAGATCCGGATAATTGCAATCTTTTTACGATTATGGAACTGTTTGCACTCCCTTCGAGGATGAAGGAGATCCGTGATCTTTATGTCAATGGTGGGGCTGCTTATGGTTACCTGAAGTTGGAGCTGCTGGATCTTCTTAATGATAAGTTTGGGGATGCCCGTCGGAAAAAGGCGGAGTTTTTAGCTGATCCTGAAATGTTACGTGCTATTCTTGCAAAGGGAGCCGAAAAAGCACGGGAGAAGGCAGTTGTGACCCTTGATCTGGTTCGTGATAGAGTTGGTTTGAAGTATTAGTATTTTACTCCTGAATTTCTGTTATAGAAAACAACAGATAAGCGTAGACTTCGGATAAGCGTAAACTTCAAGAGCTTAAACCACAGAGCTCACAGAGAACACAGAGGAGAGAAAAAGAAATGTTTTTTCTCTGTGCTCTCTGTGAACTCTGTGGTGAGATAATGTACCATTTGTTGTTGCTGCTGACTATTTGTTTTACTGGAAATTCAGCAGTTCTACGTCAAATATCATGGTCGCATTGGGCGGGATCGGTCCACGTCCTGCCGGCCCATATCCAAGGTCTGACGGAATAATAAGAACACGCTTTTCGCCCTTTTTCATACCCAGAAGAGCCTCATCCCAGCCCTTGATAACCTGTCCTTTACCAACCGGAAAATCAATTGGTTGTTTGCGGTCGTAGGAACTGTCAAATTTTTTTCCGTCTATTAATTTACCAGTATAATGAACAGTTACCACCTGACCGGCCTTAGGGGTTGCCTCTCCCTCACCTTCTTTTTCCACCACGTATTTTAGTCCGGATGGAGTGGTAATCGCATCGGGCCATCGCTCATCAATTAAGCGGATTGCCTCCTCCATTGCCTCAAGTTCTCTTTCACGATTCCTATCCTCGAAACCTGCGAGAAGTGCATCAAATGCCTTTTGATCACTTGCAAAAGTCTTTGCTTCTTTGCCTACTCTTATAATTTCAACAGAGTTGAGGAGGTCATCGCCTTCAATTTTATCAACCACGTCCTGGCCGGAAACGACATGTCCGAATACGGTATGTTTACCATCCAGCCATGGGGTAGGGACATGAGTTATAAAGAACTGGCTGCCATTTGTACCCGGCCCTGAATTTGCCATGGAGAGGACACCTGGTCGGGAATGGTTGAGTTCCGGGTCAAATTCATCAGGGAAGGTATAACCGGGACCACCGGTACCTGTACCGAGTGGACAACCGCCCTGGATCATAAAGTCAGGAATAACTCTGTGAAATTTTAAACCATCGTAAAACTTTTGGCCCTTTGCTCCGCCGCCAAGATCTTTGGTTCCTTCTGCAAGTCCGACAAAGTTAGCAACCGTGAGGGGGGTTTTCTTAAATTCAAGGGAGCAGGTGATATCACCCTTGGATGTATCAAATACTACGTAGAGACCATCTTTCAATTTTGATTTTGCCATTCCAGATTCTCCGGATAGAGTTAACATTAATAAAACAAATCCAAACAGACCGAGTATTCTATGCATCGATTCTCCTTTTGAAAAGGGTTATTTCTTGAAAAGTTATTGTTATTCCTGAGCCATTTTTATGGTATGTGCTTCATACTCAATTTTTATAATTTTGGAAATGAGAATACTGTGAATCTAACACCCATGAAATGAATTTCATGGGTGTTGGTCGAAAACAAAAAACATCAGGGATGCATCATTGGAGGTGGAGAAGAGCTGAGTTCCACATGAAACGCTTTTTCCATCTGAGTATTGCCGTCATTACGCAGCACTTTGACTGCAATTGTTTCCCCTTCTTTAGCATCCATCATGGCTATCCGCAGATCAGCCATATCTTTGACCTGGAAACCGTTTATCGTTTTCAGGATATCGCCCTCAAGCAGACCGGCATCACCGGCTTTACCATGGGGACTTATCTGGCTGATTTCTAAATACTCCAGATTACCTTCCTCAACTGTAGTCAGGACGATTCCAATTTTAGGAGTTTCCGGTAAGTCTGACGCACCGGCGAGAAAAAAGTAATCAGCAACCTGTGCCAGATTTGATGGAATAAATGAGCTGTAGATATTCAAAACAGATGACTGCTCAACATTTAACCTCCTCTTTACTCTGGGCGGGATACCGGAGTCTTTACGACTATGTTGTGCACCCGCCAAAACAACCATTCTTCTCTTCGGATTGTCTTTTAAATAAGTAACAATATTGTCAGCCATGGTCTCGTCCCACAATCCCTGTGCCTGTATAAAGCCGCTGATATTACCACTACCGTGGCTGCCCTCCATATGGATAGTGTGCATCATTGAGAGTCTCTCTCTATAGCCGGGTAAGTCAAGATCACGCTCTGCGGGCAGGGACTTGAGGGTGGTTTCCTCCAAGCTGTCGGTGTTGCCGGTACTGAATACTGTGGATACAATATCTTTATCTAAATTGAGCCCGCGAACGGGAATCTTGTTGGTTCTGGCAAAATTGATAATATCCCTGAAAAAGCGGTAATCATAGCGCCACACATTGAAATATTCAGATTCCTCAAGGAAGGTTCGTTCGTCGAGGTTTTCTTCACTCAGTACATAACGGTCAAGGGCGGATTGTACGGCTGCCGGAAACATCTCCATGCCGATGGCAAGATCAGGATCTTTCGCATATAACGCCTGGATAATGCGAAGCTGCAAAAGATGGTCACTCAATGAAGTATGTGTTTCACCTACATAAATAACCCTCGAGTTACTCAACTCATCAATAACGTGGTTAAATGATAATATTGACGAGGTTTTTCCGCCATCGGGCAACTCTTCCAGCACAATATGGATGCCGGTCTGAGTTGAACTGATCTTTTTTTCCAGATTGCGGCCGTGCAGGAAATGGAGAAAAGAGTACTTACCATAATGACCAATTCGCCTGGCAACCGCGTCTGTTTCCACTTTGCTTGAACTTGAGACCAGGACAGCAACGTGTTCAGGGTTGAGCGGGTTGGTTCGGACATCAAGAGTGAAGCCTTCTTGTTTGTGGTTGGGTGCTCCAAAGAGAGAACGTGCCGCGTTTTGATCCATTCCAAGAAAGAGCAGGCTGTTTTCGCTCAGTTCCTGGTTGCTGACGTTGCTTGATAATTTGACAGTCAGGTCATTCTTTTCTAATGTTTTCAAAAAAGAACTATAAATTGTGCGCTCTTTTTCGGAGGCAAGGATAACAAGTCTGTCTTCGGCGCCCATAAATCTTGCCAAGACAGCCGTCATTTCAGGTTGATGGAGTTCTCTTAAAAAAGAGTATTCCGGGTCTATAGTAAGCTCCATCGGCCGGCTGTCCAATACCATGGAAATTCGAGTTTCTTTTTCGTTGATAAATTGATTGCGGGTTGTTGTGGTATTAACACCTTCAATACGGATAGGGACAAGAAGGGAAAAAGGTGATTCTGTCTGCTGAAGAAGAGTAAATGAAAGAACAGGTTTACCTTCCTGGAAGGTAACATCTATCTCCTCAACCTTTAGAGATGGAATTTCCGTAATTTCCAGTCTTTCCTGAAAGAAACTATCGAGTTTACGGCCTGAACTGATTTCAAAACTTTTCTGCAAATCCGACCAGGTCGCTTCATTACCACTGTTGTCGGCATAGAATAGACGAATTGCGTCCTTGAACGATTGTTCCCCTATTTTTTCTTTGAGTTCATGAAAAAGAAGTGCACTTCGGGTATACCCGACGGCGCGTCTGGCTTTGGCAAAACGTTGGTTATGGCTGGTGGATTTGAATTCCCGAAGGGGGATAACTGTATCTTCATGGACGTAACTGAGATAATTCAGGATTGCCTCTTTTCTGTCCTCTGCTCCCTCACCTTTTTCAGCCCTGTAGCTGTGGTCCGCAAGGTAGGATGTCAAACCTTCACACCAGTTACCATCAGCGTAATCCACACCGACATTATTGCCAAACCAGGAGTGGAGGATCTCGTGGCCAAGGGAAGTTTCTTTGATAAACGGCAACCGCAGCACCATTTGGCCAATGAGGGTGAAGCCGGGGAAGGCAAAACCGGTGGGCAGCCTGTTAGCGGCAATTACATAATGGTTATAGGGGTACGGTCCGATTTCTTTTTCATAGCGATTTAGAAAGAGGACGGCTGATTGCAGGTAGTCATTTGCAAGGTGTTGTTCTTCTTTGAAGAAGAGTGAATGAACAAAAAGTCCTTCCCTCACCTTGCTTTTTTTATGGACGTAGGGCCCGGCAATGAAGTGGAGAGCCTGGGTTGGCTGAGAAAAGGCGGCGGTAACAGCATCCCCATTTTTTGGTAGCGGAAAGTGATCTGCTTCAGTTACCGCCATGAAACCGTCTGGCAGAGAGGCTGTCAGTTTGAATGCCATTGGTACATCCGGTATTGGATGCCAGTTGCTGACCAGGCAGATTCCGTCGGGGGAAATTATATTCTCGGGGCTATTGGATATTCTTCTGGTATATGATATGTACAGTTCCCGGGATATCTCACTTGCCGGTATGGTGATCATATCGTTCACTGGAAGGATGTTTTTTTCCCTGCCGGTTCCGTCTTTCAGCAGGGTACCTGTCAGTGTGAGTCTGGCAATGGAGAGAGAGAGGTTATGGCCTGGTCTGATAGTTATTTTTGTGGTTCCTGTAATCAGATTTTCTTCTAAATCAAATGTAATAGAGAGCTGATAGCTTTCCTGTTCTGTAGCTCTTTCCGCAAGAACCAGAGGGGCAGCACTGAAAGAGACTGTGAATAAGAGGATGAGCACGGAAAGTATTTTTATAATCAATGACATTACCATATTCCATTAACTGATTGTTGTTTGGGGGAAATAGTGTTGTTTTGTTGTGTGCAATGTGGTCTCATACACCTTAGTATCAAAAACAACATCATGCCAATAAATATTATGTACGGTGTCAGCCAGGCGGGTATCTGTTTCGGGTGGTCGATTTCTGTGGGCCCGTCATTAATCAGATACCGCAAATAAACATGGAAAAGGGATTGATTAGAATTGTTGGAATAAACGGCCGGTTTACTCATTCCTGCCTCGCTCTTTTTTATGTGCGAAATGAGCTGGAAAATAACTGTGCCATTTTCAGTCATGAAATAGTCCAGTTTATAATCAATGATAATTACTATGAGATGCTGCTCCGTCTCACCGCCGGTAAACCTCGATATGTCTTTTTTTCAGCGGCGATATGGAATAGCGGCATTATTGAAAAGCTTGTGCAGGATCTGAACAGATGCTCGCCTGGTTGCGGGATTGTGATAGGAGGTCCGCAGGCCGGCGTCCTCAAAAAGAGGCTGAAATCGATTTCCTGTACAATCGTAATTGGCGAAATTGAGGCAGTTGGCACGGGTTTCTATGAAGATCTTATTTCAGGTGACCTGAAACCATGCTACGAAGGATCTTTTTTCAAGATGAGGGAGCAGTTCTTTGAGTATCCTTACAGGGAAGAGGATTTTGGTTCCCATCTGAAAAACAGGCATATCTATTACGAGAGTTCCAGGGGCTGTCCGTTTTCCTGCACCTATTGTCTCTCCGCCGGTGAACGGGGTGTATATCATAAAGATCTACACAGAGTTGAAGCCGAATTAACTGATATTCTACGATATCGTCCTAAGGTTATCCGGTTTGTTGACAGAACCTTTAATGATGTTTCCGGCAGGGCGCTTGCCATCTGGAAATTTCTTGCGGCCCGGGAAGGAGATACCCTGTTTCATTTTGAGATAGCTCCTGATCGTTTTACTGAAGAGATGTTTGATTTTCTGACTACACTTGAAAGCGGTCGTTTTCAGTTTGAAATTGGTATCCAGTCAACTAACAGACCAACTCTTGAAGCAGTTCAGAGAAAGATCGATCCCGGTCGTGTGCATAACATTGTTTCGCGGCTCTCAAACTTGCAGAACATTCATCTCCATATTGATCTTATTTTAGGACTGCCATTTGAAACAAGAGAGAGTTTCGCCAGATCATTTGCTGATCTCTTTGCAATGGGAGCCCATTATATTCAGATGGGATTGCTCAAAATTCTTCCAGATACCCCTCTCTGTCACAGTATTGACGATTTTGAATATAGCCATTGTGCTGAACCGCCATATTCTATCCTGAAAACCAGGTGGATGAGCCATGATTGTCTCAGCGAGCTATACTGGTTTTCTGAATGTGTTGAAAAATTTATGAATAATCGCTATTTTGTTTCATTTTGGTATTATTTGAGGGCGATTTCAGAGGATATCTTCGCATTCTTTGTCGAGTTGCTTGATATTTGCCGTGAGAGTGGTTTCTTTCAGCTCGCCCCGACCCATGAACTTATGGCTGAAAAACTTTGTGAACTGGCGGCCGGAAGAGAGGACAGGGAGCTTATTCTTGAATTCCTCAGGTACGACTGGCTGCGTTGCGGGCATAAGTTTTTACCCGAATGTATTTGTATTGACGATTCCAGAGAACAGCCACGTGAAACAAAGGGGTTCCTGTATAAGAGTCTACCGGAGGAAATGAGTGGTATATACAGGAAGGGTAACAGGAATCATTTTTTCAAAAAATCTTTTTTCATGCGCATGAGCGACCCTGCTCTGCGGGGAATTGGACTAGGTACTACAGGCAAGAGCGGCTGTGTGTGCATTTTGCAGGAGCGTGAAAAAAGTTTGCATAAATTCAATAAGGTTCTTTTATTTTAATATCTCTTTACACCCACCATCTAGACGAACAGGAGAATCGCATGTCGTTGTATAAGATAAGAAAGATCAATGCTATTGCAGAAGAGGGATTACGGTTGTTTACAGATTCATTTCAAGTTTCGGCCGAAGAACAGTCCCCTGACGGGATAGTTTTGCGAAGCTCTCCACTTGATGTTGATGACTATCCATCTCTGCTTGCAGTTGCAAGGGCAGGAGCCGGAACGAATAATATTAACGTTGATCGTGCCACGGAAAAGGGTGTATGTGTTTTCAACACTCCAGGAGCAAATGCCAATGCGGTGGTCGATCTGGTGTTTCCCATGATCGGGGTGTGGAAAAGGAATATATACAGAGGGATAGATTTTTGTAAATCCCTCGCGGTCCTGGATCCCGACAAAGTGAACAGTGAGGTAGAGGCAAGGAAGGCTGTTTTCAGGGGTGAGGAGATAGCAGGCAAGACTCTTGGGGTTGTAGGGCTTGGTCAGATTGGAGTGAGACTGGCAAATGGAGGCATTTACAGGCATATGAATGTGAATGGCTTTGATCCTGCACCGGCTCTTGCCAATATTCATCAGCTTTCCCCGGAGGTGCGTGTCTGCAGGTCACTCAAAGATGCTGTGAATGATGCTGATATGGTCAGTCTTCATCTCCCGCTCAATGACCAGACCCGTAATTTTGTAGATAGTGACTTTATAAATAGAATGAAAAAGGGAGCGGTACTCATCAATTATTCAAGAGGACCGATTGTAGATGAGGAAGCAGTTCTTCAAGCCCTTGACTCTGATTATCTTGAAGCATATCTCTGTGACTTCCCCACCCCCGCCATCATCGGGCATCCTAAAATTTTGATGACCCCGCATCTGGGTGCATCCACATCCGAATCTGAGGAGACATGTGCAATCATGGCGGTCAAGGAGCTGTCAACATATCTGAAATATGGTAATGTTGTTCATAGTGTTAACTTTCCTAATATCGAATCGATTCCAACCGATAAGACGCATTCACGACTAATTGTGATCAACAGGGATGTCCCTGGGATGATTGCTTTGGTATCCAATATTTTCGGAAAGCAAAGTGTGAATATTGCCAGTTATTTGAACCAGTCTAATGGAGTTATGGGGTATAATATAATTGATGTGGAATCGGAAATACCTGCGGTTATTGTAGAGAAAATAGAGAAAAATAAGGATGTTATACGCACTCGCTTGATCACCTTTGCAGTGTAGCCGTACTATTGTAAGTCAGAGGCTGTTAAAAAAATTAGACTCCTATCACCCTGTTTTTGTGCAAGAGTGTCAAGGTTTGGTCATTTTTATGACGGAGGTATAAAAAGTTGTATCTTTTTTCAGTCATTAGAGTGGCTTTTTGTTTTCTTTGTCTCTGTAAGATGCCGGATTTACATTCTTTGGTGTTTTATTGTTGAGTTGGCACATGATATGCATCAATAATTATGCTTTATCTCTTCTCTCTTTTCTCCTTGAAAAACCGAACTCTCTCTGTGGGTTCGGTTTTTCTTTTTTCACTTCCCTTTCCTGTCAAAATATTATTTTTCTACCATGAGTAATGTGGCGCTACAGGTCGTATTGCAACGTTGTTTTCATTACGAAAGGTCAACTATTTGCTCGATGGTTGATGAGGTCGTCAGGTATCTGGAATTTGGTCATCCCTTGCATGGCACTGTTGTGTTGCTGAAACCGAACCTTATAAGTGGCAGGGGACCATCTATTGCCTGCACCCATAGTGAATTTATTGCCGGAGTCGCCGCCTGGTTTCTCGACCAGGGTGCTGCTGTTCGTATTGGTGATTCACCTGCAATTGGCAGTACGGTTTCTGTATGTAAGCGGCGGGGAATTATTGAGGCGACTGCAGGACTGGATGTAAAATATGTTAATTTTTCTACCTCTGTGAAGAAAACTCTTGCGAGCGGCGTGACCGTTGACGTTGCCAGGGAAGCACTGGAATGTGACTTTTTTATTAATCTTTCGAAAGTGAAGGCTCATAACCAGATGTTTGTCACCTTAGCGACAAAAAATATTTTTGGCATTGTCAAAGGAATGAACAAAGCGCTGCTCCATATGAGTCAGGGTGATTCCCAGGACAGGTTTGCCGGTATCATACTTGACCTTATAGAACTGTTACCTCCAGCCCTCCACCTGGCAGATGGTATTACTGCCATGCACATATCCGGCCCTCTTGCCGGGCGACCTTTGCAGCTGAACTGTATTGGCGGGGCCAAATGCCCGGTTGGACTGGATACCGTCCTGCTTGAGCTGCTTGAGTTGGAAAAATCAAAAAGCCCTCTCTGGAGAGTTGCAAATGACAGGGGATTTGGTGGGAGTGAAATTGACAGAATACACTTTCCTCTGCTGTCACCAGCTGATTTCTCCGGGTCCGGGTTTCTCGCTCCTGAAGTTCTCCACCCGGTCCGTTTTAATCCTTTCAGGTTTTTTAGCGGAATGGTGAAAAGAGCCTTGGTCTCAATCCGTCAGTAAATTTTTATTAAAAACGGTGATATGACTCTCTATTTTCATTCCATGACAATAGTGCCTTGTTATTACTGTCTATAATTTGATATAAAAGAGATACAGGAAAATGAAAGAAGTCTTTACTGTTCATAACAGTGTAGCGGTGTCATCGCTGTATAATTCATTTCATGGGTGTTAGATAGAGACTGAAGGAGTGATGGTGCATATTCAAAAAGATGTTTGTTAATAATGAGCCGATAATTTTGGCATCCGGTTCACCGAGGAGACGCCATTACCTGGATGACCTTGGCTTGAGCTTTACAGTGTGTGCTGTGACGATAAATGAAACTCCTTTTACGGGTGAAGATGCGGATGCATTCGTGGTGCGGATGGCCCGGGAAAAGGCTGCTGCTGCCACTGAAAATTATACTAGAAGCTGGGTTATTGCCGGTGATACCGTGGTTTACCTGGGGCAGCAGATCCTTGGCAAACCGGTGGATAAGAAAGACGCTGTGTCCATGTTGATGTCTCTCAGCGGTAGAGAGCATAAGGTTTTGACAGGGATATGTCTCTCCCATGCAGGGAAGAACGTAGTTAGTCATCGTCTTACTGAAACAAAAGTGCGGTTTGCCGATTTTGATGAACGGACAGCCAGGGCTTACGTTGGCAGCGGAGAGTGGATCGATAAAGCCGGGGCATATGGCATTCAGGGTAAAGGAGCCTTCCTCGTCAAAACTATCGAAGGATCCTACTCTAATGTTGTGGGGCTGCCTCTGCATGAACTCCTGGAGATGCTTCGATACTACGGGGTTATTGAGCCCTGTTGCTGACAGGTGCAGGTATGTTCAGGGATCTGAATTCACCTACCGTCAACTGAAATCCTTAATTATAAACCCGTAGATCGGACTTTTTAACTTAGCCATCAATTATACAACTCATAGTAGTAGTGTTTTGAAAAACGGAGTAAATGAATGAGTCAAATTGAGCCGCAGAAAGATGGAATCGAAGCACTCCGGTCTTTTAATAACGCAATTGTGACGAGTCGCCTCTATCCTCCGGCTGCTCCCCAGGTAGCCAGTGCGGTTGAACTTGGGTATAAAGCGTTGCGCCATTTTCTCAGCCGTTACGGGAAGCTGGAGGTTTCTCTGAAAAGCAGGCAGCCTTTCCTGGGTCGTTTTCCTCTGGAGGAGGAAACTCTTTCCTCTTTTTCCAATCTTATTGTTTATAGACAGATGGAAAGTCTCGGGGTTAACAGATTGTTGATTGATTCCTCCATGGACAAATTTGCTTTTGGGCAGATTATTTCAATTTTTAACGCTAAAATTAATAAAATTCATAAAGAAGGAGGGGGTGTTGAGTACATTACCAGCCTGGGTCTGAGCAGTTATTTTCCAGAACCGGATCCGGCTGTTACTCCGGAAACTGCTGTTCCTGCAGAACATGGGTCCGCACCAAAAAAAGTTTTTAAAGTTCAATCGGAACTTCTTGCATATCTGTTCGGAAAGGATAACAGCCTTGATGTCAGGGAAAAGCTGGCAAGCAGTTTTGAAAATGAAGATAAAGCTGTTGATCTTCTCACGGCCGGAATCGGATATATTCTCCGTGAACTCCAGAAAAAGAAGACCATGTGCCGGTCTGATCTTTTTCCTCAAATTCTCAAGCGCAGTGAAGAGTTCATGGCGTATGAAGATCGCAGCTATGTCGCTTCCGGGCTTGGAAGTATGCTGGTGGATAATCTCAGATCACCGGCACTTTCTGTTCTCATGTTGCAGGAGTATCCTGACGGGTTCGGGCGAACTCTTTATGATGCACAGCTAGCTCTTCTCAATACCGAAACGTTAGGGAGTATTATCCTTGTTCTCCGGGATCAGTTAGAGAAAATACATTTAAAAGAAGGTGATCAACCGCCCCTGGCGCAGGTGATCGAAAGGGTGCTTTTGCGGCTGATGAATACTGAGAAAGGGAAGCAGTTTGTTAGTTCCGAGAAGGCAAGAAGACTTCTTCGTGAAGGTGAACAAGAGAGGAAAAAACAGCGCATTCAGGCCGGAATTAAGGGAATAATGCAGGGAAATGTTTCCAATTTGCAAAGCGCTGAGCTTTTGGAGCATCTTCCAGATGTTGTCAGCCAGATCACGCACTCTGCTGATCATTCCAATCTGGATACTCTTTTGCAAAAGCTGGTAAATCAATTGGATACCGGTGAAACTTCCGATCGGACTCAACTTCTCAATGCGCTCATCTTAATCAGTGAAAATTTTGTTTCCGACGGTGAATGGAACTATGTCGACCCGTTGCTGCAGAGACTGTTTAAATGGATTCGGGAGACGGAGAGAAGTGACAGGCTCTTTGAAAGAGCTGTTATTTTGCTTGAGCGTGCAATGCAGCATTACTGGCAGAGCGGAGAGGAGGCTCGAGGGGATGTTATACTCAGTCTGTTTCATCAGATTCGTTCGGGGACGTTGCGGAAAAGTTCAATCTCACGAGCTATTGTAGGACATGCACAGGACAGAGGGATACAGAGATCGAGTTTGCCGGAACTTCTTGATAAATGTTTTTTGGACCCCCGCAGTGATGTGCTCAGCAACAGGCTTATTTGGCAGGGCCCTGTGGCATCTAGATTTTTGGTGGAATCTTTGACAGAGGCTCAGGATTTTGAGCATCGCTTCAAAGTCATCGATCTTTTGACCTCCTGTGATCAGTTTGTCGCAGAGATTGTCAAAGAACGGATAAATGAGCATATGGCGTGGTACGGAAAGTCCAACCTGTTAAAATTACTGGCAGAGACTGGTGGAGAAGAAGATGGGGAAGCAGTCCTGCCATATTTATCCCATGAGGATTTTCGTGTTCAGCGTGAGGCATTTCTCTGCTTGTATAAAATTGGTGGACAGAGAAGAAAGAAACTTCTGCTTATGGCTCTTGATGACTCTTCGGAGCTCATTAAAATTGAGATTATCAGTGCCCTTGTACGGTTTTGTGATCCTGAAGTTGCAGGCCATCTGGCAAAATTGTTGGCCGAACATGAAAATTTCAGTGAAAAGAACAGAGATTCCCTGTTAGTTCAGCTGCTGGAGACACTGAGTGGGTGCTCAGGCCCGGCTGCTGTCAAAGCGGTGCAGGGGTTTCTAAAGAATCGCGGTCGGCGGGGCACCAGAAAAATTTCAGATCTTGTCTGGGCTGAAGCAGAAAAGGCGATAAACATTCTCGAAAATGACCAGAAGAAGGATAAAAAATGGCATGTGCAGGCGAGTCAGTTACGCAAAAATGCCATCAGACAGGCTGTTAAAAGAGGGAAGACTTCACCCGGTGAAAGAATAATTACTGGACTTGCAGAGGAACAGGCCATCCGGATGCTTTTGGGTAGAGGAGAAGAAGAACAGGCGAGGAAGCAGCTTGTTGAGTTGATTGCACAAACAACACAGACCAGAAATTTTGTTCAGGCTGAAAAATTAAGGGAATGGTTGATTGACATTAATGAAACTGCCCTGGGCGATATAATTCGTGCAGCAGAAATTATCTCTCACAGGAAAGCTGTCATAGATAAAACTCATCTGGAAATCTGGAGCAAGCTCTATGAATCCCTGACGACGGATGAATTTAACTCTCTGTATCATTCCCTGCAGCATAAGGAATATGAAAATGAGGAAATAGTAGCGCACCAGGGAGCACTTCAAACCGCTCTTTACTTTATTAATTCAGGGAAAGTGAAACTGTTTTTTCGGGATAAGGGTAATAGCATTCTCGTCAAAACCTTGGGTAAAGGTAAAATTATTGGTGCCGGTTCTTTTTTTGATGCCTCTGTCTGGACCATTTCAGTTGCCAGTGTTGGTATTACTGATATTTCTCTACTCAGGCTTGAGAAAATGCGTCAATGGAGAGAGCAGTTTCCCGACCTGGAACAAAAGCTGCGAGATTTTTGTCTCGGGTTTGAGAGTGTCGAAGGCATCCTCAGCCAATCTGCGCATGATCGTCGAGAGCATGAGCGCCATGAAATTTCCGGACGAGTTGACACACTTTTGCTGGATAACAGTGGGCAGACCACCGGGGTGAGTTCGGAGGTAGATCTTTTTGATATTTCCCAGGGAGGCATCTCCTACTGGTTGCAAATACCAAAAAAAGAAAATGCTCGACTAATTCTTGGAAGGAAAGTGAAAATTATGATGCCTTTCGATGGTGATGTTGGGCAATATACTGGAATTATAGGTGATATCTTAGCCGTGAAAGAGAATCCTGACTCGGAAGATGAATATTCCGTTCATGTCAAGTTTGAAACGGCAATCAGTAATCTGCAGTTTAATGAAATCTTATCGGCGATTCGGGAACAATCAAAGGTTGAAGGATAGCACGTGGGTACAATGGAAATGAAAAAAAGCAGGGTCTTTTATGGCTAATGGTGATAATTCCATAGAGCGCTTTTACTTCAAACATCTGCAGGGTGAGTATCAGGATCAGAAGATTTTTAATGCTGATTGTCCATTTTGTCGCGATCATGGTTTTAAGAGTGGCCGAATTGTTGTTTATTTGAATAGAGAGGGCTTCTTTTATGGCTATTTTCGCTGCCTGAATCGTTGTGTACCCGGAGGATTTGCCCTTTGGTTTGCCCATCTTGCCGGGATCGACCTGGATGAAGTTCCCGGTTTTGTTCCTGACCAGGATAAAATAACTGCTCAGCCTGAATATCCCATTGAAAACATTAATGATGAAATCCGGCAGTACAGAGATCGCCTTACCCCTGGCCTGATAAATAAATTTGCAGCTGCCGGGGTGACGGAGGCAACTCTACTGGAAATGCAGATTGGGTTTAATGGCAGGTATATTGTCTACCCTTATCGACAGGAGGACGGCAACTGTTATTCCGCTCGCTGCGTTTATCCTGATCGTCCGGAAGATTTTTTTTGGCATGGTAACGAAAGCTTCAGTATCGAACCCTACAACCTGTTCAATCTCCAGGATATTAAACGATGTGAACAGGGGACTCTCTTTATCTGTGAGGGTGAAGAAAACTTGTTGACCCTGAAACAGCTTGGGTTTCCTGGAGTAGCGGTATCCCATTACAACGGTTTGGAGAAACTCTCCTCTGAACCGTTTGTTCATCTGAAAAACATTTTCATTGTTATAACAAATAGTTCTGAAGCTGAACTTGCCGCCAAAAATCTGGCTTCACGTCTGGGGTTTAAGGCGAGAATCCTCTATTGGCCTGCTCATTCACCGACGAAATATTCTTTCTGGCAACTGGCAAAAGATTCCGGCAAAGGATTTGCCAGAGAAGTCAGTGCTATGGTTAAAGGGTCGAGATCATTTTCTCCATTTGCCACACCAAAACGGGAATATAGGCTGTTTGTAGAGAATCTTGTTAAAGAACGGGGAGAGGAATATCTCAAGCTTTCATCGGGATTTCCCCTCCTGGATACAGCCCTTGGAGGTATACATGGGATTAATGTAGTTGGAGGTGCTCCCAAGGTTGGTAAGTCTACCTTTATGATCCAGATTGCAACCGAGATGGCCCTGAGAAAAATACCTGTTCTCTATTACGATTTCGAAAACGGCAGACAGAAGATCTATCAGCGTACCCTGAGCAGACTAAGCAAACTCTCAACCTCTGAATTAAAAAGTATGAGAGATGGAGAAGAGGTAAAGGAGAGGTATGATGCGGCATGCAGCAGTCTGCAGCAGATGTTTAGGTTTTTGCGGGTAATCAATGATAGAAAGGTGAATCCTGCCCTGATGCGTAAACATATTGATTTTATTCGCCATGAAACCGGAAACGAATATACCGTTGTAGTGATCGACAGTTTACATAAACTGCCGTTTAAAGACTTTTCTGAGCGGCGAACCGGTATTGATGCCTGGCTTCGTCAACTTGAATCGATTCGTGATGAGCTACAGGTCTCTTTTCTGGTGATTTCCGAGCTTACCAGAGGTTTAGCCGGATCCTATTCCGAAGAGCCTCACCTTGGTATCTTTAAAGGTTCCGGTGATATTGAATACAGTGCCGATAATGCACTGGTTCTCCATCCCTCACCTGCGGGCAGGGAAACCGAACCGGGCTTCCCTAAAAGCAACCGCTTATGGCTTGTTGCAAGCAGAGAACATAGTCCTGGAGCGGTAGCAGATTACCATGTGGAATATCCTTACTGGGGGTTAAGGGAGCAATCAAGCTAAAACTCCTCATCCTTCATCCAGTTTTGCAGTGCCTCAAGTCCCTTCTCTGCACGTAGCCTTCCTTTGAGTTTTTTCGGCACCTTTTTCTCCCAGAGCGGGAAGAGTCCAAAGTTGATATTAGACGGCTGGAATTTTTTCGGTTCACTCTCAGTTAAATGGCGGATAAGTGCTCCGAGAGCAGTTTCGGGCGGGGGAATGACAGGGGAGTTGCCTGAGGCCAGACGGGCAGAGTTGATACCGGCCAGCAATCCCATGGCAGCAGACTCTATATATCCTTCAACCCCTGATAATTGACCGGCCAGAAGCAGGTCAGGGCGGGTTTTGAATTGCAGGGTTGGCTGCAGAAGTTCGGGAGCGCAGATAAAGGTATTTCTGTGGATAGATCCCAGCCTGGCAAATTCAACCTTCTCCATCCCGGGAATGAGACTGAATATTCGTTTTTGTTCGCTATAAGTAAGTTTTGTCTGGAAACCGACCATATTGTATGTGGTTTCCTGTCTGTTTTCTTTCCTTAGCTGAACTACTGCATATGGAGTTTTCCCTGTTTTTGGATCCTCCAGGCCTACGGGTTTCATTGGCCCGAAACGCAGGGTATCATCTCCACGGGAGCGAATAACTTCAACAGGAAGGCAGCCTTCAAAATACTTTATCTCCTCAAAGCTCTTCAGGGGTACACAGGTGGCTTTGCCAAGTTCCTCTATGAAATGGAGATACGATTCCTTATCCATCGGGCAGTTTAAATAATCTCCCGGCCCGTCATCATACCGGGATTTGCAATAGATGATATCCATGTTCAGTGATTCAGTATATACTATTGGAGCAATGGCATCGTAGAAGGCAAGGCGATCACGACCGGTAAGAGTTGCCAGGGATTCGGCCAGGGGTTCCGAGGTGAGTGGTCCTGTTGCAATAATCGTATAGGAAGATGATTCAGGCGGAATTTCTGAGATCTCTTCTCTTACTATTTCGACAAGAGGGTGTTGTTCAAGATTCTCGGTAACTTTTTTTGCAAAAAGATCTCTGTCTACAGCCAGTGCTTTGCCGGCAGGGACTGCTGTTTCATCAGCCTTTTGCACGATTAGGGAGTTGCACCTTCTCATTTCCTCTTTCAGGAGCCCTATTGCCGAAGAGGGGTCGTTGGATCTGAAGGAGTTACTGCAGACCAGTTCAGCAAGTTCTCTCTGTGAGTGTACAGGACTGAATGTGTGTGGTTTCATATCAATCAACCTGACCCTGCAGTTCCTGTTTGCTATCTGCCATGCAGCTTCACTTCCTGCCAGTCCGCCGCCAATTATTGTTATTGTATGCTTATTCGTCATGTTGTTTAGGGCTGCTGGTAATTGAAATTACGATTTATTCGGGTTAGTACATCAAGATGATAAAATTTATGCGCTTTGAATATACAGTTTTTTGCAAAACCATCAATCAGTAATAAACTACCCCGAATAGTCGGGTTAGTTTATTAAGGAGTTGTTCCATGGATGAATTTAAACTGCATCGTGATTTTTTAAAAGACAGTCTTCGTAAGACAATCGACTTTCGGGCAAGTGCCCAGAACAGAGGGGTACCTATACCACCATTGCAGGAAGCAGTCGATCAACAGTTACTCCGCATCAACCTTCCCGACAGGGAGTCCTGGAGTCAGATTATACAAGACACAGATCTGGCAGACGCCATTGGTAATCGGCGAAGTAGGCGAAAATATTATGACGAATACCTGAAGGTTGAAGAGCTGGCGTTTCTCCTCTGGGCGACACAGGGACAAAGAAAGCAGGGGGGACAATCTCCCCATTTTCGTACAGTGCCTTCAGCCGGAGCCAGGCATAGTTTTGAAACCTATCTGTTCATTCACAGAGTGGAGAAGATTCCCCCCGGACTCTACCGCTACCTTCCTCTCTCTAATGAACTCGTTTTAATGTATTCCACAGATGATCAGAACAAAATAAGACTTTCACAGGCAGTACTGGGTCAGAAGTTTGTTGCCAATAGTGCTGTTGTATTTGTCTGGACGACAGTACCCAATCGTATGGAGTGGCGCTACCTCCATGCAGCACATCGGGTGATTTTGATCGATGCGGGGCATGTGTGCCAGAATCTCTACCTGGCGTGTGAAGCAATCCAGGCGGGAACTTGTGCCATCGCAGCATATGATCAGGAGGCCATGGACGAATTGATCAGGGTGGATGGCGAAGAACAGTTCACTATCTACCTTGCACCGGTTGGTAAGTACTAATTTGTCTCTGTATCCTCCTGTCCCTCTTATTCAGATCTTATAGGGATTAAAAGAATCCAGTGTTGTTAAACTCCTATTTATTCCATAGTTTGCCTTACATTAAATTGTTGGGTAATATGGTTGTGTTTCAAAGGGATTAATAACATTCTATTCTCATTCTGATTACGTATGAAACTCAGCCATAAACAGAACATACAAGATAACTCACTTAAACTACAACGCTTTGTAGGAGCCCAGTCCCCTGGGCGATTAAATCGACATTTTGCTATGGAGCAACAATCGCCCAGAGTACCGGGCTCCTACGCATAGGCTTTTGGCGTAGCTGAGTTTCATACGTAATCAGAATTCTTTATAGTTAGAGAGGTGGACATGGCAAATAAACGTAAGATGACAATACGTTTTATGGATAAAAGCAAAATGGTATTTTATATTCCCAAATCAAAAGAAGGGGAATCGGGAACTGTGCAGAAAATAATTGGAAAATCTACCCAAAACAATCAGTTTACAGTGGAGGTCGAAGGTTCATTGTATATATTCCCATGTTCTAATGTGAAATATATCAGGGTCACTCCATGCCCAAAGGGTTTGCCCGATACCACGATAAGATGTTCGGATTCCGGTTAATTTTAATCCGGCTTTTTTATGAAATGCCTGGCAATATTTTTACAGGGTGAATAGAAAAATCAGGTTCATCCGGATGAACCACTATTTTTATAAAACCGGGGCCATTTCTCTCCCTAAGTCTATCATTACATCTCTGCTTATTTCAAACTATAAAGTTCAGCAGTTTCGCTTATTGCTTGAATAATATCATGAGCGAAAAAGTCTGGCTCCAGTACCTGTGCATCGCCGCCCCATGACAAAATCCATCGTTTCAGTTCCAGCAGGTGGTTTACCGTTAGAGACAAGATCAGATCACCGGTTTTACATCCTGCTATCTCCTGGCTCAGATGCCATGCTCTCTTTCTGACATAATCTGCAACACGTTTGTTGAACCTGATTTTTACCTTGGTTTCATTATCACTCCAGTGGACACCAAAATGACTTCCCGACAGTTTTTTGAAATCAAAATCCATTGGAATTTGAGAATTCTCTCCCGTCTTTTTTGCCAGTAAAATCCTATTTCTTGCTGGAAGAATTCATAGATGAACCTGCAGACGATGAGGATATTTTTGATCAAGACGAAATGTACTATGTGTAGGAAGTTGCCCCTCTATCGCCAGTAATTGGTCAACGGGAGGATTTACTTCCTGTTTGGAGCCGTATTCAGAAACGACTTCCGCTAGCACTTTACGGGCCAGTTCCTTTTTGTTTTTCTTAGGAAGTCGCTTCCAATCGGGGAATTGATTTTTTATTGTTTTCGCACAATCAGCTTGATACTATACCGCTGCTATTATTACTCCCTTATCGGTAAAAGGAGAGCAATATGGAATGCAGCAGCGATGTGGGTGCTGAAAAGAGGAGGATTGATTGATGATGCCTTTATTAAGATGCTGATATCCTGGCGACCTTTATCCCCATAAGTTCTCTTGGAAAATTAAAAAAGGGGCGCATAGGGGGTCGGATTGACAATGGAAGTTCAGACTAAAGAACAATTCCTCATATCAATCACGCCCCTATTCTTCTATAAGCGTAACAGCTGCGGCCTGCGAATACACCTACTGACCGGCGGCTCTTCTCTGAGATTCCTCAATAATCCAGTAATTTTTTTGCATAATCTTTGTGTCTGTACCTGCCAGAGAGTTAGATTTTGTGGCTAATGACCGGGCATGCTGGTATTCCTGCTGCTGTAGTTTCATTTCTGCCAGTTGTGACCAGAGCATGGCATCTTTAGGTGCTACCCGCAGGCCTCTCTCCAGGGTTGCAATAGAGAGATCGGTTCTGCCCTGGAGATTTTGCTCCGCTGCCTGTTGGCTAAAACTCACTGCGATGGCGTCGGGCTGTTTCGGGGCAGGTGGTTTGACTGGCTGCACGTCCGGTATCTGTTGTTTGGTTGCTTTCGGGGGCGGTGGTGGATAATAGACAGGTTGCCCGGGAGGAGAGACGGCACATCCCTGGAAGAGCAGGGCGCTTAAGAGGCAGCAGAGGGATAACAGCTTGTAAGTGGTACGGGTTAGGTTGTTCATGGCTTTTTAAAAGTGTAATATTAAGTTGGTAATCACTGGACTGGAAGTCCAGCCAAATTTTTTAACGGAGTAGATCAAAAATATCGTTCAATCCTTTATGGAGTGCTCGCCCCAGGTTATTGCTGTTTTGCTTGCTACAGTTGACAACTTTTGGCAGTAGACCGTTGTTAATAAAAGGCAGAAGTGTTTCCTCTTCTGTATCACATTTTTGATTGAAGATCAGCCCTGTAGTGATATCTGCGTAATACAGGCGGATATTGTCAGGTGGTTGCATTTGCAGGGCACCTGTGTCGATTGTAGCCATAGTGGTTGCCCATACTCCGAGAGCACCGGTTGCGCCGGTGAGACCGGTAGGCGTGTTGTCGTCGCGACCGACCCAGGCTACGGCAACATGCATGCCGCTAAAACCGGCAAACCAGGAATCGCGCAAATTGTTGGTTGTCCCGGTTTTTCCTGCCACGGTGAGTCCTTCCGGCAGGAGCTGTTGCAGTGAGCGGGCTGTACCTTCGGTGGTTACGGTCTGCAGGGCTTTTGACAGACAAAAGATTGCCCCTGGGTTCACAGTCTGCTCTACTGTCAAGGGATAGCGCTGCAAGGTGTTGTTCTCCTGATCGGTCACTGCAAGGATGGCTCGCAGGGGAGTTTGATAGCCACCAGCTGCGATGGTCTGGTACATCTGGAGAACCTCAATAGGCGGCAGTTCCACTGCTCCCAACAGCAGGGATGGATAGGGATTTATTTGTTCCTGTATGCCCAGTATCTTTAACATATCAATGACGGCATCGAGTCCCAGATCCATTCCTAGTTGCACGGTGGCAACGTTATAGGAATGGACCAATGCCTGCATTAGAGGCACTGAACCATGAAAAAGATGATCATAGTTTTTCGGCTGCCAGTCTTTTCCTCCACCCATTGGTACTATAAGCGGCGTGTCATAGATTGTTGTCAGCAGGTTGTATGAATCTGGCTGGGCCAGGGCCGTCAGGAATACCGCCGGTTTAATTATCGAACCAATCGGCCGTCTCATGTCCAGCGCCCTGTTGAATCCCGCTTGGTGGGGTGCCCGATTGCCGACCACAGCGATGACTTCTCCCTGGTCCACCGAGGCGATGACCAGAGCCCCCTGGAGTTTTTTTATGGTAGTGTCCCCCCGGCGCTTTTCAATCGCTGTAAGTTCTCTGGCCAGGCTGTCTTCTGCTTTTTGCTGGATAATAGGGTCAAGCGTAGTAAAAATCGATAATCCTTCGCTGCGTAAATCCTCGTCTTTGTAATCCCGTGCCAGTTGACTGCGAACCAACTGTAGAAATGACGGATAGAGAGTAATTCCAGAAGGGATTTCCAGGGTGACGGCGAGGGGCTTGTTTTTCAGTAGATCGGTTTCTTCGGGACTGAGGTCTTGATAGGAGGCAAGGATGTCCAGCACCTGATTACGCCGTTCTTTTGCCCTCTCTGGCCGATTTCTTGGATTATAGTAGGATGCTCCTTTGACGATTCCAATTAACAGGGTCAGCTGTTCCGGCTCCAACTCGTCAAGATCGCGGCCAAAATAGAACTTGCTAGCCATGGCAAAGCCGTGGATAGCACGTTTTCCGTCCTGCCCCAGATAGACCTCGTTGAGGTAGGCCTCCAGGATTTCGTCCTTACTGTAATGGTACTCAAGCAAAAGAGACATGATGGCTTCGTTGACCTTTCTAAATAGAGTCTGTTCACTGGTGAGAAAGATATTTTTTACGAGCTGTTGGGTCAGTGTGCTGCCGCCTTGGACGGTTTTTCCTGCCCGGAGATTGGCTAGGGCGGCTCTGATTATCGCGGTGGGTCGGATACCCCAGTGGGAATAAAATTTTTTGTCTTCAATGAGCAGTAGGGTTTTGATGAGCAATTCCGGGGTATCTGCCCTCTTTATCAATATACGGTCTTCATTATGTTTTGGATAGATGGATGCATACTGGACTGGTTCCAAGCGGAACATGTTGAGGGGCTGCTTGCTGCCTGGATCAGCAAGGGAGGTAATAGTTTTGTCACGTATCTGTAACCTGATTAGAGTTGCAGGCTGTTGTATATCCGGAAAAGCAAAAGCACGACTGTAAATGGTAACTTTCCTGCCCTGAATGCTGTATTCGCCAGGTTTGACTAGGGTGTCCCTTCGGCTATAACGCAACAGGATCAGTTCGTTTTCGAGGGCGCCGACAGACAGAGTCTTACCGACATACAATTCTAAGGGGCGGGCATAAATCCGGGCCGGCAGTTCCCATCGCCTGCCTTCAAAATGGCTGGTGATCTGTTGGTCAAGCCGCCACATATATGACACTGCGAGTAGCAAAAAGCCGGCTGTCACAACAACAAGAGAAGTTGTCAAAAGAGATGTTTTTTTCATAAGCTGCATATTCCCTGGTGGACCTCAGGAAAGCTGTTTTCTGCTCCTTGTTAAAGCCCTTTTATGGTCATTATTGGTAGCAGATTTTCCACTTAAGAGCTTGTCCAATTTTGTGGTGCCACTTCTTTATTGATAGTTTCAGAGTATACGTAACAACCCAGAATTTTGTGTTCCGCATCACAACCTATGTTGAATAATTGTAAACCAATCATATCTGTGGTTGTTCGTTGCCTAACCCAGAAGTTTAGAGATAAACACCAAATAAGAGGTAGATTTTTGCAAACCATAGTGGAAGAATATTGTGAAAACTCAAGGTTGCGCTCACAAAGAGCCTGTATATCATCCCTGAGAGTCAGCACGGTTTTTGAGAAAACTATAAATTTGTATCGATTATCTGATCTAGGAAAATACGTTCTGCAGGGTTGAAATTGGTTGCCGGATTACAAATCAAATAAATATCGGCACTTGGAATTTTATCGTAAGGCGGCAACCTCCACAGACTCCCTGATTGCTCATGGGGGGCTGCAAGATGGAGTGGCAGGAAGCCGATACCTAATCCAATTTCTATCATTCTACGCAACTCGTCCACATCCGTGGAGTGGCCTCGTACAAACTGACCAAACGAAGCTTGTGCACGCAGGGCCGTTACATCACCCATATGTTCACCGCCTAATATGTCTGCGGTGAAAGTGACAAATGGTTCCCCTCTTAAATCGTCCAGTGACAAATCACTATTCCCGAACAGAGAATGGGAGTTTCCACAAAATATTCCGAAATCTTCCCGCAGCAACCACTGTTTGGTGAGCATATCTGGAATAACTCCGCCACACACACCAAGGGTAATACGCCCAAGTTCCACTCCCCGGATGATTTCAGAGGCTGTCACAACCGAAATTGAGAGTTCGACTTTTGGATAATTCTTGAAAAATTCGGATAAGACTGTGTCAAAATCATCGGAAACAACCTTGCTGATTGTAGAGATAGAAATCTTTCCAGAAACTGATTTAGGAGCTTGTTCAAAGGCAATTGGAAGCCGAGAAATGGAAGCATAAACCTTACAAGCTTCTGGATATAATGCCTCACCCGCTGATGTCATTGCTAATTTCCCTGCACCACGCTCAATCAGTCTAACTCCAGTAGTCGCCTCCAACCGCTTTAAGGCAAGGCTAACAGCAGGCTGGGTTACAAGCAACCGTTCCGCTGCTGCTGCCATACCTTCTTCTTGAACTATAACCATAAAGGTATAAAGAAGGTTCCAATCAAGATTTCGAGCAAATTTATCCATCTTCTTCCTTGAATATTTCCTCATGAGTTCTTTTTTGTCTTCAATCATAGTACAACATAAGCAGAAATTATACTTGATATTTTCAATATTAATTTGCTTAAAACACATGCCCATTCTATAAAGGATATGAGGGTATAACCCGTTACAGGTAAGTGGGAATCTGAATAAATTTTAGGAGGGAACTATGATTAAGGGTATTTTAAACGCGTTTATCTTAATAGCTTTGTTATCCACCGGAGCTTTTGCTAAGGATGGTGTTGTCCGTATGGGTACAGAGGGTTATTACCCACCATTCAATTTTTTCGATAGTTCAGGTGCCGTAAAGGGTTTTGATATCGACATCGGCAACGCACTTTGTGAGCGTATGAAGGTTAAGTGTGAATGGGTAACAACAGATTGGGACGGAATCATTCCTGCACTGAATTCAAACAAATTTGACACCATTATTGCATCAATGGCTATTACTGAAGCACGACGAAAAGCTGTTAATTTCTCAAGACCATACTATTTTAACGCTGCCAGATTTATCACATCTAAGGAACTCAAACTTAAGAGTGGAATGCCTGGAGATATGAAAAGAAAGATTATTGGTACGCAGTCAGGCACGGGTGAATCCAAACTGATAGATCGATATTTCACCAAGAGTAAAGTTAAACGCTATCCAAAGCTGGATGATGCACTTCTCGATCTTACAACAGGACGGGTAGATGCAGTTCTTGCCAGCCAGTTTGTACTGGGAGATTGGCTGAAAAAAGGTGATGGTGCAGATTATGAATTTGTTGGCGATAGCTTTGTGTTGGACGAAAATGACGGAACTGGAATTGCAGTTCGTAAAGACGATGCCAAGCTGCTTGCTGCATTGAATAAAGCCATCGAGGAAATCGTTGCCGATGGTACATACAATACGATTCGAGAAAAATACTTTTCTTTTGACATAATGACTCCACCGGCAAAAGCTTCAAAGTTGTTTGGTAGTAAGTGACGAGACTGTTTCGGGGCATGTAATAGGGCTGAACACAGTACCGATATACTTCACTGTTTATCCTGTTAAAAGGAGGTGCCCGGAATTATTAATTGTCTATATAGTGTGTCAGTAAAAAGACATCATCAGACAATAACGATGCTAAAGAGGTGAGCGAAAATGTTTGAGCTTATAGCATTACTGTCATTCGGCGACCAGGGGTGGGGTGATGAGTTGCTTAAAGGCCTCGGAGTCACTTTAGCACTGGCATTTGCGACCGTTCCATTTGCGCTTATATTTTCATTCTTGGTCGCCTGGTCAAAGGAGGCTCCGAATAGGTTCCTGCGTATGGCTGGACATGGCTACACCACTTTGTTTCGCAGTCTGCCGGAAATCCTAACGCTTATTATCATTTACTATCAATCACAGGCTATCTTAAATTCCTTCACCTCACTCTTTTTACCCGGAATTTCCATAAGTATTAATCCATTCGTTGCCGGAATGTTAGCCCTGACACTTGTTTTTAGTGCCTTGGGCAGTGAAGTTGTCCGTGCGGCATATAGAGCTGTTGGCAAAGGTCAGTTGGAAGCCTCCTATTCAGTCGGTCTGTCGTCAAGAAAGGCCTTTCTTAATGTCATCCTGCCACAGATGTGGCGCCACATGTTACCTGCATTTGGTAACCTGTGGCTCATTCTTTTAAAAGACACCTCATTAGTCTCGATAATTGCGCTCAGTGACATAGTACGCTACACAAATATGGCGATTGCGACAACCAAAGAGCCTTTCTTTTTCTACACCGTCCTTGCGCTGGTCTATGTCTCGCTCTCTTTTATTTCCGGCAGAGGACAGATGTTAATAGAACGACGGGTCAATAGAAATATGGTTGGAGGACGCTAACATGTTTGCTCATTTGATGGATAATTTGGATCTCTGGCGTATAGGGTTTGCTAATACCCTCTCTTTGACAGTATTGAGTTTTGTCATTGGCTTCATCATCGCCATCCCCGTGGGGTTGGCACGGAGCCGGACTGGAACCTGGATGTCTCGAATCACTTATGGCTATGTCTATATAATCCGGGGTACACCTCTTCTGGTTCAGATATTCCTGCTCTATTACGGGGCTGGTCAGTTTCACAAGGCACTGAGTCAGTTGGGTCTCTGGTGGCTTTTCCGGGAGGCATATTACTGTGGTCTTTTCGCTCTCATTCTCAATACAGTGGCCTATCAGGCTGAAATAGTACGCGGTGCAGTGCTGGCCATTCCTAAATCTCTTGAAGAAGCCGGGGCTTCTGTAAGTTTGTCGATGCTTCAGATATTTCGGTTCATACATCTTCCTATTGCTACCGCGAGGATGTTACCGGCATTGGGTAATGAGTTTGTACTTTTACTCAAGGCCTCAGCTCTTGTCAGTGTTATCGCGGTAACCGATGTGATGGGCCAGGCCCGATATCTTTTCAGTGAGACGCTTGATTTGTCAGTTTACTACGTCGCCGCTATCAATTATCTCGCAATAGTACTTGTTGCTGAAGCTATTTTGCGAAAATTGGAAGCACGTAATATATGGCTTAATCCGCGGTAAAAACCATAACTTTAACAACAAATTGGAGAAGTTTAATGGCCCATTCTGACCAAAAAACTCCAGCGAAGATCATAATTTCCATCTCCGCTCTGAACAAATGGTATGGCGATCTGCATGTATTAAGAGACATTGATCTGGATGTTAAAAAAGGTGAGCGAATAGTGATTGCCGGTCCATCTGGTTCCGGGAAATCAACACTGATTCGCTGCATAAACTATTTAGAAAAATACCAGGGTGGAAAGATTGTTGTTGATGGTGTCGAGCTAATAGATGACCGTAAGATTATAGAGAATATTCGACGTGAAGTCGGAATGGTTTTCCAGAGCTTTAATCTGTTTCCGCACTTGACAATACTTGAGAACTGTACTCTTGGACCGATCCAGGGTCTTGATTTGCCAAAAGAACAGGCGATCGAGAAAGCAATGCACTTTTTGAATAAAGTAAATATCCCGGAACAGGCAGATAAATATCCAGGACAATTGTCCGGTGGCCAGCAGCAGCGTGTTGCAATCGCACGTTCTTTATGTATGAATCCGGATGTAATGCTCTTTGATGAACCGACGTCTGCACTTGACCCTGAGATGGTCAAAGAGGTTCTCGATATTATGGTTTCCCTGGCAAAAGAAGGGATGACAATGCTCTGCGTAACCCACGAAATGGGATTTGCAAAGGAAGTGGCAGACCGGGTTATTTTTATGGATGAGGGCCAGATAATGGAACAAAATAATCCAGTTGAATTTTTTACGAATCCGCAGCATGAAAGGACCAAGGAGTTTCTTAAACAGATTTTCTTTTAGTATTGTACTCTATTTTACACTGATCCCCTGAAGTCCTCAGATTAAATATCAATCGATCCAAAAATACCAATGCTAGACAGGCCTGGCCTTTATGGACAGGACTGCAGATCAGAGATGAGAAATGAAGAGAACCGCCCATTTTATTAAAACCATCCCTCTAAGTCCAATAGGAATATACAACGCGCTGAAAAACAGTCCTTTTAGTTTTAAGGAAACTCTGGGGTATTTCATTCGCAACTCATATGGCCCAAGTTATAAGAACAAAGATATCGTCAAGTATAACCCTCAATCATTTTGTCTGAATGACAATGTAGTACCAGGATACAGGGTTGCTTTTATCGGCGATATTATGGATATGGCTGGGAAAAATGAAACAGTTTCGGAAAGCATTAAGGAATTCGTTCTGGATTGTGACTACCTGGTAGGAAACTTTGAGGCCACCATTACCGACGCTGACAATAAAGGCTACCCCTTAGCCCAAAGGCATTCTATTCAGATCCTGGAACCACTTACAGAACTTTTTGAGCCTGACAGAACTTTCCTGAATTTCGCCAATAATCATGCTGGAGATTTTGGTCATAAAGGTTTCTCCGATTCTCTTGCCAAAATTGAATCAAAAGGCTTTCAAACTTTTGGTACCGTTCAGAAGCCTTTTGCAGAGATCGGCGATGATATTCGTGTTGTTGCCGGAACTACCATTTCAAATAGAGATTGTGATTATATAGTAAAACTGGAGGATGCTGATACTTATTATACACCCGACAAATTTAATGTCCTTTACCCGCACTGGGGTTACGACCTGGAACTTTTTCCAAGACCTGCAACAGTGACCCTGGCAAAGAATTTGATTAATGAGTTTGATGCAATCATCGGACATCACGCCCACATTCCTCAAGCCGTGACCAGTATTAACTCCGAAGAAAATGGTAGTGATGCGAATAAATTGATTGCTTATGGACTGGGGGATTTCTGTATTTGGGAAGAGCTGAAGCATTATTTGTACGGGATGGTTATGAAAGTGGACATAGGGCTGAATTCTCAAGAAAAATGGCAGATGGGTCAAGTGGAGTGGCGTTTCATTACGTGCCAGGAAAAAACTGATACAGAATGGGAAACGAAAATTATTGATACATTTCCGTATCTTTGATTATCTGAAGAAGTTGCTTCCAGGTACGAATCTATTGAAGTAGAAATGGGGTTTAATCAAGAATAAAATGGCTATTGAAATGGAAAGTTTAAAAAGTCGGATCAGTCATTACTGTACAAAATATCAAGATCAAATTGAGGCTGTCGTAAGTAAAATTCATTCAAATCCTGAGCTTTCTGAAGAAGAAATTATGGCTTGCGATATCCAGTGCCAGCTTCTCGAACAATGGGAATTTATTGTTGAACGGAAATTCAAAGGATTGGATACAGCTTTTAAAGCCACGTCTGGAGATGGACACCCGAATGTGTGTATTATGTCTGAATATGATGCACTTCCCGGTATCGGACATGGGTGCGGTCATAACCTGATATCCGGAGTTGCTCTTGGGACGGGAATTGTTTTAAAACAACTTCTTGAAGAAAATAATATTCCTGGTCGTATAACTGTTATGGGTACACCTGCGGAGGAAAAAAGAGGGTGTAAAATCGATCTGATTAAAGCCGGAGCTCTTGAAGATGTTGATATTGTGATGATGGCTCATCCGTCTGATGCTGCCACTTCTCAGTCTACAGTGGCTGCAGGGATTATGCAATTTTTAGTTAAATTTCAAGGTCAATCCTCCCATGCAGCTATTGCACCTGAAAAAGGTCTAAATGCACTGGATGCTGTCCGTCTGTTATTTAGTGGTGTGGATGCCTGGCGGCAGCAACTTCCTGAAACCAGCAGGATCCATGGTGTGATTCTTAACGGGGGTGAGGCACCCAATATTATACCGGAATACTCTCTGTCCGATTTCTACCTTCGATCCTTTGATATAGATAATTTGTTATCCATGAAAAAACGTTTTTTAAGCATTGCTAAAGGTGCGGCTTTAATGACAGATACGAAAGCCGATGTCAAAGAGATTGCCAACTCCTATAAACCTGGAAAACCCAATGACGTATTGAATCAAAACTTTATTAGGTTAGCAGAGGAATTAAATATGGGCCCTGAGTGGGCAGAACCCTCGCGCGGATCTTCCGACTTTGGGGATGTGACTTATGAAGTGCCTGCCATGCAAGCTTATTTTAATATCACTGATAAAGCTAAAGACGTTGTGATTCATTCCAAAGAATTTACTCAATGCGCTGCAGTACAATTTGCCTATAAGCAAATGAAAAAAACGAGCCGAATTCTGGCTGAAATAGGGTACATCTATTTCACTTCTGAAGAGTTTCGCAATGAAGTACAGGAGGGGTTTCCATTTGCAAAATAAATTGTATCTGTTCAGGTTAAGTAGATCATTAGCAGCTTGAGCCTGACATCACTTGTCAATGTGAGGATTTATAACCTCACAGACATTTTTCATGGCCTGCCTCATCCACACATGAGCCGGGTCTTTTTGATGACGGACGTGCCAGTATTGATAAAATTTTATATCGGTGATTGGAATTGGTATAGGCATTATTTTAATCGGCAGCCATGGAGCAAAAGCATTGGCAACGAGGTCGACCACATTTGCGAGAAAATCAGTTTTGACAATCAAATGGGGTACGGTAGCTTCATTTTCTACAATCAACCGTATTTTCCGTTTTATTCCCAGCTCTTTTAATTTAACATCAATCGCCTGTTCCTCATACTCGGATACAGACAGGCTAATGAATTCAGCCGTGATATATTGTTCCATGGTAAGGGTTGTATCGATATCTGGGTGATCCTTTCTCATGATGCAGACTTCCCGATCGCTAAACAGGTATTGCTGATTGATGTTGCTGCCGAACTCCTGCTTGACACCGATCACCATATCCAGTTTTCCCTCTTCCAGGGCGATCTTGCGATCTTCTTTTCGTAAATGGCTGGTTTTAATGGTGATGAATGGGGCTGTTTTATTGGTAATTTCCAGCAGGTGAGGCAGAACTACGAGCAAGGGATAATCCTGAATCCCGATTAAAAACGTGCGTGTAGATTTGCTGGGCTCAAAGTTTTCCCAGCCCTCGAATATTTTTTCCGTCAATTCCAGTATTTCCAGAACCTGCAATCTCAATTTTTCAGCCAAAGGGGTCGGTACCATCTGGTGACCATGACGAACAAACAGTTGATTATTAAAAGCCGACCGCAACCGGTTCAGTGAATGACTGATCGCCGGCTGTGTGAGGTGAAGCCTTTGACCGGCACGGGTCAGGTTTTTTTCCTCATAAATCGCATTAAATACCACTAAAAGATTAAGGTCGAAGTTGAATACATTCATATGGTTTATGCAGTGAATAAAAGCGTTTAATTGGTGTTTGAGAATTCTATATTTTATATTCTATAAAAGTTATCTCCAATTGGCTTGAAAAGCAACCTCAATACTGCGGCATAAAGGAGATATCATAATGATAAATATGGACTACATCGATGTGGAAAACAAATACGGCGCACGTTAAACAAGGAGACTAAAAATGGGATTTAACCTAAAGAACAGAAGTTTTCTAAAACTACTAGATTTTTCACAGCAAGAGATTGAGTTTCTACTCGGTCTCTCAGCTGATCTGAAAAAGGCCAAGTATGCGGGCTTTGAACAACCAAGACTAAAAGGCAAGAATATCGCTATAATCTTTGAGAAGGCGTCAACACGTACCAGATGTGCCTTTGAGACCGCAGCTTATGATCAGGGGGCAAACGTCACCTACCTGGGTCCGTCCGGATCGCAGATGGGAGCAAAAGAGTCAATAAAAGATACCGCCAGGGTCTTGGGCCGTATGTATGACGGTATTGAATATCGTGGATTTGAACAGTCTAAAGTAGAGGAACTTGCGAGATATGCCGGTGTGCCGGTCTGGAACGGACTGACCAATGAATACCATCCAACCCAGATACTGGCGGATCTGCTTACTATGAGAGAGCACTGCCACAACCCTCTTAGTCAAATCACCTTTGCTTATCTGGGAGATGCCAGAAACAATATGGGTAATTCCCTGATGATCGGAGCTGCCAAGATGGGCATGGATTTTCGCTCCGTTTCACCAAAGGATCTGCAGCCAGACCAGGAACTGACTGCAACAGCAATTGAAATAGCTAAAGAAACCGGCGCCGAAATAACCATCACAGAAGATATTGACAGCGGAGTAAAGGGCTGTGATTTTCTTTGTACCGATGTCTGGGTTTCTATGGGCGAAGCAGAAGAGGTGTGGAAAGAGAGGATTGCCCAACTCCTCCCCTATCAGATTAATAGTGCGGTAATTAAAAAAACCGGCAACCCAGCTGTAAAATTTCTCCATTGTCTTCCCGCCTTTCATAACCGTGAAACTGAGATCGGTGAAAAGATCTACCAGAATTTTGGTATTGAGGCTATGGAAGTCACAGAAGAAGTGTTTGAATCCCCGGCGTCGGTTGTATTTGACGAGGCGGAAAACCGGGTGCATACAATTAAGGCGGTTATGGTTGCCACCTTAGGCAACTAATTAACCTATATAAAATCAACAAAAAGAGGAACACAATGGTAGAAAATGTAATAATTATGGGTGCTGCAGGTCGTGACTTCCATAACTTCAATGTTTATTTCAGAGACAACAAACGCTATAATGTTGTCTGTTTCACCGCAACCCAGATCCCCGACATTGATGGCCGTCAATATCCACCCGAAATAGCAGGATCCATGTATCCTGATGGTATTCCCATCAAAAATGATTCAAACCTGATGGAGCTGATCAAAGAGAACAACGTAGATCTGGTGGCTTTCTCCTACAGCGATATCCCCCATACGGAAGTTATGCATAAAGCTTCTCAAGTCACTGCAGCAGGAGCTGATTTTATCATTATTGGCGCCCAGTATACAATGCTGGAGTCCTCTAAAAAAGTGGTGTCAGTTTGTGCGATTCGCACAGGTTGTGGAAAATCCCAGACCAGTAGAGAGATAGTAAAGGTTCTCCAGGATGATGGGAAAAAGGTGGTTTCGGTACGTCACCCCATGCCTTATGGTGATTTGACTAAACAAATTGTGCAGCGCTTTGCAACCTATGAAGATTTCGAAAAACATGCCTGCACCATTGAAGAGCGGGAAGAATACGAACCGGTCGTTGATATGGGCGCTATTATTTATGCGGGTGTAGATTATGAAAAGATTCTAAGACAGGCCGAAGAAGAGGCAGATGTGGTGGTCTGGGATGGCGGCAACAACGATACCTCGTTCTATAAACCTGATGTGAATGTGGTTGTCTTTGACCCTCACCGTGTCGGCCATGAAACCACTTTTCATCCAGGTGAAACCAATATGCTGCTGGCTGATATAGCAGTGATCAATAAAGTAGACAGTGCTGACCCCAAAGATGTGGAAACATTGAAAGAGACTATCGCCAAACATAACCCCAAGGCAAAAATCGTGTTAGCTGATTCTGAAGTATCGGCTGAAAATGGTGACAGTATGGCTGGCAAACGTGTCCTTGTTGTGGAAGACGGCCCCACCTTAACCCACGGCCATATGAAATTCGGTGCTGGTGTTATTGCAGCAGAGCGTTATGGTGCAGCCGAAATTGTTGATCCTCGTCCTTATCTTGTCGGCAGCCTGAAGGATACATTTGAGACCTATCCCAACGTAGGCAAAGTACTTCCGGCCATGGGATATGGCGACCAACAGGTCAAAGATCTTGAGGCAACCATTAACGCATGCGATTGTGATATCGTCGTGTCAGCAACTCCCATTGATTTGACCCGGTTGGTAAATATCGAAAAGCCCACTTTGCGGGTTCGCTATGCTTATCGCGACAACAGTAAACCTACACTGGGTGAACTGGTAAAAGAGATGCTCGATTCTTAACCAGAGTTATTTGTAACGTTTCGGCACCTTAAAAAACTATTCTTAGGTGCTGAAACATGTTTTGTTTCAGGGAGATATTTGCATGAACCACAGTACCGGTAGCGGAAAAAAACCGACCTTGCTTATTGCCCTTGGCGGTAATGCGCTGATCCAGAAGGGGCAGGAAGGAACCATTGCCCAGCAGTTCGAAAATTTAAGGGTCTCTATCAGCCAGATCGCCTCACTTACCAGCGAGTATAGAATCATCATCACCCACGGCAATGGCCCCCAGGTAGGCAATCTCATGTTGCAACAGGAATCCTGTGATGAGGTCCCCAAGCTGCCGCTGGAAATCCTTGTGGCCCAGACCCAGGGGCAGATTGGCTATATGATTGAATCCGTACTGGATGAATCCCTTATGGAACAAGATGCTGATTTCAGCCCACTCGTCTCTCTTATCACTTATGTGGTTGTGGATGAGAAGGATCCGGCGTTTATAAGTCCCACAAAACCCATTGGACCGTTTTTCACTGCTGTCGAGGCTGAAAAACTGGATTATCCCACCATGGAAACCCCAAAAGGATTCAGGCGTGTTGTTGCATCGCCTAAACCGGTCACCATTATTGAAAAAAGGGAAATTCAGCGGCTAATAGATTCCGGGTTTATTGTTATCTGCTGCGGGGGCGGGGGAATCCCCGTGGTTAGAAATGGCCGTGCATTCAATGGGGTGGATGCGGTTATTGATAAAGATCTGGTCAGTGCACTCCTGGCAACTGAGATAGGTGCCGACTTGCTGGTTATTGCTACGGATGTAGATGGAGTTCTGGCTGATTTCAACACTCCCGATGAATACCTCATTTCGCAGATGAGCGTAAATTGGGCGGAGGATTTTCTTTCCAGCAACAAAAGTGGCAAAGGTTCCATGGGACCTAAAGTTGAAGCTGCCCTGAAATTTGTCCAGAGCGGTGGCAAACGGGCAGTGATTACATCGATCGAAACAATTTGTGATAGCGTGCAGGGGAAGGCCGGCACTCAGATCCTCCAATAAAACATAAGGATAACTGAATAATGGAAACAACAGAATATATCAATTTGGAAAACGAATATGGTGCCAGCAACTATAAGCCACTTGATGTAGTGCTGACTAAAGGTGAAGGCATTTGGGTCTGGGATGTGGATGGCAATAAATATATGGACTGTCTTGCTGCCTATTCCGCTGTTAATCAGGGCCATTGTCACCCTAAAATTCTTGAAGCCATGACATACCAGGCAAAGAAGCTGACCCTCACCTCAAGAGCGTTTCGAAATGACCAGCTGCCATTGCTTTATGAAGAGTTATGCAAACTGACAAATTCCCATAAAATCCTGCCCATGAACAGTGGTGCCGAGGCTGTTGAAACCGCAATTAAATGCGTTCGCAAATGGGGATATGAAGTAAAGGGGATCGAAAAAGACAAAGCTGAAATCATAGTATGCAATGATAATTTCCACGGCCGCACCTTATCTATTGTCGGCTTTTCAACAGATGATAATGCAAGGGATAATTTTGGCCCTTTCCCTCCTGGTTTTAAAATCATTCCATTTGGCGATGCGGAGGCGCTTGAAAAGGCTATTACCAAAAACACAGCCGCTTTTATGGTGGAACCTATCCAGGGAGAAGCCGGGGTTATTATTCCGCCAGCAGGTTATTTCAAAAAAGTCAGAGAGATTTGTGATAAGAACAATGTGGTCCTTATTCTGGATGAGATCCAGACAGGTCTTGGCAGAACGGGAGCACTTCTGGCGGAAGAACATGAAGGCATTGAAGCAGATTTGACCCTAATCGGCAAAGCACTTTCAGGCGGTTTTTATCCGGTATCCGCCGTTCTATCCAATAAAGAGGTTCTGGAAATTTTAAAACCTGGCCAGCATGGCTCCACCTTTGGCGGGAACCCACTTGCCTGCAGTATTGCAAGAGCTGCGCTAAATGCCCTTGTCGATGAAGGTATGATTAAAAACTCTCAAGAGATGGGCGACTATTTTCTTTCAGAGCTTAAAAAGATTAAGAATAAAGACATCAAGGATATTAGAGGCCGCGGCCTGATGATCGCAATTGAGCAACACGAAGGCACTGAAGGCGGCGCAAGGGCAATAGCAGAACAGTTACAAAAACTTGGCATCTTGTGTAAAGAGACCCACACCTACACCATACGATTTGCGCCTCCTCTTATTATTAAAAAAGAAGAGATTGACTGGGCATTAGCTAGAATTAGGATGGTGCTTGGTGAGTAAATAAACAGAGCAGAGAGATATTATGAAAATTATTGCTGCACCGAATGCCTTTAAAGGGAGTTTAAGCGCTATGGAAGCGGCAGAAGCCATCCAAAAGGGCATTCTTGCGGCAAATCCTAGCTGCGATGTCGTGTGTGTTCCGGTTGCCGATGGTGGTGACGGTCTCACAGAAGTTATGGCCCAGGCACTTTCAGGGACTATCATTCACTGCAATGTGAAGGGACCTCGTATGGATATACAGCCATCACTGTTCTGCTTTGTAAGAGAAGAAAAATTGGCAGTCATTGAAATGGCGAAGGCAAGTGGTTTGGTCCTTCTCCCCAAGGATCTACATGATCCAACCCAAACAACCAGTTATGGAACAGGAGAATTGATCAAAGCCGCCCTGGATAAAGGCGCAAAACGTCTTGTTGTCGGGCTGGGCGGAAGTGCAACCTGTGACGGCGGAATTGGCATGGCCTCGGCACTTGGCTTCAGATTTCTCGATAAATCTGGTGTAGAGGTTACGCCAATAGGTAATTCATTACTCCAAATTCATTCAATAGACAAACGTGACGTCGATGCCCGTTTGGCAGAAATAGTGATTGAGGCTGTTTGTGATGTAATCAATCCTCTCACAGGACCAAACGGAGCCTCATACGTTTATTCGTCCCAGAAGGGCGCGTCGCAGCAGCAAGTCAGATCTCTTGATAAGGGGCTTGAGAACCTGGCTACTGTCATTGAGCGAGAAATGGGAGTTGATATTCGTAACATGCCGGGGGCCGGAGCAGCCGGTGGATTGGGTGGAGGATTGCATGCCTTTCTCGGAGCAAAGCTGAGGAAAGGGATTGATATGGTCATTGATATAGTTCATTTAAATAAAAAAATCCAGGGTGCAGACCTGGTAATAACGGGTGAGGGCCAGATTGATTTTCAGACAAAGTATGATAAAGCTCCTGCCGGTGTTGCCCGCGTGGCGAAAGAGGAGGGGGTACCATGCATTGCAGTATGCGGCAGTATTGGCGAGAGAATAGATGAGCTATATGATTTAGGCTTGCATGCTGTTTTCACACTTTGCAAGGGGCCGCAATCTCTGGAGTCAGCAATGAAGGACGGTCCTTACCTGCTTGCCCATACCGTGGAACAGGTTGTTCGGATGTTTATGGCCGGGAGGACGTGAGGTGTTCAAATGTTGGATTTGATAACTTTGTTTACAAATCGAATTATTTTTGCTAGTCCTAACAACTAATATAAAAACAATCGTCTGGTTTTACAGGTTTTAATTGCACTGGTAGTGCGCTTCAAATCAGTTGCTAAATGCAAATATTTTCTCTGTTAAAACTTGGTCTGAATTTTATCTGGAGAGAGGTAATTCACTGCATCTGAAGGCAGATTCGTATTTGAGATTAAATAAATTGTTTTAATATGGATATAACTCTTAGACAAATAAAATATTTTGTCGCTGCTGCTGAAATGGGCCAGATCGTTGGTGCCGCGAACGTACTCAATATATCCCCTTCATCTATCACCGAATCAATAAAAGAACTGGAAAGAAATACCGGGGTATCTTTGATAACCAGACACCGCCGTGGTATTAATCTAACTTTTGACGGCTATCGCTTTCTTCAACATTGCTATAATATTAATGCTTCTGTCTCTGATGCAGAATACGCTTTAAAAAATTCATTTACAGATATCTCCGGAGATCTGAGCCTGGGTATCACGGTTACTGTGGCTGGATATTTTTTAGCTCCTCTTCTAGCTAGATTTGCTCGAACATTCCCTCAGATTAAAGTGAAATTATTTGAATATTCCCGAGATAAAGTAGAGGAGATGTTGCTGGAGGATAAACTGGATNTGGCAGTATTACTGGTTTCTAATGTCAGTAATCCTGGTCTCTCAACGGAAACCTTTATCTCTTCGAAAAGAAGACTCTGGACTTCAGTTAATTCCCCTCTGTCTCAAAACAAAAATATCACTCTTGAAGATATCCTGAAAGAGCCCTATATACAGCTTATGATTGATGAAGCGGGTACTACTCATATGAGTTTTTGGCACCAGTATAACTCTAAACCCCAAATAATTTTTCGTACGAAATCAATTGAGGCAGTCAGAAGTATGGTTGGAGTAAGATCAGGTGTTACCATACTGTCAGATTTGGTTTACCGACCTTGGTCTCTTGAAGGAGACCGCATTGAGGCACATGAAATATACGATGATGTTCCAACTTTGGATGTAGGTTTGACTTGGTCAAAGCGCAGGAAGCATAGTAAATGTGCCCGCAGATTTATAGAATTCTGCCAGATGGAGTACACATCCGGCAATCTAAGAACAAATATAGCATAAACTAAAGAATGATGGGCTCGTATATCAAAGTTTTTCCAGACCCCATCTGGTGGTGTTGGATGACTTTTTACGAGATTATCGACGAATGATTGTGTTGCAAAAAATTTGCCAGCTGAATAATGGCTTTTCACCTCCTCAGCTTTACTCCTAGACCCCGGGTTTTCCGAATTGTATTTTCTAAATTAACAAAAACAGAACCTCTGTAAATTCCACCCTTACCTTTATTCTCTATATTTTCAGTAAGATAGTAAGTGCCTATTTGAATGGACGCTTTTTTTAAAAATATATTTTCCACTGAATGAGTCCAAAAGTTACTTTAATTTTATCGTGTTGCCAGCCATCTGAAAATCCGAATTCACAACTCAATAACTAGATATTTACAACTTCTACTTTCTATTATTATTGTGCGTGTGCTTAGTTACAACCACGCATGTTTAGTCACAACGCAAGTACTAACGAATTATTTTCTATGTTTGTTGGCAGAAAAATAATTTGCAAAGGTACTAGTTCAGGTATCTCAAAACTTCCGATACATTTCGGGTCAGGAGGCAAAATGAAAAGCATCAGTAAAGTGTTTTTGTATGCTGAGTATCAATTATCGGTTCCTTTCGATCAGCTTGACTGGAAACCCATCAATGAAGACATGAAAAAAAATCCGGGTTTGAAATCAAAGACTTGGTTGAGTGGACTTAATACCAATTCTCTTGGTGGGTTTTATGAATTTGATTCTATAGATAATGCTCAAAAATATGTGGAGAATCTATTAATTCCATTTGCCAAAGAATCTAAAGGAAGTCTCACTGTGAGGCTTTTTGACGGTGAGATTACCAAAGAAGCTAATCTGGGTATGGATTCACCGTTCTATGCAACAGGCAAATAGATTTTTATGAATTTTGGCCAACATCTTGACCAGGAGACATGGACGCCTAACAAAAAATACCTAATGTGAGGGGTTCCAGTGTTCGGAAGTATTTTATTAAAGGAGGCATATTATGAACAGATTTGAAACCATTGACTTGGGGGATGTGTTACTTCAAAAAGGAACAGTTTTACCGAATGCAAAATTAGCATACAAAACTTTGGGAAAACTTAACCAGCAAAAGGATAATGTGGTTCTTTGTCCGACCTGGTTTACAGGTACAATAGATGACGTGATCAATATATTTGTCGGGAAAGGGCGGGCGATTGATCCTGATAAGTACTTTGTGGTAATTCCAGCTTTATTCGGGATGGGAGAATCATCCTCACCGAGCAACACAGCCGCTCCATACGAATATTCCAGATTCCCTCGTGTCACTTACTACGATAACGTTAGCTTTCAGCACAAGCTCATCACAGAAGAACTGGGGATTTCTGAAATTGCCTTGGTTACGAGCTGGTCCATGGGAGGAACACAGGCCTATCAATGGGCTGCCCAGTATCCTGATATGGTCAAAGCGATTGCTCCAGTAGCATGCTCCGCGAAAACCAGTGTCTACAATGAGTTGTTTCTAAAGTCTAATATCAAAGCGATTGTCAGTGATCCTGCCTGGGAAAAAGGCTGGTATGGAGATATTCCCCCTATCGAAGGTGTGCGTGTCATGGCCCATATTTACGCCGGTTGGGGAATGTCAGAGGAGTTCTTTCGCAAGGAAATGTTTCACGCTTTCGGCCATCCAACGCTGGACGATTTTCTAACCGATTTCTGGGAGGCATATTTTACCGCCAGGGATGCAAATAACATGATTTCACAAATGTGGACTTGGATTTTAGGTGACATCAGTGACCAACCTCTTTATGGCGGTGACTTTGTAAAATCTCTTGGCTCGATCAAAGCCAACGCAATTATTATGCCGTCCGAAACGGATCAATATTTTCCCCCCAATGATAATAACAGCGAAGTGGAGCTTATGCCAAATGCTGAGTTAAGGGTTATACCGTCCCTGTTAGGGCACTTCGCACCTTTCAACCCAGAAGACCAAAAGTTTATCGATGTTGCATTAAACGATTTATTAAACAAATGATCCATGGTTGGGGGAATCACACCCAACCAACAATTATAATTTAAATATTTCGGTACTGTCCGTAAAGAGCATTGTCGGCCTAACCTGTTGTTGTGTCTCTCATCTGTTCGTTCAATGAGTGGGGCAAGAGACTTCAGGGTCTCAGCTATAAACTCATATTTCAATTTTGCCATCACCGCGATCTACCAGCAATTGCTCAAGATGGGTAGACAGCATTTAAAAGCAACAAATGAAAACCGTTCACACTTTAATTTCAGGCATGGATTTATTTCAAGCTACAGGAGTCTATTATGAGCAGTCATGAATGTGCAAATTTATTCAGCCCTTTTCATTTGAAAGGCTTGAAGATCAAGAACAGGCTGGTCCGGTCGGCCATGGAAACTGGAATGGGTGACCCGACTGGCCATGTGACGGTGGACATTCTGAATACCTATCGAAAATCGGCTGAAGGTGGCGTTGGCCTTATCATCACCGAAGCAATTGGCGTACAACCCATGGGTCGCTCTTTTCATGAACAAATTGTTGCCTGGGGGGATGAGTATGTGCCAGGGCTGAGACTGTTGGCGGACGAGATTCATCTCCATGGTGATGGGGCGAAGGTGTTTGCACAGTTGCAAAGTGCCGGCGGTTCGGGCTTTGGTTATTCCTATGGACAGGTAAGTTCTGAAATAAGTGTGGATACCATGCCAGCGGAGCAAATTGAAGATTTGGTGCAGGCTTTCGGCAGGGCAGCAGCAAGGGTGAAAGAGGCCGGTTTTGATGGAATTGAGTTCCACGGCGGCCATGGATACCTTATTTCGCAATTTCTTTCCCCGGCAGTTAATCACCGAACTGATAAATGGGGAGGTAATCTCGAGAAAAGGCTCCAGTTTCCAGTCGAGGTATACCGGGCTGTGCGGGAGCAAGTTGGGGATGATTTTCCTATTGGCATCAAAATGAACACAGCTGATTATCTGCCTGGCGGCCACTGGTTGGAAGATACTTTTAAGATTGCCAAACGATTTGTAAAAGAGGGCTTTGATTTTATTGAGGCCAGTGGCGGCATGGGATTTATGACCGAGTTACGGGAATCTTTGCGCAAAAAGGTGGGTGAGAAAGAATACTATTTTAGTGAGGCGGTTGATACCTTTNTAGACGCTCTGAAAGGCACGGACACGGCTCTTATGCTTGTGGGGGGGATTGGTTCGCCACGAGTGATGGAAGAACTGTTGGAACAAGGAGTGGATTTGATATCCCTGGCTCGACCGTGGCTATGTGAACCTGATTTTGCCAATCGTGTCAAGGCGGGGGATTTGAGGCGGTCCAAATGTGTCTCCCGGGAACGTCTGTGTAATCTATGCCTGACAAAGTTAGCTACCGGTTCCGTGACCTGTTACAAGTTTTACCCTGGTTACTGTCGGATGGAGTGTCCTATTGATCAGGATGTTCCCGGTTACAGTGCATTAATAGCACAGGGGAAGTTCAGCGAAGCATTAGCAGTGATCAAAAGGGATAATCCTCTTGCCGGATCGCTGAGTCGGGTTTGTGATCACCAATGTGAGCGAATATGTCGTGGTGAGACTGGAGAACCTCTGGCCATTCGGGATTTGAAGCGCTTCGTGACCGATTACGGCATAAAGCATGGGCTGATGGTTACAGCAGAAAAGGGGTTGGAAGGTGGTCGCGGTAAGGTGGCTATCATCGGCTCTGGTCCGGCGGGCCTTACCTGTGGTTTTTATTTGGCGCAAAGGGGATACAGCCCAACCATCTTTGAAAAACTCCCTGTTAAAGGTGGCATGCTTGCTACGGGGGTTCCACAATTTCGTCTACCGACAGAAGTGATAGGATCCGATATTGCCTATATTGAAAGTGCGGGGGTGGAGATAAAAACAGGGATGGCCTTTGGTGAGGATTTCGCGATTAAAGATCTGTTTGACCAGGGATACAAAGCTGTGTTTGTCGCGATTGGTGCAGCGTTAGGAGCAAAATTAAATATCCCGGGAGCAGACCATGACGGTGTGCTGATCGGGCTTGATTTTCTCAGGAATGTAAGATTGGACGGGGCAGTAAAAATTGGTAAACGAGTCGTCGTGATTGGTGGGGGAAGTGTGGCGGTGGATATTGCAATGACAGCAATCCGCCTGGGAGCTGAGACGGTACAGATGGCATGTGTTGAATCGCGTCAGGAGATGCCGGCCGACCATCAAGAACTGGAAGATGCAATAGCGGAAGGGGTATTGATTTATGACGGTTGGGGACCAAAGCGAATAACAGGAGACGGTCAGGCATCAGGAGTTGAGCTGGTTAAATGCACTTCAGTGTTTGATGATCAAGGGAGATTCTGTCCAACGTATGATGAAAGTACTGATAAGAGTTTGGATGCAGATACGGTGATAATTGCTATCGGTCAAGGTGTGGACTTAAATGTTGTTGATTCAGATCCTGACGTTTCCGTGACTGCGGCAAGGACCATTGAGGCTGATATGGAGACGCTGGCAACTGGGGTTGACGGGGTTTTTGCCGGCGGCGATGTGGTTACAGGGCCGAAGACTGTGGTGAAAGCTATGGCCGCGGGTAAGATAGCAGCAGAGTCCATTAATCGATACCTCCAGGGAATGCCAGTAAAGCTGCCATCCAAGGAAGAGAAGTATCTTCCCTTCATTAAGATGCAGAGACCGACTGCGTATGTAGACCCCTCAGAACTCATACTAAAGGAAAAATCGTTAAGGCAGGTGGCACCTAAACGTTCTGTAAATGAGCGGTGTGGCGATTTTGAAGAAATTGCTGGAGTATTGAGTGAAGAACAGGCAATTCAAGAGGCCAGACGATGCTTGAAGTATGACCTTGAGTTGGAGGAAAAGAGCGCTAAAAGAATGACTGAGATGGGAAAGGCAACTTTTGTTTTAAAAGCGGATGACTAGGAGCTTGTCCGAGAATGCATTTCCCCCCAACTCTTCGTATTTTCATAAAAATAATGCTCACAATATGACCTATATGGCTGTGCTTATTTTTTTGAAAAACCTCGATTTGAGAAAAATGCCTATTCTCGGACAAGCTTCTAAGCCCGGGTGAGAGCTCAGTTAAATCAAATACCATAACTTATAAAAGGAGCAAACGATGAAAACCATGGATCCAACTCTGGCTATTATGGCAGGGTTAATGGCTATTTTAGTGCCGGTAATTGTTGCTGTATTAGTTCGCAAATTGAAATTGGTGCGAACTGCGGAAGATTATCTTGTCGCGGGAAGAAAAGCACACTGGGCACTCGCAATGGCTTCGATTTGTTCAATGTATATCTGGGGTGCCTCTGTTATGGGGGCAGCTGAAGGTAGCGTGAATAATGGCATCTCTGGTGTGTGGATTTACCCAATGTATGCAGCCGGTTTATGGGTGTTTGGCATTTGGGCATCAAAACTCCGTGATATTTTTCCTTACGCCCTTTCTTTCACAGAGTATTTCAAGCACCGCTTTGACAAGAAATTGCATATCCTCATTATTGTCGCGGCAATTGCAACGAGTTTTAGTGGAGCATGGATTCAAGGATTGGCTGCTGGCCACGTTTTTGTTGGCCTTACCGGCGAGGCTGTACCTTATTGGGTAGGAGTCCTGTTTTTAGGAATTGCTGTTATTATTTTCACTCTAACAGCAGGTATGTGGGGAAGCCTGATTGCCACCTGGATTTTCACGCTCATTTCAATGCCAATATGTGCAATTGTAGGAATAGCAACTTGGTGGGCAATTGGCGGGCCGGGACCTATCGTCGAACAAACCATGGAATTAGTCGAGAGTGGAGCATTAAGTGCTGATATGATAGACATATTTAGGCCTAATGCAATGTTGAATTATTTAATTCCGGTTCTTGCATGGGCATTTTTTTCCTTACCTATGCAACAAGATTACTGGCAGACTGCATTTGCGGTTAAAAATCCTAAAAATGTTGGAAAGGCTTTCAGGCACGCTGGCAATTGGTGGTTTTTCATGCCTCTGTTGTCTGCAACACTCGGTTTTGCAGCATTAATTCTTATGAAAACGGGTCAAATGCCGGAAGTTCCAGGCAGTCAGGCATATGCTGCAATAGTAGGTCAGTTCTTGCCATCCGGGTTTGGGGTACTGTTTATCTGGCTGGTTTTGTCGGCCACTGTAGGAAGTGTTGGTGCAGCTATGTTGGCCATTGGTAACATAATTGGCAATGATATTTATCGAACGTATTTTAATCCAGATGCAAATGGTGATCAGATTAAAAAGGTTGTTCGTATAGTCGTTACTGTCGTAACATTATTAGTGATTGCTGTTTCCTGGCAACCGAAGTCAATTCTTATGGTTCTTCTTTTTATGCCAATGTACACCGCACCATTTGTGTGTGGATTTGTTATGTCTCAATATAAAAAATGGTTAGCTTCTACACCTTTGTTTATTGGGGGTATTGTCGGTTTTTGCGTAGGAACATACGTGTTTCTTGCAATGGATCAATGGGGGTGGGCTATGATCATAGCTTTTGTAACAGCTGGTTTAATATCAGTAGTTGGGAGCACGATAAAGCCAGATGATTTTGATTTTGCAGTGCTGAAGATAAAGAAAGAAGACGAATATTAACTCCCAATTAAGTCAGGAGATTCTCGTATGAATAATTTAGAAATATTTTTATGGACTTGTATTATTTCAAGTGGAGTTGTGCTTTTTGGCTATGAAATCTGGAATTTTATCGTAGTTTCAAAAAACCTGGCAAGCCTCTCTAAAGATAAAGAATAATTTCATTATCTTAATATTATTTTGATTTAGGTGATATTGATGGAAATAGATCTCAACGCCGATATGGGTGAAAGTTTTGGCATGTATAAACTTGGAAATGATGAAGAATTTATGTCCTACATAACAAGTGCCAATATTGCCTGTGGGTATCATGCAGGAGACCCTGGAGTAATGAAGGACACCGTTGCTTTGGCCAAAAAGTTCGGAGTGCAGGTAGGTGCGCACCCAGGACTGCCGGATTTGCAGGGATTTGGCCGAAGAGAGATGAAGCTTGCACCTGAAGAAGTATATACAATAGTGCTCTATCAGGTAGGAGCGCTTAAAGCATTTACAGATGCAGCTGGTATTAAATTGCACCATGTCAAACCGCATGGATCGCTCTATGGCATGGCTCATAAAGATGACAAAATTGCGCGGTCAATATGCCAGGCTATTTTGGATATTGATCCTAAACTGTTTCTTTATGTAATGGAAAAGGGAGTCATTGTTCCTATTGCTGAAGGTATGGGGGTAAGGACCATTTGCGAAATGTATTCTGACCTTGGTTATGATGCTGATGGGAATCTTGTCATAACAAGGACTCACGAAGCTCATAATCATGAGCAAGCTGCATCGCGCGTCAAAAGAATGGTATTGGAAAACAAGGTGACCTCGATTGAAGGAAGAGATATTGCGATAAGTGGCAATTCTGTTTGTGTTCACAGTGACAGCCCTGGCTCTTTAGAAATTGTGATGGCAGTACGTTCAGTTTTAGAGAAATCTAATTGTACTATATCTTCACCAGAAAATTAGCAATAATGATGGTAAGGATATGAGGTAGATAAGAGATAGGCTTTTGGAAAGAAACAGGAACAAAAACGATTGGATTTAATGCCATTGAGATAATACATATTTCTAGTGTTTGGGCCCAATGCAGATCAGGAGAAAATCAATGAAAAATGGTAAATTTGATGTTGTTTTAGATTATATGCCAGCAACCCAAGGCAGGCTTGAGGTTTTGTTCAGGCAAGCTGGAGATGGCTTTTTACAAGTAGAATATGGTCGAGAACAACGAGCATTGCTTCAAGATTCTTTTAGAATGTTAGCTATAAATGATCGAATTGCAGCTAAAAATTTTAATGGTCTTATTGAAACGGTACCAGGAATCAGGACAAATCTATTACATTTCGATCCCGGAAAAGTGACTGTCGCTAAATTGATTGATATGGTCAAGGAAGCTGAAGATTCCATGCAGACAGTCGATGATGTCGTTTTGGAATCACGAATAATAAATCTACCGATTGCATTTGAGGATTCTGAAACCAAAAAAGCTGTTGAAAAATATGCAAAAGAGGTTCGTTCAGATGCTCCTAACATTATCAATGGTTACAATTTGGAGTACATTGCTCTCTGTAATGGGCTTACAGTTAAAGAAGTAAAAGAAATGTTCTTAAGTACAGAGTGGTTCAATTCTGGCGGAGGTTTTTGGCCAGGAGGTGCATTTCTCTGGGCCATGGATCCACGCTGTGCATTAGTTGTTCCCAAATACAATCCACCCCGTACCTGGACTCCTGAGGGTGCTGTAGGTATAGGTGGACCATGTGTCTTCACATATACGACACCAACTGGTGGAGGTTATCAGTTATTTGGCAGGACTATTCCGGTATTTCAATTCGCCTGTAAACATCCGATGTTTAAGGATGGTCCATTTTTATATCGAAATGCTGACCGTGTAAAATTTCATGAAGCTACCGAGAAAGAAGTCGTTGAAATATATAAGCATGTGCATGAAAAAACTGATTATGAATACAACATCGAAAAAGGTGTAATCAAGGCAAAAGATTACATTGAATGGTTTGATTCAGAAAAAATTCAGGCAGGGATTAAATTGCTGAAGGAAAAGCAAGAAAAAGGAATAAAAGCAGCTCCCCGTTTGTAAGATAGGAAGTTTTTTTCATGACTAAGAAAGGAGGAACTGATGCTTAAAGTAATAAACGGTGGAATCGAGACACTGGTGGAAGATTGGCCTGGTCGCCTGGGGTATTTGAGTAAAGGTATGAGTGCCTCTGGCGCTATGGATAATGTTTCACTCGGGTTGGCTAATATCCTGGTTGGGAACAAGCCAGGAGAGGCCGGTATTGAGATCACTGGTGGTTTTTTTGAAGCCGAATTTACAGAAGATCATGTGATTGCAGTCTCTGGAACAGACATGCAACCAAAACTAAACGATATTTCCATACCATTGTTTGAATCTATTCAAGTAAATTCTGGGGATAAAATCCAATTCAGCCATATTGGGAAAGTTGGTTTTCGTTCTTACCTTGCTGTTGCTGGTGGAATAGATGTTCCTGTCTATCTGGGTAGTAAATCCACATGCGTTTTTGGCTCGTATGGAGGTTTTGAAGGCAGAGTTCTGAAAGCCGGTGATGAAGTGAAAATTGGTGAATTTTCTGTTGATAGTGACAAGGTAGTCGGTAATAAAATTAAACCTGATGTTGTTCCTGAATATCAAAATGAAATCGTGTTGAGAGCTATGCCAGGGCCTAACACAAGTCCTGATTATGTCACCGAAGAAGGAATGGAGCTACTGTTTAGTCGTACTTCAAAAATTCAGCACACATCGAACCGGTCAGCATACAGGATGGAGGAGCTACCGGATAGTTTTTATGCCAGGTCTGACGGAGGTGTGGGCGGTAGCCATCCATCGAATATTGTGGATCACGCCTATGCTATTAGAGGCACACTAAATATTTGTGGCAATACTCCAATTCTCCTTATTGCCGATGGACCTACATTGGGGGGCTATATATGTCCCATTCATGTAATCAATGCAGATTTATGGAAAGTGGGTCAGGGAGCACCAGGCAGAGATTATTTTAAGTTTGAGCTTGTTACACAAGAGGAAGCTGTAAGTGCCCGCCATACCCAGAACGATATTCTTAGTGACAGGTCATTGCTGTAGACCAATTACAAATATAATTCAGTCGGTGTGTTGATTTTATATAAACCAAATAGGTAACTATTCAGCTGGAGTGGTAAATATGGTCGGAAGTATCAGATGTTCGCTTTGAGGGACGCCATAAACCCATCCCTGGTGGCTTGACTGTGGCCGTCCGGGCCACAGACACCCTCAAATCGAACATCTGATACTTCCTTCTTTCTAAATTTTACCCTACCTGAATAGTTACCCCAAATTGAATAATAATATAGGTGGAGCCATGGAAAAAATTGTAACTGCTATTATGCCAGGTCTTTGTGCCAGAGTTGTTGTGAGTGAAGGCGACAAGGTAGCAAAAGGCCAGGAAGTTGCTGTAATTAACTGTATGAAAACTGAAATCAGTGTGAACAGTGAATATGATGGGATTGTAAAAAGTGTTGTCTCAAAAGAATGGGATGAACTTCAAGTTGGTGACCCAATGGTTCTGTTAACTGTTGATAATAATGGATGATGACAGGAACAAAAAATGATAAAAAAAATCTTAATTGCCAATAGAGCTGAGGTCGTTTCGCGTATTGCCCGCACCTGCCAAAAAATGGGAGTGAAAACTGTAGGGATTTACTCTGAAGCTGACAAAGATTCTCCATATCTAAGTTCGGTTGATGAAACAGTATGCGTAGGACCTTCAAATCCGACAGAGAGCTATCTAAACATTCAAGCTATAATAGATGCTGCAAATAAGACAGGTGCAGACGCTGTTCATCCCGGCTATGGTTTTCTTTCAGAGCGAGGAATCTTTGCCAAGGCGGTAACAGATTCAGGAATGTCCTGGATCGGTCCTCAACCGGAAATTCTACTCGCCATCAGTTCGAAATGCTATATGAGGCAACTTGCAGTCGAAGTTGGAGCAGAAGTAACTCCAGGTACATTAAACCCTGTCAA
>JGI24023J19991_10000022_pt1 | contig 82834 bp, 67 predicted proteins | sample Cruoilmetagenom1_FD_19991 | JGI IMG/M metagenome (IMG submission 19991)
TCCACAACCAAAACATCATTTTTATAATGTTTTATTAGAAATAACCACCGCGCTACTTTTATCGTTGAAGTATGCCAATAAAAATAGATGCATCTATAGAGACCCCTATAGATGCATCTATTCAAAAAAACATCAAAACAACTTTTTAAAAATTATCTAATATAAAAAACATCCCCTCTACTAGAAAGAGGATGTTTTTACATTCTATTGCAACAACTACTATTTATTAAGCTCTTCTCTTAAATTTTTATAGTTTTTGTATCCTTAGTAATTTTTATATTCATAGAATTTTCTCTTGTTTTCTGTCTGTAACTTTGAAACTTCTTTATTTGAAAGATTTTTGAATTTTTTGAAATTATCTTCCATATCTTCCATCATTTACTTCTTCATTTTATTGACACCCTTTTGCATTTTTTTTAATTTCTTGTAACTAGCCTTTGATTGCTTGTTATTAAATTTACCTTTATATTTTTTGTATTCTTTCTTCTTTTCGTGCTTAGGCTTCTTCTCTCCATATCCAAAAGCATTACCAACCAACACTAACCATGAAACTAATGAAAAAAAACAACTCCTAAAATACAAACTGCTAGCAACATCTTTGTCGCTTTCTTCTTCTCACTTCCCATGTGCTCTTTCTTTAAATTAATCTTAAATAAAACTTCTTTTTCCAAATGACTTAGTTTCAAATTATTGTCTATTTAGATTTAAAAATCAAATCACCCCTTTATAGCTTAAGAAGATAGATTTTATTCCTTCCACTACCTTCAGAAAAAAATTGTTCTCCTTGAACAAAAACAAATTCCTGAAAAACTAAGCTAGCCCTATTTAATGCTAAATACTCTAAAATTACATAGATTGTTTTATTTGATTTTTTAGCTTTTTATAGTTTTTCTAATTTCTTTTTTATTCTTAAAAGAATAGCTATTTATACCTGTATAATATTCTTTATCACCGATTTGAGTACCTTGATTTTCTCTACTGGTATATGAAATGACAATAGAAACAGTTTCTCCTTTTTTTAAATACAAAACACTCATTGATGGATAAGGCGTAAACACCAAGTCATTATAATCAATTATATTGTTTAATTGATTATAAACTTCTTTAAAACCTGGTTGTGGCGTATATTTCTCTAAACTATAAAATGACTTAGAGGAAAAAGAATAACTTTTTACAGTTGCAAAGTCGAAAACAACTCTTACAAAAATAAACAAACGAATACTTGCTTTTTTATTTTTAAAAAAGTTTGCAAAACAATCAATGAAAAAAGCAACATACAAAAAAATAACAGGTGCTACCAACAACAAATATCTTCTTTCAAAAACATAAACAAAAAAAGAAAAAATTAACCAAAAAATAACTTCCTAAAATTACACTTTAAAAATTAATCTTGTTTTTAGTTTTAAAAGACAACACAAATCCAACTAAAGTTAGCAAAAAATAGTCCCTAAATAATTCCAAAAATATCCAAAGAAATAGTTGTGATGACTCACACTTAAGACCATTATCACAAGATGCTTAAAATAAAAAATATCAACAAACCAATGACTGAAAATCCAACAAATAGTTTATATTTCTTTTATAACAATAGATACACCAATAAAATTGGTAAAAGAAAAATAACAAAACTCTTGGCAAAAACTGCTATAATAAAACTTAAAAATAACAAAGCCTGGTTCTTCCAAGATTTCTTTCTTTTATTGTTAAACAATAAAAGAAAGACGATCAAACTAAAAAACTGCCAACTCATAACCCCTAACCTGCCTGCTCCAAGCAATGTGACAATAAGAAAAAGTAATCAAAGATAAAAAAATAATTCCCACATTATTATTAAAAACTTTCCTACCTAACAAAAATGCTAAAAAATATTTGCCGTCCCGAAAAGAACCACTATAATTCTCATTGTAAATTCACTTGAAATTCCCCAAAAAAATGCAATTAGGACAAGGAGATCTGGAAATAAAGTATCCTTCTTTTCAATAAATCCAGAGTCTAATAATGGAAAGCCGCGTTCAATAATCCCCTGGACTTGCATTAGTGTAAAGTTTTCATCAATCCAATAGCTTGTATTTCCCAACTTATACACTTATAAAAAATCCCATTACAACTAAAAAGCCTAAAAGCAGAAAACTTCTATCATCTTTCTTTTGATAAACAAAATCAATACACCTCTTAAACATCAAATATTCTATAAATAATAACTCGTAATAATACATTTTTAACAAACATTTGTCAATAAAAAAACTCTTGCTACGTAACATGTTACGTAGCAAGAGTTGAGAAAATCAAAAATCCATTTCCAAAACTCCAGACTTTATTTTTATACCGTAATATTTAAAAGCAATCCTAAGAAATGAGTTGTGCTTCCTCCTAACACAAAAAGATGCCAAATTGCATGATGATATGGGAGTTTTTTCCAAGATAAGAAAAACAAACCTACCATATAACATGCTCCGCCTATGCACAGCCACATAATAACATTTGGGGGAATCAAATTAATTGCAGGCTTAAAAACAAACAAAATCATCCAACCCATCAAAACATACAATGTTGCTAAAATTAATTCACCTTTCTCTGCTAATATCACTCTTAACACAATCCCAATGATTGCTACAGACCACACAGCACCCAATAATGACCAACCCCAAGGTCCACGTAAATAAATCAACGAAATCGGAGTATAAGTTCCAGCAATTAAAAGAAAAATACCTATATAATCAAAATATCTAAAGAACTTTTTTATTCGAGGATTTTGAAAACTGTGGAATAATGTTGAAGAGAGATATAAAAAAATCAAAGTAGTTCCAAAAACACTGAGACTCACAAGATGCCAAACGTTGCCATGTGCCCTTGCAAAAACAACTAAAAGAACTAACGCCACAACACTTAGACTTGTACCAATACCATGAATAAGACTATTTGCTATTTCTTCTTTTTGGCTTTGATACTGCAAAGAAACAATTCCTTTTTCAATTTTCAATAGTCTTTCTTTTACAGTCATAACTTGATTTGATATTTTTAGAACTAAATCTCCTTTCGTTTACTAAATGATAACACACCTATTTTTATTTTTCATTCAACAAAAAAACTCCCCTTTCTTTAGGGAGAATTTTTTAAATGTCTTCAATCTTCTATAGGCCTGCTTCTTGTAGTTTTTTCACCAATCTCTTCTGGTCACGTGAAAGATTCTCCGGTATTCTAACTTGGATCTCAACCAAATGACTACCTCTTCCAAATCTATCTTCCCTATTAATTCCTTTGTTTCTGATCTTGAATATATCCCCAGACTGAGTTCCAGCTACTATCTTCATTTTTATAACACCTTCAATTGTTCCAACATCAATTTTATCTCCCAAGGCTGCTTGTGAAAATGAAATCTTGACCTTTGAAACTATATCATCACCACTTCGCTTGAAATTTTGATCTGGTTTGATATGAATTGTTATGAATAAATTTCCTGCATGTCCGCCTCCGATTGGAATCTCTCCATGTCCGGTTGCTCTGATTGTTTGTCCATCTTCTATTCCTGCTGGAATTTTAATATTAACCTTTTGATAATCACGAACAACTCCGTCCCCCCCACACTTGCTACATTTTTCCTTAGGAATTTGTCCTTTTCCATGACATTTTTCACAAGGAACTACTTGCTGAATTGCTCCAAACATACTTCTCATTGTTTTGTGAACTTTTCCTGCACCACCACAAGTTTCACAAGTTTTTGTATTTTTATCTTTAGCACCTGTTCCCTCGCACTTGTCACATAAAACTCTTTTATAAAGTTCCACTTTTTTTTCTGTCCCTAGTGCCATCTCTTCAAATGTAATTTCTACATCAACTGCTACATCCGAACCAACCTTCTCTTGAGAGCTAGCAGAACCCCCAAAACCAGTTTGAGAAAAAAGATCAGAAAAAAGATCTTCGAACCCACTGCCAGAACCTCCGGCATTGGACTGTCCAAAATCAAAATTGAAACCACCAGCACCACCAGCATTAGCGCCCTCAAAGGTTTGTCCAAACTGATCATATTGTTGCCTTTTTTGCTTATCTGATAGTGTCTGGTAAGCCCCATTTATTTCCTTAAACTTAGCTTCGTCACCACCTTCTTTATCTGGATGATGTTTATGTGCTAATTTCCTATATGCTTTTTTAATTTCATCATCAGATGCTGTTTTTTCAACACCCAAAATAGAATAAAAATCTTTACTCATCTTATAAAATTCGCTAATTTTTTATTATCACTGGAGATCAAATCTCAATACTTTCAATTTTCTGATCTTCTTGTTTGATTTTAACCTTCTCCAATTTAACAAGTATAGCGAAAATTATGGAAACTGTCCAGAACAAAATCATGTTAGAAATCCAAACAATTGATCTAACCGTAACAAAAACTGCAAATGCTCCACCAATAGGCAAAACTTCTGAAGCAATAACTCTTCCGTTAATCAAATCATTAGCTCTCTTATTAATCAAGTTGTGCAAAACCTCGTCTATTCTTTCATTCCCCATCAAATCAACTCCTAGCTTTTCTTCTAAAATCAAGCGGTTCTTCTCAATTACCAACCTCTCTTTTTCCCAAATCTCTCTTTCTAGACCTGCTTCCATCTGTTTTTTGGTCTCCTCATCAACTTCCTCTTTGATCTCCTTTAAAACAGTTCCCTCTAAAGATATATCCTGGGAACGCAAAATCCTTTGAAAATATTCGTCCACAGTCACTCCCTCAACAATCCAACCAATTTCTTCATTTGGCATAACTGCGTTCATAACTCCAAATGCCATTCTCGTTGTTTGAATTGGAAGTTTAAGTTTAAAACGAGGAATATCTCCAATTTTTTGTAAATTAGCAATTGAAAAATAAAAACCCACGGAAATTAAAAAACAAAAAACTGTACCAATCATAGGAATTCCTCTCTTTAGAATTCTATATACATTAATTTGTATCCTATTATATTGTTCCTCTTTTATTCGCTTAATCGCCAAGACACAAGAACAAGAGGTTGCGATCCAGATCAAAAAAGCACTAAAAATATATTCTTTACTCAAAAGAATACTGCCCATCATACCAAAAGAACACACTACGTATAGAATATTCCTATCATGCTCAACCACAACAAAAAAATAAAAAACTATAAAAGCAAGTAGAAAAATAATTATGGGATAAAGAAGATTATCATACCCACTAACATAAAAAGAGTGATACAGCGAGTACCATCCTAAAGAGAATAATATCAAACTACTAGAAATTAAACCGTAAAATAATTTTCTATTTTTCATTTTAAATTTTTCATTTTAAATTATCAGCAGGACACAATCCCTCCTCAAAAAAGAAACAGAATTCTTCTTTTGAACTATTCGTCCGCCAAGTCCAACCCTCGCAACTTCCTCCTTTCATAGTCAAATTTTTTGCCATCTCAGACAAATCTAACCTCCACTCACCTTCTTCTTTCAAGAAAAAATATGGATTATCACTTTCATAGCTTAGAGGATATATGTACGCCACAGCAGAATTATCTTTGATTTTGAAATTCATTTTAGCACCACCATTACAGTCAACTTCTCTTTTCATATTGTTACAAGTAAGATTGACCATTTTTCGTGAACTCCTGGACATATTTGCTAATACTGATGTTTTATCACACTCTTTTTCTACTCTAAAATATTCATCCAGAACCTTCTTCACCTCTAAATAACCCTCCTCTTCCACGCTTAGCTTTGGCTCACTTTCTGTACATTCGCCGTTCATACATCCACAATCAACCATTTCTCTTTGAATAAAATTACTTTCATCGCAAACTCGATCACAATCAATTTGTTGGGAATTCTTAGCTACACAATCAAATCCACACGTGCAGTTAGAAAAACGCATTTCGCATTCATTATTCGTCTCACATTTTTTATCAACACTTGGATTTTTTTTGTCTAATAAATTCTCTATAGTAATCTTCTTGGAAGAAACTTCTTTTATTCCCAAAATATCATGTCTAGTCAATACACCGTTATTATCAATTCTGTCTTTGCTGTATTGAAAAGAAAATTGATAAGCACCTTCACCTGGTAATAATTTATAGAGTTCTGGATAAAAAGAAAATTTGATTTTTTCTTCTGAGTCTATAATAGAAAATTCGCTCTTACATTTTTTTTCAGTATAAACATCAAGAAATTTACTATCTTCTTTTGTGGAATAGACCTTAAGAGGAGGGAGCCCTTCACAGGGTTTTCTAAAATAAATTTTCCTATCTGATATATTCAGCAATGTTAGTACTATTTTCTCACCTGTTTTATAAGAATCATTATCAAGCTTTATTTGCAAAACTTTCTCTGTCAAACTTGGCTTCTCAACGTTTTTTTCTTGATTAGAGAAAACAAGCATAAAAATATACACTACCGGAAAACTAAGAACAACAAATAGTCCAACTTTTTGCCACAACATTAGACCTTCTGAAGATTTTTCCATTTTATTTAAATTTAGTTTTTATTTTTTTGCTTTAAACTTTCCCTCTCATAATAACACCTTCTTCTCTTTTTTGTTTTCTTATTGCGTTCTTTTGTAATGCCATAACAACAGTTCTAATCATAACTGGATTTTCAACCTGCTTAAAAGTAAATCTAGCTTTTTCACCAGCAGTTTGGATATATACTTGTCCAAACTTCAACAATGTTGGCACAACACCATGGATTTCAGTTGTTACATCCTGAATTTTCCCATGTTCAAGTTCACTAATTTCACGTCGGAAAAGTCCAATTTGCTCAATACTAATGATTCTTTGATCTGTTACAATCCAAATGTCACAGAAAAAATCAATCCACATCACAAAAAGACCAACCCAAAAACCCAAGATCACAAAACTCATAAACACATTAAAAACGTTATTGCTAATTTCAATTGATAAATCATTAATTATCGCTGGAACAATAACAAAAACAGCTATAATTCCAATCAAAAAAAAGAAAAAAGGAATTAATCTCCCAAACAAAATTAACCAATGTCTTCTTAGAATAAGAATTATTTCTTCGTCCTCTCTTTTACCCTTAAATTTGTAATCTAAAAATTTGTGCTGATAATCTCGGCTTTTTTCATTCATAAAAAGAATCTTTAAAATCCAAATCACCTTGAATGGCACTAAAATTGAACGTTAAAGAGCTCCAATCAATCTGAATTGCATTCGACACATTAAAAGTTAAGGCAAACAAAAATCCCACCACAAAAAGCAATATTGTAATAGTTGAAAATTTTTCACTTAATTTATTCGCTTTTAAGTGATAGATAATAGCAAAGGCACCACCAAGAGAAAATAATAAAAATAAAAAATATGCTATAAGTAGCAAATTAATTGTCATCAAAAAATATTTTAAAGAATTATACTCTATCCTCTGGAATTTCAAATCCCAAATGTTTATACGCAGCATCTGTAACACGTCTACCCCTGGAAGTCCTTTCAATAAAACCAAGTTGCATCAAAAATGGTTCGTACACCTCCTCAATTGTCTGCACATCTTCAGAGAAAGCGGCTGCGATTGTTTGAACACCAACAGGACCACCAGCAAATTTAGTTATAATAATATCCAAAACCTCTCTATCAGCTGACTCCAACCCTAAATGATCCACATCCAAAATCTCAAACGTAGCAGAAACTGTATCCTTAGAGATAAGCTCATGGTCATTCATCTGAGCATAGTCCCTAACCCTTTTCAACAATCTATTAACAATTCTAGGCGTCCGTCTTGCACATTTTGCGATACTATTTCTACCAGCTAAATCTGTAGTAACCCCTAAAATTTTGCTATTTCTCTCAATAATCTTACACATCTCCTTGTCTGAATAGAATTCTAGCTTGTTAATAATACCAAATCTATTCCTAAGTGGTGCAGATAACATTCCTAGTCTAGTCGTTGCTCCTATTAAAGTAAACTTCGGCAATTCCAATTGGATTGTCCTAGCTGATGGACCTTTACCAACAATAATATCAAGTTTTCCATCTTCCATCGCGGGATAAAGAACCTCTTCAACAACCTTGCTCAATCTATGAATTTCATCAACAAACAAAATATCTCCGTCATTTAAGTTGGTTAAGATTGAACCTAAATCACCAACTCTTTCAATAGCTGGTCCTGATGTGGTTTTAATTCCGGTCTGCATCTCTCTTGAGATAATATGCGCCAATGTTGTTTTCCCTAGTCCAGGAGGACCAAACAATAAAATATGATCTAGAGACTCTTTTCTCTTCTTAGCCGCACCCATTAAAATATGGAGATTTCTCTTTATAATATCCTGTCCAACATAATCTTGTAATGTCTTTGGTCTTAATGTAATATCTAATTGTTCGTCTGCATCTTCTTGTCTATTAGTCTCTATCATCCTTTGAAAATTAACTCTTTATTCGTATGTTTATTCTAGCATTTTTTACAGTTTACCGACACAAAATTTTTCCAAATAAAGCTGTACTAATAATATCTCTTGACAAATTTTTCACTTTATGCTAGTATGCTTTAACGTAGATTAATAGTTTTGTCAGAGTTTTTTTACATTTTTGATATCGACCTGTAGACAAGGGTGCTCTGAACTCCCAGGGAATACTTTTTAGTTTAGGTTAGTTTGGTTTCGACTGGGCTATCCTCAGATTTATTCCTGCCTTACACCTTGTTGTGTAAGCTTTTATTGTCTACAGATTAATGTTAGAAATGCGTTTTTAAACTGCTCCTTACAAGGAGCAGTTTTTTATTATTCCAAAAAATAAATACAACTCCATTAATCCTTTTGTGTTTCTATTTCATCTTTTTGTTCATCTTCTTTGACATATTCAATCTCCGTAATAACGTGTGCTACCTCGTCAAGGGTAGTCTTTCCTTGCAAAACTTGGAAAATTCCATCTTGTCCCATCGAAAGCATTCCTTCCTCAACAGCTTTTTCTCGAATTTCGATAGTAATTGGATTCATTGTCAAAAACTTCTGCATCTCTCTATTAATCTCTAGGACCTCTGTGATAGCAAATCTTCCCTTAAAACCTATATTGTGACACTTTTCGCATCCTACTGACTCATAAACCATTTCAACTGAATCTGGGACGTCTATATTCACCTTAGGTGAAATTCTTTTTATAACAGATTCGATTACTTTCTTCTCCTTTGGAAAAACAGCTCTCTTTTTTTTACAATGTGGACATAAAATTCTCACTAAACGCTGAGCTATAAAACAATTTGTTCCAGATGATAAATCGGACATAGAAATTCCCATGTTGATAAGACGCTGAATTGACCCCGCTGCACTATTTGTATGCAAAGTTGTTAGAATTAGATGCCCAGTTAATGCAACTTTATAAGCAGCACTTGCGCTTTCAGCATCTCTAATTTCTCCGACCATAACAATATCTGGATCTTGTCGCAAAAGAACTCTCATGGCACTAGAAAAAGTATAGTTTTCTGATTCCTTTACTTGAGTTTGCAAAATTCCCTCCATTTGATATTCAATTGGATCCTCTATTGTAATAAGCTTTAATGCAGGATCTTTTAGGTAATTCAAGATACTATATAATGTCGTAGTTTTACCACTTCCAGTAGGTCCTGTATCCATGATAATTCCATTTGAGCGCGCAATATTTCGCTTGATTTTCTCTAAATTATACGGATTTATATTTAATTTTTCCAAATTAGTAACCTGTACACTTTGACTAAGTAGTCTCAATACCATGACATCACCAAATCCCCCTAAAATAATAGACACTCTAACATCCACACTTTCGTCTTCTTTTTCTGGATTTTCACTGGTATAAACAATTTTAAATCTTCCATCAAGTACACCTTCTCTAGTCCCAGTCTTAACCCCCATTAAATTTTTAATTTCATTTAGAACCGTCAAATAATCATTCATAACGAGCAATGCTATATTATGTAAAACACCATCGATTCTGAATCTAATTTTAAAGTCCTTCATTCCTGGTTCAATATGTATATCACCAGCGCCTGTATAAATAGCTCCTATCAGAATATATCTAACTAAATCTTTCGGAGGAAGTGTCTTAAAAAGCCCTTCGAATTCTTCATAATTATCCCTAATTGCATCCATTGCCTCAAGAACTTCATCTTTGATGAAAATTCCACGTGCAAGTGATTGAACAACAATTTTTTCATACAAATCAATTAGATATTCTCCCTTACCAACAACACGTTGAAGTTCTTCAATTGAAGTAATTCCTGAAACAGCCTTCAAAATTCCATCTTGCTCCAAAGTAACCATACCATTTTCGAGAGCTGCACTCTTAATTTCATCTTCAGGTGCCATTTTTTCAATAGCATCTTTAATTTCATCTGTTATTACCAATATTTCAAAAATCCCCACTCGCCCTTTATAACCTAAACCATGACATTTATGACAACCTTTTGGTCTCCAAAGCTTTTCGATGTGTTTAGGGACTGAAATATCAGCCTTAGGAGAAATAAGCGCCAACATTTTTTTAATCATATCGATTGTTTCCCTTGCAGGAACATACTCTTCTCTACAATGAGGACATAGCCTTCTTAACAAACGCTGTGCAACAAAAGCATTTATAGCAGGTGCTATTAAATTTGGTTTAATTCCCAAATCTACAAGACGACCAATAACACCAGTCGAACTATTTGCATGAGTGGTTGAAAGCACTAAATGACCTGTAAGAGATGCATGTACAGCAATCTCAGCAGTCGCCTCATCTCTAATTTCTCCAACCAAGATAATATCTGGATCTTGTCGCATAATAGCTCTTAGACCACTTTCAAATGTATATCCTTTTGATTCTTCAATTTGAGTCTGACTAATACCTGGTAACTGATACTCAACTGGATTTTCAATACTAATTATTTTCTTATCTATTGAATTCAAACGATTAACTAAAGCATACAAAGTTGTAGTCTTTCCACTTCCAGTAGGACCAGAATTGATGATTGCTCCCTGCTTTTTCTCTGACTCCTTAATAAGCCACTCATAATTAAGCCCCTCAAGTCCCATTTTATCTAAAGACAAATCTTCAATATTTTGACTCAACAAACGTATTACGATATTTTCACCAAAATTTCCTGGTAGAACTGAAACACGAACATCCATTGGGCTTTGACCTTCTCTGTCGATAGAAAAACGTCCATCCTGAGCAGAATCTCTAACATTAATCATCATCTTACCTAGAACCTTAACTCTTGCCACAATAGTTGGGTAAATATGAATAGGGAAAGAAGCAACTTTTTGCAAAACACCATCAATACGAAATCTCAAACGTACCTTTCCGCTTTGTTGTGGTTCAAAATGTATATCAGATGATTCCAATTTAATCGAACCAGCAAGAATCATATTAAGAACTTTAGTAACAGGAAGATCTTTAATTTTCTTATCCATATCCAAAACACTCTTAGTTTGATCTTCAAACGCAGCAAGCTCCTCACCAGTCAAACCAGCTCTTAGAGTATCTAATATCTCACTAAGGTTGTCTCTTTTATATTCATCCCATGCCCTTTCCAAAGAAGACTTAGAAACAACAAATAATTCAATAATTGTTCCATCATCTTCCAAATCAGCAATAAAATCCCTAACTTTTCCATCTTCAGGATTAATGGAGACTAATTTTATTTTTCTTTCTAGTCTATACACGACAGCAATACCAAGCTTTCTTGCGGTTTCCTCATCTATAAAACCTACATTTTCTTGATCAATTGGAAAAATATTTAAATCTAAATACGGCAAATGTAAACTTTTCGCCAATTTAGAAGCCTCTTCTTCTTCAGAGTCTCTCTTTAGGTGAGTTAACGCTTTTTGCACTTTACTTCTTTTTGTGAAATGCATCCCTTCTTTCTTTTTCTTCTTCCTCTCAACACCCTCTATTTTCTCTTTTTGTTCTAATTCTCGTCTCCTTACTTGACGCTTTCTTCTTAACTCAAAATGTCTACGCTCTTTTTCCTCGGGTGTCTCATCATCTTCGTATATAACTCTCTCTTCATCAAAATCGCTTACCTGACTGGCTTTTTGGGCCTCATCAGAATCACCATTTTTTTGATTTTGTTTTTCTTCTTCACCCATACCTATGCCAGTTATTTATATTTATTTTGTAAACTTAATTTGCTTTTATTATAGCACAATGAGACAATCTTGTGTAGAATCAAAAGCTATCTATTGTTTCGTCTCTTAAAATTTTCCACTTCCCCACGGAGAGTTCTTGCGCACGAACATTTTCCTCCAAATCAAGCTTTTTGAAAATTTCTTTCAAATTGTCTTTATTTAATTCTAAACCTGCAACAAGATTGTTTAATAATTTTTTACGTGGATTAGAAAAACCATTTTTAACAACTTGAAAGAATCTCTTTTCTAGAACCAAAGTTTCTCTATTTCCCTTNAATGGAACAATATGAATTATAGCTGAGTCCACTTTTGGCACAGGGGAAAAAGCTTCCTTTGAAACTTCCTTTANAATCTTAACATCCCCAAAATATTGGACAGAAATTGATAGAATACTCATGGATGCAGCTTTGCTACATATTCTTTTTGCAATTTCCTTTTGAACTAACAAGGTAAGAGAATTTGGTCTTATTTTAGTTTCCAAAAAAAGACGTATGAGTTTTCCTGTTATATAATAAGGTATATTAGCTACAACCTTATACTCCTTGATTTTGTTTTCTTCTAAAAAGAGTGGGAGATTAACTTTTAAGATATCGTCTTCACTAACTATCGGAAAACAACTCTCTCCTTTATATTTATCAGCTAAATATTGTATCATTCTACGATCTTTCTCTATACAAAAAACATTTTTCGAAAAAGAAAGAATTTTATCTGTTAACAATCCTGTCCCTGGACCAATCTCTAGAATGGTTTCTTTTTTGTCTATCTTCGCAGTATCAACAATTAAATCCAAAAATTTTTCTTCCTTTAAAAAATTTTGACCCAGTGATTTCTTAGCTTCTGGCGAGTTGCTAAAAAAAGGCTCTCTTTCGTTACTTTGTTTTTTTAAAAAATTTCTCTTTTCTTGTTTTGTAGTCATATTTATACTTTAGTTATTTTCTTGCACTATTTCTTCCACTTTTATATTAACAAGACCTTTAACAAGTTGTGCAATCCTTTCAAACGCAACAGCCTCTAGATCTATTCTTCTCCCTGTCCATTTTTCTGGACCAAAATCTCTCACCTCTACAATTACCTGTTTCCCATTCTCGTTATTAGTAACTCTAAGCCAAGTGCCTCTCGGGAAAATTCTGGAAGCGCAGGTAAGCTTACCTGTGTAACGATACCAACTAGCAATTCCGCTTTTTTTAACCTTACCAACCTTGATTTTTGTACCAACTCGTATGATTTCATCAATTGGTTCTTTTATTATTTCAGAAGAAACAATCTCTTTAGAAATTTCTTTACCATTTTTATATGTAATTTTGTATTCTATTTTTTCCTGACCCTTCTGACCCTCTTGCTGAACATTTCTTTTTTTCCACGATAACTTCTTGTCTTCATTCTCTACAGTTTCGAAACTAATATCCTTTTTTTTCGTTACGGTCTCTGTATTTATCCTAGTAACTACTATTTCATCTCCTGCTTGAAAGATCTCATCTATTTTAGGTTCAACTTCATCTAGCTTATTTAAATTTACATCTTTTTCATTTAACAAATCTTTGATTGTAAATGTAAAGGTGTTTGCCTTAACCATTTTATCATCAACTAATATCTCGACATCACGCTTTCTCCATATTTCAATAACCATCCCAGGAAGTAATCTTGTCTTATCACTAGGAACAATCCAATCCCCCTCTTTAAGTTCAAACTCAAATTCATCTTTGAGTTCAGAAATGTCATTGCTCGTTGAAAAAATCCTATATTTCAAACCTTCATCAATTACAACTAGTTCTTTTTCTTTGGGATAAGTGAAATTCCTTTTCTCACTGAAAAACAAAAATACTGATCCTTGCCAAATCAGCCATACAACAACTAGAAATACAACAATTTTCATCAACTTTATAATTTTCATCAATGCAAGTATATCATAAAAAAAATGCAAAAAACAACCTATCATTCTCCTTTTTCAACTACAAAAAACACCTTTAAAAAAGTGTTTACAACAAAATATACTTGACATATCTATCTAAACATGTTATGATTAAGAACATAGCAGTACCTTTATCCATATTTTTGCACAAATCAGAAACTCTCATTCAAGAGAGAAAGGAGTTCGTTATGTCAAGAAAAGATCTGGAAATTACTCAATTGAAACTAATAATAGAAGAGCTGGGAAAAGAAGTGCTTGAGCTAAGACACAGAAATTCTGAACTTGAAAAAATTTCAATGATTGATGGACTAACTGAAATCCCCAACAGAAGATTTTTTGACACAAGAGTTGAACAAGAATTGCGTAAAGCAAAACGCGACATACAACCATTATCACTGGTAATGATCGACATTGATTACTTTAAAAAGTTTAACGATTTTTACGGTCACCAAAAAGGTGATGTAGTCCTTAAAAGTATAGCTCAAAAACTTCAGAGCACACTATACAGACCAGGTGATATTGTTGCACGTTATGGAGGAGAAGAATTTATTTTTGTTCTTCCGAATACTCCAGGATCTGGAGCAGAAATTGTTGCCGAAATTGCACGAGGGCGCATCGAAGAGTTAGATATTGAACATGTATGCTCAGATGTTTCCGATGTCGTAACGTTAAGCATGGGGATTGCTACCCTTTCAAACAAAGAAGATACTGTTAAGAGTTTGCTTGAAGAAGCGGATCAAAATCTTTACAGAGCAAAAAAATGTGGTCGTAATAGAGTTTATCAATAAACTTCATTGCAACGCAGAATCCAAATCTTGGGTTCTGCGTTTTTAATTTTAAATAATTACCAAAGTTCAAAAACATGTTAAGACTTAAAAATCAAAATATTTTTAGTTTAATGTCAAAATAAAAAAGGGGTAAAGATACTTTTATCTCAATCCCTTTTCACACTCCACCACTCAGTAAACACTTTCTTTATACAATTTTTTTAGAGATTGAAGCTTTTTTGTTGAACTTAAAAATAACTGATAATATAGCCGAACAAAAAACAACAGATAGAATTTCATTTGTTAAATTAAGAACCCCACTCTTTTGTAAAAACAAGAAACAATACACTACCAAAAATAACGCCAATACAGTCTTCAACTTTCCAAAACTATTGGCTGCGATAGAAATATTAAGCCCAAAGTGTTCATTTGCAAAATCAACAATCCATCTTGATAGCTGACCAAACACATCAACTACCACAAGAAAAAGAACCAGCTCATTAAACAAAATATCAATCTGTGCAAAATAAATCAAAGAAAGTAAATAGCGAATCTTATCGCAAAAAGGATCTAATTCTTTACCAACATCAGTAACTAAGCCTGTAGCACGAGCAACCATTCCATCCAGTACATCCATGAAAGCAGCAATAATAAAAACTACTATTGCCAGATGAGTAAACTGAAAATAATATAAGAACATTGAACAAACAGCCAATAAAATACCCCCAGTCGTAATTGCATTCGGATGCAAAATATACGTATCTTTCAGTACTACTTTTCTCAAAGAATCCTTATTGTTCTTGATAGTTTCATAGGACAATACAATAGAAAAAAAACAAAACAAAGTTGTAAAAACAACCAAGATAATGTCCATAACTTCCATTCTCCTAATTTAAAGGATTTAAAACAGACTTTGTAAATAAAATAGATACAAAGAGACAGACGACAAAGAACTTCAAATTATCTTACCAGAAACAAAAGAAAAATCAACTATTCCAAGACAAAAGCTTAGGCATTTTCTAGTGGGGCAAATCCTTTAGCTAACTTCTTGAGACCTACGGTTGGGAAGACAATACTAAAGGTTTTTTCATCTTGAGAAACAATGATTCCATTTCCAAACTCTGGATGCTTTATGTTTTCACCATCACGAAAATCTGAACGATTTTTTTGCTTCTTGTTTTTATTCATATTAAATCTATTTATTTTTTTTGAAAAATCTTTTCTATTATCGAAATAATCATCAAGTCCTTGATTAATAACAGTTTCACTCTGAAAAAAATCACCTTCATTATAACTTTCATCATAACGTTGCTCAAATAACTTAGGTTCGATTTCATCAATAAATCTAGATTTTACAGAAATTTGAGTAGAACCATATATATTCCTTTTCATAGTGTAAAGCAGGTAAGCCTTTTGTTTTGCCCTTGTAATACCAACATAACAAAGTCTTCGTTCTTCTTCCATTTCACTTTCACTCATTGTTGCCCTTGAGTGTGGCAACAAACCCTCCTCCATACCAACAATAAAGACGCTGTTATATTCAAGTCCTTTAGCGCTATGTAGTGTCATAAAAGGAACAACTTCCGTAATTCCTAAATCATTATCCGTCTGAGAAACTAAGGATACTTCCTCCAAAAATGATTCTAATCCATCTTCATACCCATCAAATTTTCTTGCAACTGTTAAAAGCTCTTGTACATTTTCATGTCTTATTTGTCCTTCCTCACCATCTTTAGCCAACATTTTTTCATAACCGCTTTCATTGTATATTTTTTCTATTAACTCTGCGACTGTCTTTGTTTGAGATGCCATAAGAGAGTCTCCCATGAGTTTGTAGAATTTCTGCAATTCTTTTGCTTTCGAAGGTGGGATACCGAATTCCCTAGAATCATTAGCTTTGGCAATTTTTTCAACAGTTCGAAGAAGATCTCCTTCAAACTGGTTAGCTAAATTGAAAATCTTTTCAACAGTCTTATCACCCAATCCCCTTGCAGGAATATTTATTATTCGTTCAAATCCAATCTTATTTTTTGTATTATGCACAAAGAATAAATACGCTAAAATATCTTTAACTTCTTTTCTTTGATAAAATTTCATACCGCCGATAATCTTATACGGAATCCCTGCCTTCATAAAAGCTTCCTCCATTGCACGAGATTGAGCATTTGTTCTATATAAAACGGCAAAATCATCGAATTTATGACCTTCTTCTTTTTTCATTTTTTGAATTTCTTCTGTCACAAAATTAGCCTCTGTTTTTTCATCCCTAGCCTCAAAAAGTGTCAGAAGATCACCACTATCATTCTCGGTCCACATATTCTTCTCTTTTCTATTCACGTTTTTAGAAATCACTTGATGAGCCGCATCAAGAATGTTTTGAGTACTTCGATAGTTTTGTTCCAGCAACACTACCTTTGCGTCCGGATAATCCTTTTCAAAATCTAAAATATTTTGCACATCTGCACCTCTCCATCCATAAATAGACTGCCAGTCATCACCTACAACACAGATGTTATTATTTTTATCTGCCAACATTTTCAAAAGTGTATATTGAGCGTGATTCGTATCCTGATACTCATCTACCATAATATAACGAAACATTGTCTGATACTTCTGTAAAATATCAGGATTTTCACGCATTAGTTTTACTGTAAAAAGAATGATATCATCAAAATCCAAAGCATTCGCCAACTTCAACTCCTTAGCGTACCTCAAGAAACATTTTGCAACTGTTTCTTCAAAATAGCTCCCTTGTTGCTGCTCAAACATTTCTGCATCAATAAGTTTGTTTTTGGCAGAAGAAATTGCTCCTAAAATTGCCTTTGGCTTAATTTGTTCCTGTGATACCTCCAATTCTCTCATAACTCTTTTCATAAGAGCTAATTGATCTTGATCATCATAAATAACAAACTTCGAATCAAAGCCTATTCGATCAATTTCTCTTCGCAAAATCCTGACACAAATAGAGTGAAAGGTTCCAACATGCGGAACATCTGAAGAAAAAGATGAAAGCTCCTCTGGAAGATTAAGTAATTCCTTCACCCTTGATAACATTTCTCCTGCTGCTTTATTTGTAAAAGTAACAGCTAGAATATTTTTAGGTGAAATATTTTTTTCTAATATTAAATAAACAATTCTAAAAGTAAGCGCCCTGGTTTTACCACTACCCGCACCAGCCAAAATTAAAACGGGTCCTTCTGTCTTTAAAACAGCCTCTTTTTGTTTATCATTTAAGCTATCTATCAATTTTGACATCTATGTTTATTTTAATTTCATATTATTTTATTTACTATAACATATTAGCTTAAACTTTTGCTTTTGTCACAAATATAAAAACTCTTAGTGCTAACATATTGAATACTCTTAGATATTTATATATACTTAGATTATTAAATTAATTTTTTTATTAAAAAAATGAAAATTAAAGTTGATAAGGAACTCTGCATTGGATGCCAAACTTGTGTTGCTAGTTGCCCTGAATCTTTTCAAATAAACGAAGAAGGTAAATCAGTCGCCATCTCACAAGATGAATTTCCTTGCACTATGAAGGCAGTAGCAACATGTCCTGTTGGAGCAATTTCAGTGACCAGAGAAGAATAATCAATTTGAAAAATAATTTAAAAGTGCTATAAAAAGTACACTAACACTAATTTTTGATATGGAAAAAGAAGTAAAACTTTTAGAGATAATCGATGCCTCTAGCTTAACTAAAGAACAAAAAAATCTCTGGGGAAATGCACTTAGTGAAATTGACAATGAAACTGCGACTCTCTTGATTGAAGCAATCGAAGCTGACGAAAAAGCACTTGATGTACTCACTTTCAATCTAGAAGGTAAATACGAAGAGCTCTCCGAATAAAGAATCTTTAGAAACAAAACCCTCTGCGACTCAAATTTGAGTACAGAGGGTTTTTACAGTTAAAGGTAAACTGTCTTTATTTCTTGTTCTTAAAAAAAACTGTTTTGCCATCAAGCTCGATTATTTCACCGATTTTGATAACATTGCCGTCGACTATTTCATCTGGTGAAATCACCATAAATCCGATGCCGTAGTTAGTAGCTCTGAGCATCTCACTTTGACTGACATTTCCTAATTTCTGAATCAAAGAAAAAATGGGCTGTGGTTTCCAGGTATCAAGGAATATTTCCATCGAACAATTCTCTGGCATTATACGCGGTGGATTTTTTTCCAATCCTCCACCCGTAACGTTTACCATTCCAGAAATTGTATACCTCTTCATCAATCTTGCAACCTCTTGCACGTAGATTCTGGTTGGACGAAGAAGTTCTTCTCCCAATGTAATTCCATTACCAAGTTCTGGTAGTGTCTGATTCAAGGCTTGAATTGAAGCAACTGGAGTATCCAAGTTGATGCCAAAAACCTTTCTAACCAAACTGAAAGCATTAGAGTGCAACCCTGAAGATGGGAGCCCGTAAACATACATTCCTGGGCGAATATCATCACCCAAGATCAATTTTTGTCTGGAATCGGCAAATCCGATTGCAAATCCAGCCAGGTCATACTCTTCGGGACCATACAACCCTGGACATTCAGCTGTTTCACCACCAATCAGAGCACACTGTGCCTGACGACAACCTTCGACCATTCCATCAATTAATGCGTCTGCCCTACCTACAGACAATTTGCCTAAAGCCATGTAATCGATAAAAACACCTGGCATAACACCGCCTACGATAAGATCATTGACACACATGGCAACAAGATCAACACCTACGGTATTGTGCTTATCCAACAACATTGCAATCATTAGTTTTGTTCCAACACCATCGGTTGTAAGGGCAACAATCCTGCCATCTGGTAATTCCACTAAGGCACTGAAGCCCCCGAGTTCTGTAATAACTTTTCCCGTTGAAAGAAATGGAAATGTAGTAGCTAATTTCCCTTTGATTAAATTCACAAACGCCTCTCCCTTGTCAATATCCACACCGGCATCTAAATAAGTCACTTTTTTCTTTTTCACAGCAATCTCCTCCTGTTGATTTTTAGATTAGAATAAATGTTAAAATTGCCCACACATGACAAGTAAATGCCAGTGCGTCAAACCTACAATATATTCCACCATGTCCATAAAGCAGTTTTTCAGTAAAGAGTCCTTCTCCTGAGTCTTTAATTTTATTTACTCGTTTAAATTTACTTTCAATTAAATCACCGATTACTGATGCTAAGCACAAAGGAATAATCATAAGTTTATACCCGTGTGGAAAATTAAATAGCTCCACTAAATAAAATCCAATAGCGCTGCCGGCTGCAACACCATAGATAAAACCTCCTAGAGTCTTGTTGGGACTCATGGGAAAAATATGCCAACGCATAAAGGCAGTGAAGTTACAATATTTACCACCAAACAAGGCTGCGGCATCATTAACAACTGCAATCATAACCACAAACCAAACTTCCTGTGGTAACATCGCCAAAAGCCACGACAATCCAACTATGTGGAAATATGCTATTAATGACCATTTTGTTACTTTCTTGTTGCGTACCCTGACCTCATAAAAACCAGCAATAATAATCAGATATAACAAAAGTGGCAAAGCTTCAATGGTATACAAAAACCAAAGAATCGGTAGCCAACAACAAATTGAGCATCTTTCTTTCATTACCATGCCCTCCTTGAGCCTTTTGAAATTTTATAAAACTAAAAAATATAAAGTACTAAAAAAGACCACATTGACCTTTTTCATTTTTATTACAGCATAAACAAATTTATTAGTCAATAAAGAGCAACTTATTAAAATTCGGAGAAAAGCGCTTCTTATGCTATTATAAATATACTTATTAAAAAAATTATAAACATAAAACTAGAAAAATTTATCGTGAAAAAAATACAAACTACAGCATATTTCTCAATGGAGATAGCCCTACAAAATTCAATTCCAAACTACGCAGGAGGCCTAGGAATACTAGCCGGGGATACACTTCACTCTTGTGCCGATTTAGGAAGTGACGTGGTCGGTGTTTCTTTGTTTTATCATCAAAGTGAAGACGAGGGAAAGAGATTTAAAGCAGAACAATTTTTAAACAAAAACGACCAAACAGTAGAAGTTGAAATTGAAGGAAGAAAAGTAAAAATAGTAATTTGGGAACTAGATTTAAAAGGAAAAAGTGAGAAAATAATCCCTATTATATTTCTTAGTAGCAACCACCCAGACAACAAAGAATGGGATAGGGATTTAACTAAGTATTTATATGCAGCCGATAGATACACTCGTTTAGGACAAGAGATAATTCTAGGAATAGCTGGCGTAAGAGCATTAGAAGCTCTTGGTTATACAAATATCAATACATTCCATATGAATGAGGGTCACTCATCTTTATTGACACTTGAATTGCTAAAGAAACACAGCTACGACGCAAAAAAAGTAAAGGAATTGTGTACGTTTACAACACATACTCCTGTGCCTGCTGGACATGATCATTTTGAATACGGCCTTGCTTATAGCACTATGAATAAAGCCATTCCAATGGACATTAAGGAACATGCGACCTATCAAGACCTAAGCACAACTGACTTAGCGCTGAATCTAAGTCGTGTTTCCAATAGTGTTTCTGCTAAACATCGCGAAGTTTGTGAAGAAATGTTTCCTCGTCATGACTTTAAAAATGTTACCAATGGAATCTATCATCCTCGTTGGGTTGGAAAGAACATGAAACAACTTTTAGATGAAACATTTCCTAGTTGGGAAGAAAATCCTGGTTTGTTAAAAGAAGCGACCAAAAAACTAGACTCTTTAAAACTAGTTGAGGCACACAAAAATCAAAAAAAGGTTCTGGTTGACTGGCTGAACAATCAGAAAGAACTATTCCCTTTTGAAAAGATTGAGGATGATGATTATTTTGGTGTCAAAACTCTAACCATTGGATTTGCTCGTAGATATGTTCCCTACAAAAGACATTCTCTTATCTTTAAAAACCTAGAGAGGCTACGAAATATTGGCTATCGAAAAATACAACTTGTTTTTGCTGGAAATTGTCATGAAGGAGATTCCTTCTGCAACCAAATTAAAAAAGATGTAGAAAAGTATTCTTATATGTTACGTGGTCAAATTAGAGCTGTGATGCTAACAAAGTACAATATGGAGGTTGCTCAGAAATTAATTTCTGGTTGTGATGTATGGTTAAACAATCCCATTCCACCAAGAGAAGCCAGTGGTACAAGTGGCATGAAAGCATCTTTGAATGGAGGATTAAATCTATCAATATTAGATGGGTGGTGGATTGAAGGATTTAATATGAACAATAAGGCTGGATGGGCCTTTGGAAATGAACCTTTCGCTCAAGGAGAAGATCAAGATACTCATGACTCAAAGGCTTTATTAAATCAATTAGAGAACTTGATTGATTGTTATTACAATAAAGAAGAAGAGTGGCAAGAAAGAATGAAAAGTGCTGTTTCACTTGTGAGTTATTTTAATACTCATAGACTAGTCAATGAGTATCAAGAAAAAATTTGGACACCATAGAAATAAACCTACTTTTAAATAAAAAAACACTCCATTGGAGTGTTTTTTTATTTAAAATAGTATCCGCTCTTATTCATAGCGAAGTGCATCTAATGCATGAATCTTTGCTGCACGTTGAGCTGGCATAATCCCTGTAATAAGACCAAGAAAAAGAATAAAGAAAGCAATTGCCGCAATAAAGTAATAAGGTATATAAACAAAGTAAGAAAGTTCAACTTCATTATTATTTGCTAGATAAATAAGCAACTTATTAGCACCAAAAGCTATTCCATAACCACTAAATAGACCAATTAATCCTCCTACAACACTAATCAAAATTGCTTCAAAAATAAACATTTTAAATATGTCTTCTCTTTTCGCTCCTAGAGCTTTCAAAATTCCAACCTCTTTAGTTCTCTGCAGAAGAGAAATACTAAGCGTATTTAACATACCCATCGCTGAAATAGACATAATAATTGTTCCTAGAATTATCATAATAATTCTAATAACCACAAAAAAACTATTGATATCTTCTATTATTTCGTTCACACTCTCTGTTAAAAAACCTAAATGCTGTACAGCTAGCTCTGCTGTGGCCATTATATTTGGATCCTTCATTAAGATTTTTCCTTTCTGAGCAGAATCAATACCGAACTCTTGATTCAAATAAGAAAACGGCATATACACAATTGAATTGGTTGAGTGAGAGATTCCTATAATCTCAACTTCATTTCCAGTAGCAGTCGTTTCCTCTTTAATCGTTGAGCTGATTTCTTTTGAAAGTACGACGTCTATTTTTACTTTTTTCCCGATAAGCTCCTTAGGATCATCTAGTCCCATAATATTTGCGATTTGCATAGATGCTATTATACCACCTTTGTCGTCTTCGAATTTTTTGTCTCCTTCTTCAAAAGGAATCTTGGCAAGCTCTAAGTAATCACGATTTGCTCCATAAATAACAATATCAATCTGGGAATCATTATATTCCAATTTTCCTCCAGTATTAACCTGCCTAGTAACTTTTTCAACATTCTCTATATTTTGAATTTTCTCAATAAAGCTATCATTCAATGTAACGAAATTGTCTAAGTTTCCATTGTTAATATCCATTACATCTCGAGGATTATTTTTAGTAACTTCATCGATAATCATTCCTTGAATACCAAAACCAATACAAAGCAAAAAAGATATTATAGCAATACCCAAAGCAACACCACCAACCGTTAAAAAAGACCTGGTTTTGTTAACACGAAGATTTCTCCAACTAAGAAAAATAATCATGTACAATTTGATTTTAGAGTATTTTTCTTTTTTCCAAAAAGCTAACTTCATTTTTATTTTTTTAACTTTCTCTTTTTATTCTCAACAACTTCCGCAATCTGTCCGTCTAACATTTTAAATACCTTTGTTGCATAGGCATATTGTTCAGGATTATGTGTGACCATTAATATTGTTATGTCAAACCTATCATTTAATTGTTTTATTAAATCCATAAGTTCAACTCCTGACTTATGATCCAAGTTTCCAGTTGGTTCATCGGCAATTATAAACCAGGGATTTAATAAAAGTGCTCTAGCAAGAGCAACTCTTTGCTGTTGTCCACCAGAGAGATCAAAAGGTCTATGCTTTGACCACTGGCTCATTCCTACTAATTCAAGCATTTGAGCAGCCTTTTCCAGACCTTCATGAAATTTTAATCCTCCAATTATCGAAGGAACAGCAACATTCTCCAAAACACTCAAAGATTTTAACCAAAATGCTTGTTGTGGAATAAACCCAACCCCTTTATTTCTAAAATCCGCTCTCCAGTTTTTGGTATGCTTCCAGATATCTGTACCTTTAATGAAAACTTCTCCCTCAGTTGGTGCCTCTAGACCATAAACAATATGTAAAAGTGTTGATTTTCCGCAACCCGAAGGACCAACTAACATTGCAAAATCTCCTTGTTTTATCTTTAGTCCAACACCATCTAGAACTGAGATATTGTTATCACCAACTATAAAATGCTTTTTTACATTACTAACAACCACAACCCCCTCTTTTTCTGTATATAACTCAGAGGTTGCTCTTTTGTGATTTCTATTTTCTAGACCATGCAATACACTGGTCTTACTAATACCTTCTTCTTTTTTTACTTTTTTCATCATTCCCATAATTTAGAAATCCAACTGAACTTATCAGAAAAAGTTCCGACTACAATTTCCGTTGCATTCTGCTTTGAATCTTCGACTACAACAGTTACAGCTTTTGTTGCGGTTTCATTTCCTGATTCATCATATGCCTTAACTATATAACTATAAACTTGTCCTGGTTCAACTGGTATTGTAACTAAATGATATGTATTTAGGGGATCTTCAGAGGAACTTTGTTCAAAGTTACTCAAAACAATTCCAGGACTATAAAATACTTTTGTTGTAGTTAATTCATCTGTTTCCACTTTAATATACAAATTAGCTCTAGCGTCGTTACCTCTTCCAATTACTCTACCTACAGCTCTATTCGAAACAATTCCTGGTGGCCTACTATCAGCTTTTGTAACAACATTAGTCTCTAACGTTGTTGCGGTCACGCCATCTTCTGCTATACCTCCTACACTAATCTGATATTCAACTGAAGGAATCAGCCCCTCTAATTCAATGGAGTGCTCTGTTACAAAAGTGTTGTCCAAATAATTATGAGGCTCACCTTCATTGAAGGTTTTAAATTTAACAAGCGTGCTTGTAGGAAGAGTTGTATTATATTTAACAATTACCGTCGGCAGATCAACATTTTCTTTGTTTTCAACAATTAACTCGGAAGAAACTGGTTGTTCTAATGTTCTGAAGTTATATCTATCTGAACTAAAATCATTTAGATCATCATCAAGACAATCTATTTGAAAATTATAATCTGTTGTACTTTCAAGATCTTCTACCCTCATAAGATGTCCTCCACCTGAAGAACTCTCCTCCATTGTATCTGTCAGTGTAGAATTTTTTCCATATTTTAAGGTACATGCAGAACTAGTATTCGTCTCCCAAGATACCGTTGCTATCTCTAATCCTATATCAGTAACCTCTACTTCCGAAATAGTTGGTGGTGGTAAAGTCTCGAAATTCAAGATTTCACTTGTTCCTATATTACCGTCTGGATCAATGTATTTTGCTTTATAATAATATTTTGAACCAGCATCCAGCCCTGAAAGAGAAACAATATGGTCAGTCACACTATCTACTTGACCATTGGTTTTTCCAAAGCTCATCGATTTTCCATACTCCACAAATGAGCTTGCGACACGATTTGTTCCCCATTTTATCTCAGCATCATAAGCCTGAACAGTATGAGAAGGTTCTGTAACAAGTTTTGGTGCTGTTGTGTATCTACCGGTTGGAAGAATGCTAACAGTTGTTGACTCAACTGAAACATTATTTGTACTATCTTTTGACTTTGCTTGATAATAATACAACCTGCTTGTAAGTTCTGTATCTACATATGCACTACCAGAAGTAGATGCCATCTCTGCAAAAGTAACTCCATCATCACTTCTATATATTATATATCCAGCAAAATTATCTTCATTAATTGCAGCTGGTGGTGACCATTTAATAGCAATTGAATATTCTTGATTTTCTCTATCAGATGTATCAAATATCTGCACATTAACTGGCGTACCAGGAGCAGTTGTATCAGCAGTAAAATCAACATATGCATACAGATCGTAATCCACATTTTCAGCTTCATCCATAGCACAGACATAAAATCTATTTGCCCCTTTCTGCGTTGCGAAAGGTCCTGGGCCAGCAGCTCTAACAACAGTCTTTGTTGTATTATACGCATTAGGTAGAGCATTTACTGAATATAAATAAGAGACCTTTGATGCATCACCTAAAAATGATTCTGGTTGCTCCCATTGAAATGCAAATGAATTTGTAGTTGAAGTCTCTGGTGTCACCGTTAAATTTCTTGGAGGAGAAGGAGCACTAGCACTAAAATAATATTCTTGCTTCAAAGTTTCTGAAATATTTCCCGCAGCATCTACAACTCGTAAATGGAACCAATTCTTACCAGACTGATAAGCAGCAACCACATGATCAACACTTGGTAGTGTCATTGTGATTGTAGCTGGATCACTTATTTCAACCCATGTAGATGGATCATCACCGCCCGTTTGATATTCAAAATGATCAACCCCTGAATGCAAATCTATTGCATCAGAGTTCCATGTAAAGTCATATGTATCAAAAGCTGTATACCCAGCTGGATTAACTAATATACTAGTCGGATTTTCCGGAGGCGTAACATCATATTTATAAGTAAAAGCAGCATATGTTGAAGCTGGAATCATTTGAGCATCATCAACTGCTTTGATTCTAAGATAATAATTCTGCCCTGTGACCAGCTCTGTTGCTGTATATTCATTTGTAGTTTGAAATGTTCCATCTAGATATGGGTCCACTAAAGCATTTGTACCAAAATAGACATAGTAGCCCACAACACCAGACCCGCCAACACCATCGCTAGCACCGCCAACTTGTTCATCACTAGGCCAAACAAAATGAGGCGACCCATGATCATACCACGAATCCGTTACAAGAGAATTAACTAAAGATCTAGTGTCATATGCACTAACTACGGTCGGATTTGTTGGAGCTACAGAATCTTGATAATAATTAACAGTAATATCTTCAAGCAATGGTGATTTTATTCTGTCCGAAGAAGTAAATTCTGTTCTAATTTGAAGATATCTATTAACACCTGACGAAATATTGAAACGATGTTCATTATTCAATATCTGCTCATTTGAAACTTGTTCCCATGTTGTCCATTCAGATTCATCACCAGATGTTCTTGTGTAAATCTGAATACTGGTATTTGTTGGTAAAGTATAATTAGCTGTTAGATTTCCCCAACGATAAACATCAATCAAATCAATTGATTCTGATGTATAGTTTCCTGTCTTCTTAAAACCAGTATCTGTATCCTGAGAACCTATCAAATAACTATAGATACCATCAGTATAGGCATATGATCCTCTAGCAATCATCCAAACCCTGTCACTAGCAAACGTTGCTGCTCCGCCTGTATACACTCGTGCCGGGACCTCCTCCAGGGTTTCCCATATTTCACCTGATATATTAAATCTAAAAAAACTACCTGTATTTTGACCTCTTGCAGTATATAAATACCCATCTTCACCATCAACCAGTGAGGCACCATGTTGAAGCGTTTCTGGTGTATCCTCAAGCCGCGTCCAGGTACTTGTATCTAAATTATATTTGAAAAAATATACTGTTGTTCCTCCTCTTGTCCAATAAATATATGGGACTCCACCAACTTCTTTATATATCATCTCCCCTCCATAGTATTGCAATTGACCACTTGTGGTTGGTAAATTAGTTGACCATCTTGAACCGGAAACAGCTTGCGTATCATAACTCCACCAATCGTCCGTGTTAGATCCTTCTGAAAGATAAATATATCTTGAACCATCATAAACCATTGAAGAACCATATGAAGTTTGGTCTGGGATGGGATCATCTGTGATAATTTCCCAAGAATTAGTAGCTATTGTATATTTCATAAAGTAATTACTCTCTCCGCTATTGTCTCTTGTTCTTATTCCAGATCCTGCCGAGGCATAGATAGCACCTTCGTCTTTATTAAACACCATTGCAGAACCATAATAAACACCTACAGGTAAAGAATCTAACATCACAAATTCTCCTGAAGAAATATTATACCTACCAAAATCATTGCTATGATCTCCACGTATTATATAGATATTCCCGCTATCATCTTCTTCCATTTCAGATCCATAGTAATAATCAAAAGTAGAGCCAGTCCCTAGATGAGATGGTCCAAAAAGACCTCTTTGTGGAATTTCCCAAGAATTTTCTTCGATATTAAACCGATAGAATAAAGATGAATTATTTGCCCTTAGAACATAGACAAATCCATCGACAACTTTCATTGTTGTTCCATAAGCTATACTAGCTGGTATCTTTGGCAGCTCATTCCAAGAATCAGTTATTGAATCATATCTTAAAAAATTGTCCCTCCAATTTCCACTTAGCATAAAAACTGACTTGGTTTCATCGTCATAGGCAACACAACCACCATAAGAAACTCCAATCGGAGATTTAGCTAAAGGAACCCAAGTGTCTGCTTCCTCACCTTTCTCCTCATCATCTTCAATTATATACTTAGAAAAATAAGGGTAATAGTTTCCTTGAGATGCATAGATATAGTTCTCGCCATCAGAAACTGCGTCTCCACCGACATAAGCTCTTTGTCCATCACCTTCATTTGGATTTCCAAATTCTGCATTATTCAGGGTTGTCCAACGATTTTCTTGAGTATCGTAACGATAGAAAACATCATCATTTCCAGGAAAAGCATAGATATATCTCTCACCTTTTGATGATAATGAACTACCATATGTAAAGTTTTTTGGAGCACTGGAACTAGAAGACCAACTGTCAGCCTCTATATCATACATCCAAAATGTAGGAGAGTTATATCCACGTGAGGCATATAAAAATCCTTCTGGCCCCTCTATCAAGGAGCCTCCATAATATACTGTATCAGGAGTATCACTAAGCGTAGACCAAATATCATTCTCTAAATCATATACGTACAAATTTCTTTGATTATTCCCCCTTAATGCATATAATTTTCCATCAGAAAGTGCTAGTTCTCCGCCTCTTTGAATAGTCCCTGGAGCATTTGAAAGTAGCGTTTGTTGCCAAAACCCGTCAACCCCTTCCAACTGTAGCTTGTCTGGTTCATTTGAAGTTGAAATATCCTCAACAGCTCCTTCTTCAAAATCGGCTTGTGTAGTTTTTGTTTCAACTTGAAATGGTGAAACTCCGCTATAGTTGTATGTAAAAGCACTCCATGCGTCATCAGTCACATTCCCGTCATTATCTTTTGTTTTTATCCTAAGATAGTATTCCCCTGTCGCCATAGCTAAATTAACAGAAAAACTTGTAGATGTCTGGAAAATTCCATCTGTCTCTGGATCAGCAGAATCATTGTCTCCAAAATAAACATAGTAACCTTCGATACTAGAACCAGCATCAATACCCTCAGACCAAGTAAGATAAGGGTGTGCGTGTTTATATGGTGTACCGGAAACTAGAATATCTCCACCTACTCTAGCAGAAGAAGCTATAATCGTTACTGGATTAGTAGGGTCAACGTCTTCGCTATTATATGAAATTGTTAAATCATTCACAGTCGGGGTACTAACTCCATCAGAAGTTGTCAGCGTTACTCTGATTTGTAAATACCTTCTCATTGGAGACTGAATGTCTGTTCCAGAAAGCGACTCCCATATTGACCAGCCGTTCATATCATTTGAGGATCTTGTTTCATATGAAAGAGCTGTGTTGGAAGGTGTGTTTTCATTTGCGGTTAATGAAATCCAACTTTCAACATGTCCCAGGTCCAATATTTCACTTATGAACGTTCCATTAGAAACAAAATTATTTGTGCCCGCAGTATAGCTCCAAAAATCGGTCAAATCATTTCCAGGTGTAGCATAGAAGGAATTGTTTCCTGCATACTCAATGGAAGCACCTGTTCCTGTTCCTCTTTCGTATGCATATTTCTGATTAAAAGGCAATTCTCTCCAAATATCGCCGACTACATCGTATTCCCAAGTATGATCTTTGTAGTTTCCCCCCAAAGCTAGAATCTTACCATTTCCATCATATGTCATATCAGTACCATAATACTGAGCTGTTGGCATTCTGCTAAGCGTACTCCAAGAATTACCAGCTGTGTCATATTTCAAAAATGCAGTCTCACCATCACCAGGCATCAAATATAAATCAGTTCCATCAGAAATCAATCTACCTCCAGAATAAACATAGTACCTAATTCCATCAGCAACTATTTCAGCCATTGATACCCAGAAATCACCAGCAATATCATAACGATAAAGATCATCCTGCCCATTACCTCTTGTCATGTAGATATATCCATCCGAAGCGTTATATGTTGCACTACAGCCGTAACGCAAAGTTCCAGGTGCAACTGCCATTGTACTCCATGAATCTCCTGCTACGTCATATCGGTAAAAATTACCAGTAGTATTATCCCCTCTTGCAATATAGACATATCCATTATGATAAGTCCCTTTTGTGTCATATCCCATAGTAGCCGGAATATTTGCCATTGTGTCCCAGGTGTTATTTGAGACATCGTATCTAAAAAATCCAGTCCTTCCATCTCCCTGAACAACATAAACATAATTACCAACGCCAGAAACACCATTCCAAATTAGATCACCACCACTATTAACCGTTCCTGGAACATTTTCTGGTCCTATCCAGTCGCCAGTAGCGCCCTCTGTTGGATCAAATTTCCAAAAATTATATGAACCATCTGCTCTAATAACAAAAATCTCATCATTATCAGAATCATAGGACAATGAAGAATAGTCTGTTATTAAAGGTGTGTTCTCAAGTGTCTCCCAAGAATCTCCTGCAATATTATAACGATAAAAACCTGTAGTATTATATGAACGCAAAAAATAAACATAACCATCTCTATAGAGGCCTTTTTGCTCTCCATAGAATGTCCCTGGTGCTCCAGCTAGAACGTTCCACTCATTGGAAGCAATATCATATTCCCAAAAAGTATCACGGTTATAACCCCTTAATACATACATCTTTCCATTTTCCCCATAGACCATATTACCACCTCGATAAATTGTTGCTGGGGAGGGAGCTAAGTTATACCAACTGTTTTCTGAAATATCAAATTTCCAAAAATCAGTCGACACCGTTCCTCTATTGATATATAAATCTGTGCCATCAAACTCAATTGAAGCACCTAAATAAACAGAATCCAAAAGCTCTGGCAATCTTTCCCAGCTCTTACTCTCAATATCATAGGAATAAAACTCTTTTGAATATCCACCAAAAATAAAATATATCTTATCAGTGCCATTATATGCAATATCCGCACCATAAAATGCTGGCTGTGGAAGGTCAATTGTCTCTTCCCATTCATTAAGTCCTATATTATAAACATAAAGATCGTTATCACTATATCCTCTAATCACGTATAGGTGATTTCCAACAATAACAGATGAGGAGCCATAAGCGATAGTATCCTCGGTTGGCGCCCAAGCACGTGCAGTCCAAGTTCCATCTGACTTCAATTGAATAGAATCGGTCTTACTCGTTGTAGATACATTTGAAACCTCTCCCCTTTCCCATTCATTTTGAGAAGTTATGACCTTTGACTGTGGAGCTGCAGAAATAAGAGGACTAACAAGAAAAATAACCACAATTAAACCAGTCAATAAACTTGAATTGTAAACTAATACTTTCAACAATCTAAAAACAAATGTTGATACCACAGAAACAAAGTCTTTAAACTTAGAGGCAATTTTCAAAAAACTAAATCTCCAACCCAAAACAGTTCTGTCTCTTCTCCCCCCCCTTTGCATTTCCAAAAATTGATCAAGTTTGCTACCAGTAGATTTCTCAACAAGGGGCTTAGAAACAATCTTTGATCTGTTTTTTACCTTTTTATTCCTGCGAAACAAACCAAAAATGCCAAGAATACTTGATTCTTTTTTTGGTTTTTTGTATAAACTTTTATTTTTTTTGTTATTTTTTTGTTCCACTTTAGCTAAAATTCTTATTAACCTTCTGTTTTTATAAAACAAAAAAACAATGCCAGTGAGTAACTACTGTTTAAATTACAGACTAATAATACTCAAAGTTATACTCATCTTTATCCAAAAATATCGAGAATATAACATTGAACACACTAATTTGCTTGCTTGTATTTTTTATTTTTCTCTTTTATCAAAACTCCAAATCATCTCTTCGCTTTGCAGTTCATTCTTTGAAAAATCAAGTTCCTCAATCGAATCAGATCTTAAAAAAAGTTTTCTATCTTTTGCAAACTCATTTTTTTTCTCTTCCAGCAAAAATAAATCAATCCGTCCTTCAAGAATTAACACCTCTGGATCTTCTTGAAAGTCTTTATTTATAGTAAAGATACCTTCCGTGGATTCCATTTTGTAATCACCTGTCTTTACATTATATTTTCTAGACGCAAAAAACACTACTTCGTTATAAACAAAACCGTTAATTACCTCTATATTGATTTGATACAACTTATTTTCAAAAATAATCTGCGAAACTTCAGTCATCTTGAGAATACTTCCATCATCAAATTTGATAATCGCTTTTGAATCAGCTAAAGTTCTAATCTCCATACCAGAGATAATTCTTTCCCCAACTGCTACATTTTTCCAACCACCTCCATCTGGTATTCTTTGTTCAAGAGTACCTTCTATATTTTCAACATTTCCTGCATATATCCCTTCTTCTGAAAATAGTTGCCCTTTAGCTAGTTGTACCATCAAATCATCGCCTTTATCTGGAAACTTAACCAAAAGACCTGCTACAGCAAAAAGCGTGAACATGATAACTGTCAGGATTACATTTATACTATTCATTTTTTCCAATTCTTCAGTGCTTATTTATTTGGAAAACTACACTATAATAATTATAACAAACTTTTTATAAAAAAGTAACACCCTCATTCATTATTTTATGTCTAAACTAAGTTAGAATGAAGCAAATATACAAAAACTTGACAATTAACTACACTTTAAACTGGAATAAAATTGAAATTACTTCAAAGTGCCTTTGTGCGCTCGGAAAAACCCAACAACCTTGCAGTACCTTATCTGAAGCGTGACATCTGTTACACAAACATCAATTTTATCGAGGAGAAATTGCTTATGCACAAGAACTTTTCGTCCAACGGTTTTACCGTAAACGGCAAAAAAACAATGCCATCATCGGAAATACCGACGAAACAGGAATTATGGTAACCACAACCATTGTCAGCAACAAACTCAACGGTTTTCAATGCAGCGGCCACTTTTATCGATAATACGGTGCCATTAGAGGGAAGGGGCCCTCAAATACGGACCTATCTCAAATCTTGAGTTAGGTCCGTTTACTTTTCTTAGTTGATAGTTTTATACAAAATACTATATACTCAAGAAAATGACTAAAACAATTAAATACTTTTATGCATTTAAATATAAAGATAGTTGCCATAGGTGAAATAAAAAATCTGACCAATGAATACATAAAAAGACTAGGATCTTTCTGTAAACTAGAGATTCTTCAACTACCAGCAATTGCTTTTATGAGGGAAAGTGATAAACAAAAAACAAAAGAAAAGGAAGGTGCTAAAATACTTGGTTATATCAAAAAAAATTCAGATAATTCCTTTTTTCTGTTAGATGAACATGGACAAGAATTTAATTCACCAGCATTCGCCAAACAACTGTCTTCCCTCCAAGGATGCATTGTTTTTATTGTTGCTGGTACACTTGGTTTTTCCCAAGAAATTAAAGAACTGGCTTTACCTAAATTATCTTTATCAAAAATGACACTTCCTCATGAAATGGCTCGATTAGTTTTATTAGAACAAATTTATCGTTCGGTAAATATTATAAACGGAAGAGAATATCACTACTAATTTTTTTTAACAAAATCTTTATGTGCTATTATTAAAATAAAAAATGCTTCAAAAAACAAATACTAAAAAACAAAATAAAACAAAAAGTTCTTCTAGAAAAAAAATACACCGTTTTTTAATGTATTCTTTGATAATTTTATTATTTATATTTTTTGGAACTTGGTATTATATGGTATTTAAAAAAGAAACAGTTTATATTGATAAAAGTGCACAAATAGAAAACATTGAAAAACTAGAATTAGAAAAAAGAATTCACAAAATGGTTAGGGGGTACCCCATAGAAGAAATGATTCCCTATATCATGGAACAAGACAAGCTAGTGTCTATTTTTCTTGTTAGTATAGCAAAAAAAGAAAGTAACTGGGGCAAGAGAACCCCAAAATATAAAGGCAAAGAATGTTTTAATTATTGGGGATATCGCGGACCAAATCAACTTGGAAACGGAAGGCATTCTTGCTTTGCCTCACGACAAGAAGCTGTCGATATCGTTGGAAAAAGAATTAGTTATTTAGTAAACACTGCCGGATACACAACACCTAAAAAAATGATTGTCTGGAAATGCGGATATTCCTGCAAAACACACAGTGCTTACGGAGTACAAAAATGGATTAGTGACGTAGATTTATATTACCAAAAACTCTTAGAATAAAAACAAAACTCTTTTTAAGGAGTTTTGTTTTTAAAAAGTTTCACTATTTATTTAACTAAAATCATCCACTGTTAAAATAATTTCTCCTCCCCTTTTTACATCTTGCGTAATTATTTTAGTTGCTATTGTATCTTCTATTTTATCAGATATATATCGATTAATAGAACGTGCGCCAAACACAGGATCATAACCTTTTTCAATTACAGTACTTACAACTTTATCACCAAAACGTACTGAAATATTTTTTTCCTTACCAACTCTTTTAGCAAATTTTTCCAACATAAGTTCTATCACTTTTTCCATTTGCTCATTTTGAAGAGCTCTAAAGAAAACAACTGCATCAAAACGATTCAAAAATTCAACTCTAAACATTCCCTTATTAACAATATGATCAACAAGTTGTTTTCTTAATTTTTCAGCTTCAACCTTTTTTTCAACCAATTCTTTAATTAGTGGAGCTCCTGCGTTAGATGTAGCAATAATAATTGAACCTCTGAAGCTTATTTTTTCACCAAAACCATCGGTAATATAACCTTCATCAAGTACTTGTAAAAATAAATCTAAAATATCACTGTGGGCTTTTTCGATTTCATCTAATAGAATTAACGAGAAAGGTGAGTCTTTTGTCTTAGTAGTTAAAATTCCTGTTTCTCCTGTGGCTTGAGAACCAATCAACCTACCAATTGATTCTTGTGTTTTATATTCACTCATATCAATTCTAATCATCCTCTCTTCGTCCCCAAAATGAACTTCTGCTAAAGCTTTGGCTGTTTCTGTTTTACCAACTCCAGTAGGACCCAAGAACAAAAAACTACCAACTGGTTTTTTAATATTTCTTATCCCTGCACGCATTTTTCTAATCGAATTTGCAATTTGAGTTACAGCACCTTCTTGTCCAATCACCCTAGAATGTAACATTTTCTCCATATTCATAAGCTTCTCTTTTTCTTCTTCACTAATCTGTCCGTGTTTAACCCCTGTCTTAATACTCATAACACGAAAAACATCTTCCACACCAATTCTTTTCCCTTCTTGAGCATAATTTTTTTCCCAATACAACAAAACATTATTAGCAAATCCAATTGCCCTCCCAGGTAGTGGCATGATTTTCCCAAGTTGAGAAGATCTTCTAACAATTTCCCTTATTGCTTGAAAAGTAAAAACAACAACATTGTGTTCAATTTGACTAAATTTCTGTAATAAAATTCTAATTGCTTCGTTGTTATTTGGTTCTTCAATTTCCACAACATCAAAATTCTTAATTATTCCTTCTTGCTTTTCAACTAAGGTATGATAATCATTTCTTGTTGTAGTCGCAATTACTCGAAAATCTGGCAACACCAAATAGCGATCCATAACAGCTGCAATATTAATTGAAGATTTTTTATCAGGATCAAGATATTTTCCAATATCATCAATGGCTAAAATTATGTTTCCAGCAAAGGCTGCTTCTTGAAAAAGTGAATGTAAAGCATGTTCAGGGTCTCCACCGCTATTAACCACAGATGAAATTGTACTTCCTAAGTCCACTAGCATAATTCTTTTTTCATCCAATTCTTCGCCTGCTTTACCTTGTAAAACCTCTTTTGCAAGATGATGCATTATTGCTTTCTTACCAACACCCGCATCGCCCATAAGCAAAACATTATTCTGTTCATTTTTTGTTAACACAAGCTTTGCCATTTCAATTTCTTCATCATACCCGATAGGCAAAACAAGATTATATTCAGTTGGATCATAATTAGACAATTCCATTGCATGCCTATCAATTATTACCGTATAACCATACTCCCAACCCTTTCCCATTGGTGTTGTTTTTCTAAGATTTTCTCTTAACCAAAACTTTTTAGATCTCTCTTTTGCAAGTTGTAAATCAATCTCCCACTTTAGAATCAAATCAAATTCCTCAAGTGACATATCATGCTCTTTTAATAACTTTGCTAGAAGTATTTTATCTGCCAATACAGAAGAATTAAGATTTTTTGGATTAATTCCAATTCTTTGTGCAACTCTCTTAAACCATGCAAATTTAGGCAATTTATTCAAAGAAATTTCATGGTATGGAACTTTTTTATGCTCTAAATAGGCCAACATGGCACCAATAAAGAAAAATATTTCCAAAAGCAAAACTACACCATAAAGATTAGTTCCTAACACCATGCCAATAATTGAAAGTATGAAAATTATTGGTGAAAAAACCCAGACAACAAAAAAGATAAGCCCAATAGCAAAAATTGAGCCCGTTATAACAACACCTATCATCGCAACAACAAAACGAACAACGGCACCAAAACATCTGAAAATTGCATTGACTACAATTCTCTGTGTAGCCAAAAGAGGATGGAATCCAATCCAATCCTTGGGCATAAGATCTTTTTTCCAAGGAGAAAAGAGTGTAGCAAAAAGATGCTGTACACTAAATATTGTCCAAAAATGTTTAAGAAAATCACCCCATATGTCAAAATAACCTTTAACTCCTCCTGTCCAATACCAAAGCAAAAAACCCATGTGCTTTTAAAATTTATTTTTATTTTTTCTATGCAAAAATTATACCATTAAACGATACTTTAAACAATTTAACAATCATCGATAAGTATATTAAAATAATATTTTTATTCTTATACTCTTTTCGTGTTATAATATCATTGTCTAATAAATAATTTAGTTTCTTGTTTTAATGCACGCATTTCATCATCACATACACACTCATGTCCCTCATTGCATGGAAGGGTTAAAAAAAGATATAAATGGAATTTATTTAATTCATTCTATAAGAGGATTTGTTTTTTCTTTATTTGAAATTTTTATTCCCATATATCTCTTAACTATAGATTTTTCAATACCATTTGTCTTTCTTTATTTCATAGCTAGGCAAGTTGCAATTTTATTAACAAACTTTTTTGTAGGTTCGATCGCAAACAAACTTGGGCTAAAACACACCATGCTCATAAGTCTACCTCTTTCTTTGATTTATCTATTGCTCTTGCCAGTACTGAATTCCTTTCCTAATATGTTTTTCTTCTTTGGTCTTGCTATTTTAAGTGGAGCACAAGCAGCTCTTTATTGGGTGCCAATGCATTCACTTTTCGCACGCTCCACAAAAAAAGGCAGTAGGAACTCTCAGGTAGGAAAGCTTATCTCATTCCAACACATCGCAGGAATGTTAGCACCACTTATCGGTGGAACAATTACACTTGTATTTAATTTTGAAGTCTTATTTGTGGTTGGAATATTCCTATTATTAATTCCAATTGGATTGCTGTTATATACTCCTGAAATAAAACCTCATATTAATTTCAATTTCAAAAGAGGCCTCAAACTTATTAAAAAATACAAAAAACACTATTACTTAACTTGCTCAGAAATTATTGGAGGAACAACTGAATCTGTCATTTGGCCTTTATTTGTTTTTCTTGTATTAAAAAATCAATTCTCTGTTGGAGTAATTGGAACATTACTTGGTGTTGGTACTGTTATTTTTTCTCTTTTCATGGGACACAAAGCTGATCGGAAAAACAGAAAGAATTTTATAAAAATAGCAGCTTTAATGTTATCTATTATTTGGATTACAAAATTCTTTGCAGAAAATTCTGTGATGATTTATATTTTATCGGTATTTTCTGGTTTTTTTGTTATCATGTTTTCTGTTCCGCATACTGCAGAAACATATAGACTTGCTAGAAAAGAAAAGTATTTAGATGAATTTATTATTTTTCGTGAAATTCCAATCACAATTGGAAAAATCTCCCTTCTACTAATCTCTATGCTCTTCTTATCAAAAATAAATTTAGCTTTTATTATTACAGGAATAAATTTTTTATTAGTCTTTTTTATTTGAGTTATTTATCTTACTAAAACAATTGATGTCAAAAAAAACTAAAATAAAAATTGTTTGGAAAAGTTTTCTTATTAGACTCTTTTGTTTAATGGTTTTTCCATTTATTTTGTATGCTGGGTACATTGGATGCAAACTATACAAAATGGAAAAAAACATGGTAGAGATAGCTCAAACAGAGAATGAGGAAAATATAGAAACCAAGGGCTTTATTCAGACAGCGAAAACACTTATAATAAATGATAAGATTCCACTAAGAGATGATGGAAACGACAGAACAAACATATTACTTTTAGGTATGAGTGGCGAAGGGTACAAGTCTCAGTATCTAACTGATACTATTATATTGGTCTCTATAAACAACAAAACGTACAAATCAGCAATGTTATCGATTCCAAGAGATTTTTATGTAAAAATTCCAAAAACAAACAACTATCATACCAAGATAAACGCAATTTACACTTTTTCTAAAAAAAATAAATCCCTCTCTAGTAGTGAGTCAATGAGCAATATAAAGAGCGTTGTTCAAAACATTACTGGCCAAAAAGTACACTACTACTTAACTTTAGATTTTGCAGGCTTCAAGAGTGTAATAGAAGAACTTGATGGCATCGATGTAGAAGTAAAAGATGATATTTACGACAGTAAATATCCTGGTCCAAATTATTCGTATGAAACATTTGAAATAGAAAAAGGATTTCAGCATTTAGACGCTGAAAATGCACTTAAATATGCAAGGGTTAGACATATCAAAGGTGGTGATTTTGGAAGAGCTGCAAGACAACAACAAGTAATCGCTGCTGCTAAAAAGAAAACTTTTTCACTAGAAACAATTGCACATCCAGCAAAAATAGGAAGTATTATTGACACACTTGGAGAACATCTAAGAACCGACATCCAATTAACTGAACTTCCTGCCTTCATAGAACTTGCTAATAAAATTAATATCTACCAAACTACATCGAAAGTTCTAGATGCATGGAGTCATGACTCACTCCTAGGGTCAACTCATGTAAAAATGGGAGGTGTTATGGCATATGTTCTCGTCCCTAAAACAAAAAATTTCAAACAAATTCACGAATTATCCGAGAATATATTTGATCTTGAAAAAATAAAAAGAAAAGAAGAGGAGATAAAAAAAGAAAATGCAAAAATTATTGTTGTACTAGAAAGAAAAAAAGATTATCATAAAATTAAACTATCCATCAATAACTTAGGGTATCGTCCAATTTTTAATCCTAACATAAAAAATCTCCCTACTTGTCCATCGGAAAATACTTTAATTAGCGTCTCTGAAGATCCTAAAATTTTTACACTTGATGATCTAGCTTCTAAACTAAACGCTCAAGTAAAATACTCAAAAGAAGCTACAGAAGAAACATTGGAAACGATGAAAAAAACAAACGAATCTTTTGATATCATAGCCTGTCTATCACATGAAACGTTGGATTATTTTGAAAGTCAAAATGAAAAAAAAGAAGATACTTCTAGCAAGGTTCAGGATCAAAGTATTATTGATAAAGAGGGAAATGTTTTATTTAAAAAAGAATAAATAAACTTCAAAAATGGAAAATTTTTTAATTGTAGGGCTCGGAAATCCAGGAAATAATTACAAAGAAAGTAGGCACAATATCGGATTTATGGTTTTGGAAGAACTCTTAAAAAATCTCAATTTAATATCCATTAAAAATTTCAGTTTTAATAAAAAACTTAATGTAGAATTATCAAAAATAAAAGATAGTGGTAACATCTATCTTATCAAACCATTGTCATTTATGAATCTATCAGGCATTCCAACTTTAGCTACAAAAAAATATTTTGATATTGATCTTTCCAATATTCTAATTGTCCATGATGATCTCGACCTACCTTTTGGACAAATAAAGATATCCAAAAACTCAGGAGCAGGTGGACATAACGGAGTAAAATCAATAATTGAACATCTTCATTCTAAGGATTTTTCTCGCTTAAGAATCGGGATTTCAACTGGGCTTTCTAGGCAAAACATACCTACTGAAAAATTTGTACTTTCAAATTTTTCGAAAGAAGAACAACAAGAACTAAAAAAAATTATCTCTTCTTGTTGTGAGTGTATCAAGTGTTTTATAGAACATGGAATGGAAAAAACAATGAATGAGTTTAACTAAAAACAAAAAGACACTACACCGCTAATGAGAAATGGAAAGGGATAGGAGGGAGTTACCTTACCAAAATCATAAGCGGTGTAGTACCAACATTCGACTTTAAATGTTATGATATTTTATACCATGACATTTTTTTGTCAAGCATTTTTACTGGCTATTAGGGTTTTTCTTCTTGCTACCTGTGAATATATCCCTAAATTGAACCATTAAAATCAATAACAAAACTGTATATATAAAAGTTTCAAATAGAGAAACTTTATACAAAACTATAAAAAGTGTAAAAATAAATATCAAAATTAATGCTATTAAAATCTTCTTTTGATTTTTCAAATTAACTTTAATATTAGCGCTCTTATCTTTGGAAAAGATTAAAAATGTCATCATTCCGACAATGATAAAAAGTAATAGATTAAAATTAAAAATCTCAATTACAATCCCTGGCAAAATCGATTCTCCCGCGAAACAAAGGAGGTAAACAAGAGACGAAAGAAAAACAAACTTTTTAATAAAATCTATCACTACATTATTTTTTAAGATATTTTTTCCAAAAGTAATCATTTTTTTATTTTAAAATTTCTTGTTGGTACTTCTCTAAAACCCTTTGTTTATTAACACTGATGGTAATCTTTGGATTTTGTAAATCGAGAACGTTCAAAGAATTTAGAACTATTTTTGAATTACCTATAACATCGCTCATTTTATCAAAAGAAAATATAAAAATATTCCCAGACAAATCCATGGTTCTAGTATTTTTTGAAAAATCACATTTAAACTTAGGACCGATTATCTTTTTTTGACAACTTCCAATTTCCTGAGGAGTAATTTTATCTATTTTTACAGTAAAATAATTTTTCCAAACACTACTGATGATTTCTTTATTTTTAATACGCATTAACTTTTTTTCCCAAACCAAGAATAATTCACCATTTTTTGTTTCCATTATTGTTCCGTCTGGATGTGGTGAACGAAAAATAATTTTTTCACCTTCTTCAAACGAACCTTTTGCATTATCAGCCAAGTTAGAAACACGATTCCAATCAAACTTTAGATTTTCAAAAATTTGAGCTCCTAAAAAAGGTCTCCATTTCCCTTTCGAATAAATATAAACAGCACCTTTATTAGAAACAAGCTTTCCATTTGGAATATTTGCGTTGTGAGAAAAAATAAATTTTTTCAGCTCCTCCGGTGTTTCGATCTCAGCACCCAATGAATAAAGTTGTACTAAGAAACCCTTCGACACAACTATATCACCCGAAAAGTTACTGCTTTGAATCTCAATTTCTGCCGAATAGATATTACGTTTTATCTGAGGCGCAACAGATAGATATCTTTTATTTTTTGAAAAACTATTTTCCACAACTGTTTTGTTGTTTTTTTGCATATCAAAAAAACTTTGAGGATATAAAATTCTCAAACAAATACATACACTCAAAATGACTCCAATAAAAAGGACTATTATTGTGTTTATTTTTCTAAAATTAACTTTTTGCATTTTTTTCTTTACAATGTAATCTATTTTTATCCCTCTGTTCTCTTGATATTTGCTCCATAACATAAACAAGCCCCACAGCCATTATAATCGCCATTATCGCCTCGTTTATGCTTCTTAGGCTACCAATAAGAAAGTTAAATGTTGCATGAATCAAAATTGGAAATAAAATAGCCAAACCAACAAATTTAATTTTTTGAAAACCATTAGCAAATTTTGCCTTTACCAAGAAAAGACCTGCCAAACCTGAATAAATTATATGAGCTGATGTTGAGAGAATAAATCTAAAAGCTACCACACTACTAAATTCTGCTATTTTATTTAACTGAACAGCTGAAGTAAAATAAACACCGTTTTCAGTCACAGCAAATGCTAATCCTACGATAATGCCAAAAATCAAACCATCGTTTGGGTTTTTAATCTTTCTCTTTCTCAACGCAATTAAAACACCAATTAATTTAGACAATTCTTCAATTGTTGCTATTAAAAATGCTGATAAAAAACCAATAAACTGAAAGGGTACTTCACCAAAAAGCCAGAGATTTTGTATCCTAACAATAATTTGATTTCCGCCACCAGTTTCAGTGATAATCATTTCAATTATACTAGCTGGAACAGCTGTCAAAACCCCAAAAAAAAAGATCTCTACTAAAAGATTCATACTTCCTTTTCCTATATGATTTTCTTTTATAATAACCCAAAGCCACCAAGTTATAGGCAAAATACCTATTATGACAGCAAAGAGAACTATCTGATACGATACACCCATATCACACTAATTAATTTTCTTCTTCTTTAATCTTTTTCTTAATTTGAGAATAGACTTCTTTAGCAGCTTTCTTGTTTTCTCTTAAGAATTTTTTAGCCGATTCCCTTCCTTGTCCAATCTTTTCTTCTCCAAATTGATACCATGAACCAGCTTTTTTCAAAACTCCATATTTCACACCAGTATCAACTAAGTCACCTTCCCTTGATATGCCTTCATTATACATAATATCAAATTCAGCAACTTGAAAAGGAGGCGCTACTTTATTCTTAACAATTTTAGCTTTTACTCTATTACCAATAATAACATCTCCTTGTTTGATTTGAGCAGCTCTTCTAACTTCAATTCTTACAGATGAATAAAATTTAAGCGCATTTCCTCCAGTCGTTGTTTCGGGATTTCCGAAAACAACACCAATCTTCATTCTAATTTGATTGATGAAAATAACTAAAACATTTGTTTTAGCAACAACTCCTGTCAATTTTCTAAGCGCTTGTGACATCAATCTTGCCTGTAATCCCATATGTGAATCACCCATTTCTCCTTCAATTTCAGCCCTTGGAACAAGAGCAGCAACAGAATCAATAACGATCACGTCAACTGCATTAGAACGAACTAGTGTTTCAACAATTTCAAGCGCTTGTTCTCCTGCATCTGGTTGCGAAATCAACAACTCATCAACATTAACTCCTATTTTCTTAGCATAGCTAGGATCAAGTGCGTGTTCAGCATCTACAAAAGCTGCAACGCCTCCGTCTCTTTGGACGTTTGCAATAATATGTAGACTTAGGGTTGTTTTACCAGACGACTCTGGTCCATACACCTCAATAACTCTACCTCTTGGGACTCCACCAATTCCAAGTGCAATATCCAGTGAAGGTGAGCCCGTGGAAATAGCTGCGATATCAACCTTTTTGATTTCTCCAAGCCTCATTATTGAACCTTCGCCAAATTTCTCCTTAATTTCATTCATAACCTCCCCCACAACTTTTTGTCCCTCTTTTCTTTTTACTACTTTCGCCATTTTGGATTTTTTATTTGATTATTGAACTCTATTGTCTAAAAAGTCAGACTTGTTCTTCTTTTTCTTCTACTATTTCTTCTTTCTCTTCTCGTTCTTCGTAAATCGGGATTTCTTCACTCTCTAGATCAAAAATTACATCTCTTATCGTGCCCGCATCTTCACTTAGAAGCCCTATATCTTTATCATTTAATTTAATCAAAATTTGATTTGCCCTGCCAGCTGTAACAGAAATATTCTCTTTTCCTTCAAAAATTTGAACTGCTCCTGGAAGCATTGTGCCCTTTTGAATATTCTTCCCATCAACCACAACCAATACCCACGTTGGAAACTCTTTTACTTCTAATTCCAATTTAACTGTTTCATTCTTGATTTCGTCTTGAGCTTCCATCATTTTCTCTACTACATTTTTCTTGCCAATATCTGTTTCATATTTCGCTGAAACATTAACATTTTTTACCTCTTCATTAGAAAAACGATTAATCGCCTTGATTTCGATTTCGTTTACACCATTTTGCAAACTCACAACTTCTTTAAACTCACCCTTGTCATTAACAAAAACAGGTTGACTATTAATCCTGATTTTCCCTTCTTTATCGGTCAATCCGATAACTTCAATAGAACTTCCATCAATAGAAAGATCATCACTTGGTTGCAAAACAACTAAACGCGGTGCCTTAGAAAACTCGCCAACTTCCCTATAAAAATAAACCCCTCCCAACAAAACCAAGACCACAAACAAAATACCTGTAAAAACTTTTGGCGTAAAAACAATTGTTGGAAATTCTAACTTGGAACTTTTTTTAATATTTTCAGTTTGTTTATTTTGAGTCTTTTTCATACTTCTCTGAATTCCTCTTTCCTTCTCATATAACTTCATTACATCTAAAGGCTCTATTCCTAAATATTCAGCATAGCTATTAAGAAATCCTCTTACATAAACATCTGGCGGCAATCTATCAAAATACCCCTCTTCTAACATCTCTAAGTAAAATTTTCGAATCTTTGTATTCTTTGCTATCTCGCTCAGAGAAACATTTGCCCTTTCCCTAACTTGTTTGAGTTTTTCACCCAGAGTGTGTGATTTTACCTTTTTCTTTTTAAATTCAACCATCAGTTCTATTTTTCTTGTCTGTATTTTAAAAGGCCAATAAAAATTAAATCTGCTAGCAACAGAGTAGAATTTTTACAAATTTTCTTATTCTTAGAATATATTATTTATAGCTTTTTGTAAACTGGACAAAATGAACTTTCCCCTTCTTTAAAAGGAAACTTCTCGGTTAATTCAATTGAGAATCAGCTTCTTAATTTCTGCATAAGTTGATAATAAAAACTAAGATTATGAATAGAAACCAATCGTAGTGCAAAAGCTTCATTCACTTTAAAAAGATGTTTTATATATGCTTTACTATAATGTTTACAAGCATAACAATCACAGTTTTCGTCTATTGGAGAAAAATTTTCTTTAAATTTTTTATTTGTAATGTTTATAGTTTCATAGAAATCACTTATTGTTTTGCCATTCTTATCCCTGATGATATTTTCTTTTAGTGCTTCTATTTTTGCATCCTGAAACTCTTTATTCCAACGAAAAATTCTACCATGCCTCCCTTCTCTGGTTGGGATAACACAATCAAACATATCTACTCCAGCACAAACAGCAGAAACTATTTCTTCTGGATTTCCAAGTCCCATGAGATATCTTGGTTTATTCTTTGGCAAAACTGGTACAACCCATTTTAGGATTTCATACAACCTTTCCCTTGGCTCACCAACAGCCACACCTCCAATAGCAAAACCATCCCAACCATCTTTCGGACCTCCTAATTTTTCAAAGTCTATAGACAAAAGCTGTTGAGCTGATTTCTTTCTAAGCTCTTCATATACCGAACCTTGAACAATACAAAACAATCTCGGTCTACCATTTTTATATTTATCAGAATTCTCTCCAATCTTCTTATGAAAATATTCAAAACACCTCTTCGCCCATCTAGTTGTTAGTTCCAATGATTTATCGGTGTTTTCATAGCTGCAAGGATAAGAAGGGCACTCATCTAGACACATAATAATGTCTGAGCCTAAATTAAGCTGTATATCAATAGATTTTTCAGGTGTTAGCATATATTTATTACCATTTGTATGGTCGATAAATTTAGCACCTTCTTCTGTTAGCTTAACCCCTGAAGATCCAAATGTTTTTTCTGCACGAGCACCCAACGAAAAAACTTGGAAACCACCACTATCTGTTAAAATAGAACCATTCCAGTTCATAAATTTATACAACCCACCAGCTCTACTAATCAAGTCATCTCCTGGTCGAAGCCAAAGATGATAAGTATTCCCCAGTACAAGTTCATACCCTATCTGTTTGATCTCTTCTGGGGAAATATGTTTGACAGCACCTTTTGTAGCTATCGGCATAAAAAAAGGAGTCTTTACCGTTCCGCTCTTAGTTCTAATTTTGCCAGTCCTGGCATCCAAAAAATTACTATTTTCAATAGTTAACATCTAAACTTCATTATTTTATTAGTTTCTTATTCTAAGCAATATTATTAATCTCTTTCAATAAGCGAGGTATCTACATCTTTAATGCTTGTAACATTCAGTTTTTTGAATTTATATGATACCTCATTCGAAGTAAAAGTATCAATAGCTGTCGTTTTTAAATCATTCAAAATTACTATTTTTCTACCAAGTTGATTCTTAGATGGTATAACACCTATTTGAAAAGCATACATTCTAGTTGGTGTTATAAAACCGGTTCCAGCTTCGATAGAACCTATTATAAGCTTCAACTCATTCGTTCTCTCATTGAACTCTATTCCTGCATCATGAGGTCTAAAATTATCTTTCCAGATGATTCCAGATGGAAACTTGGCTGTTAAAATAGCATTTTTAAGATCATTTGATGTATTTAACACTCTCAAATAAATGGTAAAAGTTGTCTCATCTCCAACAACCATCGGCGTAGGTCCAGAATTCGGTAGTTCCTCACTATTATAGGCACCTTCAATATCAATAATCATCTTGGAATTAATTGGAATCGTTTTCTGAGCTGATCGAATCCTCTTATTTTGCCATAACGGAGAATCGATATCCAAACTTTCAATTTCAACATAAGAACTTATTGTAAAATTCTTGTCATCCTCATTATTCATAGGAACCTGATCAACTACTGGGAGTTCTGTAATCACAGCACCTTCCTCACCAGGCATTAAAAGTTTCAATTCTGGAACTTGTGACGCTTTCCATAAAACAGTGTTATTTGTACTATCATAATACCCTCTTTGCACACTAACATTCCTCTCATTTACAACCTCAGAATCAATATACTGAATCAAGACCAAATCTCTTAACGGAACATCTGAGGTATTTTTAAAGGTTGTACGAAAGCTTATTACATTACCAAGGTATACACTATCATTAACTGTTTCTTGTTTTATACTTATTCGACTGGAAATCATCTTCATCACACCCTCATTCTCAGTAAAAACAAGCATTTTATTATCACCTCTTTTTTGACCAATTTCAGCTTTAAAACTTTTCAATGAATCTGGAATTCCTTCCATTATTCCGTTAATACCTATTTTAATTTGTTCTTTTGCTTCCACCTTATCAAATTGCCAAATGTTCTTGTCTCTTGAAGGACTCGTGCTGCTTTCTTCGAAAAAGAATCCCGATGGATAGTCTACTCTCAATTCCAAATCATCAAACTCAAACTGACTACTATTTTTCACAATAACGTCTAAGTGAACTTTTTCTCCACTAGCAGCCTTTTTGACTGGAATAATAGTAATCGACAGAGGTGAAGATTTAATTATGATACTTTTTTGTGTAAATTTCTCAAATTCACTATTAAAATTAATAGGTTGATATCCAACAGTTGCATTCAAAAATACCTGTCTATCCCTCGGTCCAAAAGGTTTAAAGATAACTTCATATTCTTTTTTGTCCTTAGCCTTGATATTTCCTATAACAATTGTAGAAGCCTTAAAACCTTCTTGTTGAATATAAGTACTCTCTTGAATAACCATTGATTCCGAATAATTCAAATCTATCTTGACATTTTGAAGTGCAACACGATTAAAATTCTCTATTCTAATCGTATAAACAGCGTCTTCTGCACTTCTTACCTCACTAGGCCCAGCAATTGATATCTCAACTTTTTCCTCTAAAAATGCATTTCCTATGACCTTAAAATAAAGAAAAACAACTGAAAATATTGCCAACAGAATGATGATAAAAATACCACCAAAAACAACCATTTTATTCTTTTGAATTTTCTCTTGTTCTTCAGTAAAATCTCGTCTACCTTGGGTTTTTATAATCCTACCCTCAACATTTTCAAAACCATCTTTTTCTTGATCGATTTTACGAGCATCATAAACGTCTTTGTCTAGTCTTCTGCCCTTAAGCTCATCCTTCTTTTTATATAATTTTTTAGAAAGGTCTTTTAAAGCCATTTTTTCATTTTTATTTTTGAATCATGTTTGTTTATTATAGCACAAAAAAATTGATAAGAAAGCTAGAATATAATCCTTCTTTCTATGATATGCGAAAGTGTATAACGTGTTATATTTGATAATTCAGCTAAAACCTTCCTATCAAACTTAATTTTTTTCAAAATTTCAACTTCCCCTTCTAAAAAAAATCTCAATATCTTAACAGAGTCAGTGCTGATATACATTGAGTTCTTGTCTTTATTAGCAAAACATTTTTCACACCGAAGTCCATTTGGAACTGAAAAAATAAATTTATCGTTCTTGCTTATCTTTTTGCGACAACTCACACAATAATAGAGTGAGGGAGTTATTCCAAGCCAAGCAACTCCTCTCCAAAACAAAGCTAATTGGAATAATACCACTTTACTTCTTCCAACGTCTTTGTTTTCAAATGAAGTTTTTTCTACAAGTGTCAAAAAATCTGCAAGTGCCAGAAAAATATCTTCGCACCTTTCACCTTCTAATAGAAGCCAACTCAAGATCCTAGTTGTTCTCCTAACAAGAATTGTTTTATCATAATTTTCCCTGATTTTGGGATATTGATCATGTATTATAACTCCTTTTATCCTATCCAAACCACGACATTCAATTAAAAAAAGTTCATTTTTTGTTAGTGGCTCCAGGCCTGAAGCTAGTTTAGCCTTGGGTTTTCTGGTCCCAACTCCAATTGCGCTGATCTTGCCCTTCTCACGCGAAAGAAGAGTATAGATTCTATCATATTCTCTACACTCTCTTGCCTCCAAAACAATTGTATCTATCTTATAACTCATTGATTAGAAAAAACTAATACCATTGGCAGTATATCATGTTGAAAAAAAATGTTTAATAAAAAGAGATTTGTCGATTAATTCTCGACAAAACCCCATCACTTTACAGTTTATTTATTCACAACTAACGCTGGTCTAACTTCTCCTATATACTGATCCAGAAAACTCGCAATTCTTTCTTTTTTTAATGAAATCATACAAAACAAATCTAAAATCTCAATAGTAGAAAATGCATCAGGAGATTTCAAAATCTTCTCTAAAAGAAGTTCTTGTGCTCTTTTACGATTGAAAAAATCATGATAAAGATCTTCACGTTCATAACTCCCCAACAAATTTGCACCAAAAACGATATCTTTCTTAGAATTAGAGAGTTTTTTGTTATCAAAAAAAGTGATTATCAACAAATTGTTTGTTGATTTATAACGAGAGGCTTTAATAAAAGCCTTCATTTGTTTGTGATCACTAACCGTAATAAGATTAGCAATTGCATTAACCATAACACTTTCTACTCTCAAAAAATCATCTGATGTGCTATCACCTCCATCAATCTTGCTTAATCATCCTTCCAAATTAATAACATCTTGGAAGCTTCTAATAGCAATAGCTCGCCTTTCAAGTTCGGCTACTTTTCTTTCCCTGTTATTTTGATTCAGGTTTTGTGTTTGAACTTCTGCAAAAGTTTTTCTGTTTTCGATTTTCCCGATTTCCATAATCTTAACAACAAACACAAAAACAAGTGAAATAAAAATTAAACAAACTATTATAGCAATGGGAAATTTCTTAAAAAATTTATAATTACTATAGATATTCCTTTCAAAATAAAAGTTATTTTGTTTCTTTTAAAACAGAAAAATTATCGAGAAATTCATCTTTTCTCTTCATTTCAAGTCCAATATTGGAGAAGATAAACTCAAGCTCAATAGCAGAAAACTTATCTTGAGATTTCAGTATTTTGCCTAGAAAAAACTCTTGCATCCCTCCAAAAAATCTTGAACAGTTTCCGAAGGGACACCTAACAAATACAAAATCCGATTCACAAAGGATATCCTCTTTCGAATTTAAAAGCTTTTCTCTTTCAAAAAAAGCCACTACCAGCAAATTTCTAGTTGAGATAAGATAACAACTTTCAATAAAATCTCTCATTTGGTCATAATTACCAATCTCAACTAACCCAGAAACCTTTTCGACAGCCATTTTTTCGAGCAATAAAAAGTCACCCTCGTTGTCAACCGCAATTTCTTCCAATGCATTTTGTAAAACAAGAAAATCCTGATGAGTTTTAATGCTTGCAATCTTTTCTTTAATAGAATCAATGTTTTTTTGTTCAGTTCTTGTTTCACCAACTTGATGTGAGGCACTTTCCAGACTAACGCTTCTTATCACTATAGCCTCAACAATAAAAGAACCAAATTGCTAAACACATAAAAGTCAAACAAAACATCTTTCTACTAAATATAGCGCCCGTTGTAAACATAGGAAATTCTCCTTTCTAAAAATAGTTATAAAAATAAAATGATAAGTACTTTTTATCAATCAAAGATTGATTTTTAGTCATACAATAATACTTTATTCTTGTCAATGCTAGAATCTTGACACCCCCTACAATCAGGCTTTTTTCTGACTACCTTAATCTTAAAATCATTTTTTGGAGACTATCCTATAGCAGGGGTTTTGTTGAGATATAAGAAATAGATGCATCTATGGTGACTTCTGTTTTAAAAGAGTGAGATTCTATTTTTTGTCTAAGTATGCTCTGAAAGCTTTTTTCGCTCCTTCGGTTAATTTGTACTCCTTATCTTTTTTTGAATCAATCCATTTGAAATCCTTATGGTCTCTGCTGAGTATTACCTTATCGTCATTAGAATTGCACTGAAAAAATGTTCCCACAATTTGCCATTTTTCATTTCTCACAATTGGACTCCATTCATCAGCAAAGAATGGATGTCCAATTTCAACTGATAAGGCAGTTTCTTTCTTTATCTCACGAAGGAGGCTTTCATTAAATCGCTAACATGATTCAACACGTCCACCTGGAACATCAAATACGTCTGGATGAACCATCAATGTGATTATCAGATTCAAGTACAATCAGAACCTTACCCTTGTTAAATATAAATGCTTTCGTCGCAACAAATAATTTTATTTCCATTGTTTTTCTTTATATACTTATATTCCAATCTTAGCATAAAAAACCACTCTTCTAGAAAATAGTAATCGCCAAATCAAACAAAGACCAGAAAATAATTAAAAACATTATGAGAATAGTTATGTAGACAGTTGTTTTTTAAAAGTTATCAAATAAACTAGCTTTGCTTTTAAAAATTTTACTAACAAAAACAGTAAAGAATACTAGAATCGCTATATCCGGCAAAAAAATATACTTATTTTAGTATCTAAATTCACCATCTAATAAATAATCTATAAGAATTCCACTGTTTGCAATGAGTTTATACAAAAAAACAAGTAACTTAAAAGAATAAGCTCTCACCATTAAAGTCCTCCGTTCGTTGTATTTACCTTCCTTTTTTATTTTTATCATCGCATGTTCTGTAAAAACGAAATTATAGAAATAACAAGACTTATTCCATAAAAAAGACCCCAGGGGAAAATGGGCTAGAGAAACAAAGAACTCTCAAATACAAACTGATTAAAACGACTCTGAAACCTGCTTTCGAGTTTTAAGTTGTTATTTTTGAGCTTTTTAAGGTGTATTGGAATAATTTTAAAACAAACAACATTATCTTTCTTACTTTACAATCGAGTTTTAATTTAAACGGATCTTCTCGCCTCGTCTTCGCTTCGCTCCACCTCCGCCTCTAAGAGCAGCGCTGAATGCTATCGCATCCATCGGCACTATCTAACAGTTTCAATGGGTCTTCTCGCATCTCCTTTGGGGCTCCTTGTCAGGGGCAGCGCCAAGTCCTCGCCAGCTTGAACCCGTCGGCATTCGCTACACTTATTTTTTGCTAAAAATAACCTACTTCATTGCTGTCCGTTCAGTTCCCTTACGGGCTAATAAAAAAAGACACTTCCTAAGAAGTGCCTTTTTTCTTTGTAGCCCGTAGGGGAATCGAACCCCTGTTACCAGGATGAAAACCTGGCGTCCTAACCACTAGACGAACGGGCCAAATTGCTAGCAAACTAATTCCATTGCTACAAGAACGACTCTATCATATTTTTTCGAACTTGACAAGTGTTTTTGAAACTGTAGAATTGAATATGTTTCTTACAAAATAAATTGCCTACAAAAGTTCCATACACTCTTACGGGCTCCCTTTGAAAATCAACCTTTAGAGGTCCTAAATATTGATGACAATATATGAAACGATGTGCAGATTTAACTGCTAAATCGGTTAGCTTATTTACAAAAGCTATTTCAAAGACAACTAACATAAAGAAATTCTCTATCATTGGACCCACATTCCTTGTTTGTGGCTTTTTTTATTGTATTTTTGCTCTAAATATCTCTCAAAATGATCAGAAAATGACACTTTTTAGGGATTCAACTAATTTATTACATAAAACATTTCCGATAGCCTATGCTGAGAATGCTCCTTCGAAACAAAGCACGCTTTATATTTGCGAACCTAGTTTCTTGGAAAAAAACAGCCGAGAGAATCAAATAAATCTCGTCAATCCACTTTGCAAAAATGAAAATCTCAAAATAAATAACGAAAAGTCTAAAGAAAAAACTGATGAATTGTTAGAAAAAGAACTATCAAAAATTCTTAAAGACACTCCAATGGAAAAGATGTTGGACTCTTTATTGCTTCAAAAAAAACCAGTAACAGCATTTTTGGTTGGAATAGCATTTAAAGAAAGTAAATTTGGTGTTTACTCTCCCAAAAAAAATGGAACTGAATGTTTCAATTATTGGGGATTCAAAGGAAAACAAACTCCAACAAGAAGTGGCTATAGCTGTTTTGCAACTCCAGAGGAAGCAGTTGAAATAGTTGGAAAAAGAATTGAAAAACTTGTAATAGATAACAAAAGATCAACTCCTTCACAGATGACTGTTTGGAAATGTGGCTCCTCTTGCGCTTCACATTCGCCACAAGGCGTACGTAAATGGATTAGTGATGTTGCTATTTTTTACAATCAAATAATGTCTGTTAAAAGCTAGGGGTCATTTAGAACACTAAAATCAATTCTTGACAATATTGACACTTATTTTTAATCATCTACAATAAAGATAAGTTATTCAGAGCACGTCTTGTCTAGTGTTTTTATGCCTTTATTAGGGTAAAAAGGGCTAAAAAAACAAAAAATGAAACTAAAAAAAACTTTATACTGTATTACTGATAAATACAACAAACCAGACTTCCGTTTTCTCTTTGATGACCTCAAAAAGGCACAAGAAAAAGTAAGACAACTGAAAAGTGGCGTTCTGGGCGAAACAATCTTCTTGTCTAAATTCAAGAGAGATTTTTTTGTTGATGGAATCAATAGGAACTACGTCGGAAAAACAAGAAGGATTGCTATCAAGAAAGGTTGTTGGACTGCACTTGAAGTAAAAAAAATCAACCTTATAGACGAAATATCTGCTAAAGACCATTTCAAAAAAATTGTCGTTGCTCCAGAGAATCAACTATCTTACTCAAAAAAATATGTTACAGACATTCCTTTTTTGAACACAACAATAAAGACTCCTTCAGAATGTGAGCTTAACCCAAATGAAACACCTATTTCTTTTTGGGGATTTAACTGGCAAAATTCTTTCTTGAAAACAAAAACATTTGCATCAACAATGGCTGTCATGCTTATCGCAACCTTTGTTACAATTTTTGCTATTGATTACAGAGAAAACAACTCCTCTGCAAAAGATATGGCTATGTTACATGTAGAGCAAGCAGAAAAAACAGTTCGGGCTCAAACCACAGTATTAGGAGCAAAAGATGAAAAAATTGCTAAACAATTTGATCAAAAACTCGACGAATTTGTTCTCAACACACTACAAAAATTTGATAATGTAAAAGAAGAAGAACTAGAAGAAGAAATCAAAGCAATATTGAAAGGAAGCCCAATGGAAGAAATGGCTCCACTAATTGCAAAAAAAGATCGTACAGTTGCTGCTTTTTTAGTAGGGATTGCGATGAAAGAAAGTGGATTTGGAAGAAGAGTTCCAGTGCTAAATGGGCAGAATTGTTTTAACTACTGGGGATATCGTGGAATTAGAAAAAAAATGGGTACTGGCGGACATACTTGCTTTAATAGTGCTCAAGATGCAATTGACACTGTTGGGGGAAGACTTGAGAGACTCGTGAAAACTGAAGTGGATACGCCCAAGGAAATGGTCTTATGGAAATGTGGTTCTGCTTGTGACAAAGATCCTAATGCTGGAAAATGGATCAAAGATGTGAATATCAACTTTAGCAAGCTCATAAACGAAGAAGCTTAGTTTCCTTTCAATAGTAAGATGAACCGAGTTAGCGCTCGGTTTTTGAATACCCCAGATCAGTTCAATTAGATCAAGAGAATACTCTTCTTGCTTTATCTGGCTAGACTTAGCAACTCTCTGTTGTCTACTGTGACATAGATATACTAGAAAAAAATTATTGGAAAAGAAAAATATTATACTTGCAAATCACAAGTATAATATTTTTCTTTTTGTTTTGTTTTTATTTTTCCTCCCGCTTTGTAATAACTTGCTTCGCTACTTCTATCATATCAGAGTTATCTCGCTGGTATTTAAGCATATACCACCATTCTACTCCCCAAACATATGTCTCTCTAAATTTTGTTCTCCTAGCAAACTCAGCTATGTCGATGAGTTTTTCTGGACTCATTGATTTGTACTGCTCTTTAATTGACATGGTTTTAATCCAACCAGGACCCCATGGTTCTCCTTGTAATTCAGAAATAACGATATCCTCTGAGTTAGTATATTTTCCAATTAGCTTCGCTTTTAGACGAAAAAAATTGGGTCCAATTGGATAATGAATATAACCATCGTACCAGTCTGAATCTTTGTAGATAATACGATACATAGTTGTACCAAAGATATCCGCTCGGCTAGCCGCATCTTTCCAGAGACTGAGTTCTCCACTGTCTGTAGTCATTATCTTCCTTGTCGTATCCAACGATTTTACCTGCGCTATCTCACGTTCGACTATTTGTTCATCCAAAGCACCTTCGATACAATGTCCAAATGATAAAAATGGTTCATTTTCAACCTGCCACATTTCAATAATTTTCCGATCCTTATATCTTTGCACTAAAGCCTTTTCAAACTCCAAAACAGCCTTTTCTCTTGCTACTTTTTTTGATAATGGTTTATCATTTTCACCTTCAGCATACATTTCTGGAATAAAACATTCTGGCCATCTAGGAACTTTGACTCCCATTGCCAAAACTAGCTTTGTGCCATACTTCTCAGCTTTATCAACCTGAAAATCTAGATTTGAGAAATCGTAAACACCAGCTTCTTTCTCAATGTCAGACCAATAAGCAGCTATTCTCATTTTCTTAGGTTTGAGATCTGTTAGAATCTCTGTGTATGTTTTTTTCCAATCCATTTCCAACGCTCTAGCTTGAACATCAGAAAATGAAACACCGAACTCCATGTCTGCATTCTTGCTTGCAACTGGCCAATTAAAAAGAATCAGCACCGATACAACAAGAATAGCCAATAGAACAAGCAATCCGATTGTCCATTTTACTAAAAGCTTTAGGATAGACATTTTCTGTTTTTAATTCTTATTAAATAAAGACTATAATAATTCCAAGTACTACCAACAAAACTCCCACTGACTTAAAAACTAGATCTCTTCTATCTAAATCTTCTTTCAAAATACTGCCAAATCTCTCTGATAGTCCCAAAGACAACAAAAAGACACCTAGGTATTGAACAGAACCTAGCGCACTAACAATTGTAGGATCTCCTATCGAAAGAGCAAAATTCATCATAAATGTTGCAATTCCAGAAAGAGTTTTTACACCAACAACAAATAAAAAATTTATAGCATGTTCTCTTCCTTTTTTCTTTTTGAAGGTTGCTATTATGTGATTTCTATAACCAGGAAGACACATAAGAAACAAAACCATTACAACTGACCCCATTCTAGTATAAATATATCCATTTACAAAAACTTCAAAGTCAGTTCCTCCTAATTTATCAAAAATATCAAAAGTATATTTCAACATTCCCAAAGAAATTCCAGACAAAAGACCTGCGATAACAACTTTCTTATAATCTGTAAAAAATTGTTTTTCTTTTATTTTAAAAGAGATAAAGAACCCTCCAAACAAAAGCAATGCCACTCCTATTAGTTTACCTGTTGTTAAGCTATCTTCTAAAAATAGCTTAGAAAAAACAAAAGTAGTAATGGTGGCCACAGCACCGATTAGCACAAAAACTCTTGTCGCCGTTGATCCTTTTAGCGATGAAAATAAAAAAGCTAGATAACCGAAAAAGATAATTCCAGTAAAAACTGATATTCCAACAACTTGCCATCCTGGCCAATAAAGACCAAAAGGAGCAAACATCAAACTAGTAAAAGACAAAAGTCCGATATAAAAAAGATATAGTCTCCAACTTCCAACCTTTCCAGAAATCAAGAACTTATTTGCAATCGATTCAATAGAAAGCAGAAAATAGGCCCCCATAGCCAATACAATCCAGTTCATTTAAGTTATTTTTTAATATTATCGGTCTGCACTTCTAACTCACCTTTATATCTAGCAATCAATTTTTGATATTCAAAAAATGATTTTCTAGGAACTCTCTCCATAGTCTTATCATCAACTTCACATAAACCAAATTTCTTAGAATATCCTAAAAGCCATTCGAAATTATCCAGTAGAGACCAATAGAAGTACCCCTTAACATCAGCACCTTGATTAATTGCATCAAGCACAGCTTCTGTATGAATTTTAATATATTTAGCCCGTCTTGTATCCTTTTTATCAGCAATCCCATTTTCAAAAATATAAACTGGTTTTTTAAATCTTTTCCAAGCAGACATTAAAAGTTTGAAAAGTCCATTTGGATAAACGCCCCAGCCCATTTCGGTTAATTCTTTATCGATATTTTTCATCTTAACAAAAGGAGGTAACAAGGAAATTTTCATTCCAAAATAATAGTTTACTCCAATAAAATCTTGTTTATCCTTGATATGATCTTGGAAATACCAGTTATAATTATCTTCTACTTTTTTTGTAACAGTCCATAAAGGAGATTTTGGATTAGCATATTCAAAAATATTACAAAATTGAGTCACTCCAACTGGAATGTTTTTTTGGATTTTTTTACAAATATCATAACATTCCCGATGAGCAACAATCATATTTTTTCTTGCTCGCAAAAAAGCAAGAGGATTTCTTTTTCCTGGAGGAAAATCCCCTGTTAAATAACCCCTATTCAAAGGTAATCTTGGTTCATTAATCGTGACAAACATATCAATTTCAGCACCAAGTTCCTCCATCACCTTTTTGCAATAACTTGAAAAATGCTCTACTGCATTTTCACCATGCCAACCACCATCTTTCACAAACCACATTGGAGATGTCCAGTGCCATAAAGTTACGACTCTTTTTATCCCTCTTTTTTTTAAATCCTGTAAAAGCTTTCTGTAATGTTCAATCCCCACTTGCGAAAATTTCCTTTTCTTGGGCTCAATACGAAACCATTCAAATGAAAGTCTAAAAGCATCACAACCTAGATTTTGAGCCAACTTGTTATCTATAAGATAACGATTCCAACTATCACAAGCCCAGTTCGAAGGTTCACTTGTTTTTCCTTGTTGCTCCCAGTCCCACCAATCATTTCCTTTACTATTTCCTTCAACTTGATGAGATGCATGTGCAACCCCCCAAAGAAAATCTTCTGAAAATTTCTTGCTCATCTAGATTTCTGTTTATATATTATCTTAATCAATAGCCTCTAACAGTCTTAATGACCTTGCAAAAACTTCAGCTAATTTAGTCGCCTCTTCCTGAGTTAGTTTATAGCTATCATCCTGGACAATAAGATTTTTGACTTTATTCGCTTCAATAACTTCTGCTAAATTTTCCAATTGATATGGTTGCACATTTTCAAGTTTTTCACCCAACAAAATCCCCTGATAACCAACTATGCCCAAAACCTCATTAAGCAAACTTGAAAGCTCTAAAATTGATGCCTTCCAACGGTTTGGATCGTCCGTTTCCAATCTCTTTATTGATTTTTCCCACAATACTTGCATTTTTCCTTTTACACTTGGCAAACTCGAACCAGAAACAAGTAATTTCCAATAATTTTTCTTGACGAGGCGATAAAGCATGAGTAGCATTGTGGCTGTCATCAAGATAAGATAAAAAGCTAAAATAAACTTAAATCCACGAAAAACAAACGACTTTTCTAAAAAAGCGTTTGTTTGCTCAAGATATGAGATTAAATTAAAGTTCTCAATATTATTCATTTTTTATATTCACAAACGATTTGCCCTATAATTCTTTCTCTATCTTACACTAAAAAGTCACTATTTTCAATCTCAAATATATTAAACTCTCTTTATTTTTTTAAAATCATTTTTCTAAGCTTATTTACTTCATCTCTAATAACCGCAGCTCTTTCAAATTCAAGTTGTTTTGCTGCTTCTTTCATTTCAAATTCTCTTAATTTCAAATATTTCTCAATTTCTTCGGGTGACTCCAGTTTTAGAACTGGATCATTATTTTTATAATCTGAGTTTTCCACTTCTCTATAAACAATTGACTTGATATCCTTCTTGATTGTTTGCGGTATAATATTGTGCTTTTTATTAAACTCAAATTGCTTTTTCCTTCTACGAGAAGTTTCATCAATTGCCTTTTTCATCGATTTTGTAACTGAATCAGCATACAAAATAACTTTCCCATTAACATTTCGCGCAGCTCTACCAATTGTTTGAACCAATGATGTCTCACTTCTCAAAAACCCCTCTTTATCAGCGTCCAAAATAGCCACCAATGAAACTTCCGGTAAATCCAGTCCTTCCCTTAGAAGATTCACACCAACTAGAACATCTATTTCACCTAGACGTAGGTCTTCTAAAACCCTGACTCTATCCAATGTATCTACTCCACTATGTAAATATTCTGATTTTATTCCATCTTCTTCTTTTAAATATTCAGACAGATCCTCTGCCATTTTTTTAGTCAGTGTAGTAATTAAAACCCTTTCATTTTTCTTTGCTCGAGGTTTTATTTGAGCGATAACATCCCTAACCTGATTTTTGCATGGTTTAATTTCTATAGAAGGATCTAACAATCCAGTCGGCCTTACAATTTGCTCTACATTCTCCACTTCTGCTTTTTCTAGTTCATAATTAGCCGGTGTAGCTGACATAAAAATTGTATCTTTAAGCTTCTTCTCAAACTCTTCAAATTTCAAAGGACGATTGTCATATGCACTTGGTAAGCGAAAACCAAACTCGATCAAGTTCTTTTTTCGAGAATAGTCTCCTTCATACATTGCCCGCACCTGAGGCATTGTAACATGAGATTCATCAATTATTGTTAGAAAATCATCACTAAAATAATCCATCAAGGTATATGGTGCCTCTCCTGTTTTCCTTCCGCTTAAATATAGTGAATAGTTCTCAATTCCACTACAATATCCAATTTCTTCAATAAGTTCTGTGTCAAAATTAATCCTTCTTCTAATTCTTTCGGCTTCAACTATTTTGCCTTTTTTTTCAAAATAATCAACTCTTTCTTTCATTTCATCCCGAATGCTCTTAACTGAATCGTGTAAGACATCTTCTGGCGCAACAAAGTGCTTGGCTGGAAAGATTAGTGTTTCACTCATATCTGGCTGGACCACTTTCCCCGTCATATGATTATACTCATATACCCTTATCACCTCACCATTCTTAAGCTCTACTCTTATGATAATTTCTTTATCTGGTCTCATGATTTCAAAAGTTTCACCATGTAAACAAAATTTTCCTCGTAACAAAACCTCACTCCTAGAATATTGAAGGCTAATCAATCTTTTAAGAATCTCTTTTCGCTCTATTTTTTGTCCAACCTTTAATGTAATAACCTTCTTTTCATAGAACTCCGGGGATCCCAAACCATAGATACAAGAAACGCTAGCGACAACTATCACATCTTTTCTAGAGATTAGCGCAGCAGTTGCTGAGTGTCTTAATTTATCAATTTCTTCATTAATTTCAAGATCTTTCTCAATAAAAACATCTTGATTTGGCATATATGCCTCTGGTTGATAATAATCATAGTATGAAACAAAATATTCCACTGCATTATTTGGAAAAAATTGACGAAATTCACTAACTAGTTGAGCTGCTAGAGTTTTATTATGAGCAATAACAAGTGTTGGTTTTTGAATTTTTTCAATAACATTCGCAATAGTAAAAGTTTTACCAGAGCCTGTCACTCCAACCAATATCTGTTTCTTTTTTCCAGCAAAAAAACCCTTCGTCAATTTATCAATTGCGACTGGTTGATCTCCTGCTGGATTATAATCAGAAACTAGCTTAAACTTCATTCTTTTTCTAGGATTTTTAGTCCCCTTACTGTAATATAAAAACCCTACTGAGTCAATTGACTTTTAAACCTGATTTTGTTAAAGTCTAAATGTTACAAGATGTTTTATCTTGAAACCAAAAGACTATAAAATAAAGCTTTTAGAAAATAAGGTTATGTCCTTTTTTAAGAAAATTTGTTTCCACATCATCAGTAATGCAATTGCAATTTATATTGCAGCTTGGTTTATTTCTGGTATTACATTTGAAACAAATTTTATCAATTTACTGAAAGCTGGGGCATTACTTGGCCTAGTAAACGCGCTAATAAAGCCGGCTGTTAAGCTTTTGTCATTACCCTTAATATTCCTATCACTAGGGGCTTTTGTGGTAATAATCAACATTGGATTATTATATTTCGTTGCTAGTGCCTTTGACTTTTTTACAATTAATAGTTTCTGGTCTGCGCTTTGGGGAGTTTTGATTATTAGTCTTGTAAACTCTTTTATCAACGCATTCTCAGATAAATAAACATACTCAAAATGGAAAGTTTTCTAACCTATAGTCAAATCGTGATTTCGGTTTTACTTATAATTTCTGTGTTACTTCAAAATAGAGGATCTGGTCTTTCTGCTGCATTTGGTGGGGATTTCAGTGGATTCTATACTAAAAGAGGAATCGAAAAGTTTCTTTTTGTTTCTTCTGGTGTCCTTGGTGCTTTATTTATAATAAATGCACTAACAACTATCATTGTCTCCGCAAACGGTGCAACCGTATAGTTTTTATACTTTGATTGCAAAGGGATATTTGGAGTTCCTAGGAACTCATATATCTTTAATGGATTAAAAAATAAGAATGTCAAAGCAGTTACGCTTTTCGTTTCCTGATCAATTGAAAAATTTTGGTTCAGTTTTATCTAAAAAAGAAAAATTTTTTCTATATCTAGCAGTATTTATTCTTGTTGGATCTATTTTGACTTGGGCTTTCCGTTACTATGTGGCCGCAACAGAAGAAGTACCGGCTATTGGAGGTGAATATACCGAAGGAATTATCGGTCAACCTAGTTATATAAATCCCGTGCTTGCACCAACAAATGAAACCGACCTTGCTATAACAAGGTTAATTTTCTCATCGCTAATGACATATGACTCAAACGGTGCACTGATTAATGATATTACAGAAAATTATCGCATTGAAGAAGATGGCAAAAAATATACTTTTGAGATAAAAAAGGGTATAAAATGGCACGATGATACTGAGTTAACAGCAGAGGACATTGCATTCACAATAGAAATCATCAAGAACAAACTATTTAATGCCCCTCTTGTCCTGAGAGGAGATTGGCAAGAGGTTGAGGTTGAGGTTGAAAACGACTACACTATAAGCTTCAAATTAAAAGAAGCTAGTGCATCTTTTCTAAATAAAACAACTTTTGGAATTCTTCCACAACATATTTTCAAAAACATCACTAGTGATAAATTTCTTTTAAGTGAATTTAACTTGAAACCAGTTGGCTCTGGACCTTTTGTGTTTACACACTACGAGCAAGATGACGAAGGAAATATTATATCATATCAACTCTTAGCAAACTCAAACTACCACGCTGGAAAACCTTTCTTAGAAAAAATAAACTTTGACTTCTATAGTGATAAAGAAAGTTTATACGAAGCATACAAAAAAAAGGAAATTAATGGCTTAACAGCATTACCATACGAAGAAATTGATAATTTCTCACAAAGGAACGATACTAATTTACATGTACTGAAAACTTCTCAATATTTTGCAACATATTTCAATCAAACAAAATCTGTTCCACTTGCCGACGTTGAGGTGAGAAAGGCTTTAATACACGGAACAAATCGACAGGAAATTATTGATGGTTTCTTTATGGGATATGCACTTCCAGTCTTTTCTCCAATAATTCCAGAGTTTGGAGACTTCACAACAACTCAGGCAGAAAAATATCCTTTTGATCCAAAAAAGGCTGAAGAGTTACTAGAAAACACTGGTTGGAAAAAACAAGAAGATGGGACTAGAAAGAAAGATGAGGGAACACTTAACATAAAACTAACCGTGCATGCTGAATATCCATCTTATACAAAAACAGCAGAATCTTTAAAAGCACAATGGGAAAAAATTGGTGTACAAGTAGAACTCTCTTATCTCGAGGATTTAGCCTTTAAAAATGCAATTACTCCACGTGAATATCAATCAGTTCTTTATGGTCAGCCTTATATTGGTAATGATCCTGATCCTTTTTTCTTTTGGCATTCTTCAAGAAAAAAGAATCCTGGACAAAATTTTGCACTTTATGAAAATGAAGAAGTTGATAAATTACTAAGTGACGCTCGAGGAAATATCTCACTTGAAGAAAGAAAAAGTAAATACGCTGAATTCGAAAACAAACTCCTAAATGATGCTCCAGCACTATTCATATGTAGCCCACAATTTGTTTATATCACAAATTCAAAAATAAAAGGCAACGAAACTGCTGCTATAGTAAATCTATCTTATCGTTTCACTGATATCAATAAATGGTATATAAAAACAATCAGAAAGAAAAAGAAATAATATTAAAAGCATAAAAATTAACTAATACGCTATGCCAAAAGAAAACTTCGACAAATATGATATGCGTCGAGTGATTCTAGAGTATCCTAATCAATTAGAACTAGGAAAAGAGTTTGTAGAGAAGGTAGATCTAGGAGAATTACCGAAAAACTACTCAAATCTAATTATTTGTGGAATGGGTGGATCTGGGCACCCTGGCGAGTTACTAAATTCTTTTCTTAATTCAAAAGAAGTTAGATTTTCATTACCCCTTTATGTTCAAAGAACCTACAACTTACCAAAAGCGGCAACCAAAGATTCTTTGATCTTTATTTCGTCTTATTCAGGAAACACCGAAGAAACAATAGACTGCTTCCATGAGGCACTGGAGTTAGGAGCCACAATTGTGTCCTTCGCTTCTGGTGGAAAAGTTGAAAAAATTTCGCTAGAAAACAATGTACCTCTCGTCAAATATGTAATGAATTTTGAAGGTTTCCAGCCTAGGTATGCAACTACCTATGCACTCGTTGCAATGAACGAAGTGTTGACAAAACTTGGATTATCTGATACTGTAAAGAATCTTCCAACTATTAATAGCAGAGAACTTGAGATTTCTGGTGAAGAAATAGCAAAAAAAATAAAAGGCAGGACGCCTATTATTTACGCCTCCGATCGTTTCAAGATCGGAGCCAAAATGCTTAAAATCAAAATCAACGAAAATTCCAAAACTCCTGCTTTCTGGAATTATTTCCCAGAGCTAAGTCACAATGAAATGGTTGGGTTCACCAACCCTCAAGGAAAATTCTTTGTTTTGATGTTTGAAGATGAGAATGATCATCCTCATATAAAAAAAAGAATGATGATTACTAAACGATTGTATGAAGAAAAGGGATTAGAAGCTGAAATTATTCAAATTGAAGGAACATCTTACCTAGAAAAGCTAGTAAATATCTTTATCCTAGGAGATTGGATTTCATATTATTTAGCATATGAGTATGATCAAGACCCAACCCCTGTTGATATGGTAGAGGATTTAAAAAAAATGCTAGAAGAATAAACTTTTTAGGTTTTGAGTAGCAAACCGTACTTATTTTTACGGTTTGTCTCTCAAAGCTTTGCAAAGAACAAATGTTCGTGATAAACGCTAAGACTAGAGCTACCTTCACATGAAAACATTTGAATATTGGTTGCTCTTTCGTAAATCTTTTGAAAACTATTAAGTGTTGCGAAATACTTAAAAATAAAATTACATAGTTTTCTAATTTCAAAATGAAAGTTTTGTTAAGTCTTTGATTTTACAAAAAACACAATAAATTATTTAAATTTTTTGTGTATAATTATTAATTAAAATATTCTAATTTAAACAAAATGATAAATAAAAAAACACCAGAGAAAGCTACTATCCCTGTTACTGCTACAAACAAAAAGGTATATCTGAAAAAGAAACCTTTCGTAGCAAGAAAAAAAATAGCACCTACAAAAGATCAGATCTCTAAAAACAAAGGTAATTTCAGAATCATTCCATTGGGCGGATTTGAAGAGATTGGTCGAAACATGACAATCTTTGAATATGGAAATGATATTGTTATTGTTGATATGGGACTTATGTTTCCAGAAGAAGACATGATGGGAATTGATTATATTATCCCAAATATTGAGTACTTGAAAAAAAATAGAAAAAAAATTCGTGGGGTAATTATCACTCATGGACACTTTGATCATATCGGGGGAATTCCTCATATCATGCCAGAAATTGGGAATCCCCCAATTTACACAACAGAGCTAACAAGAGCTATGATTCTCAAAAGACAAGAGGATTATAAACAACATGCCCCATTGAACGTTAAAACAGTTAGAAAAATTGATCGTTTAACTCTAGGAGAATTCAAAATTGAATTTTTTCACGTGAATCATTCGATCCCAGACTCAATTGGACTAGCCATTCACACACCATGTGGAACAGCAATTCATACTGGAGATTTCAAATTTGATCATTCTCCTGTAAATGATGCACCAGCAGATATTGCTAAAATTGCACGACTTGGCTCAGAAGGAGTTCTTGCGTTGCTATCAGATAGTACAGACTCTACAAAACCTGGTTATAGTGTTTCTGAGTCTGAAATACGTAAAGGAATTGAATCAATTTTTGAAAAAGCAAAGGGAAGAGTCATCACCGCAACATTTTCATCACTTATCAGTCGTATCCAGCAAATTGCTGAAGTTGCTGAACAATATGGAAGAAAACTTGCAGTAGATGGATACTCAATGAGAAATAATGTTGAAATAGCAAGAAAGCTTGGTTATATCAATGCCAAAAGTTCAACTTTTATTGATATAAAACAAGTAAATAATTATCCAGACCATAAAGTAGCTATCATGTGCACAGGTGCACAAGGAGAAGGAAATGCTGTTCTCATGAGAATTATTAACAACGAACATCGTTTTGTTAAAATTCACAAAGGAGATACTGTTGTTTTTTCTTCATCGGTTATTCCAGGAAACGAAAGGACTGTTCAGGGAATGAAGGATACTCTTTATAAAAAAGGAGCTGAAGTTATGCATTACAAGATGATGGATATTCACTCTGGTGGACATGGAGCACAAGAAGATCTGAAAATGATGATCAACTTAGTGAGACCTAAATACCTTATTCCTGCTCATGGAACCTACTACATGCGAAAAGTACATGGAGATCTTGGGAAAATGATGAAAATGGCAGACGATAAGATTGTGCTTGGAGAGAATGGACTTGTACTTGAATTTGATAAGAATGGAAACAGAGTTCCATCTCAAGAAAAAGTACCTAGCTCATATGTTATGGTCGATGGTCTTGGGGTTGGAGATGTTGGAAATGTAGTATTGCGAGACAGACAGCTCTTGGCAGAAGATGGAATGTTTACAATCGTTACTATAATTGAAAGAAAGACCAGGGAAGTTATTGGAGAGCCTCAAGTCACCTCTAGAGGGTTTATTTATGTCAAAGAGAACTTTGACTTAGTAAACGCTACAAAAAAGCGTGTAAAGACAATTATAAACAAATCTACATCTAAAGAAGCAACACCAAATTGGGATTACATCAAAAATAGTATTCGTGATGATCTTGGACAATTTTTGTTCCAAAAAACTCAACGAAGACCAATGGTACTTCCAGTTATTATCGAAGTTTAATCTACGATACACTTCTAAATAAAAACTATTCTACAAAATAGAACGAGTATTTGCATAAGATAAAACACCCCTTGAGGGTGTTTTTTTGGAGCCTACGGTCGGACTCGAACCGACGACCGATCGCTTACAAGGCGATTGCTCTACCAACTGAGCTACGTAGGCAGTTATATTCTATTTTATGTGGGCCGGGAGAGATTTGAACTCCCGTAGGCTTTCGCCGCCTGATTTACAGTCAGGTGCATTTGACCACTCTGCCACCGACCCATCATTAATTTTGTAAACATCTTTTTTCTGAGCCGATACGCGGATTTGAACCGCGGACTTACTCCTTACCATGGAGTTACTCTACCAACTGAGTTACATCGGCAATTATATTTCAAATAAAACAAAAAGTCAATGCCCATCGATAAGCATTTATCCTGTCTTTATAGACTATTTCAACCTTTTTAATAATTTTATTTTTTCCAATTTCCTAGTCGCATCAATATCACGAGCAGAGACTTCCAGAATAAACTTATATGCACTTTGTGCATCATCAAAATTTTCCATCTTAATATATAATTCCCCTAATTGCCTGTAACTTTCCATGTCCCTTGGATTCGTTGCTATCTTCTGAAGAATCTTTTTTTCCAAAATCTTTCTATCAACGCCAAGTGCATCATCATCGTTCACTTCTTTTTTAGAAATCTTTCTTGAACGAACAACTCCATTAATGAGATCTTGCTCATCTTGAGTCCTACCTTCGTCTACTTTCTTAACTCCATCAGAAAAATCATTAAACGATTCTTCCATTAAGGTCTTTTTTTCAGATAATCTTTCTTCCTTTTTAAATGGATTAATTTTACTAAAAAAACTAGTTTTTCCTTTAACTTCTTTAGTTTCTTTAATAAAATTTTTGTTCTCAGAAACATTTTCGGACATATTGTCTTTTGTTTTATCCTCGACAATTAAACTGTCTTGATTCTCTCCTTTTTTTCTTTTTTGGAAAAAATCAGACAATGCTCCTTCTTTAGTAGTATCTTGTTTCGTAAATTCTTCTTTTAAGTTAACTTCCTTAACAATATCATCTTGTTTGTTATCTTTTTCCTTTTTCTTATTGTTATCTTCTTTGAAATTAGTTGGTTTGAAAAATCTCTTACTTTTATTTTTTACTAAGGTATTTTTAGGTGATTCTTCTTCTATATTTTCCTTCAACTCTTCGTCTGTGTCTTTTATATTAAAACTTTTGCCATTCTTTTTTGTCTTCATTTCAATAATCCCCGAATGAGCTCTATGCAAAACCTTTCTGGCTCCCTTGATAATAGTCTCCGCTATCCACACAAAAAACTCTGAAATTTTAGACGCAACAAAACCAAAAGAAAAACCTTTTTTCTGAACATCTCCCGCTCCTATTTCTTTTCTTAGTTTCGCACTTTTTCCAGCCTGTTTAAATTTTTTCAAATTCTTACCAAAAATAGCGATGATCACTATTAAACTGACGAAAATAAGCACTATCAATACAATATTGAGTATATCCATTTCTACCACTTTATAGAAAATTATTTCTTTTTTATCTCATCGACACTAACAAAAGCTATTGATTTATCTTCTAGTTCAACTTTCAACTTCCTGCTTAAAGTTAACTGTTCAATCACTCTTCCCTTTTCACCAGAAATATCGACTATATCACCTCTTTGTGGAAGCTCTTTCATCATTTCCTGATATTGCTTTGCTTCATAGGAAAGACAGCACATCAATCTACCACATAAGCCAGAGATTCTCTCTGAGCCTCTATGTGAAATAAACTGACAACGTGCCATTTCCGTAGAAATACTATTTAAATTACCTGACATTTTTCTACAACAAAGTTCTCTTCCACAAATACCATAGCCTCCACAACGCCTAGCTTCATCTCTTGATCCGATTTGCTGAAGTCTTATGGATTTACCGTACCTAGAAGATAGGTTCTTAACTAATTGTCTAAAATCAACTCTGCCATCAGCAACAAAAGCAACCACAGCGCAACTACCATCAAGACTTATCTTTACATCAATAATCTTCATAGGAACATCAAGAACTCTTGTTTCTTTTTTAGCCTCAGCCAACATATCCTCTTCCCTTGTTTTATAATTCAATGTAATTTCCAAATCTTGTGGAGTAGCCTTTCTCTCAACTTTTCCTGCTATATCATCCCCCTCAACACTCTTATCAACAATTATGACATCTACCACAAAAGACCCCCACTCATGCTCAACTACCACCTTGTCGTCTCTTTTAATTCCTGTGGTGTTAGATGTTACATTTCTTGGCTGATCCCAATCAAAAAATCGAATAATCATACTGTTTATAAGGGGTTATGGTAAATTCCTACCTACTTTTAAATTATAGCTCTATTCTGGTAAATTCTCCAACTTGGATATTCTCACCCATTTTGCCTGCTTTTTCTTTTATAAGCTCTCCAACAGTCTTGTCTGGATTTTTTACAAAAGACTGTGAAAGTAACGCATTTTCATTTCTAAGCTTTTGCTCTTTTCCAAGCATAATTTTTTCAACAATCTCAGCTGGCTTATTCTCTTTTAAGAGTTCTTCTGCCCAATCTTTCTTGCTTCGTTCCACTAAGTCCTCTGGCACTTCTTCTGAAGAAATTGATTTTGGACTCATTGCTGCAATATGCATAGCAATATCCTCACCTAAAGCAATAAATTCTTCATTCCTAGCAACAAAATCTGTTTCACAAAGCAATTTAACTAAAACAGCAACCCTATTATTTGAATGAACATACGACGCGATTATCCCTTCATTTGCGTCTCTTCCTCCTTTTTTATCAGCTTTTTCCAAACCTCTTTTTCTCAAAAGTTCAATCGCCTTTGTCTCGTCACCTTTTGCTTCATCTAAAGCTTTTTTGATATCAATAACTCCAGCTCCTGTTTGATTTCTTATTTTTTTAATTAACTCTAGCATTTTATATAGTTTAATTTAAAATAGTACTATTTTTTGTTGCTAACCTCTTTAGCCACAACAACACTGTTTTTTGCTTCCATCATTTTCTTTAAGAAAACTCCTAATATATATTTTAATGAAGAAAGTGCATCATCATTAGCAGGAATTGGATATTCAACAACCGTATGATCACTATTTGTATCAACAAGACCAACAACTGGGATTCCCATTGCATGAGCCTCTTTTATCGCCAATTCTTCTTTTTTAGAATCAAGAACAATAACTAAATCTGGTAGTTTAGTCATTCTTACAAGACCACCCATTTTTTCTTCAATCTTATCAAGTCTTTTCTGTAGTTTGTGCCTTTCTAATTTAGTTAAATCTTTCAATTTACCTTGTTCTAAAGCATCTGTATTTTCTACAAAAAACTTAACTCGTTTTTTAATAATACCAAAATTTGTAAATGTTCCTCCTAACCATCTTTCATTTACGTATGGAAATTCAAGTTTATCAGAAACAGCTTTAATTAAGTCCTTAGCTTGTTTCTTTGTCCCAACAATCATTACTTTGCCACTTTTAGTAACAGTTTTTTCAATTCTATCTAGTGCTTTTTCAAATAAAACAAGAGATTTCTCAAGATCAATGATATGAATACCATTTCGTACTCCGAAAATAAACTGCCCCATCTTTGGGTTCCATCTTGATTTTTTGTGTCCAAAGTGAACACCTGCTTTCAACATACCTTCTAAAGATAGTTCGTACTTTTCAATTGAACTTTCTGTAACATCAAAAGAAACACCAGCCTTTGGTGCCGTCTTTTTTGTCTCCTCTTTTGTCTCTTCTACTTTTTTTTCTACTTTCTTTTCTTCTTCTTCGGTCATTTTTTTACCTTATAAATTATCCTCTACCTAGCTTTAAATCTAACTTTTCTCTAAAATTTACTAGAGCAGGTAAGTCAGCGACTAGATATGTGTATTTATCATTAGAAAACTCTAATGACTTAAGACAATCTAGCATATAAAAATAAAAAAGTAAAGAGGTCTTTCATCTTATCTCAGCCTTTTTATGATACTAAAAAGCTGTTTTAGAAAAAGTTTATGCATCAAACTTTCAATAAGGGGATACTTCATAACTTGACAAAAACTGTTTTTTAGTATATACTGCTTGACTGTACTGGTCTTCCAAGCCTAGTATTAAGTTTTATTCACAGTTTTTTACAATTTATATATAGAAACAACAAATCTTGTAACAAAGGTTACCAATGAGAAGAGACCATGCAGGAGGACAACTTCCCAAAGTCAAGACATTAACTGATATAATCAGTGGGGGGAAAGGCCGTTTTGTGATACTTAAACCACTCAGTGTTTTAAATTCATAAATAGGAATAAAGAGAACTATAACTTATTCCTTTAGCAAAATTGAGGGAAATAGAATTCCTTCTCAAGGCGATAAAGTGAATGCTTTCAATATTCACAAGGTTTCCTTAGGATGGAGGGCAAAAGAAACAATTATCTACTAAAACTAGAATGAAAAATCAGAAATTAAAGATAGTGCAACCAGAGCAGGAAAAGCAGCGGGGAAATTGATGTTAAAAAGAAAAACTCCTCCTAATTTCAATGGATTAGATCAAAGAAAAAACGAAAAAAGTTTACTTTCATCCAGCGAGCTGTGTTCCACCATGTTTTGGTTTTGCCAAAAAACCCAATCATTACGCTCTATGAACTAATTCAGGAACTCGAAGAGTTAACAAATTGACGATTTACAAAAGCTTTTCTATTAGTAACTATCATTTTTCCTGAATCAGGATTAATAATTGAAGGAAACTTGCTTTCTTATACAGTTCTGCCTCAAAAATATTTGCCCAAAATTAGATACAAGGCAAGAAATCTCATTGACAAGGCAGGCTGGAGGAGAAATTGAAAAAAGCACCTTACTTGAAGAAATTATCGTGTATTTTAACAAAAAGTACAGTATTTCTTTAAAAAGATGCCGATTTCAAGTGTTCTATTTAAGAGTCGCACAAAGTTTTGTTCCGAAATTTCTGGAAACAAGGAAATTGCTTTCTACATCATATCATATAGGTAAGGTAATAAAATTCTAATTTTATCCTAATAAAGAAAAAATAAAGGGGATTCGCGCTATTAGCACGAGTCCATTTTTAATTAAAAATTATTAATTATTAATTGACTTTTCGCTCCATAATGCTAACCTTGGACATAGGTTGATTGATTTATTTTAGGTACTTTTCTTTAAAATTTCTCAACCATTATTAACATTTTAATTTTCTCTGTTTTTCAAAGTAGAAACAAAGTAGAGATTAAAAGAGTAGAAGAAAAAAGGTAGCATTAATATACCTTTTACCTTTTACATTTTGGTTTTTACTTCTTCCCCTAGTATTTTACTAGCGTTTTGGAAAACACGGAACAAAAAAACTATGGAACAAAAGACCTTCTCCATGGAAATAAGCGGAAAAACACTTTCTGCTGAGTTTGGTGTGCTTGCACAACAAGCAAATGGCTCTGTAAAAGTTCAATACGGTGACACAGTCGTACTTGCAACAGCAACCATGAGCAAAGACAGAAGAGAAGGAATGGATTGGTTTCCACTCTTTGTTGATTATGAAGAACGATTCTACGCAGCTGGAAAAATAAAAGGTTCTCGTTTTATCAAAAGAGAAGGACGTCCATCAGACAAAGCTGTTTTAAGTGGAAGAATTATCGATAGAACCATCAGACCACTCTTTGACAAAAGAATGAGAAATGAGATACAGGTCATAACAACAATTCTTTCTATTGATAAAGAAAATGATCCTGCAATTGTTGCAACAATTGCAGCTTCTTTAGCACTTGGAATTTCAGATATTCCTTGGAATGGACCAGTTTCTGCAGTTAGAGTTGGTCAAAAAGAAGGAGCTTTTTTCTTAAATCCTAGTAATAATGAACTTGAGAAATTCGATGCAGATGTTTTAGTTGCTGGAACAGATGGAAAAATCAACATGATTGAGGCTGGTGCCAATGAAATGTCAAATAAAGATATGCACCAAGCAATTTCAATGGGGTTTGAACAAGTAAATGCAATCTGTCAATTTCAACAAAAAATTATTGATGAGCTTGGCAAGGGAAAAGCGCTAGTTAAACTCACAACCCCATCCAAAGAATTCACAACAAAAATAAACGCTTTTTTCAAAGAAAAGAGACTTGACGAAGCTTTTTACACAAAAGATAGAGCTCAAAGAGATGAAAAAATGGAAGCTGTAAAGACTACTCTGGTAGAATTTTTGGAAAATGAATATTCAGAAGAAGAATTTTCTCAAAGAAAAGGTGAGGCTCTTTTATTATTTGATAATTTTTTAAATGATATACTTCACGATAGAATTATAAATGATGGAGAACGTCCAGACGGAAGAAAAATTAATGAAATTAGAAATATATCAGCACAAGTCAAAGTATTACCAAGAACTCACGGAAGCGGACTCTTCAACCGTGGTGAAACTCAAGCACTAACAGTTGCGACTCTTGGATCTCCTGGAGACGAACAAATCATTGATACAATGGAAGTTGATGAAAAAAGACGCTACATTCACCATTACAATTTCCCTCCTTTCAGTGTGGGAGAAGTTCGTCCAATGCGTGGACCGGGTAGAAGAGAAATTGGTCACGGTGCTCTTGCAGAAAAAGCTCTGATACCGGTTTTACCATCTAAAGATGGATTTCCTTACACAATGCTACTAGTAAGTGAGGTTCTCTCATCAAATGGGTCTTCCTCAATGGCTTCTACTTGCGGTTCTACTCTTGCTCTTATGGATGCTGGTGTACCTTTGAAAAATCCTGTAAGTGGGATTGCGATGGGAATTGTTGTTGACGAGAACGATAACTATAAAATTCTTTCAGACATTCAAGGACCTGAAGATCACTGGGGAGATATGGATTTTAAGGTTGCTGGAACAAAAGACGGGATCACTGCAATGCAACTTGATGTAAAAATTGATGGTATTACACCTCAAATAGTTCAGGAAGTTTTAAATAGAGCATACGAAAGCAGAATGCAAATCATGGATGTTATGCTAACTACAATTAGTGCCCCCCGAGAAGAAATGTCAGAATACGCTCCAAGAATTATTATCATGAAAATTAATCCAGATAAAATTCGTACCGTTATTGGACCAGGAGGAAAAGTTATAAATCAGATCATTGATGAAACTGGCGTTCAAATTGACATAGAAGATGATGGCTCTGTCTTTATCACAGCTGAAGAAGCAGAGGGTGGAAAGAAAGCACAAGAATGGATCAAAAATCTAACTCACGAACCAAAAGCGGGCGAAATCTACAAAGGTAAGATAACGAAAATCATGGACTTTGGAGCATTTGTAGAAATTTTACCAGGAAAAGAAGGATTGGTCCACATTTCACAATTAGCAAATCAAAGAATTGAAAAAGTTGGTGACATCGTGAAAGAAGGACAAGAAGTATCAGTTAGAGTTTTAGAAATTGATTCGTTAGGAAGACTTAACTTGACAATGAAAGCAGACCTAACTAAAAAGCAAGACGTTTAAAATACGATCCGTTTCAAAAACCTTTTAATAATAAAACACTCCTAGAAAATAGGGGTGTTTTATTATTAAACTTTTAAAGTATAAATTTTACTTAAAAAAATATTACTGGTATAATGAGTTGAAATCTATTTTCAAAAACAAATAAATATTATCCAGTTTCAACTATGTCTTGGTTTACAAAAAAGAAGGACTCTGATGACAAACAAAAGAAGTCTTCTGTTCTTGCCATTGAAACAATGCAAAATGACTTAGAACACACAGAAAAAGAAGAAAAAAAAGAAAAGAAACCCTTAAAAAAAAGCCCTTTTTTAACAGAACAAAAGACAGAAAAGGAAACTGACGAAAAAGACAATACAAAAAAGGAAGAGGAAACTCCTATCGCAGAATCTAACCAAAAAAAAGAAAATCCTGTCTTTCCAACAGAGGAAGATGATTCGGAAAAAACAAAAAAAGAAAACTTTTCAAAAAGTGCACCGCATACAGAAGAAGATAAAATGGAGAAACTCGTAAAAGTAAGTGACCTAAAGCCAAAAAATAAGAAGATGAGCAAGAAAAAAGAAAAGATTTCAGACAAAAAAAGTACAAGAAAACTGCTCAAAAAAGAAATTTCTGTATTCCCTGAAATAAAAAAAGAGAATAAGAAAATTGTCCTACCTATCAAACAAACTCCTCACGAACTAGCAAAAAACAATTTAAACAAATCACCTTTTGGCGTTCCAAAAAAAGGTATTACTATTGTAAGCAAAGAAAAAATAGCTAAGCAAAAGAAAGCTAAACAAGAAGAAGAAAAGAAAGTAAATAAACCCTTGCTGATCTTTGCCGTTATAATTTTCATACTGACTTTGACAGCAATTGGATATAATTACTATAGAAACACCAAGGTAGATTCTCCTATTAAAACTCCTCCAATGGTAATCAAAGAAGAACCAACAGAACCAGCATATACAACTGATAATTTTGCCGATGCAGCTGTTATACTCCAAACATCCAAAGAACTCTTATTAACTGATTTAAAAAAATTCATTAAAAAAGAAAAAGAACTTGATCCAAATAAATTTTCAAACGGTGTTTTTATAAGACCACTACAAAATGAAGCTGAATATATCACTGGTGAAGAAGTTTTGAAGATTTTTAACTCGCAAGACTTTGCAATTAATAGCTTTTTAGATAAACCAGTTGTAATATTTGCAACGGAAGAAGAAGTTGACATCGAGGAAATCCTAGGAACAATAGATAAAAACCAAAAAGCAAAGACAGCTACATTGACAGAACCAGCTATAGTAAAAAAGAAAGTCATAAAACTATCTCTATTATTAGAACTTAAAAAAGATAGCCGTCCTGGTGATGTAATCGAGAGAATGACTGAGATTGAAACAACCTTTCCTGGAACATTGAAGTCACTAATGATTGAAGAATCAGTATCTCTTGTTAATGAAAAAATAGTTTTTAGCCAAGCAACACAAGAAAAAAGAGATTTGGTACATGTTTCACGATATTTCAATTTCAAATCAGGCAATATAACTCAATCAATCGAGTGGGGTTCCTTGTTATACAAAAACAAATCCTATATTTTCTTCACCACATCAAAAGCCTCAACAGAGTCCCTGTTAAAGGGACTTTTCTAATAACTGTGGATAAACTGTGGATAAACCAAAAAACGGCTTTACTTCAAAAAAGGTCGTTTTTTTGTTTTACCTAAGGTGAAACAAAGGTATTGATTGACCAAATGATTATAAAATGCTATAATGACTTTGTAAGTGAGAAACACATCACAAAACAAAAGGTTCTTTAAAAAAATTTCAAATACTGTACTTTCAGCAGAAGTGTTCCAATCGTGCTTTCCCCCTATTCACGATTGGAACTCTTCTGCTGACCTAAATAAACGAAGTCAACTGTCAAATAAAATATTAGACAACCTAGCGACTTCTCTTCTTAGATGCTCAAAGCATCAACAAAAACAAAAACAAAAATAGTATTTACCAAAACAAAAAAACAAGTGGGATTATCCCAAGGTACGGTAGAAGAATAAAAATAAAAAAATGTGAAGCTAGGACACATTATGACCGACGAGACTTCTAAAATAATAATCTGTATTGCTCAAATAAAACACCCAAAACACCCAAGAGCGAGAAGATTTTGAGAAATTTCGCCGGAAAACCAGTGGCGACACGCCACATATATTATATAGTAGGGTGCTGTCGCCCTGGTAACTAATTCCAAAACAAACACTGGTTTAAAGATATTAAAAGAATGAAAACGCTGAAAAGCGGTTTTTTTATTACAAAAATTATTCAAACAATATAAAAAAGAGTGAACTAAATCAACAGCTTACTCTTTTTATTTTTATCCAACTAATCAAGTCTTTTTATTTAAAAGCCTTTTTTAACCAAAATTCTACATCTGTACCATTCACTGAAATCTTTTGAGTATATTCAAAATCATCTGTTTTAGAGACATTTTCTAGTTTTTCAGCTAAAACCTCTTTTGAAATATTATTGACAAATCTATCAAAAATCACTTCCCCCCCAACATAATTGACTTCAATTCGATCTTCAATCTCAAAGCCAGCTTTTTTTCGTGCACTTTGAATAAATCTCACCAACTCACGCATATCACCTTCTAATTTTAGCTCTTCTGTCATTTCTAAATTCAAATAAACACAAAGTTCATTATTTTCCTTACACTTTAATTGATCACTTTCTTTTGTTTTTTCAGTAATCTGTGCAACATTCTTCACATTAACCTCATCTTTAATAAGTTCAAGATACTCTTCTCCTAATTGAATCTTGTCAGTAAAAATCAACAATTCACTCAATGGCTGCCTAACTTTAAGTTTATTTTCAGACCTTAAATTTAAACCAAATTCAATGACCTTTCTAGTTGATGCCATTTTTTTGCTGATATCCTCTTCTATAAGGTTCTCTTTTGCACTTGGATAGTCCACGAGATGAACCGACTCCTCACCTGTTAGATTGCAATAAATCTCATCTGCTATAAATGGAGTGAACGGGGCAATTAATTTCGAAAATTCAACAAGCACAGTCCAAAGAGTTTGATATGCATCTTGTTTATCAGAATCACTCTCACTCTTCCAAAATCGCCTTCTGGAGCGTCTGATGTACCAATTGGACAATTCATCAATGAATTCCATTATTGTCTTTGTAGCGCCTGGTAGGTTATATTCTCGCATATTCTCATCTACCGTCTTTATTAGTTTGTGTAATTCCGACAAAATCCACTTATCTAACAAATTTTTTCCAATTGTTGAGTCTTTTGTCTTATCAGGAGACCATTTATCGATATTGGCATACATAACAAAGAAACTATAGCTGTTCCAGAGTGTTCCTAGTTTTCTTTGAATATCTGAAACATCTTTATCAATAAGAGTAAAGTCTTCTCCATTAAGCAGTGGTGAACTCACCAATAAATAACGAAGAGCATCAGCACTATATTGATCAAGCAAAATATTTGAATCAGTGTAGTTACCTAGCGATTTACTCATCTTTTTACCATCCGAACCAGCTATTGTTCCTGTAACAATTACATTCTTGAAGGCTTCTTTTCCAAAAAGACCAACAGAGATAGCATGTAAATAGTAGAACCATGCTCTTACCTGTCCAACATATTCTGAAATAAAATCTCCTGGAAAATTTTCTTCAAACTTTTCTTTGTTTTCAAATGGATAATGGAATTGAGCAAACGGCATCGAACCAGATTCAAACCAACAATCCATCACTTTTTCTATTCGCTTCATTTGCACACCTTCATATTCGAAAGTGATTTCATCAACATAGGGCAAGTGATAATCATCCAATTCTTGTCCAGAAAGCTCTTTTAATTCAGCATAGCTTCCAACCACTTTTTCGACAACTGTTCCATCCTTTTTTTCTCCACGCCAGACCGGAATTGGGGTCGCCCAAAAACGATCACGACTTAAATTCCAATCGGGAGCTGTTTCTACAGTGTTTTTAAAACGTTTTTCCTTAAAAGTAGTAGGAAACCAATTGATATTTTGATTCTGATTTAACATTTTCTGTTTTTGCCCATCAATATCCATAAACCAACTTGGATGAGCTCGATACATTAGCTTTGTTCCACAACGATGACAATGGGGATATTCATGTTGAATATAGTCAATTTTCATCACCATTCCTTCAGCAAAAAGCGTTTTGGCAATCTCCTTGTTAATTTCCCACACGTTCTTACCTGCCCACCTTCCATCAATGTAGTTTCCATTTTCATCAACAGTATTTACTACTGGCAAGTTTTCTTTTTTGGCAATAGCATAATCGTCTTCACCAAAAGCTGGCGCGATATGAACAATCCCTGTTCCATCCTCAGTTGTAACAAAATCTCCTGCAATTATCTTATGAGCTTTCTCACCATGGTCTTCAAACAAAGGTTTGTATCTTTTACCAACCAAATCAGTTCCTTCTATTTCTTCGACTACACTTGGAATTATTGGAGGAACGTCATTCTCAGCTTTGCCAAACCTTTCTACAAGAACTGCCTTGACTAAACTATTTTCTTTTTCATAAATATCTTTTGCAGCAATATAATATTCAACATTATCAGTTTCAACATTCGTTGTGGCAATTTTTACATATTTGATATTTTCACCAACAGCAAGCGCCACATTTGCAGATAATGTCCATGGCGTGGTTGTCCAAGCTAATAGATATGTATCCTTCCCTCCTTCAAGTTCAAATTTCACGTACGAGGATGGATCTGTGACTTCTTGATAGCTATTATCCATTGCTACTTCTGACTTGGAAATTGGCGTTGCACATCGAGTACAATACATTAAAACCTTTTCTCCTTCATAAATTTTTTCTTTCTCATACAAAGTCTTAAAAGCCCACCAAACACTTTCCATGTATTCCTTATCCATTGTTTTGTAGGCATTTTTAAACTCCACCCAACGTCCGATTCTCTCAATTGTGTCTTCCCAAACACTTCCACCTTGAACCATTTCTGCGTGACAAGTTTTGATATATTTTTCCAATCCAACTTTTGGGACATCACGCTTATCTTTGATTCCCAATTTTTTTTCTACTAAATTTTCAGCTGGAAGACCATGACAATCCCAACCCCAACGCCTTTCAACTCTCTTCCCCTTCATTGTCCAATATCTTGGCACAACATCTTTGACTATTGAAGATAATAAAGTTCCATAATGAGGAACACCTGTAATGAAAGGAGGCCCATCATAGAAAACATAAGTATCCTTCTTGTCTCTATTCTCAACTGATTTTTCAAAAGTTTTATTCTCTTTCCAATTAGAAAGCATATCTTTTTCCATTTCTGAATATTTTCTTTTTGGGTCCAATTTTTTAAACATATTGTTGTAACTAAAATTATTTATTAGAAAGTTAGATTGTCTTTAGAAAATCTTCTATTGTATTATATCTCTTCTCAAAAATTAAATATAAGCTTTCAGGTTTTTCTATTTCACCTATTAAAATAAGTTCCTTGCGCATCCCATAGGCGATTCCAGCTTCAATATGTACTGAATTTCCAGCCAGCAAAAGCACTATTACTTTATTGGCACCTTTTAAACCTCTTAGATCTTTTTCAAAGATATATTTAAAGTACTGATTGTTATAAAAGTCCTTAACTTTCTCAAAAGATTCCATTTGTTGATCTGGACTTTTTCCTTTTTTATCAGGATCAGCCGGAGTATCAAAAAAATTATAACAAGTAAAGCCTCTTTTTCTTATTTCTCTAATTAGATATTCAACTTTTTCTTTATTTCTAAATTTTGCTAGAACAGTATAATCTGTCATTTATTTCTCTGATATTACTATGATCACTTAGTTTTTCATGATTAATAACCATAAAAACAAAAACCTCATGCAAAAAAATGCATAAGGACGGACTTATCATGTAGCTTACAAGCAATCATAATTACCGTGGTACCACCTTTTTTCAGTATCTTTGTCTCACATAAATATCTCTAATTTCACACTAGATATAAAGTATCAAACAACAAATACTCTTATTTACAGCTATTACGGGCATACCCGGTGAATTCTACTCCCCCTAAAGGTTTCTTTTCACAGCTCTAGAGTGATTACTCTTTCATCGCTTTTTACACTCTAACAATAACTCAGAAAAGACTTTCTGTAAAGGCTTTCTTTTATCAAATATAGTTTTAAATAGCTCTACATAAGACCTGGTTTATTTCCAACACTGATGTTTGCTTTATTATTTTGCTGTTAAAGACCATTTATGATAAAATTAGTTAAGAACTTTTAGTGGAACTGTTGTGAGAAAATTACAACAAGTTTCATGGTTTGTGATATAAAAATTAAGACTTAATGCAATGTTAGACAAAAACACATTGAAAGAATTGAAAGAAAGATTGCTTGAAGAAAAAACAAAGTTAGACTCAAATCTTAATAAGATTGCTATCAAAACTGATGAGGGCTACAAAGCTAGAATCGAAGATCTTGGTCGTGAAGAGGATGACAATGCTGAAGAAATGGAAGAAAAAGAAGCTAATCAAGGGCTTATTAAGGTTCTTAGCAAAAATTTAGATGACGTGCTAAAAGCACTTGAAAAAATGGAAGACGGAACTTATGGCCATTGCGAGAACTGTGACGAGGAAATTCCTATCGAAAGATTACAGGCCTACCCAGCAGCGACTAGTTGTGTAAAATGTAGCAAATAATCCTATGCGGATTTTTACAATCCCTTTTTCAATAATTATAATAGACCAATTCGCCAAATTTTTGGCAAACAAAAATCTCCTGCCTCAAACTGGGAGATTTTTTGAAACAATTTCCTGCAACAAAGGCATTGCTTTTGGAATTGAAATACCAACTTTTATCTTTATCTTGCTATGGCTTGCGTCAATAACTATTATCTTTTGGCTTATTCAAAACGAAAAACAAAACGTGCCACTCCTTTTCGTTTTAGGAGGAGCTATCTCTAATATTATTGACCGAGTTTTAACTGCTTGTGTAACAGATTATATCACTTTCATGGGAATTCCTACTTTCAATATTGCAGACACAGCAATTTGTTTAGGAATAACTTTTTTTGTTATAAAAATATTCTTTCCAACAAAAAATAATTAAACTAGCGTTACTTTAAAAACTTATTGGATTATCAATTTATTATTCTGGCTTTTGATAACTTTTTAGTATAAACTTAGAATAAGATTTGTATATTAAACAAAAAAATGGTCTCCAAAGTTTATTCTGCAACAATACTAGGAATGGAGGGGGTAATTATAGAAATTGAAGTTGACACAGCTCCAGGTCAACCAGTTTTTAATATTGTAGGTCTTCCCGATGCAGCAGTAAGAGAATCAAAAGATCGTGTTGCAAGTGCGATTAAAAACGCTGGATTTAAACCCCCTCATCATTTTGGAAGAATAACTGTAAGTTTGGCTCCAGCAGATTTAAAAAAAGAAGGTCCTACTTTTGATTTACCAATTGCAATTGGCATTCTTTTGGCATCACGACAACTTGAAAAAATACCTGCTAAATCAATTTTCTTAGGAGAGCTAGCACTTGATGGTAGATTGCGACCACTCAAAGGAGCCTTGCCTATAAGTCTTTGCACAAAAGAAAAAGGATTTAAAAATATCTTTTTACCAAGACTTTCTTCCAAAGAAGCTAATCTAACTAAAGAACTTGCAGTTTTTCCTGTAGATACACTCTCTCAACTTGCAGAACACCTTCAAACCAATTCAATGTTAAAACCATTGAAAAAAGAAAGTTTGTTTTTTGAAAAACTACAAAAAAACTCCTATACTCATGATTTTTGCTTCATTAAAGGACAAGAGCATGTCAAACGTGCACTTGAAATTGCTATTGCTGGAAATCATAACATTCTTCTCTCTGGTCCACCTGGAAGCGGAAAAACTATGCTAGCAAAATCAATTCCTTCAATTATGCCACCACTAAGCGTAGATGAAGCTTTCGAAGTAACAAAAGTATACTCAATCTCCGGACAAACAACTCATAAAAACCCTTTCATTACAGAACGTCCTTTCCGTTGCCCTCATCACAGCGCTAGTGCTGTTTCATTGGTCGGTGGTGGATCAGTTCCAAAACCAGGAGAAATTTCTCTAGCTAACAGAGGAGTCTTATTTCTAGATGAATTTCCTGAATTTTCTCGAGAAGTTATTGAAAATCTTCGTCAGCCGCTAGAAGATGGAAATGTTTCAATTTCAAGAATTCAAGGTAGTATGACATTTCCAGCACAATTTATTTTGGTCGCAGCAATGAATCCTTGTCCGTGTGGATTTGCAACTGATCCTAACCATTCTTGTGTTTGCACACCTTTCCAAATTTCCCGTTATAAGAGAAAGCTTTCTGGCCCTATTATGGACAGAATTGACTTACATATTGAAGTTCCAAAACTTAAATTTGAAAAACTTTCATCCGATATCTTAAGCGAGAAAAGTTTTGATGTTAGAAATAGGGTCATCGAAGCTAGAAAGCTACAATCTGAGCGATTTAAAAACTTAGGCAGCTTCACAAATGCCGAAATGAATAGCCATGGAATAAGAAATTACTGTAAAATTGGTATGGATGAAAAACTACTCCTACAAAAAGCAGTTAAGCAACTGGATCTTTCTCCTCGTGGATATCATCGTTTATTAAAAGTAGCACGCACAATAGCAGACCTTGCCGGAAAACCAAACATAGATTCTTCTCATTTAGCAGAAGCTATTCAATATCGCTTTAAGACCGAAGAATAATTTTGGCATTATTAACAAAAAAGTTCTCGGGATAATATCTCGAGAACTTTTTGTAGTTTTTACTACTATTTTTTGTAATCATACACATCTCTTTTTTCTGTCACACGCATATGAACCATGTGATATTCTGACTTTAAACAGCTAATCTATCTATTTTATCTAATTTTTCAATGCTTTTGTTTGTAAATCTTTCCTGTCACAAAAGAAATTTTTAGACCTCAAACCACCATTTTTTGCCTTTTTTTTGGACCAATTTTGAGCCTCTTCAGAGATTCTTACTAAAACACTTTCTTGCTTTTTCCACCAAGTGTTGGAAAAACGAAGATAAACATTCCACGATGAACCAATGATATTATTATCTTTTGCAGACCAACCTAGTCTTACTTCTGCACCATCTTTGTCTCTTACAGCTCCAATGTCTTTAATATTAGACATAACAACAGCTCCCTTCTGATTAAATGGTTTTTGATCCAACTATTTATACAATACATTAGGGTCTTGCTTACTTTAGCAGATAAAATATGCTAAAGTATCAAGCAATGAAGCCAAAAAACAAGTATTTAAACCATACACACCTTTCTGAGCGTAAAT
>JGI24023J19991_10000023_pt1 | contig 82116 bp, 69 predicted proteins | sample Cruoilmetagenom1_FD_19991 | JGI IMG/M metagenome (IMG submission 19991)
CCTGGAGCTGTAGCACGTTCCAAAGTTGGCCGTGCCAATCGGCCTCGCCTGTCAGATGCGCGTTCCACATCTCCCGGATCGGCACGGGATTCAATAGCCCGCCCTGGGCTATGGATTTCTCGCTCAAAAGATCCTCCGCCCATTCGCGAAGCGGCCCCCTGAGCCAGCTTCCGATGGGCACGCCAAACCCCATTTTCGGGCGATCGAGAAGTTCCGCTGGAACGTGGCGGTGAGCCAATTGTCGTAGCAGCCACTTGCCGGCTCCGTTGCTGAGTCTCAGCGGCAGCGGCAGGCGCATAGCCCATTCGACGACACGATGATCCAAAATCGGCACGCGGACCTCGAGCGAGGCCGCCATGCTCGCCCGGTCGACCTTGGTGAGGATGTCGTCGGGAAGGTAGGTGAGGAGGTCAATGGCTTGGGTGAGCTGAACGTCGTCCGTGCATCGACCCGATAATCCAGCCGTCCAGGCCGCGCCCATTGCTTCCTGAGCGCAGGGGACCAGTGTCTTCGGTTCGTCCCAATGGCTGACCAATAGACGGTAGGCTTGTGCCTGGTCGGCTGTCAGCATTTTCGCGAGCTTGTGCAGCCGCGAACCGGCTTTGCGGGGCCTTGCGCCCTGGGGCAGAGCGGAAAACATGCGATCCCATTGCGAGGGGCTGGCCGCTGTCAGGCCCGACGAGAAGGCTCGCCTGATCGGCGAGGGCACCAGCCGATTGAACTTGGCGAATGGGCGGGCAAGCAGATAACGGGGATAGCCGGCAAAAACTTCATCGCCGCCATCGCCCGAAAGCGCGACGGTCACGTGCTCGCGCGTCAGCTCGGAGAGCAAAGTGGTTGGAATCTGGGAAGAATCCGCGAACGGTTCGTCATAGATTTCCGGCAGCCGGGGGATTACGTCGCGCGCCTGGGAAGCCGACACCCGAAGCTCGGTATGCTCGGTGCCCAGATGCTTTGCGACCGCGGCGGCATGGCCGGACTCGTCGTAATCTTTCTCTTCGAAGCCTATCGAGAACGTCCGGATCGGCGATCCCGAATTCGCCTGCATCAGCGCTGTAACGGTGGTCGAGTCGATGCCGCCCGACAAAAACGAGCCGAGCGGGACGTCCGCCACCATCCGCCGGCCGACAGCGTCGGAGAGCAGGCGTTCGAGTTCGTTGACCGCGTCCTCCGGGGCAAGATCGAGAGGCGTTTCGCGCGCCTCGCCGATCACAACGGGCAGTGACCAGAAGGGTGCGCTCTCGACCTGTCCATGGTCGAAGCAGAGGCAGGTGCCGGGCTCCAGCTTGTGGACGCCATCATAAATCGTGTGAGGCGTCGGGATATATCCATGCCGCATGAAGGCGGCCACCGCGCTCCTGTTTATGCGGCGTGTCCAGCCGGGATGCGCGCGCAGTGCTTTCAGTTCGGAGGCGAACAGGAAGAGGCCGCCAATGTTCGCCCAATAGAGCGGCTTTATCCCGAGACGGTCACGGACCAGCCAGAGCTTGCGTGCTTCGCGATCCCAAATCGCGAACGCAAACATGCCGATGAAGCGCTTGGCCGCGTCTTCGATGCCCCATTGGGCGCAAGCCTCCAGCAGCACTTCGGTGTCGGAATGTCCCCGGAAGCTGCGGCCCTGACTCTCCAACTCTGTTCGCAACTCGGGCGCGTTATAGATTTCGCCATTATAGGTGAGCCGGTACCGCCCGCAGCTCGAAGCCATGGGTTGGCTGCCTGCCTCACTCAGGTCAATGATCGAAAGACGGCGATGCCCCAGGGCGACGCCGGCCCCAGCGTCGGTCCAGGCGCCATGGCCGTCGGGTCCACGGTGCGCCAGCGTGTCGGCCATCGATGCGACGAGGCCTTCGAGCTCTTGCCCGCCAGCCCCGGCTACCGCGTCGATGAAGCCGCAGATTCCGCACATGTCGGGGACCGAAAACCATAATCCGCAGCGCGGATACCGTCCAAATCGCTCACCGCCTCGCCGGCAAGAAGCGCCGAATAGAGGCGGTCATATTTGCTTACGCAGGCTTGAATCGAAAACTGCGCTTCGACGCGGGCGCGTGCCTTCTTGCCTTGTTCAGCCCGAAGCACCGGCTCGGAGGCGAGCTTCAGGATGGCCTTTCCCAGTGCATCGGGATCGCGGGAAGGGACAACGAAGCCGTTCTCGCCGTCCAAAACGGCCTCGCCGTTGCCGCCGACATCGGTCACGACCATGGGCAGGGCGGCTGCCATACACTCGAGGATGGCGTTGGAAAATCCCTCTTGGTGCGAGCACAGCACACCTATATCCGCTGCCGCCAGCAGGCGTGGGACGTCTCTTCGTTCGCCCAAGAACCGCACCTGATCGGATATGCCTGTAGCCTGCGCGATGTCTTGGAGGTCCGAGCGAATGCCGTCATCGCGGCCCACGCATAGAAGCGTCCAATGTTGTGGCAGGCGATCGCGGATTCTCGACAAGGCGTCGAATAGATCGGCGTGTCCTTTATAGGGAATTAGATTGGCGACGATGATCGCCACGAAACCCTCCGGGTCTATGCCCAGCTGATCCCGGAGGTCGGCTTTGTCGGGTTGGCCGGCGAATGCGGTGGTATCAATCCCGTTGTAGATCAGTCCGACGCGGTCGGGCGAACATCCCTCGGCCTCGATCAATTCGCGCACAACCCGCCTCGAATTACCGAGGATGGCGCTCATGCGTTGGTGCAGCCAGCGTTCCCATCTGGCGACCAGCGGCCATTTTCGTTGATACAGGTTGAGGCTGCGGCGGCTCATGACGCGGGTGGGCGTGCGCGCCAGCAGAGCCAGCGGTGCTCCCACCACATAGGAGGCGGGTAGGAAGAAATGCACGATTTGGGGCCGCCGGCCGATCAGTTGGGAAAGCAAGCCCAGCGCGCTCGCTGCCAACCGCACCGGACGCAACAGGATAAAGCGCCAAATCGGCGCCATCGGCAGCGGCGGGCCGATCACGTCGACGCCCGCAGCCTGGATCTCATCGGCCTGTGCGCCCCGCCGTCCAAGGCAGTAGATGGCAGGCTTCCAGCCCAATCGCCTTAGCCGCGGTGCGATCAGCTTTAGGTGCAGTTCGGCACCGCCGAGATCGAGCGTTCCGATCACGAATAGGATTCGTGCGCTCGCCGGGTGCCCATCCTCTGGCCGGTTCATTTGCCGCGATGATTTCTGGGATTGGCGGCTGGCAATTTGTCACCACCGGTACCCGCCAACCGGGATCGCAAATGGCGCAATGCGGGCAACAGGCGGCCGCCGGCCAACATGTCGGGGATCGCCACATAGTTGCCAACCGGAACCCATGGCCACAGCGCCAGAGCTTTGGATGCCTGGCGTAGATAGTTCCATTTGTCTCCGTCGCTGCGATAACAGATGGCGGAATTCCAGGCGAGCGTGGCCGTCGCCCGCCGGCGATCCGATCGGGAGAGTACGTCGAATGCAGCAGCGTTCTTTCGCCTGAAGGCTATGGCGGCGTCTTCAACGAGGCGTCCATGCCTCCAGGGCGCCTTGTAGTAGATCGCATAGGGTTCCGGGATCACGTCGACGCGGCCCTTTGAGAGGAACCGCATCAACCAATCCACATCGACATAGAGGCGGAGCGATTCATCGTATTCCCCTGCCGCCAGGGCGGTTTCGCGCTTCATCAGGATCGTGTTGTTGAGATTGAGGCCGCATCCCTTCACCAGCAGATTGCGCACCGTCACGGCCTCGCGCAGGTGCCAATCGTCGGCAAGCGTCTTGATGTCGCCATCGACCAAATAGGCAGCGGTAATGACGGCTGCCACGTCCGGCGGCGCGGACACAATGTGCCGGTGTTGGGCGGCGAGCTTTCCAGGCAACCATTCATCGTCGGAGTCGAGAAAAGCTACGTAGGTGCCGCGGGCTTCTCTAAGTGCAGTGTTTCGGGCCGCGGCTTCGCCCTTGTTGCGGTCATGGACCACACAGCGGAGCTGGGGATGGCTCTTCTTCTGCTGATCGAGCCAATCGATGGTGCCGTCGGACGACCCGTCATCGACGACCAGAACCTCCATGTCGTCGAAATCCTGTTGCCAGACGCTCCGCAGCGCGCGGGGCAACAGATCGGCGCGGTTATAACTTGGAATCAGGACGCTGATTTCAGGCATCGGGCGTCAAGGCTTTCAGGATGGCGTTGAAGCCCTTCGGCGATTGCTTGCTGAAGGCGCCCTCGAAAAAGGCGCGTGCCGCCCTTTGCTGATCGCTGAATTCCGGCTCCGGCAATCCGGCTAATTTTTCGCATGCGGCCCTCAGCTCGACGGCGTCGGTTGCGACCATGTTGAGCGCGGGATCCGCGAAGATCGGATTCGCCGAAACCGTCTCTCCGCTATCGACGAACACGCATGGCACGCCTAATGCGACGGCCTCCAGCTCGGAGGTCGTACCGGCGCACACGGCCACGTCGTGGGCGTCCAAGTCCTCGTATAACGATTTCAGCGTGCTCTCGCGGAAGGGTGGATGCATTCTGAGTTGGGTATTGGCCAACATATGGCCAAGCGGCACTGCTGGATGGGGCCGCAGGGTAACGGTAAGTCCGTTTGCGCCCTTGAAGGCCATCCAGACCAGATCCAGAAAAAGCGGCGAGGTCAGGGCTTCTTGCAGCATCACCAGGATCCGCTGGGGCTCGCCCGGCGGCGATGTCTTAGGCCTTCGAGAGTAGATTTCGAACTGGCGCACGGCGAAGCCGCAAACCAGCCGGCTAGCATCGTGGCCAAACTCGTCCTGCATCAATTGCTGGTAGACTGGGCCGGACACGATTATGGCATCGGGCGCCGGACGCATGGCGTTGCGGTAAAGTTTGAGATGGGACCGGATAAGCGCACTGTGCTGGAGCCCGACCGACTTTTTCCCGAGATCGCGCCCCAGGTCCTGGCAAACGCTCTCCCAGGCATTGTTTTCGAATGAGTGCAGCAGGACGGCATTTGGAGATCTTCTGACGAGCTTTCCGATTGCGCGTTCGAGCAACATGTTGGCAGGGAGATCGCGCCACCTTGCGCGAGCAATATCGCTTGCGATCAGGGGTCTGAGGTCAAGTCCGAGACTCGAGACCATCGCCGACGTACGGAGCCGAGCGGTCAGCGACTGGCAAAAACTCCAAACCGCATCGAGCGGCCCGGTAAGATCGGCGAAGGTGCGGACGGGGAAGGGTGCGGCCGCGCGAGCTTCCGCGTCCGCGGGGTTCGTTTCGCCGACAAGCTGGGCGAACATAACGACCTTTTTTCCCTCGGCTGCCAGTTGGTCCGGCAGTTGGCCAAACATGAAATCCCTTTTGCCTTGGTCCCTCCGGATTCGGTCGAACGTTGAGATCGTGGCGATGACGATATCGGCGGATGTGGGAACAGCCGGACGCCTAACGCCTGGCGGTGCGGCCAGGGTAAGCAGGTAGCGGAGCGCCTGCCAGTGGCCATAAAGCCGTGACCACCAGCGGCGCCAGCGTGGCTCGAGCCGGATCGAAACCTGCCAGCCATTCTCCACGGCGATCTTGCCCGCCAACCGTGCAAACCCCGGATCGGAAACGAGGAGCTTGAGCTCGCCGCCGCCGGGTATCTGTTGGAGCAGATGCCGGAGACGCCAAAGCTGATCTAACCCGTTGAAGAAAATAGATTTTTCGATGTCTCGAATACCGAGCGCCGTGCGCCAATAGGCGGGCGTGGCGTGGTTATAGGTGTCGAGCCTGCCGATGCAGGTCAGATAGTCGTCGAGCGCGGCCGCGCGTTTCTCCGGCGGAAGCCCCGGCAGCCAGCGATGGTCAATGCCCCATCGGTGGCCATCATCGGCCCCGAGCGCGGCAAAGTAGCAGCCCTCTGGCCCGCCAAGCTTTGTTTCATTATCGGCAATAACGAGACGGGGAGGGGCATGTTCCTGCGCGGATCCCATCACTTGAACCAGGCGGCGCCGCCTAATGGAAACTGCAGGAACATCCGCGGCTTGAATTTGGCCTCCAGCTCCTCGACCGCGCGCCGTGCTCCGGGGAAGCCCGCCGATCCGCAATCGTCGAAGGCTAGAATTCCACCCTCCAGAAGCCGGGGATAGAAGAACTCGATGCTGTCCACATAGGGTTGATAGAGGTCAACGTCGATATGGACGAATTTGAACTGACGGTCCTCTACTTCGCCGAACCGCTCAGGGATCCATCCCCGGTATAGGGAAATGAAGGGAAACCGCGCGAGATTGGCGCGCACGGCCTCTTCGTCGGCGGCGAACAATTTTTGCCGCGCTTGGGCGGCGGATGGGGATTTCGGGGCCAATCCGCCCGCATCCTTTTCGCCGTAGTCCGAGAGACCCTCAAACGAGTCGAAGACGTGAAAATCGGACGCCCCGGCGCCCTCGGCGATCAGGCACAGCATATAGGTCGAGTGACCGCGCCAGCAGCCGCATTCGGCGATATCGCCTGGGCCCCCAAATCCATCGCAAGCGATCTGCATCAATTGGTGCAGCATGTAGAAGCGGCCGCGCTTGGCGAGATTGTCGGTCGCCTCGCAGCCGGTCGCGGTCATGGCCTCTTCGTAATCGCGCGCCGCCTGGAATTGCTGGGCCGCGTCGGCGCCCAGTATTTCGACTTCGTCGGGCCGAAAGCCGATCGGATAACGGCCCAATCCCAGGCCGCTCGATTTGATCAATTCCTCGCCGGCAAACTGCAGGCCATCGCTCCCCGCGAGCGATAGCGTGCTGCGCGAGAGATTGAGCACAAGGCGGTAGAGCTGCTGCTTTGCGGCGGAGATCATCGATTGCGGGCTATATCGCGTTCTCGCGCAGCGCCCGGTTCCAGGCGAGAAACATCAGGACGATCCAAACCGCGTTGATCAGCTCCTTGGCGCCCGCCAGATAACGCGCCCAGAGCTTACGAACGGCTTTTGCGTCCAGATAGTCCCGCGCGTTCGCCAGTTCGTCGTTGAGCAGGTCTTCCGCCCAGCCACGTAAATTATCGCCGAGCCAATCCCGCAGCGGAATGTGAAAGCCCTTTTTTGGCGTGTCGAACAGGGGGCGGGGGACATGGCGGGCCAGCACGTTGCGCAACACCGCCTTCCGTTCGCCACTCCGGATCAGCTGATCGTCCGGCAGCGACCATGAGCAGTCGAGAATTCGATTGTCCAGAAGGGGAACGCGAACCTCCAGGCTGACCGCCATGCTGGCGCGATCCACCTTGGTCAGCATGTTGTCGGGAAGGCGGCGGGTTTGATCGAGATAGAGCAATTCATCGAGCGCCGACTGGAACCGGGGCAGGTGCTCAGCGGAGTCGCATTCCGGCGCTGCTTGCCCGAGCCGGCTGGCGGCGCCGATCCCCAAATAATTGGCGTCTCTGTGATAGGCGCTTATCCGCGGGTAATTCAGCAGCCGGGAGAAATGGGGAATGCTCTGGGATGCATCGGCCAGCAGCGGTTTCAACATGATTCGCCACAAGTCCGGGGGAACGGCATCGAGGAACGCGGCGAGCGGTTTCCGCATCGCGCGGGGCACGCGCTCGACGTTACCCCAAGTCTGTGTGTTGAGCTGGTAACGTTCGTATCCGGCAAACAGTTCGTCGCCGCCGTCGCCGGATAGGGCCACCGTGACGTTCGCCGCCGCCAGCCGCGAGACCATATGGGTTGGGATCTGGGAGGGATCCGCATAGGGCTCGTCATACATCTGCGGCAGTTTGGGAATGATGTCGGTGATGTCGTCCGGGGTCAGAATGAATTCGGTGTGGTCGGTTTCCAGGTGTTCCGCTATGGCCCGCGCGTTGGCGCTCTCATCGAAGCTGGCGTCGGTGTATCCGATCGAGAAGGTCTGAACGGGCCTGGTTTTTCTCAAGATCGCTACAACCGTCGAGGAATCCACGCCACCCGATAGGAAGGCACCAAGCGGCACGTCAGCGCGGACTTGGTCGCGCATTGTCTCATCCAACAAGGCTTCAAGCCGGTCGGTCGCGGCTCCGAAGGACGGACCGGCTTCCGAGTCCGGGCGAGCGAGCGCGATATCGTCGAGCGACCAGTAGCGGCGTTTGATCAGACCGGTCCCCGCGCTCCATGACACATGCTCTCCGGCCCGAACTTTGTGGCAGCCATCGAAGATGGACTTCTCACCGCTGACAAAGGTGCTGTGGAAGTAATCCAGCAGGCCTTCAGCCGAGAGCGATCGGCAGAACTCGGGATGCCGAAGCATGCTTTTCAATTCGGAGCCGAACATCAGATACGGCCCGCCCATTGCCCAGTAGAGCGGCTTGATGCCGATCCGGTCTCGGATCAAATGGAGGATGCCGCCCTCCCGGTCCCAGACCGCGAAGGCGAACATGCCGTTGAGCTTAGGGAGCGTGAATTCGAGGCCGCGCCGGGCAATCAGCTCGAGCAGCACTTCGGTGTCGCATTGGGACCGCAGCCGGACGCCGTCCGGCTCCAGGTAGTGCTGGCGCAGGGCATCGAAATTATAGATCTCGCCGTTGTAGGCGATCACATATCGGCCATCCGCGCTGATCATCGGCTGGGAGCCGGCCTCTGAAACGTCGAGCACCGACAGCCGGCGGTGGCCAAGCGCGGCCGGCCCTTCCAGCCACAATCCGTCCTGGTCGGGACCACGATGGGTGAGGGCCTGCGTCATCGCCGCGAGCGTGCGGCGCAACGGTTCCACCGGCTCGGCGCCGGTATGCACGAAACCGGTCAGGCCGCACATAATCTAAGAGGCAATCAGCCTGCGCTTCACGCGGCGCGCAAGATCGAGGCCGGTGGATACCGCATCCCTGGCAAGGAACGCGGCATAGGGGGTCAAGCCCTGCTTGCGGGCGGCGCGCCGTTCATAGGCGTGGATCGCGGCCTGCCGCTTGCGGTCGAACTCCTGCACGCTGCGGTGGGGGATGTAGCCCGCCGTCCTGTCGAGCGCCTCGAGCGCTTCGATGCGCTTTTCACTCTGGTTTTCGTTCGGCCCTTCGTCGATCTCGACCATCAGGGAGGGGCGGAAATAGCCTAGATCGACCTCCCGTTGGACGGCATCGCGCTTGAGGGAGCCGTCCTCGATCATCCGCCGCACCTCGTTGATCCATATATGGCCAAGCGGATTTCGGGCCGAGACCCATGGCTGGATCGGCATCATGGTGTAGTGCAGCAATCCGGTGGCCGGCGTGAAGTGCTGCAGGCGGTTCCAGTCGGCGGGAATTGTTCGCGCGATCTCGGGCTCGTCGAGAAAGCGGAGATCCATCATCAGGCCCCTATAGTCGTAAGCGCCCTCGTCCAGACCCCGAACCAGGTCCTTGAGCTGCCAGTCGCAGCGCGCGCAGTCCAGCACCATCACGGAAGTCTCGTTCTTGTTGTAATGCACGTTGTCGCCGGCCTCGCGGTCGGCCTCCAGGACGGAGATTTTGGCCCCGTTCATCGGCACGTTCCAAAGCTCGGCAATGTCCCGGAACACCTGCATGTCGGCATCGAGATAGATGGCTTTACCGGAATATCCGGCGAGCTCGGGGATAGCCCATCTCGCGAATGAGAAGCCGGTGCGCTGGCCCTGCCGAATGTCTTGTGGCTCAGGCAGTTCAATGCCTTCCAGGGAGCGCAATTCGACGGCGCGATTGGTGTGCCGGCGAATCGAATATTCGAGCACGTTCAGGGCGAGCGATTGCGACCTGTCGGTACCGACATAGATTTTGATGGGATCAGATATGGCTGCGTCGTCCATTTTGCCTTTGAATGGTATCCTTCACTCCGACAACGGTTGCGGAGATAGACCGTCGAATCCAGCTGGTTCTGATGTTTCCATGTTTTCGAGCTGGCTCGGCCGCTAGGGATAGGGTGGGAGATCGGTTCAGTTGATCGCCGATCGAGCTTCGGCTATTGGTTGGCGCCATTACGACCGCGGGCTAGATCTGAGTCATTGGGAAGATTCGATGTCTTCATTTGCGGCAATTCTGCGCCTGATTTGGCATGAAGTGGGCTTTCGCAGCCGCCTTCTCTTGGCGAGTTGGTTTGGGCCAATTTCCGTGCGCAAGGCCTGCAGCCAGTTGAGGAAAGATGGCTTTACCGTCATCAAGGGATATGTCCCCGCGCAGCTGCTGGAAGAACTTCGCGCGGCCTGCATGCAATCCGTCGAGAATTTTGGAGCACGCGATTCCGACGGGGTCTATTGGATCAAGAAGCAGCCTGGCGCGCTTCGCCTACGCCATTTGAATGAAAGGCAGCCTATTCTCGATCTGTTCAGCCGGGACATGTTTTGCCGCTCGATAAATTTCCTGTTTTCCGGGCGCTTAGGCAGCCCATCGGTTCAGTTTGCGCTCACCCATGATGGCAGCGGCCGCTATGGGGCAATTCCGGGCGCCGCCGAGCGGACCTTTGGGGACGTCTACCACTTCGACAAATGGTATCACCAGCTCAAGGCCATGGTGCCCCTGCGGGACGTTGGTCCGGATAACGGTCCTTTGACGGTGCTGCCGGGTAGTTCGGGAATCCATCTCGATCTGCTCGATGTCTATCAGCTCGACTTATTCGATCGCGCGATGAAGCAGAAGCGGACCGATCGGGCGAAGTCCGATGTCCAGTTGGATGACTATGACGTTCCTGAGGAGATCAGATCAAAGCTTCGCGAGAAATATGGAGAGAAGAAAATCGTCGCGCAGGCGGGCGATATGGTCCTGTTCGATACGCGCACGATTCATTTTGCCGGTCAGATGCAACGCGGCGAACGCCATTTGCTTTGGTTCTATTTCTGAGCGCGCACGCTCGGAAAGACTTCCCGATCGCCCATCTCCGAGCGCCTTGGACTGAGTGTATCGCCGTTTGTGCGTGTTCAGTTCGAAACGCTGCGTTTCACATAGGCCAGACCGGACGTCGCGAACGCTCTCATGCGAGCTGGCAATTTTCGCGCATTTTTAGTGACGGACCCGAGCGCATCGATCTTATTGATATTGATATTGATGGAATTTCTTGAATCGCCTTTCGGGACTTCGATCCGATCAACGCTATGCCATGACAGATCCGTCTTCAGGAATCCGTAAAGCCGATTCTTGACAAACTCCGTTTCGTAAAAGCATTCCGCGTCGGCATAGAATGCGGAATAGGAGTCCGGCGCAAACTTTTTGTTTTCCCAATTAAGATAGTTTTTGGAGTTCTCGGACTTAAAGCGCCAAAATTTCGTTCCATTTTGCTTTGTTAATTTATTGTTTGAAGAGGGAAAATACAGCATTAGAGAAACCAGCTTTTTTGGTGCATCCGTATGCGGTACGATAAAAGCCCCCTTAGGCAAATAACTAAATGTCAGCTTTAGCTCTACTAAATTTTTTGAAAAGATAAATTTATTTATGAGATTGAAAATATAATTTCTGCCAATTATCCATTTTTCATCCCGACCATGGTAATCATTATAGATATCATTCAATTCATGAAGCAGCCTTGGATTGATCATGTCTTCATGAAATTCGCGCCAAGGTGGGTTGGTTTTTAAAAATTTTTGAAAACCGTCGCATTCGACGTTGAATGTCAATTTCTTGTTTTGTTCTTCTTGCGCTTTATCGCTTGGCGGAAAGCTCTCCGCGAGCTTTTCAAATCGGTCTTGGTCCAACCAATCCCTTATTTTGAAGATCAGCGTCGGTTTGGTATGGGCGACGGAAATGTTTTTTACTGATACGGGCATGCCGTTTTTCGATCGGGCTTGACTGAAAATGTCGAGTGATGCGGGGTGAATGGCAATGATCTGCTGCGCTGAATGGAAAACTCGGCCTGGCTTCAGAATCCTGGGGCTTCTCAGCCTTTGAGCGGCATCATATTGCTTCGGAGGCGGTCAGAATACGCCTCATTTTGTCGTGGGGAATGAGTTCGGTCAGCGAATGTTGGAAGTCTTCGAATTGGCCGCTTACGATATTGTGTCCATCGAACCACAGCACCGTATCGGCCAGGGGCGCAAGCTCGACCTTATGGGTCGACATGATCAGTGTGTGGCCCCGATTACGTAGCTGGAACAGCGATTCAATCACCTTGTGTTCGACCTCCCGGTCCAAGGAACTGGTCGGCTCATCCAACAGCATGATTGGAGGCGATGCCGCAATGATGCGTGCCAGTGTGATCCGCTGCCGCTGACCTCCAGACAGCAGGGCGCCGTCATTGCCGATATGAGTGTCCACTCCGTCGGGCAACTGACTAACAAATTCGTACGCTGCCGCCATTCTCAATGCCTTCATTAATCTCTGTTCCGACAGATCATCCAAGCCATAGGCGACGTTTTCGCGAACCGTGCCTGTAAAAGTCAGGCCATCCTGCTGCATCATCAAGATGGTCCGTCCGATCGATTGCTTACTCAAATCAGCAAGATCGACGCCCCCATACTTAATGCTGCCCTTATCGGGCGCAAGCAGACCCTGCATCAATCGCAGAAACGTCGTCTTGCCGGTTCCGGTCGCCCCGAACAACATGATTAGCCGGCCGGGTTCGATAACCAAGTCGACATGCTTGAGTATTGGCAGGGGACCTTCGCTGGTTTGATAGGCGAAGGACAGATCTTTCACCGCCGCCACATGTTGCCGAAAATCCGGATGCGGACGCGCGTTGTCCGGCTCCGTCGGCCTGCGTGGCAGTTGGACAATGGTTTGGATGGCATCATATGCGGCTGTTACACGCGTCAATGCCGTCAATGCCTGTCCTACCCGATCGACATGGGGATGCATGATCGTCACACCGCCGAGGAATAGAACAACGGTCGCGAGAGTGGTGGCCGTCGTGCCCAGCTCGAAGAAATAGACTAAAAGCGCAGCGAGGATCACGGACATGAGGATGTGCACAAAGAAGGGTGCGAGCGACCGGTAGAGCTGCATCTTGAACCGCGCCCTGAGATATTCCGCAAATATCTGAACTAGATTCTGTTTCTCTTTTTCGGACGTTCCGAAGACATCAACCAAATCGATTCGCCTGATAACTTGGTGGATGTTTCTCGTGTAGGAGGCGGCGGATTCTTGGAGTTCGGCAGCCACACTGAAGTTTCGCTGCACGACGATCGAGAGCGGGATCATGATGATTGCAAGCACGATGGATACGCCGAGCAGCGCCTCGATCGAAACGAACGCCAGAAATATCAGTGCGAAGCCAATTTGAATGACGCTGGAAAGTATTTGAACGAATGCTCGGGCGCTCTGCCCCATCAACGGCGCTTCTCTCGATGTGAGATGCTGAATCTCAGCTCTGGCCTCACTGTTGTGGAATTCGTAGGGGGCGTCGATCCAGTGTTCGACTATACGTTCCTGCCACATGCCGTCTACTCGTCTCCTGGCCGTAGCTTCGATCATCGACGAGCACACCGCCAATATCGCCCGGGTTATACTGAGGGTCAGGATCGCGCCGATCATCGTATAGAAAATCAACGACCGGTCGTCCGTCATGCTGAGAATCACCGAGCCGATATAGGGGATCTTTTCAAGCTGGCTGACGTCTTGGCCTGCGATCAGCGCTACCACTGGAACCAGCGCAGTAAGCCCGATTAGCGAGCTCATACTGAAGAGCATCGAAAGCGCGGTCGCCAAAACGACGATGCGCTTGTTTGGCTCAAGCGATTCTCTTATGGCCTTTATCGTCGTGGAAATGTTCGTTAGCGCCATGCGCTATCAGCCTCCATTTGATGCGGTTTGAATGACGTGGGACCCAATGCGCGCGTGCTCGCGTTGGCGGATCAGCTCTGGCGTCAGTCCCGCTTGGAATGTCCAAGGTTCGAGTCTGCGCTCTAGATCGGCAATCGATGTCCCCAACGCGAGCGTTTCAGTTGGAGACGCGAATACTCCAGGCCGGCCCGAAGATTGCCGCTGCGAAGCGCCTCCCAAATTGAGGCGTCGTGATATTGTAGCTCGAAGATCGCCCGGCTCAACGGAGAGACGATATGCGCTCGGTCTGCGTCATTGACCTTGCCGAGGTATTCCTCACCATAGGGAAGGTTGCGGCCATGGAAGGTTGGACGCAACAGGATCTCGTCCATTTCGATGTCCAAGAACTTCGCGACTCTCGGCATAGTCTTTTCGTAGTCCACCGCGACGTCGGAGATGTCGAGAATTAGAAACGACTCGGGGCGCCGGGCCGCCAACGCGTCGATCCGATCATCTACACTCTGATTGAGATGGCGAGGCAGCTGCCGCCTAATCATGCCCTCCGCATCTAGGAGCGTCTTGCAGTCGTCCCTCTCTGCCGTTCGCTGGACCAGGCCCGCATAGAAATCTTCGCGGGGCCGACGCATGAAGATGAACTTGGCGTCGAAGCCATCTGATAACGCCATTTCAACCGGCGCCAAGTCATATGCGAGGCAGAAGACGTTGATCGTATTCTCATTCTCGGGCCAGTTCATGTCGCGGAACGATGTAAAGAAGCAATCATAAAGCGTGTCGAGAACCTGCTCTCGCGTGAAGATTTGATCGGTGCCGAAAAGGCGCTTTTTCCAAAGCCGCTGAAATCGTTCAAAGTCAAAATCCACCTTTACCGTGTTGACCGTTCCGGTCGATGATCTGCTTTCTTTCTCACCTACCAGGGCCTCGGCCTCGATGATGTTTAGGAAGCTGTGGACGTTGAGCAGATTTCTGAATGTCACGAAGTAGACCGTATGAATGCCGTCATCCATCTGAAGCCGGAACTGCACCTGCAACTGGTGGCGCCGGTTGGTGTTCGCGGCTCGGCCATCTCGAATCTGGGTCGCTCCGGACGTCAGAACCCGATCGAACCTCTCATTGGTCGTGACGCGGAGTTGGGGATGACCATCGAGCAGCAGGCAAAGCGTGCTTTTGCCCGCGCCGGCGTATCCACCAATCATAAGTTTTTTGGTCATTGCGACGGTTTGCGGCTGGCGCCCCTCAGCGCGCGCCCTGCATCGCGGTGGAAACCGACTTGGCATCGGCGTCCGGTGAGGCGTAGCAAAAGCCCAGAATTGCTTGCTCCAGATTCATCGGCCCGCCATTCAGCACGGTCAGGCCGCGCTCCGACGAGCGGGCAAGAAGCACGGTGGGATCGGGATCATAGATGATGTCGAAGACAACCGCGCCAGGCGGCAGCTTGGCCAGCTCTGATGGGTCGACCGGAGAGGCGTTTGCATTATTCTGGGCAAAGCCGACGGAGGTGCAGTTCACCAGAATATCGGTGGTCGAGAGCGCATCTGGCGCCGCGGACATTGCAACGACGTCCGCCCCGATTTTCTCTGCAAAGTCTCGAGAGCGTTGCGGATCGCGGGCTGCCAGGGTCACCTGTGCGCCAGCACCAGCCAGATAGGCGGCAACGGCCTTGCCGGCACCGCCGGGCCCGAGCAGCATCACGCTCTTACCGGCGACCGAACCGGCAATCCGCTGCAAAGAAACCAGGGCACCCTCGCCATCGGTATTGGTTCCAAGCAGGGTGCCCTGCTGATCGCGGTAGAGACAGTTGACGGCCCCGATCCGCGCCGCTTCGGGCGACAGGCGCTTCGGGCCCAACCATGCGGCCGTCGTTTCCTTATGTGGCATGGTGACGGCGCCGCCAATGAAACGGGGATCAGATGCCAGCCCCTCCAGCACCGCTGCTAAGCCCGCGGACTTCACATCGATGGGATGCATCTGCGTGTCGCGGCCAATGGCGGCAAAGGCCGCATTCCATAGCAGCGGAGAACGTGCGCCTTTGGATGGATTGGCACCGATGATCGCCGCGAAATTCGCTTGGGCGTCGAGCCCTTCCAGCCTGTTGTCGATCAGGTCTTGCCAGCTCATGAAAATCTGCTCATTGCTCTAGCGGCCCACCGTGCGCCCGACCACATCAGCGATTTTTTCCATATCGACCATGACATCGTCGAATGCATCGAAATCGATCGGTTGCAACGGGTCGACCGCCGAGTTCTCGGGATCGGGATGGACTTCCAACATGATGGCGTCGGCCCCGCATGCGACCGAAGCCAACGACATGGGCTTCACCCAGGCACGCCAGAACGTGGCGTGGCTCGGATCGACCGCCACCGGCAAATGCGTGACCTCCTGAACTGCCGGAACCACCTGGAGATCGAGCAGGAACCGCGACGAACCTCGGTGGGTGTGCGGCGCCGCTACGCCCCGCTCGCACAGGATGATCTTGTCGTTGCCCTCGACCAACGCATATTCAGCAGCGCCCAACCAGTCCCGTACGGAACAGCCGAAATGACGCTTAATCATCAGCGGTTTGCCGGTCTTGGCGGCGGCCGTGATGAGGGGATAGTTCTGCATATTGCGGGACCCGATTTGGAGAATGTCCGCGACATCGCAAATCAAATCGAGAAAACGCTCCTCCATCACCTCGGTGATGATGCCGATGCCGGTCTCTCGTTTCGCGGAGCGCAGCCATTCGATGCCCTGTTCGCGGGTCTCGGTGTATTTCGGCGACCGATAAGGGAAGGTCAGCGGCTTGAATGCTCCGCCCCGCAGGAAATGCGCGCCTCTTGATTGGACGGCCTTGGCGGTGGTGACGATCAGCTCTTCGGACTCCACCATATTCGGGCCGGCAAAAACCGGGATCAGATCACCGCCAAATTCGACGCCGGCCACTTCGAAGCGAGATTTGTGGCCCGCGTCCTTCTTGGCGGCCAGCGGAAACTTGGTTTCCAAGTCTTCCGCCGATACGTCCTTGCCGGGGGCTTTGTTCTCGATTGTCATGATGCGCTCTTACCAGATTGCCAATTAGCCGATGCCGAGCCGGCTGGAGCGCGGTGACTCGCTCAATTTCACCCAGGCGTCCCGTTCGGCGCTCGCATAGAGCGCATGAACGAGTTCGACGGCTTTGACCGATTCGCCAGCCGAAATCGGAGGCTCGATCGATCCGGCGCTCAGGCGCTCGGCCAAGTCGGCCATAAAGGGTCCATGGCCAAGCCCATATCCCGTTGGGACGTCCTGACTGAATTTTTCGGGCACATCCGCGTCGCCCCCTAAGGGCTCGACGAACTGCCAAAGGTCGATGTGATTCAGGGCCACGCCGCCGATCTGCGCCATGCCTGTTTCACCCACCACCGACAGGGAGGCTTCAAAATCCTCGGGGCGCGCCGCGGTCGTAGCCTCGATCGTGCCAAGCGCCCCGTTCGAGAACTTCGCCACCGCGGTTATCGTGTCTTCGGCCTCTAATTGGTTGAGCCGCTTGGTCGCGCTCGCGCAAACCGCCTCGACGGGACCGCAAATCCAATTGAGGGCATCGATGTGATGGATGGCTTGCTGGTTCGCGACGCCGCCATCCTGTTTCCAGGTGCCGTGCCAGCCGTCTTCATAATAGTCCTGGGTCCGGCACCAGCGCAGCCGCACGGTTGCTGTGACGATGCGGCCGAACCTTCCCCTTCGCATCGCTTCGGCGAGGCAGATCATTGCCGGGTTGTAGCGGTTCTGAAACACGCCACCGAACATCAGCCCCTTTTCCCTCGCCAGCGCATCAAGGGCAGCGACCTTGTCCGGATTTAGCGCGATCGGTTTTTCGACAATGACGTGACGACCGGCCTCAAGCACGGTTTGGGCATGTGCATCGTGATCGCCACTTCGCGTCAGGACGAAAACCAGATCGGGTTTAGAACTCTCGAGCATTGCATCGAGATCGGTGAATGCGTCGCCTCCAAGCGAAGCAGCGGTGGACTCGGCTTTGTCTTTGATCTGATCGCAGCAGGCCACAACTTCGAACGCGTCTATCGGATGATAGTCAGTGAGAATCTTGACATAGTGCTGGGCCACGCGGCCGCAACCGAGCAAGGCTATCCGGTGTCGGCCATTGCCCGGCATCCGCTTAATTCTCAGCGGACCGCGGAAGCGATCCGCCGTTAGTCGCCTCTCTCAGATGCCAGTCTTCGATGAGCTTCGCCGCGAGGTCCAACGCTTCGTTGTCGCGCAATTCGACCGCGGCGAATGGATCGTGGACGTCATAAATTCCGAGCTTCGGCCCGAGCGGCTCGCCTTCCCTGATGAAGTTGGGATGCGTGACACATCCCAGGCCGAACAGGCTTACATAGGCATGGCTGTCCTTGAATTGGCGCGGTGCAAACCGGTCGTCGCTTAGAACATCGGCCTGACCCTGCGATTCGAGCCACAGCCTGCGGCCTTCAGACTTGGCGGCCACGATCGTGTCCAGGCCCTCATTGACGACCCTCTCGATCATGGCGTCGATCAGTCCGGATGGTCTAAACGGGTGGGTCTCCTCCATCACGACGACCAAATCCGGCACGCCATGGGAGTCTTCAATCTGCTGCAGCGACCACTGCAGAACTTCGGCAATGCCGATGAAAGATTCGCTCAAGCCTGCGGGCCGTAGGAAGGGAGCTTCCGCACCCAGTTGGCGGGCAAGCGCCGCCGTCTCCTCGAGGTCGGTTGCCACAACGACCTGGTCGATATGCCGGGTCTGGAGCCCGTGATTGACGGTGTAGCTCAGTAGGGGTGTTCCGGCACAATGCCGCGGCGGACCCTTCACCGGGACAATGGCCACGACATTGAGATCATCTATGGCGTGCCTGCCGTCGCTTGCGGGACCGTCCAGTTCCTCCATGATGCGCACCACGCGCTCGGCGCGCTCTGGGTTCAGATCCTGATGGATTCCGTGGTGGTGGTACACCGAGGCCGCGGGCTCATAGACGATCCCGTAGCCGGCCGCGACCACCTGATTGCCCCAAACCCGATCCTCGATATTCGTGACCTCTTCGTCGAATGGAAAGCGTTCCCATAGCTCCCGCCGGAACGCCGAATTGGCGTTATGGAAAAAGCTGTCCTTCTTTTGAATCTTCTTGTCCAAGCCGAACACGATCATCAAATCGCGCTTGTCGAATGGCGTGGAGAAAGACAGCGGTTCTTGGCGGCCATAGACGCCCGCTACTTTCGGATCAGACAGATCGGCCACGAGATTTTCCAGCCAGTGATCGTCGACCGGTATGCAGTGACCTGAGAGACAGACCAAATAGTCTCCCTTGCTCGCTCGGATGCCCTCATTGATAGCCTTTCCGGGCAGGAATTTTTCCAACCGAACCAGGCGGACATCGAAATTACTCGCCTTCGCAACCGTTTGATCGGCCGACATGTTGTCGACGAGTATCACCTCGAAGTTGGGGTAGGTCTGGCGGAACACCGCGCGCAGGCAGGCGCCGATCCAACGCTCCTCGTCCTTAGTCCGGATGATGATCGAGACGAGTGGTTTATCGGTCACAGATATGCCCCCGGATCGACAGGTGCGCGCTCTGGCGCATTTTCGCGTAGCCACCCCACCGCGGCCTCGGCCAGAACCAAATCGATTTCCTCATGAATGTCGATGGAGGTTTCGGAACGGTCGTTTTCGATAATTTCGACTCTATCGCCGATCCTCCGCTCAGCGCGCCAAAGTTCCGCGCGGCTGGCGCAAGTTAGCCCGGTGTCTTCGCGCCAGATTCTTTGCCGGATCTGCCTGGATGAGTAGTTGCGCATCCAGGGCAGAATGCGCTCCAGCTCGCCGTCTTCGCCACGACGCCAGAAATTCTTGTGAACGGAATGGGCTGCAAAGACGCTTTCAAGCTCAGGCCGCTCGCGAAGCATGCCAACAGCGGCTGCTATCCAGCTCGGCTGGCGGAAGATATCGGTTGCGGTCAGGAACACCGCGATCGAAGCCTTATGGCCCACATGGGACTCATAAGCGCAAATGGCATGCTGCAGAGTTGCCTCAGTAGTGGTTAGATCCTCGGCCAAGTCTACCGGCCTCAAAAAGGGCACGTCGGCGCCATAACGGCGGGCTTCCGACGCAATTTCCTCGTCATCGGTCGTCACAAAGATCGCATCGCACACGCCTGATGCCCGTGCGCCAGCGATTGGATAGGCGATCAACGGATGGCCGGCCAATGCGCGGACATTCTTGCGCGGCAGGCCCTTGGAGCCACCCCTCGCCGGGATCACGCAAATGACGTCGAGGCGTTGGCTATTTCGTTCGGCGGATGTCACGTTTGATTGGAATCTGAATGGCCAAGTACGGAGGTTTGGTGGGTCGGTCGGGAAGTGCTGTTTAGTCGGTTCGCACTTGTTTGGCGAGTTCCAGATTCTCCTGCGCGCTGCGCCTGACGCTCAAAATATCTGGCTGGATGGCATCCAGCGAGGTCACGCCGCACATCGCCATCGCCGAGCTGAGTTCCTCGCGGTAGAGCTCGAATATGCGCTGCACGCCGGCAGCCCCATCGATCGCAAGGCCATAAACCAGGGGCCTGCCGATCGAAACAATATCGGCGCCGAGCACAATCGCCCGCAGCACATCGGTCCCGGTGCGCACGCCGCCATCGAACAAAATCAAGGCCTCGCTGCCAACCGCCGCGCGGATCTCCGGCAGGACTTGCAAACTGGCTATCCCGGCGTCGAGCGCTCGCCCGCCATGATTGGAAACCCAGATCCCATCTGCGCCCTGCGCCAGACATTGCTCCGCGTCTTCGGCGCACATCACGCCCTTGATTAGCAGTGGCTTATCGGTCTGCCCCCGCACCCATTCCACTAATTTCCAGTCGGCCCGCGCCCCTAGCGCGTGATCGGGCGGTGGCGTGTTCTCCCTGGCGCCGAATTTGCGCGCGTCATACCGGTTCTCCCGGTCGCGGTAGCGGATGGTCCGGACCGGCGCATCGCCACACAGGCAAATCGCCATCGCGCCCACCTCATGGGCGCGTGCGATTTCCGACGCGATCCAATCCTCGGGGCCTTGGAAGTAGAGCTGGTAAATGAGATTGGCGTCCGGGCTCGCTTGGCGGGCGTCCTCAATCTTGAGCCGCGCCATAGCGCTGATCGTGGCGACCGAACTCGCCAGACCACAACCTTCCAGCAAGGCGACCTCGCCACCCTGGTGATACTGGGTAAGGCCGCCAAGCGGCGAACCGATCAGTGGCAGCGGGAGGGAAACGCCAAGGAAGTCGCAGTGGGTCTCAATGTTGGTGACGTTGCGGAACAGCCGTTGAACAGGCACATAATCCGCGAAGCTATTCAAATTGGCGTAGCGGGACCACTCGCGCTCGGTGCCGCTCTCAAGCCAGTCCCAGGACTGTGGCGGAACCAGCTGCTTGGCGCGTCGGCGCGCCTCGCGGAGCGTTGCGATCGGGGGTGCGACATTGATCGGTGCTTCGGGTTTCTTGCGCCCGCTCATTGGGCCGGCTCCTTAGCCGTCGCCTTGATCTGCTCGGTCAAGTCCAGCAGATGAAGCGCGTCCGCCGGCCGGCAGCCGGGACCAAAGTCGTTCGTCAGGAATGCTCGCATCTGCGGCAAGAATCCCGGCCGAAGCGAAGCATCTTCGATAATCTCATCTGCGAGATGGGGTTCATAACGGCGTATCTGGCAGTTGTCGGAGCGCTCGATCACATCATAGCCTTCGAAGATCCTCAGCCGCTCCATGGGCGAGAGACACCAGCGCGTGCCGTCGTCAAATCTGCAATCGATGCCCACCGGCGCTGGATCGTAAGCATTGCAGTTGAAGCAGACCGGAATGCCCGAGGCAGTGCTCAGCAGCCCGTTGAAACTGTCGAAAGATCCGCCCTCGAAGTCCTGGCGAGTCCTTGTGATGTGAAGCGCTTTCAGGGGTCCAAATAGCGAGATCGCGGCATCCAGGACGTGGCAGGAGGAATTGACGAGATACTCGGAAAGAATCTCCGGGCCTCGCCGTCTATGTAGCCGGGCGACGTCTTCGGAAATTGTGATGCAAGCGGCGCGAAGGCCGCCCGATGAAAGGCGCTGGCGCAGCGCGTCCACCGTGCTGTAGTAGCGCCGATTATAGCCAACCAGCTTATTTGCCTGGGTGGAGGGATGCTTTTCGAGCAGCCGGCGCAGCAGCGACGAATTCGATGCGATGGGCTTTTCGATCAGAATAAGCTTGGGGCAGCCCAGCGCCCATTCAAGCGCATCGTCCTGCTTGTCCCAGGGGAGCGCTACGACAATTCCGTCGATATCGTTGCGGCTTGCGAAATTCTTCGGTTCCTTCTCGAACTTGGCTTCGGGGAATTGCCGGTGGAATAGGCACCACCTCTCCGAGTCCTCGCTTCGAGTGCTGCCCGCGGAGATGACCGCGCCCAGCGCGCGCGCCGCTTCGGCATGGTCGCGGGCGACTTCGCCGGCCCCGTAGAAAGCAAGGCGCAAGCCGTTAGAGCTGGTCATGCGGCTGCCCACGTTGTTGCTGATAAGCGGGTATCAGCGCCTTGATCTGTCGACAGTCCTTTGTCGCCGGATAGAGCGCCCGAAATCGCTCCAACGGTCCAGAGTCGTCGATCGATGACGGGAGCTCGAAGAATTCGCTCGTAACTTCGTGGCAGAGTTCGCTGTATCGAGTCGTCGGCCGGCCTGATTCGTCGAGCTTTGCGAAGCTGTCGTCCAGTCTTTCCGAATTCATTTTTTCACTGAACGAGTCGGCGAGCGGCCAGAACAGAATTGGCACTTTGCCCACAGCCAGGGCATCCAGGCTACCACCCGAAAACAGCGAGACGACGCGGTCGGCCCGCTGCGCCCAATAACTAAGGGGACCTTCGGCCACACAAAAATCGTTGTGATCCAGACCGGCAGTAAGGCGTCTAAGGGCTGATGGGCTCTGTCGTGGATGGGGCTTGAGCACCAGAAACGCGCCGTCAATCAGCAACCGGTCAATCAGATGGCGGGCAGTCCCAAAGAAATCCAATCCGCTCCAGATTACTGAAGTGTCGTTCTTCAAAATCACCAGCACAATGTCTCGGTCGGCCGGTAGCCTCGGCGCTTCCGCAAGCCGTTCATAAATCTGATTCAACCGCCCGAGCCAGCGTTGAGTGAATTTTGGCGGCATGGCGGCAACCGTAACCGTATTCCTATGGGCGGGCAGCGTATCGACCTGCGGCGCGGTGTTCACTAGCGCGTAATCGCACTGCATCACGGTTCGATGCGGAAGGAATTGGTCCGCGACCATTGGAAAGCCGATTATCGGTACGCCGGATTCGCGCGCCGCAGCCAGAAGTTCACCTTCGGGAAGCGTTTCTGGTCTGTCCTTTTTGCGCAGCGGCGTGAAGATGCATGATGCGGATTCCATCAGACCGAAAATCTTCTCGCGTCGCTTCTTTTCCCGCCAACTGGTGAAGGGAAATAGTGCGTTGAGGGGGCTCTTGGCGCTGAAATACCACGCACCCAGCAGAGACAAGGCGTAGTTCTTCGAGCTTCGCATCAGATCCAGGGTCCGCGCCACCGAGCTTGGAACGGGCTCCAGATCGGCGGAAAGAGATGGCTCATAACCGATCAATCGGAGCGCGCGGACCCAATAGTTTGAATGATCGCGGGGCACCGGCGCAGAGAAATCAAAAATCTCCAGATTGATGTTTTCAGCAGCAAGCTCATCGATCAGCGGCAGCACCCACTCGAGATCGATGCGGCTTGGGTCTGAAATCACAATGATTACGCGATCCCGTTGTCGTGGAGATGTCACCTGCGTGACCTTGATATGCAGCAACCGCGCGCTGGCGAGCGGCATGGCATGGCCCGCCGATTTCCGCCAGTTGCTAGACTGTTGCTGATCGAATTTTCCGCGCGTCTATCGGAGATTTGGCATCCAAAATAGGTTCGAGCCACTCGACCAGCTGACGGCGATTCTGGAGCAGTGGCAGGCCGTCCGTTTGGGGTGCGTTTTTCGGCAGCTTGGCCAGAGGATCAAAGTAAGCTGCCGCGCCGCCACCCGCCCGAAACAATAGCGCCGCGGAAGTAAATGGCGCCGCGATGCAGGCGTCGGCATAGTGAGCCAAGCGGCGCGGTGACAAGGATGACTCGAGACTGACGAAAGGCGCTTTGTCCGCGGCCGCTTTGTGGGCTCTCTTATAGGCCAGGGCCGGCGGGCCGCTGCCCTGGCGCTTTCCTTTCCATATTACGACCGCTCCCAGCTGATCGGCCACCTCGGCCAATCCGGAGAAGAACGCCTCCGAGAATTCGCCGGTGGAGAAATGATCGATGAAGCCGTTGGCCGGCCACCACAAGAGCTGTCTGACCGGGACATCGAGCGCGAGGATGCTGCGGGGGGGCAGTTCGATCTCGACCGACGGATCGTCTGCGTAATCAATTGGCCCCGCCACCCGGATTAGCGGGGCATGCGGGGTGATATTCTCGAGCCATTGTTTTTGCAGCTCGTTAAAGACCAGATACTTCCCCCAATATTGTAGCTGGATGCCCGGAACGTGGGCATTGGGGAAATTTCCGCTAATGGGTTTGATGTGGGCGCTGTAGTAGATGAGAGAGCAGGGCGATCCTCGGCGCTCGGCCTCGTAGGTCCATAGCGGTCTCAGATACATGCCCACAGCATTGGTGAAGACATATCGATTGGCCGGGCGGGTGACACGATTGAAATAGGCGGTCTCCAGGGCGCCCTGAACGAGAAAAGCACTCCACCAATTTCCCGCAATGACGAGAAAGCAGGCCTTCAAAAGAAGACTGGCGGACTCTCGCCTGAACGCCGAAATCTCCGAAGACGACAGCCTGGGAAACGGATGATCGACGATTCGCAGCCTCCCGTCGCGAGGCTCCGAGTCCGCGCCATTTGCTGCTACGACAAGCATGAGGTCGTCTGGCGAAACGATGTCTGGATCGCGCGACAGCCAATCGAAAAAGCTGAAGCCCTCCGGCTGCGCGCCGAATTTCGCAACCTGATAGGGCGTGCCAATCAAGACAGAAAAAGGCAGCTCAGGGGGCATCCACCCTGTACCGGCGTGGCCAAGCAATTTTCGTCGAGCCGAAAAGGCGCCTCGCAATGCGGAAAATTGAAGCTTCAGCCATGCCAGCCGGCTGGACGCCTGATTGATCGGAATGCCCTTGTCGGCCAGTGCCTCTCGCCATGTGGGCGGCAGCGCGTAAGTTTGGCTCTCGCCAGGATTGTGGGCTGCAACGATCAGATTTTGCAGCGTACGGATTCGAGTGAGGCTGACGAGTGTTTGAGTTGCGAATTTCTCTGCATCGTCTTCCAAGCCAGGCGGTATCAGCCAGCCGAGCGATGTCTTGGAGAATGACATCGGGCTCTCGATCGCGGCATTGAAGTTCGCATAGGGTAGATAGGGATTCTGGGACCGGTTGGTCAGCCAATCGTATGCGCGGGCCAGGCGCACGGCACGGCGCATTCGCAGTCGGCGAAGAGATTTCAGAAACGAATTCACGACAATTACCAGTCCGGGCCCGCCGAAGCTTATCCAGCTTTGCTCTTCATAAAATATTCCGCCAGATCCAACTCAAACTCCTCGTCGATATTGACCAGCTGCCGGTCGATGATGACGGCAGCACAATTCGGGCCGACGATGTCGCCAGCATCAAGCAGGCACTCGCGCGTCGCCGCATAGCAGGCGCCATTGCGGTAATAGTAGGCTGGAATTTCCTGCCGCAAGGTCGTCTGCTTGCCAAGAAAGGGCTGCGCCCGATTGTGTTGATCCGCTCGAAGTATCTTTTCGGGCGCAAAATGCGAGGGCAGGGGCGAAACCGTGAGTGCGGAGTCGGCGCCGCTTTTCCAAAGCGTTTGCATGGTCTGTGCGATATCTTCCGTCCGTCGTTGTGGCGTCGTCGGCTGCAGAAGTATCGAGGCATCGAATCGTAGCCCAGACCAGGCCTCTGCCTCCCGCCATGCGTGCTGCCACATTCCAGCGCTGTCGGCCTTGTCGTCAGACAAATCGGGCGGACGCCGAAAGGGNGCCGCCAAGCCGTATCGCTCGCCCTCTGCGGCCATTTCATCGTCGTCCGTGGAGAGCACGGCGCAATCCAGCCAGTCGATGGCAGCGATCGTGCGTGCCGCGTGCCCTATCAGGGATATACCGCAAACCTGTCGCAGATTTTTTCGAGGTATGCCCTTGCTGCCGCCGCGCGCCGGGACCACCGCCAATACGGTCCAATTCTTCCACAAGGCTCAGATTTTTCTCGGCCGTTTAGGTCTCGCCGCGCTCTAGAATGCGCCGTTGGTCCACGCCATCGACCGCATGATCGTCGAAGATCTCATCGCGGAATGTCCGGCTCGAGCATTTTGCGGTCAGCCGGATCCTGGTCCGCTTCCACATAGTTCAAGCGCTTCTGGACCGACAATTCCTTAGTTGCCAGCACCTCCACGATCCTCTCGGCGGCGCGGCCATCGCCGAACAGCGTACTTGGCGCATAGGGACCGTGATCGATCTGACGCCGAATGGCCGCCCCGATCGACTGGCAATCATGGCCCACGTCGATCACGTTGCCGGCCCTTTCGCGGCCTCCCTGCCGGATTCCGACATTGACCGCGGGCGTCCCGAGAAAGGAGCTTTCGCGGAGCCCTGCGCTCGAATTGCCCACGATACACGCAGCATTTTTCAGGACCCGTGCAAAATCTTCGACGGGGAGGTTGGTGAAGAAGTGTATTGGCGCCTCCGGATGCGCCTCCCGGAACTGGCGCAGACACTTGGAAACGGCGTCCGAGCCGGCATCCACATTCGGCCAGATCCATATCGCCGGAAGGCCGATATCGCGAACCGCCTTGAGCGTCTCTTCGATCTGCTCGGCGGCGTTGCCGTACTCGGTCGTGACAGAGTGCTGCATGACCAACAGATAGGGTTTGGAGGTATCGATGGCCTCGCCGACACCGAAGCGCTTCATGAATTCCAGGTCGAGCGGCCTTAAGTCCAATTCCATCAATGCATCGATCGAGGGGCAGCCGCTGAGGTGGATGTTTTCAGGATTTTCGCCCATGCGAAAGACGTAATCCGCGGCGCGCTGCGTCGCGGGGAAGTGAAGATGCGCCATCTTGGTGATGGCGTGGCGCACGCTTTCATCGATCGAGCCGCTTACCTCTCCGCCCTGGGTATGTGCGAGCGGGATGTTCAGATAGGTCGCCGAAACGGCAGTCGCCAGCGTCTCGAAACGGTCAGCCACGCTCAGCACGATATCCGGCTGCAAACGCTCAAATAGGGGAGCCAGTTCCATGATGGTGAGGCCCGTGGTCTTGGCCATGGTGGCTGGCGTCTCACCCTCCACCACACAGTGAATTGTCGCTGTGGGCGTGAACCCGTCGGCACGCACCACGTCTTCGGCCTTGCCGAACCGGTGCAACAGCATCGATGCGCTGAGCACGAGCTGCAGGTCCAGCCGCGGGTCCATCTCAACCGCCTTGATGACCGTCTTGATGCGCGCGTAGCTGGCCCGATTGGTAACGACAATGCAGACCCGGCGTTGCGACTCGTGCGGCGAGTTCGCGACGGCTCTCACTATTCGAAATCCTCGGGCCGAAAAATGTGACAGCCGTCGACATCCCGTGCCAGCCGACGTCCGACAAAATCCTCAAGGCGACTCTCTGGTATTCCCGTTCCGGGCTTGCGCAGGGCGATCATGTCGTCTGTCAAAACAGTTCCCGCCGATAGTTCGCGCGCAGGCGCAAGAGAGCGTGAAAAGATGGCGCGCGTCGGGGCCAGCGCCTCGGCCATGGCGTCCTTGTCAACGCTATTGGTGGCCATGACATGAAAGGCATCGCGCGCGCGGACTATCTCGGTAAGCTGCTCCAGTGTCACGGAAGTAGTCGTATCGGGGCCGAATTGGCGCTCGTGCAGGGCGAGGTGAAGTTCGACGAGATCAGCGCCTTGGGCCAGAGCTGCTAGGGCGGCATAGGGCGTGCCTGTATGGTCGGACAAGCCCACGGGGCAATCGTATCTGTGCCGCATCTCGGTCATGATATTCAGGCCGACATCTTCAAGGGCAGTGGGATAGCGGCTGGTGCATTGCATGACCGCAAAATTGGTTCCGGCCCCCTTCAATCGTTCGACCTGGCCGTCGATTTCAGCCCAGCCACTCATGCCAGAGCTCAAGATCAGAGGTTTATTGGTTCTGGCCATAGCTTGAAGCATTGATTCTGAGCTGACTTCGCCCGACGCCACCTTCCATGCGGGAACGCCGAGCCCGTCTAGCAATTCGACCGCCTTGAGCGAGAACGCAGAGCTGAGAAAAATGATACCGCGGTCTCGAGCGTGGCTGGCGAGTCCGGCCCATTGCTCCTCAGTGAACTCCATACGCCGCCAATAATCGTAGCGGGTCTCGTCTTGCCGGCTGAATTTGACCCTAAACGGCTCATCCAGGGTCGATTCCTCGTTTGCAAAGTGGGTTTGAAACTTGATGGCATCGGCGCCGGCGTCTGCAGCGGAATCGATGAAAACATGTGCGGTACCCAGTGAACCATCATGAGCCTGCGCGGTTTCGGCGACGATGAACGCACGTGCCCCATCTCCGATCGTCTGCTCACCAATCCGTATGGTTTTCGCCATGCTGAGAAATGCTTGTAAGGGTTGTCGTCGCTCAAAAAGAGCTGAACTCAAACTGACAAAATGGAATTAATTTCATTGGATAGAAAATTTGACGCCTATGCTATATTGCGTCAGCTCATGAGATATTTATACTTTGACAAATCTAAATTATATTCGTCATTTATTTGTTGATTTTGGTTAGAATACAGTGCTGAAAGCTTCTTTAGATTACATTCGTTCCAAGAGACAACCTGGTCGCTTCTCATGCTTGCTGCCTTGAAAAACAGCTCACGAACGCGCTTTCCGAACGGTATGTAATTAGAAAATGCAATTCTTTCGGGAAGGTGTCGGCGCCAACGCTCATAAACGATGTGATCCTTTTGCACGGCCACATTCCTTTTCTTAAGCTCCAGCAGTTTCGCGGTTTCATCGGCTTCTATATTGCAAAATTCCTCGAGTCGTGCGGCAAATTCCTTCGGATTTCGATCTGCCATTTCTATGGGCAGAACCAGCACGTTTTGCCGTCCAAACAGCTCCTGATACAGAGTTGCCAGTTTCATATATTTTAGCCGCCAGCAGAGTCGGAGGAATTTTTGGGACTTGAGCTCGTTTTCCTCACCGTCTGGAAAATGGAACGACAAATATTCATCGAATCTAATCGGGAGGTTATAGTATCTGTCTGGAACACCAAATATTCCTCCCAGATTTCTAGATTGATAAATATAATAAGATTCTATCAAAGCCCTTTGTTCTCTTATGCAAATCAATATCTTTGACTGAGGCAAGAATCTTTTTATGCGATATGCTGCGGGCCACAGCACGGGAAGCCCAGCGATCTGCTCATTCGACAGGACCAGTGTTTTCCGCTCATTAATAGCAGAATTTAGATTCTCTTTCAAAAATGCTTCAATTTTTGAGACATCGAGATCATTGTCCTCGATATTTATCATTTGCCGGAGTATCTCAGTATAAACGGGCTTCCAAATATTCAATATATTCGAGTGTTTTGCAAAGACGTTCTCTTGAAGACTGGTAGAGCCAGATTTAAAAAGTCCGACATGAACAAGAACGCTATTTTTATAGACAATCATGTCAGCTTGGCGAAAGCGTGTTTATTGGCGGCATCGAACCCATGCAGTCGCAGGTCTGATCCGCCTCAACTTAGATCGATCGCGGACCGCAGCGCTTCGACGCTGATCCAGTCGGGATTGTTGTCGCTGGTGAAAGAGAAATCCTCGGCGACCTGCTTGCCGGGCTTGCCGTCATAGGTCTCACTGCCGTCCAATGTGGGCAGCTTGTAACCGGGCTTAATGACATAGAGGTCGTCGAGCTCGACCGTGTTGATGGCCTCGTCGCCCGGGATCAGCAGCTCGTGCAGTTTCTCGCCCGGGCGAATGCCGATGATTTGATGCTCGCATTCGGGCGCTATCGCAACAGCGAGGTCGGTAATCTTCATGGACGGGATTTTTGGAACGAACACCTCGCCGCCATGCATCAGCCCCAAGCAGCGAATGACGAAGAGCGCGCCTTCCTCGACCGATATCCAAAATCGCGTCATACGAATGTCTGTGATGGGCAGCTTGCCGGTCTTGCGCCGTTCCCGGAAGAACGGGATCACGCTGCCCCGTGAGCCGATAACATTGCCGTAGCGGACCACGGAGAACTGCGGGCCCTGCGCACCAGACAAATGATTGGCTGCGATAAAGAGCTTGTCCGAGCATAGCTTGGTCGCGCCATAGAGATTGATCGGATTGACCGCCTTGTCGGTCGATAGCGCGACAACGCGCTCGACATCGAGATCTATAGCCGCGTTGATGATGTTTTCCGCGCCCAACACGTTGGTTTTGATGGCCTCGATCGGATTGTGTTCCGAAGCTACAACCTGCTTGATGGCAGCTGCGTGAATCAGCGTGTCGATGCCATTCAACGCCCTCTTCAACCGCTCGAGGTCGCGCACGTCGCCAATGAAATACTGCAGGCAGGGATGGTCCAGCACCTGCTGCATCTCAAATTGCTTGAGCTCGTCGCGAGAATATATGACGACCTTCGCTGGGCTGTAATTGGCGATAAGGTGTTTGACGAAGGTCTGCCCGAAAGAACCGGTGCCACCGGTGATCAGAATACTGCGGCCGTTTATGTCCATGGGGTGCCTGTCGCTATTGGGTTGATGTTTGCTAGGCCACCAGGCTGTGGCGCTCGAGCAATGCGTCGAATGAGTCTGTCAGGCTCGGCATTGGCCGGCCGAGAAGCTCGGAGGCCCGTTCGGTGCACAAGGACATGTCCTTCGGCCTGGGTGCCTTGAGGTGTGCATCGGCTATGTGCCCTGGCTCGGCGCGCGAGGCGTCAAGCGACAATCGTCTGGCTAGATGCAGGACGAAGTCGTACTTGCTCAGCCGTTCGCGCCCCGCCACGTGCAGAATTCCACAGACCTGCTTGGCAACAAGTTCGAACAGCAACCGGCTCAGCAGATTGGCCTCGATGGGCGTGAAATAGGCATCCGTAAAGGCGCTGAATTCGGTGCCGGAGCGGAGCTGCTGCTCGGCCCAATCGCTTAATGAGGCACGCCAAGCTAGGCCACGGCAAAAGAAATTGGTCCGAACGACCAGCGCATCAGAGTTGGCTTCAAGAACGCGTTGCTCGGCACGCGCCTTGGTGAGGCCGTAGACGTTGACGGGATCGACGGCCTCGTCCTCTCCGACCATCGCCTTGTCGCCGCGCCATAGATGGTCAGTGGAAATATGAACGAAGTGGGCGCCGGCCTGGCGGCTCGCTTCGGCGAGACTCTGGCTGGCGTCGACATGGATACGCTCCGCAAGATCGGCGTTGGCCTCGCATCTATCGACGCTTGTCAGACCCGCGCAGTGCACAATCACGTCCGGCGCTTCGCCGATTACCAGTCTCCGCGCCCAATCTAGATCGGTCAGATCACCTTTCGCGATCTTGCACGAACCGTCAAACCGCAGCTCGTGTTTGTGCTGTTGTGCATAGACCCGCGCACCGCGCTCTAGCAGCTGCGCGACCACGACGGAACCAAGCAGCCCTGAGGCGCCGGTGACCAGCCAGTTCTTAGGAAATGCCATTGGTGAAAGCTGAAAGGGGCAGCGAATTTTCCATTGCTACCGCAGTACGGGTGAAAATCGCCCATACCGCCAAAACTCGAACACACCGCGATTCCGCGTGGCGGATTAGATCGCCTGGATCGCGTATGAGGGAAGCTGCAGCCGCGCCGGCGCACCGAGCAGGTTCAACAACACCGCTACACGGTCGCGCCCTTTCGCGAGCACCGCTTCAACTTCGCCAAGCTGGTCGCGGAACACGCCGCTCGTGATCTTCACTTTTCGGCCCCGCCAGAACACGCCGAGTGTCGAGAGCGGCGTGATTCCCGCCTCATCGCTGTCCGCAATCAATCGCTCGACCATACCCTCGGGAACGGGCACTGGTTTGGGGCCGTTGGCCAATAAGGCCACCACGCCACGGGTCCCGTTGATGGATCGCCAAGCTGCCGCGTTCAAATCGATCTGGGCAAAAAGGTAGCGGGGAAACAGCGGCTCAAGCACGGATCTGGACCGGCGCGCATGCCGCGTGAGTTTGCGAAAGCGCGGCAGAAAACACCGGAAGCCCTGGTTTTGCAGGTGCCAAAGGGCGCGCTCCTCGGCCCTCGACTGGGTTTGGACGACATACCAGCGCATCAGTTCGTCCCATCCCAAACCAGTGGACCGAGCTGACTCGGCACATAGACTTCGATATCGGGATGCCGGTCGCGGAAGGCGTCGTAGACAGCCTTGGTCTCGTCCAATGTCGCGAGCAGCACCGCCTCGGTGCCTTTCAGCTCGGATAGGTCTGAAGCGACCGGATAATTCGCAATTCGTTTGCGATTGCTGCCGCCGTTCAAAAATCCGATGACCTCGACCGGCGTTTCGCCGCTCACGACCGCGGCGATCTCGGCTAGCTCGCCGTCGCCCAATACGGATATTCGCCGATGGCCGTCCGCGGCTGCCTGCGCCATGGATGCCACGAGATCGGAGCGGGCGTCGCGATAGAACTGGTACGAATAGGAAAGAAACTGCGCCGTGAGCCGGGTTTTCTCGGCAAATCCCTTAGGCGTCAGATAGTAGAGATAGCGGGCCCGCGGCACCTGCCTGAGTTTGATCCAACCCTTTTGCAGGCAACGATTGAAGTAGGCGTTGGCCAAGCCCTTGGCGATGCCCACCGTGTTTGCGAATTTGGCCTGGGAGACAGAGGTGTCTTCCGCCACATGCTCCAGCAGCCGGAGCATGATCTCCTGGTCGCCCTCGTTTTTCTTTTTTTGAATGAGCGAGTCGGTCATGAAGTGGCCACGCTGCACAAAGCCCTTTTGGCGGTCAGACCTTGAACACGGTCACGTAATGACCGCGTTCATTCCATGACCGATTACAGCAACAAAGCCGCTATTGCAAGGGTGTTGGAGGGGCCGGCTTAAGCTGGTTGAACGGCCAAAAGGGGATTGCGCTCAGCAGCGAGGCGCCGGCGTAGGCCATGGCGCAGGAAAGTACGGGAATCAGAATGATATTGTAGCGGGCGATGCTGACCGAAACAGCCGCGTTGAAAACCAGATTGAAAAGGGGCAATGCCATCAAAATCGGGAAGTCCCAACGCCGTTGGCGCAGGCAGACGACAAGGAACCAGATTGCGGCCAGCCAGCCTGCTACGCTCCAAATAACGGGATTGCCGATGAACATGCCCCTGACCATCAGCGGCATCGACACCAATGCATGCCAGACCGGCTGGCCGAGGACTTCCGTTTTGATCAAATAGCCCAAGTGGCGGTCCGGGCCGCCGGCGGCGGCACGCGTCTCGGGGCAGAGCTCGCGAATGCCCTCCCAGACATAGGCTTTTTCCCCGACGCCGAGCTTTTCATAGAGCGGCTCAGGGAACAGCGCCTTTGCGAAGGCTTCGCCGCGGCGCGGGAAGAAATAGACAAAGGCAACGCCCCACTCATCCCAGCCCATCCGGTTATAGGCGAGCCGTTGGCACAACACGCTCTCGCCATAACCGCCGGTGAGCGCCGCCTGGTCGAAGGTCACATAGTTGCGCGCGAGCCAGGGCACAGTCACAGCCGCATAGGCCAGCGCCAAAGCAGCTACGGCCATCACGCGGCGCCGTCTGTGATGACAAAGCAGCTGCAGAACCGATCCCGCGATGACGGCAAACCAGAACAGATAGGCGAAGGTTGGCCGGGTCAGCGCCAACGCCCCCAGCGAAAGGCCGCACAACACCGGCCACAGCATCGAGCTCGGGCGCCGATAGGCCAACAATAGAAACACCGAGAACAGGCCGAAGAGCGGAAGCACTAAGGCTTCGGTCAAAAACAGCTTGGAATAGTGCTGCGGCTCGCCCGATGCGAGAGCAAGAATCATGGCGAGCCAAGCGAGCCAACGCTGGCCGAACAGCAGCCAGGCGGTGGCCCAGACCGAGGCCAGGAAGACGCCCATCAGCAGTGTCTGGGCGACCAGTAGTGGCAGGAAGTTCAGCTCACACGAAAGACCCTGGGTCTTTTGGGATTGCATGAAGCAGGCGAAGCCGTCGCGAAATCCCTGATTTGTTTCGAACAGCAACGCCAGAAAAGCGGGGTAGGCGGGGGCGGAGCCGAAGCCGGGGACTGGCTCTTGAGTCCCGCGGCCATAATCACCCAGCACCCCATAGTCGGCGAGGCTCAGCCCATAATTGATATAAAAGAGCGCGTCGAATTCGGGCGGGTGGGGACCGCCATAAATCGCGCGGTGGATTGCGAGCGCTAGGACAGCTACCAGAAACGCGATCGCGGTGTCCAATAAGGGGATCTCTGCCGCCTTGGCTCCCACGGTCAGTCTGGACTCACGGCGATCCGTCCCGGTCACCTGGTCCAATTTCTCCGTCTGGTTTGGCACTTGACGACGCGCTGGCTGATGTGATCGGAACTATCGTCGAGGGTGGATCGGAAATCGTCTTTATCCGGACCGAGTCGAATCTTATAGGTCAGCTCGTTGTGGGACGCACCGCAAATTTACGGATTGGAAGACTGGTGATCTTGGGCCGTATGGAATGACACGCATCACACTTCTGACCGGATCCGAATTACGCCATGAGTTCTTCCGAAAGTTCATTGCATCGCGCCCGCATCAGTCGACCGTATTGACAGTCTGTGAGGGGCAAGAAGGCAACCAGCGTGCCGTTACCGAAGCTCGAGCCTCAGGAATAACCGCTATCGAACGCGCCCACCTGGATTCGCGCGCCGCATCTGAGGAGGATTTTTTTCGCCCGTTCGCGGCAACAACGGAGGATAGGTCGAACCCCATTTTCATACCGAGGGGACAACTCAACAGTGAATCCGTTGTCGATGCGGTGCTGGCCGCCGAACCGGATGTCTTGGCAGCATATGGCTGCTCAATCGTGACCGGCAGGCTATTGGAAGCCTACCGCGGTCGGTTTTTGAATGCGCATTTGGGACTATCGCCCTATTACCGCGGCAGCGGGACGAATTTCTGGCCTCTCGTCAACGGAGAGCCTGAGTATATGGGGGTTACGTTCATGCATATCGATGCTGGTGTGGACACTGGTGAAATCATTCACCAGATCCGCCCTCGAATTATGGCGAACGACATGCCTCACCAAATCGGGAACCGGCTGATCTTAGATATGGCTCTTGTTTATGCAGAGATGATGGTTCGCTTGCCGAGCCTTGAGGCTATGCCCCAGCCAACAGAGCCCGTAAACGGCAGGGTCTATCGAAAAAAGGATTTTTCAGAAGAGGCAACGCAGAAACTGTACAACAATTTCGAGAAGGGAATGATTCAGCGGTATCTCCAAACAAAGCGAGATCGCGATCAGCGTGTTCCCATCGTGATCAACCCCAAGGTGCCGTCAGTCGAGGATCTTCACTATTGAAAGCCGTCATGTACCATTATGTCCGTCGGCCAACGACGGATTTGCCGCATTTCAGATACCTGCATGTCGACGACTTCGTTGCTCAACTCGATTATTTCGCTGGCACCATAGGACTGGTCACGCGCGAGGCGCTCGAGTGTTGGTTGGACGGTGGATCCCGGCCGACAGGCGCGTTGCTCACCTTCGACGACGGGCTCGCCGATCATGCGGAAATCGTTTGGCCGATCTTGGCCGAGCGGAATTTGTTCGGAATCTTTTATGTGGCAACCGGCCCCTATGAAGCCGGCCGGTTACTGGACGTCCACCGGGTGCATCTGCTGACCGGCTCGCATGGCGGCGCGGCCGTTGCGGAGCAGCTCGCAAAGATCGTGCGGGACGAGTGGCTGATTGACAGCCAGGTCATGGCATTTAGAGAGGATACCTACAAATACCAGCGCGATAACACCGAAGCCGTCAATCACGTAAAGCGCACCTTGAACTACTATATTGATTACGCGCACCGCCAAGCCGCCATCGATGCGTTGATGGCGCATTTCTTCGGCGCTGACGAAGGATCGTTGGCCGACGGATTCTATTGTCGGCCCGAACAGCTCAAGGCCATGGCGGAAGGTGGTCAGATGATTGGCGGCCACGGCGCCAAACACTTGGTTTTTTCGAAGTTGGATAAAACGGCCCAGCTCAACGAGATAACGGCATGCTTGGATTTCTTGTCCAAAACCATAGAAGAGTCGGTGACCACATTCTGCTATCCCTATGGTGGATTCCATACATTCACTGAGACCACCGAAAGGCTGCTGACCGAGCAAGGGTGCAGGTTTTCATTCAATGTGGAGCCCCGCGATGTTGAGGAGGCGGACATCCGTACTCGTCCTCAAGCACTCCCCCGGTATGACTGCAATATGTTTCCCCATGGAAGAACCAGCTACGGTTCCCAACGGGCGGCTCAAGATTGATGCGGTTGATGGAAACCGCCGTGCAGCGTTATCCGAGTGCTGGCGTCGAAATTCTTAAGGAGCGTGGTTTGTCCCGGTTCTGACGGGCTGCGCCCTCAACCTGCGAGGTCGCCGACAAGCCGCCTCCAATAGCCGATGGCGGCGCCAAATCCGCATTTCATGGCCTTGCCCGGCCTGTATTGACGCGCAAAGAGAACAGCAAGCTTCCGGTGCATGCCAGGACCAGCCATACCTAGCGCGACAGCAGCAAGTTGGGACTCCACGGCCTCATCGACTACGCCCTGCTGCTCCAATAGGTTTCCAATTCTATGATGCAGCCCTGGATCGTTCGGACGGAGATCTAGAGCCTTCCTAGCCGCCCCAATGGCATCGTCAATTCGGCCCTGCTCGGCATATAGCTGACTCAGCTGTTGATGCCCGATGAAATTTTTGGGGTCGAGATCGACAGCGGACTCGATCGCCTTTATTGCGTCTTCGATCTTGCCTTGCCGAGCCAGAAGGCTGCCGAGCGTTGTGTAAACAAGGGCGAAGGTGGGATCCAAAGCGATCGCTCTTCGCAGGCTCGATATGGCGCCAGGAACGTCTCCGTTACGCTGCTGCAGGCTCGCGAATTGGTTCCATAGCCTGGGTTGGTCCGGCCTTTGCCTCAGCAATTCCAACGCGATTTGTCTCTTCTCATCATATGAGGTCGACCGATCGCGAAACGCGAGCGCTTCAAGCACGCGCCAGTCATCCACCTCCGTCTCTGCCTTTGACGGCGGATCTGCTGGCTCGACCACGTCGTGGGCATCCCTGGTCTTGGAGACGGGGCTGCCGGACCGTCCGTCAAGGGCATAATCGAGGGTCTGCCTTAGCCTCTGATCGGCATGGTGTAGCTCTGGATCGAACCGATCAGATTCGGGGCGCGGTTGAACCCTCCAGCCGGTGTTGATGGCCTTGAAGTGGCGCAGGGAGATGCTGGATGCCAGTTTCTGATCCCTTGGACTGGGATCGAGCGCGACCCAATTCACAGTCCATTGGGCATCTGGCCGGATTTTGGCCGGCACGCAGCTCCATTTGGTTCCAACCTTTCGACCGGCGTCGCCATCCTTCCGCACGTGATGGAATTCCCCATGGCGCGGAATGGAGCCGCCATCGTCGGCCTCGCCATTCCCTACGCCTTTGATGGCCTCCACCCAGCGTCCGCCATAGCGCAAATAACCGCCGGCGCTACGCTCTACCAACTCAAAAACGCTTTCCGGACCTTCGGTTAGAACGAGCTCGTCCACATCTCCCTGCAGGACGCTCTTGGCCGCGCTCAACAGCCGAAATCGCGCGTGTTCGAGAATGACCATCTGGCTGAACTTTGAATCTTTGGCTCCATCAGCCGGCCCCCACGGGAAGGGCCAATCGATCACCACGACTTGGTCGAGCCCATCGATAGTGGAAAGTGCCTCGTCGATCTCTTGCCAGGCATACCGGGTGGAGCCGGTGTCATAAATCAGCACACCGTTGCAGCCATGATTCCTCTGGTGAAACAGTACCCAATCGTGAATCCATGCGAGATCGTTGTTCTTGCTCTTCGTCAGGATCACCCTCTTGCCTCGGAACAAGTCCTCGAGATTCGGCTGTGGCGTCAGTTCGAATTCGCCGAAAATCGTCCGGATCAATAGGTGATCTGTGCCGGGCGGCGCGGCGACTTCGATGCGGTCGACCGAAATGCAGTGATGAACCTTGTACTCGCAGACCGCATTCGACGGCTTGCTGACGAAGCTGAAGTCGAGCTCATGCTCGAGATTTAGCAATGGCGGGCCGATCAGAACGATGCGGCGGCTGTCCGCGCTCCAGAACGCGTCGCAAAAGACCGTGGTGAAGTCGAAGCTCTGTTCGTAGCTGGGTCCCCGATAGGCCGGAGGCCTCGGCGGCTCACGCAGGATCGCGGCGTCGGGGTTTAGCCGCCAGGCGCTCAGGTTTATGGTTTGATGCACGGACGATGATCCAATTGGCTGGATTCGCTCCTCGGAGCTCTAACGTTCCCCTGATACGAGACGAACCCCGTAGCCGGCAAGAGCATGACGTGCCTGTTTGATCGCCTCACGGAAATTGCGTTGGCGCACGTAAAGGGAAGCGAGCTTGCGATGCATGCCTGGTCCGGCCATGCCCAGATCGATGGCTCGGTGTTGAAATGCGATTGCTTCATCGACCTCACCCTGCTTTTCCAACAGATTTCCGAGTTGATTGCATAAGCCCGGCTCGTCGGGACTCGCTGCCAAAGCACGCCTGAGGGCTGCGATTGCGTTGTCGATCTGGCCGACTTCAAGATAAAGGTGGCTTAACAGTTGGTGCTCATGGAAGTAATTGGGATTGACTTCGACTGCCGAGCTAAGGGCATTGATCGCATCTTCGATTTTTCCCTGACGTGCGTAAAGAGCGCCAAGTCTTTCGTGGACGGGAGCGTAGGTGGGATCCAGTTCAATCGCTTTCAGCAAGCTCGAGATAGCACCATCAACGTCTCCACGGCGCCGCTGCATTTTTGCAAATAGGTATCGCAACCTGGGATCGTCCGGATACTCTTTGACCAACTCCTGGGCGATTCGACGTCTTTCCTCGAACGACGCCCAGGGGCCGACAAATGCGAGTGCTTCGAGTTCAAGCCGCTGGCCGGTTGGCTCCTTGGCGTGCGATTGCTCATTCTCCGTGGCGAAGTCGCTGGTATTTTTCGCTGTGCGAACGGGGCTTCTCCCGCGATCGCCAAAAACTGCATCGAGCGCGCTCCTGAGCTCGTGGTCGGGGCGATGCACCTTGGGATCGAAAGGGACAGGTGCAGACCGGCCGATCTTCCAGCCCGTGCTGATGGCCTTGAAGTGGCGCAAGGACACCAGGGAAGCCAGCTTCCTATCGTTTGCAAAGCGGTCAAATGCGTTCCGATGAACGCTCCAACGACCATCCTGCCGGTCCTTGGCCGGGACGCAGGTCCATTTTGATTTACACTTGCGATCGACATCGGACATCACGTGGTGGAAATCCCGGTGGCGAAGGGTTGTATCGTTGGCCGTTGCATCATCGGCCCCGTTACCCTTGATGGCTTCGACCCATCGTCCGCCATAGCGTAAATAGCCAGCTTTGCTGCGCTCTGCCAAAGCGAATACGCTTTCGCCGTTCTCGGTCAAGACCAGCTCGTCCACGTCGCCTTGCAGGACGCTCTTGGCTCCGGTTAGGCAGCGGAGGCGGGCATGTTCAAGTACCGTCAATTGGCAGAATTGCGAATCCGGTATCCCATCAACTGGGCCCCACGGAAATGGCCAGTCGATTACGATGACCTCATCAAGCCCATCGATATCGAAGAGAGCGTTAGCGACATCTTTCGACGCGTATCGGGTGGAACCATTGTCGTAGATCAGAACGCCGTCGCAGCCATGGCGCCGCTGATGAAACAAGGCCCAATCGTGAATCCACGCCAGATCGTTGTCTTTGTTTTTCGTCAGAATTGCCCGTTTGTCACGGAATAGCTCCGCGAGATTCGGTTGGGGAAGAAGTTCCATGTCCCCGAGAGTTGTTTGGGCCAAAAGCAGCTCAGTGCCGGGTGGCGCTGCGACTTTGATGCGGTCGACCAGGCCCCGATGATGAGTCACATGTTCGCAGGTCACGTCCGCCGGCTTGCTGACAAAGCGGATGTCGAGCTCCTGCTCAAGATTCCAGAGCGCGGGGCCGACCAAAATTATGCTGTGGCCGTCGGCACTCCAGAACGTATCGCAAAAGACTGTGGTGAAGTCGAAACTCTGTTCGAAGCCAGGCCCCCGATAAGCCGGAGGCCGAAGCGGTTGCCGCAAGATCTGGCCATCGGGGTCAAGTCTCCATGCGCTCAGGTTTATGGTTGGATACATAACGGCAGGCTTTTCTGGCAAATTTGATTGGGCAATAATCCAGCTGCCGCCACGGTCCAACAAAGCGGATTTCGGTGACTCGACGATGATATCGGCCATGCAATTGATCCCGTGGAATAGGATGTCCGCATCACCCACATGGTCGCTTAGTATCCAGGCGAACCCGCTGCGCGCGGGCGCTGGCGCTTGAGAATGATTTTGTGCTTTTGCGGAACGCCAATCATGGCGCGCCAAAATCTCAAACTACGGCCCAAACTCAATCTGAGATGGTGGCGAGAAAAAATGGATCGATCCTCAAGATAGCTATTTCCGTTGTCCGCAGAAATTCCGTCCAATAGATGCGTCCAAGACGCATCCCGCTCGTAACTCAGTTCAGCGAGCAGACTATTGATATCGCCATATCTCTCGATTTGCGCCTTGAGTCGCGGTAACTCGGTTTTCCAACGACCGATGCTATCGGTCGATATTGCCCGGACACCACTTAACGCCTCTACTGCGCGCCGGGTGGGCGCCGCGATTTCGTGAAAGCAGGAGAAATCGTGCGTGTTTTCTAGGAATGGGATTGTGTTCTGTAGGTTGGACTGCACAGCGCCTGGATCTCGCACCAGGTCTTCGTATCGAACAACGATGAAGCGCTGATGATCCCTTGCAGCGCGAAAATATTTGATCCTGCTCCGGACGAGACCCAGGTGAGCCCAATAGGCGTCGGGACGCTTGCTGTGCCGGCTGACGACAACGTCACGAGGGTCCCGGACCACGCAGATCACCCAAAGGCTGGGTTGCCGTTTCAGCATTGGCAGAGCGATCTTCAGACCTGGCGTGTGCTTTGAGCAAAAGCGTTCGACCGGCATATCGGGCACACAGGTGAGCTCCAACTCATGATCCGCATAGCCCTCGAAAACAAAACAATGCACCATCAGTTCCATCAAAAGCGTGGTGCCCGAGCGTGGCGACAGGCTGACAATGTGGACGCGCTTCACAGCTAAGCCCTCGTTCTGGGGAATTCGGCCTATGCTCCGATTGCAACTCTAGATGAACGTCCGGTCGCTGGTCCATCCGGCAGATCGCCTTTGCGCGCTCAGAGCCTCGAACTGCAGCAGGTCCGGTAAACACGCTTGGCCCTTGGGAAAGTCAATGCAACGGGAGCCTTGACCCGGCGCGCAGGATCAAACTGTCGGGATCCATTTGCTGCTCGCCGGCTTGGACTTCGCCCATATGTGCCCTAACCCCATAATGCTCTAGAAATCTTAGTCGGCCAGCCAATTGATGGCAGTTCCCAAGCCGCTCCATATTCTTCGTCGATATCGCTGGGCGGGAAAGGATTACAGCAGGCATCCTCGCGGCAAATAAAGCCTACCCCGGCTCTATGGTATGGAGTTAGCTCACCACAATAGATCTTATCTTCGATATAATAGAAATCAACACGCAGGTGATCGATGTCATCCGCCAGAAGCTTAGCGAATGTTATCATTTCTTTGAGGCGGCTGGGAGTTGGTACGAAGGGTAATGTAGGGGTTAATTCGCCGTTCTTGCCAACCTTTGCAAGCGGCAGACGGTGCCAATTCTGATCATAAAAGGTCTTTGTGTAATTGTCTAAGAGTTCCGGTGAATAATCTATAAGTTTTACCTCATTTGTAAAAACGAAGAACTTAATATCAATCATATTATGTGATTTAACATTTGAATTAATATACTCTTCTATTAAAATTCGGCCGGGAATTTTTTGGTATGCCCATTCTGCTTTGTATTTCCCATGTGGCGGAGCGCTAAGCCATTCTCGGCAAAGCTTTTTTATTTCCTGTTCGTCAACATCCGCATTGGATAAGACCCTGTAAAGGCGACCGGATCGATTATTCGGTTTTATAATGTACGGCGGACGGAGTTTTTTGAATGGTATTGCTTCGGGATCATCGCCTGTCCAATATAATTCGGGCAGGAGAATTTCGGGACAGTGTTGTTTCACGTAATCTCGAACAGCAATTTTATCGCAAAATATTGGAAATAGAGGATTGTGGTCAAAAATCTTTCTATGCTGAATCTTCTCAGTGAAACTGACTGGAGAGAGGTAATTTGGAAATTTACCGTTTTGCTTTTTGTATTTTTCAGAATTTTCATAGTATCTAAATGCTACTATTATATTCAATAAATATGTCAAAAAGCTCTTGTAATATTTGAAATAAAATGAATTGAGCTTACGCCATTTGGTAATATTGTTGGGAAATACTTTGTATCCAAGATGCGTGAGCTTACGGAACATAAATTCTCTAAGCGTCTAAAGCGATTAAAGGTGCATTGTGCTGCTCATTTGACATGGAGCTTAGCCATTGTCCATCGCAGATATTCTCTATTTGCGGCGCTCGCTCATCGAAGTTCGGTTCACTGGGAAAATACTTCTGTATCGAGATGCCGATGTGGTGTCGATCATTTGTAATTTTTTGGCCGCAGGTGCGCTGTCATTTGTTAGCTGACTGGGCGGAGTCGTTTTCGATTTTAGTGATGAAAGACACGACTTCCGGGATGATCAGGTCAGGACGCTGGGACAGCGCCTGGTGTCCAGCATCAGGGATTTCGAGGAGCCGTACTCGATCTGGAAAGTCCAGCGCCAGGCTGCGGCCGTTTTCCGGAACTGCCACGTAATCCTCAAGCCCCTGTATAACCAGCATGGGACCCCGACCGCCGTCCCACCATTCCGGCAAGGGTGCTTCCCGGGCCGCAGTTTCTTGGATGCGCCCAGCTTCTGTCCAATAAAGTCGGGATCGGCGAAACAGGGATTTTTGATATGCATTGGGCGCCTTCCCTGGGAACCGTCCGCCGGCGGCGATCAATGTCACACTCTTGATCAGGTCGGGATAGTCGGCCGCGCAGCATCGGACCACGCGGTTGCCCAGCGCGCACCCCACCAGGTGAGCTGGGCCACCGAAATGCCGGATGGCTGCGGCCACATCGGCCGCAAGGTGGTGGAGGCTGAGATTGTGCAGGTTGCCCGAGCTCGAGCCGACGCCCCGCGGATTAATGGCGACGGCATGGAAACCGGCGTCGCCCAGAGCGGGCCCAAGTTCGTCAAATTGATCGATGCCCGAGCGGCCCTTAGCCGGATGCAGGATGACCAGCGGCCCGGAGCCCAGACTGCCGAATTCGATGACCGCATCATTTTCGCTTATTCGTTGTAACCTGAAATTACTGCCGGACCGGGCACGGACTTTCGCCTGCCCCGTTGGGATCCCATCGTCCAGCGTGTCGTCGCGAAGCCCGCACAAATCCTTGAAGCGCCGAATCCTGCGACGCCACCTATAGTGACGAAAGTTTGCCTCCTCTTCTTCCCGCCAACTCTGGACTTCGGCATCCGACGGGAAATCCGAAGAACTGCTGGAGACTAAATCCGGTTCGATTCCCGCCAAGGCTTCCTGCCACCGGCCGTCATCCTCGTAACCTAAAACCTGCAGTGCTTCGTCGATTAGGCCGTGAAGCTTCAGCTGCCGTAGCAGCCGACCCTTATGATTTCTCCATCCGCCGATAGTTTCGTCGCTAATGGGGCGAACGCCGTGCACGGGCGAGACGGATTGGTCCGACGGCACCGCATTCAAGTCGTATTCCGAAAAGCAGATCCGGGCTTCGACGAAATCGATACGCTGATTGATTTCGGCCTGCACGATTTCAGGATTAGCGACCAAATCTTCAAAGCGCACCACGATCACGCGGGGATGGTCCGTTATTTCCCGAAGGTAGGACCAATACTGGTTCCAGAATCTCAAGTGCGGCCAATGAAGGCCGTCCGCAGTCTGGTCCGGGCTGATTGCAATGTCTCGGGGATCTCGGACCGTGGCGATGATCCACTGATTGGGATCATGCTTCAATGTACGCGCCATCAATGAATGTTCGCCATGGCTTTTGGTGCAGAGAATTGAGTCCGCCCTGCGGTTGAGTGGCAAGTAAAGCATGCTCGCTTCCTGCCTGGGAAAAACATCGATGTTGAAGCAGGTCAGCATGAGATTCATCATCAAGGTCGTGCCGCTGGACGGTACGCCCGTGATATGAATCCGCTTCATACTCAGGACCGGCCTGCCGCCAGCCCAGGGGAGTGGGATATTGTGCGCCCGTCCCTCTGATGTCGGTGCCTGGGATTTTGACCGCTTTGTTCCGGGGTTGCTCTGCCGGAGCCCGGACAGAATGGGTATTCCACGTCTTGCGGTCTTCTTTTTGCCGGCCCGCTTGCTGGCAGGGTTGACGTGCGGGAAGGCTGTATCGGGCGGGGCTTTGTCGAGGAAGGCGCACAACTTCTCCCAACTGTCACCTTTCTCTAGATCCAGAATGAGCAGATCGTCGGGACGGTCCTTGAAATACGCTATGACTTCCCGGTTGTGCGCCTCGAATCTGCTGATGTAGTCCTCTTCATTCCCGACGGGGCAGCCCGCGCCATAAATCCATTGGCGCATCGGAGAGGTGCGGGTGCCAAAGTGCTTCTGCTGGCTGCGGATCCAGGACTCTGAAGTCCTCACTGTCAAAATGAACTTGCTGCCGGGCCAGCGCGCATCGAGCTCCTTGTAGATTATCGGCCACGGATTATCCCGGAAGGCGTCGTGGTCCTGCAGCAGAGGGAGGGCCAAATCGAAGACTTTCTCGGCTATATCAGGATCGCCTGTGCCGACGGAACCCTGAACCCTGAATCCCAATTGCTCTAGCGCAACGCCTAGACTGGTGGTCCCGGTTTTGTGGAAACCAATGCAGAAAATCTTTGCTTTGCCATCGGCGAATGACATCGATTTTCCCGTCGCTCGAAACAATCGTTGGATCGAGAGAGAATGAGAGCTTAGGCCGCAATTATTCTCAAGGTTGCCGAATGCCGGTTTTCCTCATCGCATCGGCGTAAATGACCGGCGCCTCGTCGTCAAACAGGGCGTCTACCAGGAATTTGTAGCCATTGTCGTAGAAATGCACCGAATCATAGAAGGTACCTACTCCTGGCCCGCCGGCCCGGTCAAAAAGGTTGGTGTAATCCAATAGTCTTATCTGCTCATCTGCCATGCGCAAGCTCGCCACGGCTCCCCTATCATCGCCATGTCGTTTTTGTAATATCCCGAGTAGAAACCGCAATCTTGGATCGTCCGGCTTTTCCCTCACAAGCTGTTTTGCGATCCCAACCCTCTCCTCTGGCGGTCTCGACTTGTCGCCATAAGCGGTCGCTTTAAATTGGGTGGCGCATTATCCCCAAATGGTCGCCCAACGTAGGACGGCAAGCATTCTAAATTTTGCCTGTGAATTCTGCAGCAGCTCTGTCGATGCGCTCGCGATTCCTCCATGGGGGCTCGAATTTGAACCGCGTAGTACGCAATTTGATCAGTGCAATTTTGCGTCTGGAGCGACCGATAGTCTAGGCCTCCAATCAATCGCTCGGATACTTGAGCCTTCTGAATTTCCGGTCTGGGATAAGTTTGCTTGCTTTTGAGAGATTTTCGTAGATTTTTGCCGCAGTAGATCCGTTTCTGGTTGACCAGGGGCTTTCGTTACAAATCACACAATGCATTGAGATAGGTCGGAGAATTGTCGCATGACTGCCGCTTCATCGAAACGACCACGCTCCATTCTATTCGGTTTTGTGGTTCTCTGCGCCACGATCGTCATGCTCTGGGCTGTGCTGGAATTCACAAGCTGGGCCGTTCAGCGCATCTATATTGCTGCCACGGGTAACCAGCGCGATCAGATGGCCCAAGCCGCACTGATTAAGAACTTTGGCACGCCGCTGATGCATCCGCTTTGGGCGGGCTTCGGCGATCCACCGCCCGATATCGACCTATCAAAACCAAGGCGCGAGCAACTCTACGATCCGTTTATCACACACAGATTTGCGCCGATGCGTCCGGTCGGAAGTCAGCTTACCACCGACCGCTATGGCTTCATTCACAATGGTGACCAGAATCGGATCATAGACTTGAGCCCGGATACGGTGCGGGTACTGCTGCTGGGCGGCTCGAGCATGGCTGGATTTGGAGGTGCCCGGTCGAATGACCAGACCATCGGTGGCTACTTGGAGCGGCAGCTCAATGCATTGGGCGACGGTCGTCGCTACCAGGTTATCAATGCCGGCATCAACGGCTTCTACACGCCGGTCGAATCCGTGTACTTCATGACGGAACTCGTGCACTACCAGCCTTCGGTCGTCGTCATGTTTGACGGATACAACGATTTCTGGCGCTCGTGGCCCGCCGCTAAGGATTCTGCGGACCGCGATGGGGTGGCAATTCCAAATCGCAGCGGGCAACAGCAGAAATATGTAGCCTTCTTCGGTGGTCTGGAGCAGAGGCGCCCTCTAGTCAAGGCTTTGCGGGAGCACTCAGCATTTACCCGCGTATTTCGTTATAGCGGCGATTTGCTGGCTAGCGTGCTCGTTCAATTTGTCGGGGAGATTCCTGCCGATTCCGACATCCCGGCTGTGCCTGCCGCGATAGATCCATGGCCAGAAAACGCCGCATGGCTAAGTAGTGCGTGCGGCTTATGGGTCGACATCCCATGTGCCCTATATGCTCGCTAACTGGCGCAACGTCGTTGGCGCTGCTTCCACGCGCGGCATGGGGATTGTGCTCCTTCTGCAACCGTTCATTCCAGTGGCCGGCAGGGATCACACGCCGGTCGAGAAGGAGCAATTAATTGTCGATCTCGATAAATTTTGGGCAAGGCGACCTCACCTCGATTCGGGCGAATACGAACGCCTTTCAAAGATCTTTTATGAAGAGGCGCGGCAAGGCTTGGCGGCTCTTCGCAAAGACTTGTCGAATCAGACGCTGGTACATGTGGAGGACGTTTCCTTCATACTCAACGACCGATCCCAACCCATGTTTGTAGACCTGGTGCACCTCACGCCTCCGGCGAATGCTATCTTGGCCGACCACATCGCTGGCATCGTGAAGCGGTTGGTGGACCAAGGCGCCGGCAGTCAATTGGACCAAGTCGGGCGCCTGCAACCCTGATTGGACTTCACGCTCCCGCTGATTCTATTTTTGCTTGGCGCTGAGAATTTCTTGCATTTTTTTGGCGACGATCCTGTTGCCCTGGGGGGGCGAGATGCACGTGGTCGATAAAGACAGGATCGCGCGACCCGCGAAATGTGTTGCTGATGTCATGAAAGGCATCGCAGGCGTCGTAGGCAGCGCAGGACTTCGACCAGATCCGTTTGATCTCTTTGTATAGGGCCGTATGGCTTGCCGTCGTATCGGCGATCCGCTGCTTGTGGACATCTATAATGTAGTCGAGATTGAGTGTTTCAGGCGCCACGCGGGCGGTTGGCTGCAAAAAAATCTTAAACTTGATGCCGCGGGACTTCAGGATACTGCTCGCCAGCAACCACGTTTCGACGGTGGTGCGGGCTGCCAGTTCACGTTTCTCCGGCGAGCGATCGCAAGTCTGGTAGGCCGCCTTGGCGCGAAATTCTTTGAATGGTGTGTCCGAACTCAGATTATCCGACTCCTCGCGCCCCAGAATTCGCTTGTCGGTAGCCTTCCTGTAGAGATTGACATAAGGGGCAGCGAAGAAGCGGGCGACTGAGCCAACTGTTCGCTTCAGTTCTGCAAATACAGAAACCCTCTTAGCCCACTCACTGTCGCGCTCCTGACGCTGCTTGAGGTCTCGATAGGCGCGTTCGAGCTTAGGATATTCGCGGATGTATTTTTCCCACTGTTCGGCCCGGCGGTGTGTGGGATATCGGTGATTGTTGGCGCTACAGTACAAATCTTCATTTGTGCCATCGTAGAACACCACCAAGCGCGGCTTTAGTCCCTTGGCCAACAGCTCCATTAGCCGCACCAGCTCCTGAAAGCTGTTGTATCCGCCCTCTCCCAGGTTCCATACCGGCTCGCCACTTAATTCGGCGTATATCGACGGGATCGTGTTGCGGTCATCCGCCCCCGTGCCCCACATGGTTGAGCCGCCCAGGAACCAAACTGAGTCATCCACCTGATGGTTGGTCGACAGGCGCGTGCGGTACTCGTCCTCAATGTTTACAGCAGTCCCATCGTGGCTTTTTCTCCGCCAGCCCGTGAACGGAACGTACCTCACGGCCGGAGCCTCTTGTTCGGTGAAGATCGCTTTGGCGTATTCTGGATCGAAGTCGCGGTAAGGCGGATAACTCGCACGGATCGTATGCCCGTCGTAACCGGGTTTTGGGCCCAATGACGCACCACTGTAGGCCCAATCGTTCTGAAGATGGCCGATACCTCGCAAGACGAGTGAGCCTATGGCTAACAGGACAATCAGCACCATCAGATTGCCTGCAACGAGTTTTGCGATTTCTCGAGGATTCATTGGGTCGTTGTGCACAGAGTTGCGCAAGTTTTCCAAATGCAAAGATTGCAAATATGGCCGAAAGTTGTCGATATCCCTATCAGATGGGGTGAGCGTGCTGGTTTTCGTTTTACGGACGAGTGCGTTTGATCGAGAGGGCGCGATCTGAGGCGCTGGCCCCTGACCAGCGCTGGCCTAATCGAGAGGATCCCATATGAGATTTGTCAAAATTTTATCGCCCGTTGCAGTATTCATGCTCATCGGCGCCATCGCCTATTTCGCTCTGGAAGGCATCTATTCCATCGCAAAGGGTGGTGGGCCGGGGACGAGCCTAGGTTATGCGACCTATGCGCTGTTGACCGGAGATGCGGTGGGAGCTGAGACGGATGAACCTCTGGATCCAAGCGGCAGGGCGCTCACAGACATTAGTGAGATCGAGGTCCTGCTGGACAAAATGAAGGCGGACGGAATCGGGCTTGGCAATACGCCCTACGATGAGCTCCAAACACCAAAATCCTCAACGCAGGCTGCCATAAAAGGCTGCAGGCGACACAAGCCGAACCTGCGAAAGGTCCAAGTCCATCTTGTCACGCGCCTGTTCCACCCCTTTAAGCCCATCATGGCGTTTTGGGACGACGAGAGACAGCTCGACCCCGAAGTAGAGGCCTTCATCGAGCGTTATAGGTTTAGCAAACGGGCGGTGATGAACACTAATAAATTCGGCGATCGCATCACGTAACCCGTTGTCGAAAAAGAGCAAAAAGTCATTGTCGCTGGGGACAGCGTAGCCAATGGCGTTCTGCTCGATGATGATGAAACCGTTGCCTCCCAATTGCAGGCGCTCGATCCAAATCGTCAATACATCAACACGGGCATGCATGGAGCGAGGGCGCCCGATGTGATCTGCGGTATCGAGGCGGCAGTTGAGAATTATGGCGGCACGATAGATGAGCTGATCTACATCTACTTCGAAAACGATTTTAGGCCGGGATGGGCTTACGGCGAGCCGGAGGAAGTGGTTGCCTGGCTGGAGGAGTTTGCCGCACGGCACGGTATCCAAAAGGTATCAGTGGTCTATGCATCATTCATCTACAATATCATCCCGCAATTGACGCGCTTCAAAGGCCATCCGACCTATCGCAGACCCAACCATTATGCGGAGAAGCGGCGTCTGGCAGACGCGGTGGCCAATGCTAAATTCGATTTCATCGACTTCGCCGACATAGCGCAGGAAGAGAACCGCAAGCAGGGCACGATGTTTGCGGCATTTGCGCTATATGTGGACCATAGCCACTTTTCGCGACTAGGAATTCTGAAGCTGGTCGAGCGGCTGCGTAATTCCAAAGGGAAGAGCTAACCGTGTTTCGTCCGGATTGGCGATCCGCCAGATCGCTCACCAGCACCTATGATATTTTTGCGGTTGTCGATCCGCCAAGGCAACCAACAGCGCGGCCGATATAGACCACCCTACAAGAGGAATAGGAGATCGGTAATTCCCAGGTTTGTGCGCGATTTGAACATCATAGAGCCCGTGCATCGCGCTTATGCTGGACGTTGTTAATTGCCGGTTCCCGTCATCGCATCGGCATAGATGACCGGCGCCTCATCGTCGAACAAGGCATCCACCAGGAATTTGTAGCCGCGGTCCCAAAAATGCACCGAGTCATAGAAGGTGGCGGCACCCGGTCCGCCGGCCCGGTCGAATAGGCTGGTGTAATCCAGCAATCTGATTTGCCCAGCGGCGAGACCTGAACGAACCGAATCCAGGGTCGCAATGTAATCGTCCTGGCGCGGTTTCTCCCAAAAACGGGAATCGTCCTCAGGTGTGCCTTCGGGGATTTGGTGGAAAACGGCAAACGGCTGCAGTGCCACAATGAAATTGGCGTCCATGGCGTCGGCGAACACTTTGGCCTTTCGATAGTTCCCCGTCATGGTCTGGCCAATGGCCTCCGGTTCGGGCGTCTCGCCGGTCCGGCTCCTCATATCAAGCAAAAGCACGCCCTCCGCGGTCTTGGCGACCGAATAGAGACTATCGGCGAACAGGTCATAGAGCGCATAGGCCACGGGCCAGCGCGCCCGCGCCATTAGGCCGTTGGCGATTTGGTCGACGCCCGGTGGCGAGCCATAGGCGTGGACGCTGAAGAGGTCATTGTAGCCGTCGAGAAAGATGATCAGATCGGGCTGGTATTGATCGATATCCATCAGCACGAGCTTCACCAATTCGTTGGTGGTGACATAGGCCGCGCCGCCTGCTGAGCGGACACGAAACGACACATCAGCTAATTCCGGCGGCTTCTCTTCATTCAGCCTATCTTCGAAATAGGCCCACCATTCGCCGCGCGGTTCGAACAGGTCGGAAGCTTTGAGGATGCCGTCGCTTTCCTTAAGCCCCTCGGATTGCACCACGGAGCCGCCGAAAATGAAAATCCGGTACTCTTGGCCTGTTTTCGCTTTTGGCAGTTCGCCCCGCTTAGAGGCGACAAAGGGATAGGCGCCGAGCAGTGGGTGTTCGCCGAAATTCATATAGGGCTGATAGTCGTAGTAGTCGCTGCCGGTCAGAAACGGCATGGCTCGCTCGACGTTGCGCGACGGTCCCTGGTCCGTGAGGCGTAGATAAATCTCAAACAGCACCAGCGCGACGACGGCGCAGCCGATCAAGACGAGAGCCGCCCGGACAGCGAATCTCAAGGCGCGTCCTAGATGCGTACGGATTTGCTCAAATGCCTGGGGCATCGTTCGGATCGTCTCATCGTTGCGGAGCTGGGCTAACTAGGACATCGGGATGGCGGGTGGCAAGCGGGCGAGCTCACACATGCCGCTTCCAGTCATTGATTGTGCGCGATCGAAGTGTCAGAAGGTGCCCGCCTTGTCGTCCACATAAGCGGCGCACCATCGGAAAGCGATCAAATGCGCGATCGGCTAATCAAAGGATTGATTCTAATTTGCGCATTGGCTGTGAGCCTGCTCGCGGCCGAAGTAGTTGCGCGGGCGCTGACTCATTTTCCAATACACTCGCCGGCGGCCAATCTGACCTTTGACGACCGGTTGCTCTACCGGGTGGACCCAGGCGTCGACGGCATCGATGCGAACGGATTTCGCAATCCCGAAAGCTACGCCCACGACTTTCCCAAGATCGCGGCAATCGGCGACTCCTTTACCCTCGGATACAACGTCGAAAGCGAAGAAAGCTGGCCCTCAGTCCTTGGCGATACGATCGGCCAGCCAGTCTACAATTTCGGTGTCGGCAGCTATGGCCTGTTGCAATATGTGGAACTGGTGCGGCTGGCGGCGGAAATGGGTGCCAAGAAGGTCATCGTCGCCTTCGCCACCATCAACGATCTTTCGGTCTGCAACGTGGTCCGCCTGAAATATTGGCAGGACGAGTTGTTCGCCGATCCCTCGGCTCGCGAGCAACTCAAGGCTTACTGCTCACTCGACGATGGTGAGTTGGGCCAAACCCCCAATGAGATCATCGTCAGGAAGTACCGGGGCGTAAAGCGGTGGCTGGAATCCAACAGCGCGCTCTACAGCATGTGGAAGCACGCGCAAGGGCTTGTGCGAGCTCGCCGAGACGTGTTCGCCCGCAATCCGTCCGCGGACTACAGCCAATTGACGGCGGCGACTGAGAATTGTTCGAGACCGGAATCCGATTTCATCTTCGAGGCCTATGGATCCAAGGACTTCGTTCCCGATCTCTACGGCGAAAACGGTTATCTCCCCTACTTTCGCGATCAGGTGACCAGTGAGTTTGCTTCGGCATTTCTCCAATTGGCCTTAGATCGCATCGGGTCCACGGCCCAGGAATACGGGATCGAGGTCTATTTCCTGATCATCCCGACCGAGGCGCGCGTCATCACCAACTATTTGTCGCAAGCGGGCGAAGCGCCGCCCCTCCCTCCGTGGGTTGATGAGGTGGCCGCTGCCGAGGCCGCGCATATTGCGGTGCTGATGCAGACTCTTGCCGAAAGAGGCTTCAACGCGGTGGATGCGACCGGCGAGACCGTCGAGGCCTATGGGCGCGCATTGAGGGCGGGGAAAAGCTTCTTTCCCTGTCGGGATAGCCACCCGCTGCGGGCGGGCTACCGGGCCTATGCAAAGGCGGCGTCGGAATTGATCAAGCCTCAATAGAGCGTCCAGCGCTCAAGCCGAGCCTGACAAATCAAAATGATCGACGCGGGCAGGGCGTGCCGCTATTAGCTGGCAACACTGGGGCCGGAACCGCTGGTATCCGATGACGCCGCGAACGAAGAAAACATCGTCGAAGAGCGCGACGCAGCGCCGCCCGCCACAGAAACGACGGGCAGTGGGCCGTGCTGCCGATAGTCAGTACGAACGCAGCGCGAGCCCGTTGATGTGGCTGATCCGCGTGCTCGCGATTGCCGCCATTGTGTCAATCATTCTGGCGGTCGCGGGTATCGGCCAGTCCCGACAGCTTCGACCGGTCGAGATTAATCCTGCGCAAGGCCACGCGTTCATGGTCTCGATTGCTCCGGAAAACCCGCTACTGCGCGTCTATGACCGCATGACATGGTCGGCGGCCCGCTTGAGCGAAGATGGGGCGACACTAGGGCCGTGGCGCAGCTCTCGCGATAGAGTCGGAGAAGAGGGCGCGGGCAGATATGGCCAACAGGGCGACGTCCTCTATTTCTCTTCGAGCGACAACAGCGATCCGCGTAGCAATGGGCGGTCTTATAGCGTCAGCCACCGCGTTCACGTCCGGATTTGGTTCGCGGCCGTACTGACGGTCCTCACCCTAGGCATTCTGTTTGCAGGGATTTGGCGCAAGGGCAGCGGGAGCCGTTGGGCCGCCGTCAGGGCACGGCTCGAGACACTGGTCTTCGGACTGCCTGGCCGGACCCTTGCTGCCGGTACGATTGCTGTCGCGTTCCTGCTCATCCTTGGCGCCTTCCTGAGTTCGGCCGAACTGGCGGCCGGCATTCTGGATCGGCTGAAGGAACTGAGCCGCGTCCTGGGCGTCCTAGGGTTGTCGGCCGCTTCCGGCGCTATCATCGCGCGCGCTGGCGCCGAGGCACAGGTCAGAACAGGAGCCGTCGTGCTGCAGGCCTTGGTGCTGCTGTTGCTGGCAATCGGCGTTCAGCAAAAGCTTTTGAGCACCTTGCAGATCGCCAGCTTTCTGGTGGGTTTTGCGGGTTATCGCTGGGCAATAGCGAGGCCGCGATGGCGCAAGTTAAGCCAGACTACGATCAATAACTGGACCACCGCGGACGGGAAGAGCCTGGACGAACGGCTCCAGGCCGCACTTTTATTCGCGCTAGGGCTGGGGTTGCTCCAGGTCTTGCCTGATGTGGTGCTCTATTGGGATCAGTCGGGCTGGGCGGATTCCCAGAACTACGACCGGATGGCTCACCGCATCGCGACCGGTGCCGAGCCGTTTGGCTCAAGCCGATACATGCCGGTCTATCAATACGGATTGGCCGCGTTCTATTGGGCGTTCGGGCACCACTATTTCGTGCAGCAGATCGTCAATGTCGCGCTCGTGTTGCTGATGATCGTGTTCGTGATGGCGGCGGCCTGGATCTTGTTCCGGCGCCCGGCAATCGTACTATTGGCGGGCGTTTTCGCAGCACTCTGGGAGCCGTTGCATCACGCCACCTGGTACACCCAAATCGAAACCTGGTACGTGCCGATCTTCGCGGGCTCGGTTCTAGCCCTGGCTCGTTATCTCGATCGTCGCGACCTTAGCGCGCTGATCGTCTTGGCGCTCGCCGCCGCGCTTGTGTTCAACACCCGCCTGCAAGGCGCGTTCTTCGCAGCAGCCCTTGGTCTCTCGGTGCTGTTCGTCGCAGGTCTAGGCTGGAAGAGCCGGCTGCAGCATCTCGTCGTGTTCGGTCTGCTGTTCGCCGCGGTCGGGGTTCTGCCTTGGGCCAGCCGGAATTACGTGGCCGAAGGGCGATTCTCGCCCTCCAGCGGCCAGTCGACCTCTTATCTGGCAATATTTAACGATCCCCGCGTACCGCTCTACGGCATTCGTTATTCGGAAGCTGAGGAGGTCCGCCGCGAGTGGAGTGAGAACTATTCGGACGAAGCTGATCGCCGGGCGGCCCAGCAGCGCTATTTCTACGATCGGCTGCTCAACCATCCGGACTACTTCTTGAGGGCCGCGCCATGGCGGCTCATGGCGTTCTACGGCCTGCTGCCGAAGGGTTCGCTCGAACCCGGTGGACCGCGGGCCATGGATTGGGCGACCGAGGGCCGGTCCTACCTACAGTCGCGTGCCCGGTTCTGGGTGCCAATCGTGATCTCGCTGCTTGGCTGGATCGCCACCATTGGAAGCCGCTTCAATCTGCTGTTCGCGGGGCTGATCTTCGCCAATGTCATGGTCGCGTTTACGGTGGGCTTCGCCGAACCCCGGCTCTGTTACCCGGTTCTGATCCTGCATTTCCTTATGGGCTGCGCCGTGTTTGCGCCATACGCCGTCCAGAACCCGCGATCCAAACCGGCCATGGCAATCGTGAATTGGAAGCCGCTGCTGATCGCGGCGGGGATTTTCGCCCTCCTGGTGATGCCGTTGGCTCATCTCATCATCGGCGCCGACCGGCTCTACCGGCCAATTCAAGCGCAGGCATGGCTCCGGCAGGAGGGGGTAATCATCGACCCGGACCTACCGCTACTTCGGGCAGAGGGGCAAGGCATTGCCGTTGCCGGACAGCCCGTCAATCAGCTGGAAACCGGCCGGCGCTATCGCGCGCAACTGCGCGTCACCAATTACATGAATCCGCCAAAGCACATCTGTTGCAGGAATGAACATGATCGCCGCTTGCAGCACGACGACAGCGTTCAATATTTCTTAGGCCATCTCGTGGGCCAGGCGGGCGCGGAGGAGGCATTCGCATTGCGTTTCGCCGGCGCCCAGGTGATCGCGCCAATTCGCGAGGGCTCGCGGATCGACGCTGTCATACGGATCGATCCAGGTCCCGACAGCGGCGATTACCCTTCGGATTACTGGGCCCAAGTGGAAAAGGCCGTCGTCATCGCTCAGCCAGGATTCTAATTGAGCGTCAGCCGGCTTCAGGATCTATCTATCGTTCAGCGACGATGAAGACCTTGAGGGCCAGTTGGCGCAACGCGGCCTTGGGCAGCATTCGGTCCAGGCTGGCGAAGCCGGCACTCAATGGATTCGGTAGCCGAAACTTCGTGAAGCCGCCGGTGGCGAGATAGCCGAACAGGGCAAACGGCTCCACCGTTTGGACCTGCAGATCAGTGCGCCGCTCGAGTTCGGCCCGCTCGATGTCGAACAGAGTCTTGGGGATCATGGCATTGCCATCAAGCGCGTTCTTCTCGCCCGCGAAGACCGGTTCCCACGGGTCGGAGAGGGGGAAACACTCTTCGTGGTGGAGATATTTGTTGACGAAATAGCCGGCTGGCCCCGTCCAAGGCTCGATCAGGACAAGCCGGCCGCCGGGCTTGAGAATCCTTGCGATTTCACCGACTGCCTTTGCGGGATGCCGGCAGTGATGCAGTACGTCGATGCCGACGACGGACGAGAAGCTGGAGGTTTCGAACGGCATGTCATGGGCATCGACGACGCGGTCGATATGCGGGGCGCCGGAGACGTCGCTGACGACATCGCAACGGTGATGGCCGGCGAAAAACCCGGGGCCTGCGCCGATCTCAAGGCTGCGTCCCGCCGGCATTGCCGCCAGAATCCGATCGAAATACTCGGTCTCATAGAACCGCCGCAGCGCTGGCTTTTGCCGCCACACGCGCTGGTGCGCGTCGATCCAATCTCCGCTGCCCTCGATTTCGTTTGCCGTCACGCGGCTGTTCCCGGTTCGCCTGTTGTCACGGTGCCCAAAGTCCCGTCATAGGAACAGCTCCAGCCTATCGACGCCGACTGACCAGCATTCAGCCGGGAGACGATTGTCTCGCAGCTTCCGTCTGGAAACTCAATTGCGCGGCCCAGGTCTTGGCGCGCAGACGGGCTGTGCATCGAGAGTTGCGATGCGACATGAACCGAAGCGATCTTTCCCAGATCGGGCTGCGGCTGCAACGCGTCTTCGACTTCGATGCCGTCCTCGGCAAAACGGATCGTCCGCGTGAGCCGCAGGGGCAGCTCAGCGTCCGGCGATACCATGCGGCGCTTGATCGCCTGCTGGAAGGCTTCCGACAGCCGTCCGTGCAGAAGCAGATGTGCCACGCTCTGAAACGGGACCATCAAATATTTGAGGGGAACGCCGGAGGAGACAGCCCGGAAGGTGGCGGCGGTCTTCAGCGTATCCGCGGCGCCCATCTCGGATATGGACGCCCCCGCGTCCCACGCAGCCGACGAATAGCGCTTACCGTCTTCAGTCACGACTTCGTAGCCGAGATGGTAGAGCGGCAAACCTTCAGGAAGGCAGACCGCAATCGCTCCACCCAGGCGCCGGCTCACCGTGACCGACTTATCGGCCGTGCGTCGCACCATTAGCCCACTCTTGACCTGATCCGTGGTGACGGTTTGTTGCGCTGGTTTGCCTGCCGAGGACTTTGATGCGCCCTTCGTCATCTCCCGCATCGCCAACGCAAATTGCGGAAAATAGAAATAGGAAAAATAGCGGTCGTCCACGGTCGCGAGGTTGGTCGCGTATCCGCCTCTCAAACCATCTAACCAATTCTGCGCGAGACGAGCCGCGCGCTTATCTTCTTGCCCGAAATGCAGCGCGCCATAGATGAATTGATGGCTGGTTCCCCGGCTTCCAAGCCGTCCCGGCATAACCGGCCCGGTGCCTTGGACCTCGTCCAGGAACCCGATGAGTCCGCTGGCGATCTCGCGAGCCTGGCCGCTGTCCCCCAGCGCATCGCAGCTCGCTAGGAAGTCCAGAGCGAGCGTGCTGTAGCCCAGATCGGCGCCGCCATATTCGGGGAGCCATCCTTCCGAATTTTGAGCCAGCCTGATTCGGGTGAGTTTGGCTTCCGCGGCCCGGCGCCAATGCTTGCCACCGGTGAGCTCCGCGAGACCATGGAGGGCCACTGCCGCGGCGACGTTTTGATTCATCACATCCGGGTTGTTCCGCCCGGCAAGCCAATGTCCCGCACGCTCCAGCGCCTCATGGGCTGGCTTGGCAATGCTTTGATCCAGCGCCTCACCCAGCTGTTGGAGGCTAATTGCCGCGCCTGCGCCGGTTATCGCGGTCGGACAGTAGCTGCGCTCGTTCAGATACCATTCGTCGAAACTGCCGTCGCTGTGCTGGATCGAGGACCACCAACGCAGCGCCGCGCCCGCCAGGCGGAGCAGCTCGGCGTCCTGGATCCGATCGCTACCCGGACGCGGGGCACCATGGAGCGCGGCAAATCCCAGCGTGGCTTGCTGCCAGGTAGCGCCCGGAAAATTCGTCAGCGTCCGGTAGTTCCAATAGGACCGGTCGGCGCAGCCATAGGTCGCGGAAGCCGAATTGCCATCGATGAGCGCGGCGGCCCGCCTTGCGGCGCTCGCCAACTCAGATGACAGCCACAGCGAGCTGTCGTTCGCCGCCGGACGATTGGGCGGCCGATTAATGGGCTGTTCCATGGGCATCGAGCCACATATGCAGGGAGGCCATGGTTACGAGACGCTTTGAGGCAAGGAAATCCTCGCGCTCAAGATAGCGCAAATTTTCCTGCACAAAGCTTTCCTTCAAGATCCCGTGCTTGCGTATTTGTTCCGAAGAGAGCCAATCCCGGCAGAGCCGTTGCAGGGCGGATCGGTAACGCTTCTCCATCGGTACGTGGAAGGCGAGCTTGGGCCGATTCCAGTTGCCGCCCTGGCGCTTCAACACGCGGCGCAACAGAACCTTGTTCTCGCCGTTTGCCAGGATCAACTCGTCGGGCGCGCCCGCCATATGTTCATAGAGCCGGGGATCCAAGAACGGCACCCGCGCCTCAAGCCCGTGGGCCATGCTGAGCTGATCCATTTTGTTCAGTATCTGATAGGGCAGCCAGGTCTCGACCGTCTCCAGCATCGCACCGGCGAGGCTTAGGTCCATTCCATCGGACGCCGGTGGCGCACCTAAGTTGGCGGCGTCGACGATATCGCGATCGTCGATCACCGAAGACGCGAGGCGGTAGATCGCTCGATCATCGTGCAGACTTGCGATCATGCGCGAGAGCTTCACGCGCCCCTGATCGCCTAACGAGGCCTGGTAGTCGAAGAAGCGGTCGAGCAAAGGAAGTGGCGCCAGACGAACGAGCGGCGCCAACTGGTCGGCGAAGGGGAGGGCCTTGCGCAGCCGGGCCAGCTTCTTGAACGCGCCGAAATGTACGTAGCCGCCGAAAATCTCATCTGCGCCCTCGCCAGTCAGGACGACCTTGAGATCCTGTGAGGCCGCCTCGCAGAGTTGGTAGGTGGGCAGAATGATTGCATCCCCGACCGGCAAGTCCATGCACGCGATCGCGTCGTAAAGGCCGCGGTAATCTTCGGCGTTGTCGGCATCGACGGCGGTATGGGCGGCGCCGACCCAATCGGCAATCTGTCTTGCCGAGGCAACTTCGTCTTCGTCATCACGCATGCTGAAGGTGAAGGCCCGCATCGGATACCTGCTATGGCGCGCGGCAAACGTCGCGATGGTGGAGGAATCGACGCCGCCGGAAAGAAACAGCCCGACCGGCACGTCCGCCCGCAATTGCAGGCCGATGGCGTCGTCGAGCAGCGTCTCCGTCCGCTCCACCCATTCTTCCGAACTCCAAGCCTGTTGGCCATTTCGCCGGGCAGGGCGCCAATAGTTGACGATCCGGGGCGGCTCATTGGAGGCGGCCTCCAGATAGCTGCCAGGCGGGAGCGTTCGGATGCCTGCGAAGAAGTGGGAACCGTCCGGCACGTAGCGAAACTGCAGAAAATCCCGGACCGCGTTTCCATTGAGGCTGCGGTCCGTAGCTGGATGCAGGGCCACGGCACGCGCGCAGGATGAAAACGCCAGGCCGTCGGGGAGCTCGGTGTAATAGAGCGGCTTGATGCCGAAATGATCCCGCACCAAGAACAGCCGGTCTTCCAGAGTGTCATAGAGCGCGAAGGCGAAGATGCCGATCAGCTTGGAAAAGAAATCGCGCCCGAAGGCAGCATATCCCAAGGGGAGCAATTCGGTGTCGCAGGTCGTAGCGAAGCGCCGTCCCTTAGCCTCGATCCGCTCGCGCAATGCCTCGTAGTTGTAGATCTCGCCGTTATAGGTGACGACGAAGCGGCCATCCTCGCGCACCATCGGCTGGGCACCCCCTTCGGGATCGACTATGGCGAGCCGCGTGTGCCCCAGATGCACGCCATTTGTCGCATAGACGCCGTCGCCGTCGGGCCCGCGATGCCGGATCGCGTCCACCATCCGCCCGAGCAGGCCATCGACTTCTGGGCCGGTATATCCGGCGATGCCACACATGGGTTAGCTCTCTACAGGCCGGCGCGTTCGATGGGAACCGCTCGAGTTGGGCTCAAGCGGCGAGCCGCACGTTCAGGCCCGGCATATGTCGGCGAATCGCGCCGAAGGTTTCCTGGATATGCGCCGGGCTGGAAACGCCGACCACAACGCCATCCACATTGGCGACCGAGGACAGGTAGGCATAAGCCTCATCCGGTTTCAGAAAGCCCGAAGCCAGCGACCCCATGACCAGAAGGCTTACATCGTGTCGGGCGGCCGCCTGCTCGCAAGCCTCACGGCTTGGGTTCATGTGATAGCCGGCCTTGTTGAAGTGGGTCATCACCAGTGGTGCGGGCAGTCCCCACTCGGAGAACCGGTCCAACAGGATCGGCAGGTTCTTGGTTGCGAACGCGCCCCGGGCGCCGAAGCTTTTCGCAATCTCGGCCAGATAGAATTCGAAGACTTCCGCCATGCCGAAGGCGAGCGCCAAATCGGTAAAGGCATCATGCAGAAAGATTGCCGGAACATTCAGCTTGGCGAAGGGCTTCAGCTCGATCTGCATGAGCGCGGCGAGCACCGCATTGATGTCCTTGGAGACGAAGGCCTTGCCGCCCTTCACGAACATGGCCGTCTTCTGGCTGAGGGTGGTTCCCGACAGGGATTCGAGCACCACATTGACCATGCCGACTTCATTGGCGCGGGTCACGTATTTCTGCGCATAGGGAAGCAGCGGATAGATCCGAAAATCTTGGACCAAGGCGGCGTCGGTAGCGATCAGGTCTGCCAACGGCGCGGCGCGCTCATGGGTCGACATCATCATGCCGCCGGCGCCCGCGCTCCGCGCCTCGCGGATGGTCGAAAGAATCCGGTTGGGATCGGAGAAGTAGGCTGCTCGCTCGCTGCCGCGGGCGGCCGACAGATGGTCGACACCAAAAAACGGGTTGTGGCCGAGCACAATCCCGCTGAGTGGATTGGCGGTCATGCTCATCGATAGTCGCCAATCGAAACGGGTGCGCCGTTCTGCTCGGCTGAGGCATAGGCCGCGTCGATCACCTGCTGCACTTTGAAGGCGGAAGCTATGTCGGATTCGACGCCGTTTTCGCCGCGCACCGCGCCCAGAAACTGAAGGGTCTGATCGGTGTAGTTAGTCCCGCCGATGTCGAATTCGGTTCCCTGATAAAGCTCGGGCTTGCTCCAAGAGTGCCAGCCGGCTGAAAAGTCGCCGGCGGCGTCGACCGCGTGAAGCCGCACCTGATCGTCGTCGACGTCGAGCGTGCCGTTTTCGCCCTGAACGTGGATTGCGACCGTCGGCGTGCGGAAATGTCGGGCCGACCAGGAGGCGTCGAGATAGCCCCTGAGACCATCGTCGAACTGGAAGAAGACGTGGGCGTGGTCTTCGATCTGCTTCGAGTACAGCCGGGTTGCCTGAGCGCTTACCCAGTCGATGTCGCCGAAATACCAGAGCAGCAGATCGATGACGTGAGAGTTCTGCGTGGTGAGCACGCCACCGCCAGACGCTTTTTTGTCGTAGCGCCAGCCTTTGCCGCGGCCAAATAGCTGACCGATATACATGCTGGCTCTCAGCATTTGCGGGCGGCCCAGGACGCCCGTGTCGATCACCTGTTTCGCCTTGCGGAAGGTATGCAGGAACCGGGTCATGTATCCCACCATATTGACCACTGGGTGCCTCTCCAGCGCATCGAGAAGCGGCCTCGCTTGGGCGGAGTCGAGGGAGAGCGGCTTCTCGATGAAAACGGGAATGCCGCGCTCGATGCAGTCGAGGGCGACAGGGACATGATGGCCGGTGGGCGTTGCAATCGCCACGACGTCGGGCTGAGCCCGGTCGAGCAGCTTGCTGTGATTGGTGAAGGTCTCCACGTCCTTGGTGCGGGCGGCCAGTCCGTTGAGTACGGTCTTGGTCTTGTCGGCGACGGCCACCAGCCGCGAGCCCGACAGCACATTGAGGGTAGCCGCATGCAACAAGCCAAGCTTGCCGAGCCCGACAACCGCGGCACGCAGTTCAACCGGTTCGTTCATGGTCAATCCAGTCCGGTTGCCGTGACGTCACCTGATCTTTCGGGGACTCCCGATAAACCACCAGATCCACCGATCGCTTGATCTGGTTGATGAGCTGCAAAATGAAGCCGAAGAAAAAGAACTGAATCCCGGTCGAAACCAGCAGCGCGACCAGGATCAGGGCAGGCGTCCGGTGAGCCAGCCGGAAGGTATAGCCTTCCTGGACGAACACGATCAGGAAATAGAGGACGCCCAAGCCGATCAGCCCGATGCCGAGATTGTAGAGCGTCCGGATGTGATGGCCGGATCGCAGCAGAAGGATCGGGAGCGTGTAGAAGACGTATCTGGGTATCGACCGCACCACGCGCGAGTCGCCATGCTCGCGCACTTTCCAGGCGCTCGGCAACTCCACGACGCGAAAGCCCTTTTCGGCGGCATCGATGATGGTCTCCTGCACATAGGTATGGGTTCCGATCATCTGCAATTCACGCACCACATCGGGAACCATGGCGCGAATGCCGCCATGGCTGTCGGTGAGCTGCAACCCCGTCAAGCGGCGCAGAATCCAGGTGAGAATTCGCGTCCCGAAGCGCTTAACCGGACGGTACTTGTAGTGCACCAATCCGGCTTCCTTGAAACGCGATCCCAGGACCAGATCGGCCTCACCCTTTTCGATGGGCTTTAGAAACAGCGGTATTTCTTTTTTTGCGTCAGCCTGACCGTCCCCATCGATCGCCAGAATCACGTCGGGGCTGTAGGAGAGCGCGCCCTTGAGGCCGCGATACATGGCGGTTCCAAGACCCTCGCCACCGCCATTTATGACGTGGGCTCCGGCCTTGCGGGCCAGGACGCGGGTCTTGTCGTTGGAATCGTCGGTGATCAGGATTTCGACACGGTCATAGGCCAGTCCCTTGAACGCGGACCGAACCTCGCCGATCACGTCCGCGATCGAGTCCTGCTCGTTCTTGGTGGGTATTACGACGACGGCGGTCGGCATAGGTGCTCCGAAGGCCCGAAGGAAAAAACCGGCTATTGCTCAAACATTTGCTCACGAAGGGCGGCCGATCGGGCGGGCGTAAGCTGCCGGATTTGGTTGGCGCGCGCAACCTCGACAGCAGCTATGCTTACCGGCTGCGATGCTGCCGCCCGGCCTGGCCAACGCACTCAACGCTTGGCGAGCTCGAAATACACCATGGTGCCGAAAGCCCGGTCCAATCCGTAATGGGCAAAACGCGGCAGATGGCGGCCCATCGGAACGAAGCGCATCGGAAAGAAATGCACTTCGCTTGAGCGCACTTGAAAGCCCGCATCGGCGAGATCTCGCGCCCAGTCTGCGTCTGATTTGGCGATCCCGACTGGATTGTCCTTACCGTCATATTGGCGAACAAATTCGTCGACCGAGCCCGCATCTCGCGCCATGTCGGCATCTGGATGTTTGACCGACAACAGGCGCATCAGGCCCTGCGTCGCCGGAAACACCAGCGGCGAGTGCAGCAATCCCAGCCGATAGAGCGTGATCTTTGCGTCACCCCCGCGCTTCAGCACGCGAAAACACTCGCGAAACGCTTTCTGGGTATCGGGCGTGTGGTGCAGAACGCCCGAGGAAACGACCAGCTCGAAGCTTTCGTCGCCGAAAGGAAGCTCTTCGGCATTCGCCTGACGCACCTTGGCTTTCAGAGCGTGATGGCCGAGCTGCTTACGGGTGAGCTCAACCGCCGCATCCGTGAGGTCTACTGAGGTCACGTCGGCGCCGCCGGCTGCATATTGGACGGTCAGCCAGCCGGGCCCGCATCCCACATCGAGGACCGGCTTGCCCCGGAAATTGTCGAATGCCCAATAGTCCAGCGAGAACCGCTCGACGTCCTCGCGCTTAACCCTGTCCAATGCCTCAAAGAATTCGGGCGAACCCGGATCGCCTAGCTCGAAGCCGTAGAGCGGGTTGCCCTCCCAATAGGTTCGTACATCGTTGATTTGGGGCGCGGCGCTCATCGTAGAATCAGCCCGCGCAATCTAAGAAACGGCCTTGAGCCGAGCCGAGCCTTCGCGGGTGGGCCAGTAGAGCCCGTGAACATCGGCCGCGATTTCCATGTCCTTGGGTAGGCCAACCAGGTCGAGCACGACCTGGTCCCTTCGCCACGGCAGAGCGGCGAAATCGACATCCAGCCCCAGCCGCGCGATCACTACCAGCTCGCTATCGGCGACCAGGCGGGCGCAGTCGCCGACAAGCATGCTTTCCAGATGCGGCAGGCTGTCGAGGGCAAAACGGCGATTGGCGCCGATCAATTCGTCCGGGATCAGCTTGTTGTCGTAGATCTTGATCGACCGGCCTTTGCCCAACAGGTGCTCGACCATCGCCACCATGGGCGACTCCCGGAGGTCGTCGGTATCGTCCTTGAAGGCGAGGCCAATGACGCCGATCGTCTGGGCGCCGGTGCGCAAGATATTGGCGATCACCAGCTGGTTTTGTGCCTCGTTCGACGAAGAGACGTGCTCGAGCATCGGCAGGGCGATCGACTCTTGCCGCGCCCAGGAGACCACGCCGCGCAAATCCTTGGGCAGGCAACTGCCGCCAAAGGGCAAACCGGGGCGCAGATAACTCGGCGAGATATTGAGCTTGGTGTCGAGGCAGAAGATCTCCATGACTTCCCGGGCATCGACGCCGAAGGAGTTGGCGAGCAGCCCGATTTCATTGCCGAATGTCACTTTCACGGCGTGAAAGCAGTTGTCCGCATATTTGACCAGCGCCGCGGATGCGGGATCGGTTTGCACCACTTTCGAGTCGATGCCGGGATAGAGATCGGCGCAAAATCGCTCGACCTCAGAATCCGTGCAGCCAAATACAATTCTCGGTGGATCGAAGAAATCGGCGACCCCCTGACCTTCCCTCAAGAACTCGGGATGGACGCAATAGGCAGCGGGCTGAGACTTCTGCAGTGTCACCTCAAGCAGCGAAATCAGCTCTTGATGAATAGCGGGCAGGGCTGTCGAACGCACAAAGATCGGGATGCAGCGTTCGGTTTCGCGCCGAGTCTGCGCGATAGTTTCGATTACCTGGCGCAAAAATGTGGTGTCGGCCGAGCCATTGGGCCGCGAAGGCGTGCCGACGCAAATGAAGCAGAGATCGCTTTGGGAGGCGGCATCGGCGGCGTTCGTCGTGGCGCCTATCAGCCCCGCATTGTGGGCTGATTCCAGCAACTCCGCGACGCCAGGCTCCTGAATCGGGCTTTCGCCCCGGCTCGCCATGCCGACCTTGGCCGCGTCGATGTCGACGCCGATGACCCTGTGACCCAACTTGGCCAGGCAGGCCATGCTGGTGGCGCCGACATAGCCCAGTCCGAAGACTGCTATGGTGTAGGCCATGGTGGACAATCCATCGCTTTGTCTATCCGCTGGTCGCGAACTGCCGCGCGAGCGCTAATTGCCGGACTCATTTTCGTCTCCGTCGTGGGGCAGCCGCCCATATATATCGTCCAGCCGGACGATGTCATCTTCTCCGAAATAGCTGCCGGTCTGGACCTCGATGATCTGCGCAGGCGTCTTCCCAGGATTCTCGAGACGGTGGACCATCCCGGCCGGCACATAGATCGATTCGTTCTCTGAAACCTGGCGAACGTCCTTGTCCAAGGTCACTTGAGCGGTACCGCGCACCACCACCCAATGCTCGGAGCGGTGCTTGTGGCTCTGCAAGGAAAGCTTGCCGCCCGGATTAATGGTCAGGATCTTCACCTGATGGTTGGCGCCCGAGTCGATTGACTCATACCATCCCCAGGGCCTGTGGACCCGCCTGTGGTCCTCGATCTCGGGCCGCTTGGTCTGGGCAAGGCGATCCACCAACTGCCGGACATCCTGGGCCCGGTCGCGGCTCAGTACCAACAAGGCGTCCGGCGTGTCGATCACGGCCACGTCCCGCAGGCCTAGTCCCGCCACCAGTCGGCCTTGCGAACTCTGGATCAGGGAGTCTTGGCAGTCCTCGACGACCGCATCGCCCGAAAGGCTGTTGCCCTCGCTGTCGCGGGGCGCTTGCTGCCATACCGCATCCCAGGAACCGAGATCGGACCAGGGAAAATCGGCCGCAAGCACACTTGCCGCGTCGGTCTTCTCCATGATGGCGTGGTCGAGCGAGATATTCTGGCAGCGGGAAAACGCGGCCCCGTCGAGCCGTACGAAATCGAGATCGGCTTTGGCGTCCTTCAGCGCCTTGCGGCATGCGGCGAGGGTCTCGGGGCAATACCGTTCCGCCTCTCGCAACAGGGTCTGCGCCGCGAAAACGAATATGCCCGAGTTCCAGAGATAGTCGCCGCTCTTCACGTAGATGGCGGCGGTTGGAGCATCCGGTTTTTCGACAAACTGGTCGATGCCGCGAACCCCTGTGCAGGCGCCCTCGGCCGACGGTTTGATATAGCCATAGGCCGTCTCAGCCCGGTCAGGCTTGATGCCGAATAATACGATCGCATCCTCCCGCGCGGCATCCGCCGCGCGCTTCACCGCCCTGGCGAACGCCTCCTCGTCTGTAATGCGATGATCGGACGGCATTAGGAGCAGCACCGGATCGTCCGTGGACGTCCTTTGTTGGCAATGCAATGCGGCAATGATCGCTGCGGGCGCGGTATTGCGGCCTTCGGGCTCCAGCAGGATTTCCAGGTCCGTGACGCCGGTTTCGGCGGCTTGCTCGGCGATTGTGAAGCGGTGGGATTGGTTGGCGATGACGACTGGAGGCTCGTCGCCGGCGCGTTGTGCCCGGGCCAGCGCCTGTTGCAGCAGCGTTCTCGCGGCCAGAATGGACTGGAGTTGCTTGGGCCGCGACCGCCGTGACAGTGGCCACAACCGGGTGCCGCTGCCTCCGGACAGGATATAGGGATACACGTTCATCTTGGAGACAGCGAAAGAGTACTCACAATGTTGTCGCTTGCCCGATCATGGTATCGCGGCGGAGCGAGGTACGGCGAAGCTTGTTCGAATGAGGATATATGGTGTCGGGCCTTCTGATAAATGGGGAATCTCCGGTCGCCTCGGTCACCCATAGGCCTGGAACGTAGCGCATCGGTTGGCATTCGTTCCACCATTCACTAAAAGCCTTTTCCATCAAAGCTTCAATGCGGGCAGAGTTAACCTATGGGTGTGATTCATCTGGTGTCCGCGTAGGCAATCATCGAAGCAGCGTCGGCTAGGCAACTCGGTTTCCGCAGTGATAGACAAACCGGTACAGGACTAGGGGAACGACCGTGAATATCTGCATGATCGGCGCGGGCTATGTCGGTTTGGTTTCGGCCGCCTGCTTCTCCGAATTCGGCTGGAACGTCGTTTGCGTCGACACCGATGTCGAGAAGGTCGAGAGCCTACGGGACGGTAAGGTGCCGATCTATGAACCGGGCCTGGATGACCTGCTGGCCCGCAATCTGGACGTCGGACGCATTGAATTCACCACCGATGTCGAAGATGCCGTGGCCAATGCCGAATTGGTGTTTCTCGCGGTCGGGACGCCGATGCGCCGCGGCGACGGTTACGCCGACCTAAGCTATGTGCATGACGCCGTGGCGCGGCTCGCGCCGTGCTTGAACGGCTTCACGGTAATAGCCACCAAGTCGACCGTGCCAGTGGGCACCAGCCGCGAAATCGAGAGCCGGCTGCGCGCCTTGAGGGATGATGCCGACTTCGTGGTCTGCTCGAACCCTGAATTCCTGCGAGAAGGTTCCGCGATTCAGGACTTCATGCATCCCGATCGCGTGCTCGTGGGCTGCGATGACGAGCGCGCCCGCGAGGTCATGGAGCGCCTTTATAAGCCGCTCACATTGCGCAACTCGCCCCTGATATTTGTCAGCCGGGAATCTGCTGAGCTCGCCAAATATGCGGCCAATGCGTTTCTGGCGATGAAGATCAGCTACATCAACGAGATTGCCGATCTGTGCGAGCATGTCGGCGCGGATGTGCAGGATGTGGCGACCGCCATAGGAGCCGACGGGCGTATCGGCGGGAAGTTTCTGCATCCCGGTCCAGGCTACGGCGGCTCTTGCTTTCCCAAGGACGTCCAGGCCCTGGTACGCACCGCGCGCGAAGCGAAGTCTCCGCTCTCTCTCATCGAGCAGGTCGATAAGATCAATAACGAGCGCAAGATTGCGATGGCCGGGCGGATTCAGGATGCGGCGGGGGGAGACCTAAAGGACAAATCCGTGGCCGTGCTGGGCGTGACCTTCAAGCCGAATACGGACGATATGCGCGAGGCGCCCAGCCTTGTGTTGATCCCGATGCTCCAAGAGCGCGGCGCCCTTGTGCAGGCTTATGATCCCCATGGAAGAGAGGCGGCGGCGGCCCTTTTGCCTGACATAGTCTGGTGCGACAGCGCCCTTGAAGCCACCAACGGCGCCGACGTCACGGTCATATTGACGGAGTGGAATGAGTTTAGGGCGCTCAACCTTTCCGCCGTCAAGAAAGCAATGCGCGGGAACGCCCTTGTTGATCTCAAAAACATCTACAGTCCCGATCAGGTGACCTCCTCTGGTCTCATCTATAGAGGCATTGGCCGCTGAGACTTCCACCGCGAACACGCGCCTGATAAGCTCTGGTCAACTTTGAATCCGGCAGGACGCCTGCGCTGCCGGCCGGGGCGGCGATGTTTCGGCTTGGCGCAGCGTGGGCGCGGGATAGGACAGTGACTGGGCCGAGCGACAAAGCGCGCGCGGCTGCCAGAGGACCGCGGGGACCGCAGGGGCTTCGCGAAGGTGCCGAGGCCGGTAATGGCTTTGGCGACCGGACCGGAGGCGCGGATCGCAAACCGCGCAAAGCCAAGGCGGAACCGTCGGGCACGGCAGCCAAAGGGAAAGCAAGCCGGCGAAGCCGTGCCGAGAAATCGGGCCGGGCGACCTATGGGGCGCTCGATCTTGGGACCAACAATTGCCGTTTATTGGTGGCGCGGCCATCGCGCCGCGGGTTCGTCATTATCGATGCGTTTTCACGGATCATCCGCTTGGGTGAGGGCCTGACCCAATCGGGCCAGCTCTCTGAGCCCGCCATGGCCCGGACAATCGAGGCCCTGAAGGTCTGTGCCGGGAAACTCGATCGCTGGCGGGTAAAACGCTCCCGCATAATCGCAACGCAAGCCTGCCGGTTGGCGGACAACAGCGACGATTTCATCGCGCGGGTCAAGACCGAGACAGGGCTCGATCTCGAGATTGTAACTCACGAAACCGAAGCCCAGCTTGCCGTCTCCGGCTGCGCATCGTTGCTCGACCGGCGCTGCGACCGGGCGCTGGTCTTCGATATCGGGGGCGGCAGCTCAGAGCTGATCTGGCTGGACCTGACACCAATGAAAGGCAGGCGCCGCTCGGTTTACGACCAGTCCGATGCCCGCAAGTCGATCGTTGCTTGGACGTCGCTGCCGCTTGGCGTCGTGACCCTGGCGGAGCGCCATGGCGGCAAGGTCGTCACGGAAGCCACGTTCGAGGCCATGGTCGACGACGTGTCGGCTTTGTTGGCCGATTTCGAAAAAGCCGAACCCCATCGCGATCTCATCACCAACGGCAATGTGCACCTGCTCGGAACCTCCGGGACGGTCACGACCGTCGCCGGCGTCCACTTGGAGCTGCCGGCCTATGACCGGAATCGCGTCGATGGCTGCTGGCTGCGGGCGGACGATGTGCGCCAAGTCGCCGACGCGCTGATCGAGATGAGTTACGACGATCGTGTGGCCCAGCCCTGCATCGGCGTGGAGCGCGCCGATCTTGTGCTCGCTGGTTGCGCGATCTTGGAGGCGGTTCTGAGGATGTGGCCCTGCGAGCGCTTGCGTGTCGCCGACCGCGGGCTGCGCGAGGGGATTTTGGCAACCCTGATGGCCCAGGACGGACATGTCGGCCGCCGCCGGCCCAGCTCCCGGCGAACGAGCGCGGCGCGTCAGCAGCGCCCGGCGAAGTAGCGGGGCTCGCGGTCCGTGTCCAAGGAACGCCGTCCGGGGCGAAAGCCCGTCGGCCGCGGCGCGCTGAAATCTCGCGTCAAGACCGCAAGGGGGCGAAAGCCGGCCTCCACTCGCTGGCTGCAGCGCCAGCTCAATGATCCCTATGTCGCAGCGGCCAAGCGTGAAGGATTACGTTCGCGCGCCGCCTTCAAGCTAATGGAGATCGACGATGCGCACGGCCTGTTGAAACCCGGCCAATGTGTCGTCGATCTGGGAGCAGCGCCCGGAGGATGGAGCCAGGTTGCGGCCCAACGGGTGAAGGCTTCAGGCGACGGCCGGGTGATTGCGGTCGATCTGGCCGAGATGGAGCCCATTGCCGGCGTGGACTTCCTGCAGCTCGATTTCACCGAGCCCGAGAGTTATGACGTCCTTGCCGCACGGCTCTCGGGAACACCCGTCGACCTGGTTCTCTCCGATATGGCGGCGCCCGCCACCGGCCATAAGCAGACTGATCATTTGAGGGTGATCGGCCTCTGCGAGGCCGCCTTCGACTTTGCGAAAACCGTTCTTGAACCAGGCGGAAGCTTTCTCTGCAAGGTGCTTCAAGGGGGCACGGAGCAGCAGCTGCTGGCGGCGCTGAAGCGATGCTTCAAGAAGGTCCGCCACGTAAAACCTCGCGCCAGCAGGGCGGACTCCGCGGAGCTTTATGTCCTGGCGCAAGGATTCAACGGACCCTCAAACTGTTGACATTTTCGCGAACTTGGCCGCTGCGGCTTTGCAAGCGCCACAACCGGTGATAAAGAGGGCCGCCAACTGAAGATGCCGCTCGCCGATTCTCAAATGATGGCGGGCAGATGCTCTAAGGAGGTTGGCGCATGCCCAGCGGGCAGCCCCGAGTTCGGTCCGCACCGGCTTTAACTTTCGACGATGTTTTGCTGCGTCCAAGCTCTTCGGACGTATTGCCGAACCAGGTCGACATCACCTCTCGCGTCACCCCAAATCTCAACGTCAACATTCCCATCCTGTCTTCGGCCATGGACACCGTGACCGAGGCCCGGCTTGCAATCGCCATGGCCCAAGCGGGCGGCGTGGGCGTGATCCATCGCCTGCTTTCGCCTGAAGACCAGGCCGATCAAGTCAAGCAGGTGAAGAGATTTGAGTCCGGCATGGTCGTCAATCCCGTGACGATCGAGCCCGACGCCACGCTCGCCGACGCGCTGGAAATGATGGCCCAGCATAAGATCTCCGGCATTCCCGTGGTCAAACGGCCCGGCAATGGCGGGCGGCAAGGCAAGCTGGTCGGCATTCTGACCAACCGGGATGTGCGGTTCGCCACCAATGTCGCTCAACCGGTTGCCGAGCTGATGACCAAGGAGAATCTGATCACGGTCCGCGAGACCGTGGATATGGATGAGGCGAAACGGCTGCTGCACCAACATCGCATCGAGAAACTTCTGGTGGTGGACGGCGACTATCATTGCATCGGCTTGATCACCGTAAAGGACATGGAGAAGGCGAGGGCGCATCCCGATGCCTCGAAGGACGATCAAGGCCGGCTGCGGGTAGCGGCGGCGAGTTCGGTAGGCGAGGAGGGCTTCGCGCGAACCGAACTGCTGATGGATGCGGGCGCCGATGCCATCGTCGTCGATACGGCCCACGGCCACTCATCGCGGGTGCTCGAAGCAGTTGGACGGATCAAGCGCGCCTCGAATGCGGTGCAGGTGATCGCGGGCAACGTTGCTACGTCCGATGGCGCCAAGGCGCTGATCGATGCGGGCGCCGATGCGGTCAAAGTTGGCATCGGACCGGGTTCCATTTGCACGACCCGCGTCGTCGCGGGCGTAGGCGTCCCCCAGCTCACGGCCATCATGGATGTGGCCGAGGCGGCCAGGGCAAGCAATACGCCGGTGATTGCCGATGGCGGCATCAAGTTTTCCGGCGATATGGCAAAGGCGATCGCTGCTGGAGCCGATTGCGTGATGATCGGTTCGCTATTCGCGGGCACCGACGAGAGTCCCGGGGAAGTGTTTCTCTATCAAGGCCGCTCCTACAAGGCCTATCGCGGCATGGGTTCGGTTGGCGCCATGGCGCGGGGCTCCGCTGACCGTTACTTCCAGCAAGACATCGAGGACCAGCTCAAGCTGGTGCCCGAGGGCGTCGAGGGCCAGGTGCCCTATAAGGGGCCGCTGGCAAGCGTGCTGCACCAGTTGGTCGGCGGGCTGCGCTCGTCGATGGGATATGTTGGGGCGGGCTCCATTGCGGAGTTTCAGCAAAAGGCCGAGTTCATTCGGATTTCCCCGGCCAGCCTGCGGGAAAGCCACGTCCACGATGTCACGATCACGCGCGAATCGCCCAACTATCCAGGCCGGGCGTGAGACAAGGCGCGCGTATCCAATCAGCCATCGACGTATTGGAGGAGATCGAGCGGGGTCACCGTCCGGCGCATTTGGTGCTGGGGGACTGGGGACGCGCCAACCGCTTCGCCGGTTCCGGCGACCGGGCCGCAATCGGAAATCTCGTTTTTGACGTCTTGCGCCGGCGTGCCTCTACCGCGTGGAAAATGGGATCTGACACACCGCGTGCGCTGGCGCTGGGCGCGCTTTCCCTTGCATGGGAGTTGCCGGGCGAAACCATCGAGAGCTGGTGCGATGGCTCGAAATATTCCGCTGCCCCTTTGAGTCAGAGCGAAAAATCAGCCCTGGAGTCGGAGCCCGATAGCGGAGCGCCCGCATGGGTAAGGGGCGATTATCCGGAATGGCTCAGCGGCGAATTCGACCAGGTGTTTGGAGAGCGGGCGGCTGAGGAGGGGGCGGCGCTGGCGCGCCGGGCACCGATTGATTTGCGTGTTAATACGCTCAAAGCAAATCGCGATAAGCTTCTGGAATCATTGAAGTCTTATCACACGAAGCCGACTCCCTATTCCCCCATAGGTTTGCGAATTCCAGCCCCCGAAGGACCCGCCAGGAGCCCGCATGTGGAGGCCGCAGCGGCCCATGGGCGGGGCCATTTCGAGGTCCAGGACGAAGGCTCGCAATTGGCGGCGCTGCTGACGGGCGCTGCCAGTGGAGATCAGGTGATGGACCTATGTGCGGGCGCGGGCGGCAAGACTCTGGCGCTGGCGGCACTCATGGATAATCATGGTCAGATCCACGCCTATGACTCCGACCGGCTGCGATTGCGGAGAATCTTCGAGCGCCTAAAACGCGCTGGCGTTCGCAACACGCAGGTGCTCGAGGCAGGCGACGACTCCGCTCTGCAGGCGCTGGCGGACAAGATGGACATCGTGTTGGTGGATGCGCCTTGCACGGGCTCGGGCGTGTGGCGCAGGCGGCCCGATGCCAAGTGGCGGGTCAGGGAAGAGGCGCTCGGCAAGCGCGTCGAGGAACAACGCACTGCACTCGACAGGGCCGCGGACCTGGTGAAGCCCGGCGGCAGGCTGGCCTATGTCACCTGTTCGGTGCTCGCCCGCGAAAACGGACAACAGGTTACGGCGTTTCTCGAGCGCTTTCCCGACTTCGAACTTCGTCCGTATGACGCGAATTGGCGGCAAACGATCGGGTCTGAGCCGCCCGCCTCGGCGGATGGCCGACAGGCTGGTGCATTGCTTCTCACCCCCGCGTCCCACGGAACGGACGGCTTCTTCATTGCCGTCATGGACCGCCGGTCGCGCCCTTGATAATGAGTGCATGACATGAGCGATCGGGTTCTCATCATCGATTTCGGGTCCCAGGTGACCCAACTTATCGCGCGCCGGGTGAGGGAATCGGGGGTCTATTCCGAAGTCGTTCCATTCCAGAGCGCGGAAATGATGTTTGCCGACTTCGCGCCAAGCGCGGTGATCCTGTCGGGTGGCCCCGCCAGCGTGACCGAGATTGGTACGCCGCGCGTACCCCAGGCCGTGTTCGACGCGGGCATTCCGGTGCTGGGCATCTGTTACGGCGAGCAAGCCATGGTGGCGCAGCTCGGCGGCGAGGTAGAGTCTGCGATCGAACGCGAATTCGGTCGTGCCGAGATCGAGATCGTCCAGCCGTCGCCGCTGTTCAATGGCATCGCCAAGAAAGGCGCGAGCGAACGGGTTTGGATGAGCCATGGCGACCGCGTGATCGCATTGCCGCCGGGCTTCAAGTCCATTGCCAAGTCCGAGAACGCCCCCTTTGCGGCCATTGCCGACGAGAAACGCCGGCTTTACGGCGTCCAATTCCATCCCGAAGTCGTTCACACCCCCAAGGGCGCGAAAATCCTCGAGAACTTCACCCACAAAATCGCCGGCTGTAGCGGCGATTGGACCATGGGCCAGTTTCGCGCCACGGAAATTGCCAAAATCAAGGAACAGGTGGGGGATGGCCGAGTGGTGTGCGGACTGTCAGGCGGCGTCGATTCAGCCGTCGCCGCGGTCCTGATCCACGAAGCGATTGGCGAGCAGCTCACCTGTATCTTTGTGGACCACGGTCTGTTGCGGCAGAACGAGGCCGACGAGGTCGTCAAGCTTTTCCGCGGCCATTACAACATTCCGCTGGTTCATGTGGAGGCCGCCGAACGGTTTCTGAGCGCGCTCGAAGGCGTCTCCGACCCCGAAGTCAAACGCAAGACCATTGGCGGGCTGTTCATCGATGTCTTCGATGAAGAGGCAAAGAAGCTGGGCGGCGCGGAATTCCTGGCCCAGGGCACCCTCTATCCAGACGTGATCGAGAGCGTCTCATTCACCGGCGGGCCATCGGTCACCATCAAGTCGCACCACAATGTGGGCGGTTTGCCCGAACGCATGAGGATGAAATTGGTCGAACCGCTGCGCGAGCTTTTCAAGGACGAGGTTCGCGCGCTCGGCCACGAGCTCGGGCTGCCCGATCACTTCATCAAGCGCCATCCATTTCCTGGGCCTGGGCTCGCAATCCGGATGCCGGGCGAGGTCACGGCGGAGAAGCTCGACATACTGCGCCGTGCGGATGCGATCTATCTGGAGGAGATTCGCGCCGCCGGACTCTATGACGAGATTTGGCAGGCCTTCGCGGTGCTGCTGCCGGTCCGGACCGTCGGCGTGATGGGTGACGCCCGAACTTACGACTATGTCTGCGCGTTGCGCGCCGTCACTTCGACCGACGGCATGACGGCGGACTATTACGACTTCTCCCATGAGTTTCTGGGCCGCACCGCAACCCGCATCATCAATGAGGTGAAGGGCATCAACCGGGTGGTCTACGACATCACCTCGAAGCCGCCCGGCACCATCGAGTGGGAGTGAGCGTCTCTATTTCGCGCAGTTGATGCAGTGGGTGGCGGAGGGATCGATTTCCATCCGCTTGTCGGAAATCTCTTCGCCGCACTCGATGCAATAACCGTACTCGTCCTGGTCGATCCGCTTCAGCGCGGCATTGATGCGGTTGAGCTCGGCAGCCCGGTGCCGCTCCGTCGCCTGAGCCATCGCCTGTTGTTGCAGGGAGTCGACCCGGGAAAGCCGTCCGACCGTGGTTTGATCGAGCGTCACCGTCTCGCGGTCCTCGGCCGTGCTTGCACTCCAAGATTGCAGCTCGTCACGCAGCGCAAGCAATAGTTTGCGCGCCTTATCCAGATCTCTGGACACTTGCTTGGCCCCTTGGGCTTGTGAGTTGAGCATCATAGGCTAGCAGAGAATCGCAGCCCGGCTGCAAAAAATCGCATATCGGAATTTGCCGTCAGCGACGCAACGGAAGCGCCCATTCGCTGACGATTTCATGGTGCGGAGCCCAGGCCGACCAGGCCGAGCGCGCCCAGGCTTCGACGATTTCCCGATGCTCGGCAGCGCTTCGCGCTGCGATTACGTCGGACACCGTCATCCACTGCGGGATTTCAGGCAGCTCCAGCCACTCGAAATCGGGCCGCCGCTTGAACATTTGCGCTTTGGCCACGCGGGACGCATCCAATGGCATGCCGTGGTCGATCGCAAGATGCAGCCCGATCAAATGCACGCAAAGCGACTGGATGGTCCGGCGCTCGGGCTCACCTTGATGCTGGACTGCATAGGCGTCCACGGTGAGCCCATGTGCCTTGGCGTAGGCCGCATCGCTGTATTCCCGCGCGAACACCTCCCCGGCGAGCGCCCAGCATCCGGGCACGGTTCCCAGATAGGCGTGACCGGGACCCTCTATGTCCGGCACTTGGGCGCCACAGCTCGGGCATGCGATCTCGCTCTCTTCCGCCATAACTGTCTCTGTTTAACGGGTTGCTCTATTTCGCGCTGCACAATAGAACTCAATTGCGCATACTTCACGCATCTCAGGCGTTTCGGATACGAACCCCGCGAGGAGCTTGTATGTCTCCAACCCCAAGGCAGCGCATCACGGCGCCGGATATTCGCGCCCGAAAGGGCGGCGAGCCGATTGTCTCGCTAACCGCCTACCATGCCCATACAGCCCGCCTGCTCGACCACCATGTGGATTTTCTGCTGGTGGGCGACTCCCTCGGCATGGTGATGCATGGCTACGAGACCACCGTTCCGGTACCGCTGGAACTCATGATCATGCATGGCCAGGCAGTGGTGCGCGGCTCCAGCAGCGCGCTGGTGGTGGTCGATCTCCCCTTTGGGACTTACGAAGAAAGTCCGGCTCAGGCCTTCAATAGCGCGGCCCGGGTGATGAAGGAGACGGGCTGCGGCGCGGTAAAGCTCGAGGGCGGAGCCCGCATGGCGGCGACCATCCACTATCTCTCGGAGCGCGGCATACCGGTGATGGCCCATATCGGCCTGACGCCCCAGTCGATCAACGTGATGGGTGGTTTCAAGACCCAAGGGCGCAGGCGCGCCGAGTGGGAAGCGATCGAGACGGATGCGCGCGCTGTTGCCGAGGCGGGCGCTTTTGCGGTGGTCCTGGAGGGCATGGCGGAGCTGTTGGCGGTGCGGATCACCAAGGACTGTCCGATTCCCACAATCGGCATCGGTGCGTCGGTGGAATGCGACGGCCAAATCCTGGTGCTCGAAGATATGCTGGGTCTCTCCCCGAAACCGCCGAAATTCGTCAAGGAATACGCCCAGCTGGCCGACGCCATCCAAGGCGCAGTCGCGGCCTATGCGAGCGATGTCCGCGCCAGGAAGTTCCCGGCGCCCGAACATACCTATGGCATGAAAGATGAGCCCGCCCCGGCATCTGGCGCAGCGGGGCAGGCCACGAAACGGCCAAAAATGACGGGCAGTTAGCCCCTATCGGGCACGGCCCGGAACACGCTGTGGCATGCAGCGCCCAGGTTTGCCAGGAAGCAGGCCCCGCGCTATCAATGGATCGTCTCTGACAATCCTGCGGCCCCGGCGCCCAAAATCGAGCGCGCGATCGAAGAAACCAGCCATGAGTGACGAAAGTATTTTTCGCGAAGTCGACGAAGCGCTACGTCATGATCGCTTCAAGGCGCTTTGGGATAAATACGGCGCCTTCGTCCTTCTGGTGGCGTTCCTAATCGTGGCGATTGTCGCTGGACATAATGGCTGGACCTACTGGCAAGCCAAGCAAGCCTCGGAGGCCGGCGAGCGTTTCATGAACGCGTTGCAGCTTGAGGAACAGGGAAAGCGGGAAGAATCCGTTGCAGCCTTCCAGGAGCTGATCGATGACGGGCCGCGGGGATATCGCTTGTTGGCGCGGTTTCAAGTCGCCGCGGCGTTCGCCAAGGGTGGCGATCAGCAAGGCGCCGTCAAAGCCTATGACGAACTGGCGGCCGACGGATCCATAGGCGAGCTGATGCAAGGCTATGCCGCCATACAAGCTGCCTCTCTGCGGGTCGACGAGGCGAGCATGGAAGAGATGAAGGAGAGGCTCGACCCGCTCGCCAATGGCCAGAGCCCGTGGAGACACTCGGCACGCGAATTATTGGGTCTGACGTCCTATCGGACCGGCGACAGTGTCCAGGCCGAACAATTATTCGGTCAGCTCCTTGCGGACCAATCTGCCCCGCTGAACCTGAAACGCCGGGCCGAGATGATGCTGGCGCTTCTCGTGAAGTCCGGTCCCTCGGCGGCCGGTCAGTGAGGCGGGGCCGATGATGAAGCGGCTGCTGCGCCTGTTTGCGATTGTCTCTTGTTTCGCGATTATCGGCGGTCTGACCGCTTGTGGCGGTTCGATCGCCAGCCTCAATCCGTTCAAGGAAAAAGAGATCCCGCTTCCCGGCGACCGCATCTCCGTGATGAAACCACAGGAATCGCCCACAATCGATCCGGCTGTATCGGCCAAGCCCATCAACCTGCCTCCAGCCAAGACAAACCCGGCTTGGTCGCAGCCCGGTGGGGTTGCATCCAATGCACCGGGCCATTTGAGCTGGTCGGCATCGGGTAGCACGCTTTGGCGAGCGAGCGCCGGCAGCGGTTCCAGCAGCGATGGCCGGCTCACAGCAAGCCCGATCGTCTACCAGGGCAGGGTTTTCACGCTCGATGCCGAAGGCGAAGTGGCGGCTTTTTCCGAAGCCGGTGGTGAGCGGCTCTGGCGGATCAGCCTGTCGCCCGAGAATGAATCCGGCGAAGAGGGTTTCGGTGGCGGTCTGGCGGCTGACGGCGGCAAACTCATGGTGACAACCGGGTTTGGAACGGTCGTAGCTCTCAATATCGAAAACGGTGAGGTGGTCTGGAAAAAGAGCGTCGGAGTGCCGATCCGCACGTCACCCACGGCCGCGAAGGGCAAGCTGTTCTTCGTGACGACCGATAGCCGTCTCTATTGTATTTCGGTGGCCGACGGCGAAGACATCTGGACCTATCGCGGCTTGCCGGGCAACACCTCGCTGATCTCAAATGTGAGTCCCGCCGTCTCTGGAGACACCGTCGTTGTGCCATTCACTTCCGGCGATGTCATTGCTTACCGGATTAGCGAGGGCAAACCCGCCTGGGTCGATTCCCTGGCCAAAACCCGTGGCGGTTCCTCCATGGCGGCCCTGAGCGACCCGGCGCGCCCGGCGATCGACAAGGGCGTCGTCTTCGCGGTCGGCCATTCGGGCAAAATGGTCGCGATGGCGGCCAAGGATGGCTCGCGTCTTTGGAGCCTCAACGTGCGGGGCACCCAAACCCCTTGGGTCGTGGGCAATACCGTCTTTGTCGTGGACATCAACGGCAAGCTGATGGCCCTGACCCGCGACACCGGCAAGATCCGCTGGGTTACCGACCTGCCGGAGAGCTCGCGGTGGAGCGGACCGGTCCTGGCGGGCAGTAAGCTGTGGCTCGCCTCGGCGGACGGCCTGCTAGTGGGCGTGGATCCCAATAGCGGCCAAGTCGCCGGCCAGGTCGATCTCGACACACCGGTATTCATCGCCCCCATTGTCGCATCCAACCGGATGTATATTCTCTCGGACAAAGCGCGGCTCTACGCCCTCAATTAAGCCGCTTGGTTTCCGCGCGGCGCCTCCCGCGTCCCTTGCACGGTGTTCCGAGGCATTCATGATGCCCCTCGAAATTGTCATCATCGGCCGGCCCAATGTCGGCAAGTCGACGCTCTTCAACCGCTTGGCTGGCCGCCGGCTGGCCCTGGTCGACAAGGAGCCGGGTCTCACCCGCGACAGGCGCGAGGCGGAGGCACAGATCGGGTCGCTCGACGTCAGGCTCGTGGATACGGCCGGGTTGGAAGAAGCGCCGGAAAAAAGCCTGGAAGCCAGGATGCGGGCTCAGACGGAAGCGGCCATCGCCGGGGCCGATATCGTGCTGTTTCTGATCGACTCCCGCGCGGGCATTGTCCCGGTGGATGAGACCTTTGCCGAACTGGCGCGGGTCTCCGCTAAGCCCGTGATCTTGGTTGCCAACAAATGCGAGGGTATGGCTGGTGAGGCCGGCTTCTACGAGTCTTACCAGCTGGGCCTGGGCGAGCCGATCGCGATATCCGCCGAACATGGCGAGGGCTTGGGCGAGCTCTATCGGGCGATCCTGGCAGCCGCTGGCGGAGCCGGCGAGACCGCACCGGAGGAGTCTGCTGACGCCGCCGACAGGCCGTTGCGGATCGCCATCGTCGGACGGCCCAATGCGGGCAAATCGACCCTGCTGAACGCGATTGTAGGCGAGGACCGCGTAATCACCGGAGAGGAGGCTGGAATCACCCGCGATTCGATTGCCGTTGACATCGATTGGCGGAGCCGGGACTTGCTGCTCTATGACACGGCGGGATTGCGGCGCAAGGCACGCGTCAAAGAACGGGCCGAACAGCTGTCGGTGGCAAGTGCGCTAGATGCCATCCGCTTTGCCGAGATCGTGATCCTGCTGGTGGACGCCGAAATTCCCTTCGAGAAGCAAGATTTGCAAATCGCCGAGCTCATCGCCGACGAGGGTAGGGGCATTGTGATTGCGCTCAACAAATGGGATCGAGTCGACGATAAGAAATCAAAGCTCAATGAGCTGGTCCGTGAGGCGGAACGCCTGTTGCCGCAGATCCGCGGCGTCCCCGTCATTCCGATATCGGCCACAAAAGGCGAAGGCTTGAAGCGGTTGATGGAGGCTGCCTTTGCCGCTTACGAGCGCTGGAACAAACGCGTGCCGACATCGGCACTGAACCGTTGGCTCGAATATGCCCGCGAACGCCATCCCCCGCCCGCGGTGCAAGGGCGGCGGCTCAAACTTCGCTATATGACGCAGCCCAATGCGCGGCCTCCCACATTCGTGCTTTTCAGCTCGCGCCCGGAAAAACTCCCCCAGGCCTATCGGCGCTATCTGGTGAACGGACTGCGCGAGGCTTTCGACCTGCCCGGTGTGCCGATCCGGCTCAATACCCGCAAGGGAAAGAACCCCTATGCTTCGTGAAGCCGGATTTGCCTGGACTGGCCTTTTCCGGCCCCCGCTGAGTCCGTAGAGTTGTCCCATTATGGCGGTTGATAGAGCAACGGAAGTCTTCTTCTACCATCTGGAGCGCGCGCCATTGGAGCGCGTGCTGCCGGAGCTGCTGACAAAGACCCTGGAACGCGGCTGGCGGGCGGTGGTGCAGGCGGGTTCGCCCGAACGCCTGGAGGCCTTGGATACCCTGCTCTGGACCTTCGACGATGCCTCGTTCTTGCCCCATGGCCGGGCGGCGGACGGCCACGCCGAAAGACAGCCCGTCTTTTTGACGACCGGCGACGAAAATCCCAACGCCGCGGGCGTGCGATTCTTCGTCGACGGGGCGGAGGCCGCCGATCTCGACGGCTATCAGCGCGCCGTCTTCGTTTTTGACGGGCAGGATGAGGCCATGGTCGAGCGCGCCCGGGCGCAATGGAGGAGCGCCAAGGATGCGGGTCACGAGGTTACCTATTGGCAGCAAAGCGCCGAGGGTAAGTGGGAGAAGCAGGCGTGAGCTTGCCCGATGCAAGTGACTTCGATGCCAGGCGCGCGGCTGGAAAGCGCAAGGCCGACGAACTGCGCGCGCGCTATCTGGATCGCGGCGATCCCCTAGCCTGGTTCGAGGCCTGCTATCGCGAGGCCCGCGGCGATGTCGCGCATATACCCTGGGCGAAGATGACCCCGCGCCCCGAACTCGTAGAGTGGCTTGGCCGGCTGCCGGCAGAGCGCCGGCGTGGACGCGTCTTGGATGTCGGCTGCGGCCTGGGCGACAATGCCATCGTATTGGCGGAAGCCGGTTTCGAGGTCACCGCATTCGACATTTCCGCGACGGCCGTCGAATGGGCGGCGCAGAGATTTGCTGGCCGGGGCATCGACTGGCAAAGCGTCAATTTGGTCGCGCCACCGGAGGCTTGGCGGGGCGCGTTCGACCTGGTGAGCGAAATCTACACACTGCAGACCTTGCGCCCGCCCTATCGGGAGGCCGCAATCCAAGCTTTGGCGAGCTTCGTCAAGCCCGGCGGAACGCTGCTGTTGATCGGGCGCGGCCGGCATGCGGACGAACCGGAATCGCCACCGCCCTGGCCCTTGACGCTGGATGAGCTCGAAGTCTTTGAGGCCTATGGATTGGAGCGCGTCCAATTCGAGAACTTTATGGCGCCGCGCAAGGACCGCGATGTGCGCCATTTTCGCGTCGAGTATCGCCGCCCTGGCGATTAGGGGGATAGGTCCGTCGAGCCTTCAATAGATCCGCTCAAAATCTCCATGGCGCCCGAGCCCACCACTGAAGCGGGCGGCGCCATCGACGCCGTCCTCGACCAACGCTTCGCGCCCATTATACCACTCTTGAATCAGCGCCTCGCGGACCGGGAGTCCGTGGCTGCGGATCGCCGAGCGCCGGTCCGCGCGCACGCAAATCTGCGGAAAGCGGGCGATCTGATGGGCGATTTCCTCCGCCTTCTCCCGGGTTCCACCACTTGGCGTGACGTATTCGCAAAGCCCGATCCTATGGCACTCATCGGCAGGCACTTTGCGGCCGGTAAGGATGATCTCAAGCGCGCGGCCTTGGCCGACAATGCGGGGCAGGCGCACCGTACCGCCATCGATCAGCGGCACGCCCCAGCGCCTGCAATAGACGCCCAAATAGGCATCTTCGGCCATCACCCGGAAGTCGCACCACAGAGCCAATTCCATGCCGCCCGCGACGGCCGGACCCTCNATGGCCGCGATCACCGGCTTATCCAGTTCCAGTCTCGAAGGGCCAAGTGGGCCACGCGGGATCTCGCCGCCATCGCCACGGGGTCCGGCAGGTGGAATATCCAGCTCACCCAGCGGATGCTCCGCCGACAGGGTGCTCACATATTTGAGGTCCCAGCCGGAGCAGAACGCGCCGCCCTCACCGTAGAATACGGCGACCGAAGCATTTGGGTCGGCGTTGAAGTCGAGAAATGCCTGGGTCAGCGCGTCGGCACTGTCCGGATCCATGGCGTTGCGCGCTGCGGGCCGATCGTGAACAACCGTCCAGACCGCTCCATCCCTCTGAACATAGACTGACATATGGCTCTCCCGGGCTGAT